>Ga0190275_10001886_pt1 | contig 15346 bp, 10 predicted proteins | sample Popmic550T_FD_133745 | JGI IMG/M metagenome (GOLD analysis project Ga0190275, IMG submission 133745) | Populus adjacent soil microbial communities from riparian zone of Yellowstone River, Montana, USA - 550 T | ecosystem: Environmental > Terrestrial > Soil > Riparian zone > Trees stand | place...
GCCAGCGTGGTCGCCCAGGGATGGTCGGCCTACCTCGGCGTCCTGATGGAGAAGCTCGGCATGCCGATCCCGGCTGCCATCGGCTACGGCGGCGTCGTCGACGTTCCGGCGATCCTGCTGGTGATCGGGCTGGGCGTGCTGATCACGGTCGGGATCAAGGAATCCATGCGGGTGAACCTGGTGCTGGTGGCGGTGAAGCTGTTCATCGTGATCTTCGTGATCGTGGCCGGCGCGATGTTCATCAACCCGGCCAATTACACCCCGTTCATCCCACCCGCGGCGGCCACCGAAACCACCGCCGGTCTCACCCAGCCCTTGCTGCAGTGGATGACCGGCGCGGCCCCGACCGCGTTCGGCTGGAGCGGTGTGTTCGCCGGCTCCGCCCTGGTTTTCTTCGCCTATATCGGTTTCGACGTGGTGGCCACCACAGCGGAAGAGGCCAAGAATCCGCAAAAGGACCTGCCGATCGGCATCATCGGGTCGCTGACCATCTGCACGGTGCTGTACTGCGCGGTGGCCTTCGTCGTCACCGGGATGGTGAACTACTCCGAGATCGATCCCAAGGCGGCTCTGGCAAGCGCCTTCGTCTACCACGGCCAGAACTGGATGGCGACCCTGATCTCGGCCGGCGCGGTCGCGGGCCTGACCACCGTCGTCCTCACCCTGATGATCGGCGCCACCCGGATCATCTTCGCCATGGCCCGCGACAACCTGCTGCCGATCGGGCTGGCCAAGGTGCACCCACGGTTCCGCACCCCGTGGATCATTTCGATCATCGTGACCGGTGTCTGCGCGGTGACCGCCGGCGTGACGCCGGTCGGCGTGCTGGAAGAGATGGTGAACATCGGCACGCTTACCGCTTTCATCATGGTGTCCATCGCCGTTGTGGTGCTACGCAAGAAGCGGCCGGACCTGCCCCGGGCGTTCAAGGTGCCGCTTTCGCCTTTCCTGCCGATCCTGTCCGCGGTGATCTGCTTCTACCTGACGCTGAACCTGTCGATCGAGACCTGGTTGCGGTTCCTGATCTGGCTGGCCATCGGCGTGGCGCTGTACTTCGTCTACAGCTATCGCAACGCCCGGGTGGCCACCGGGAAGCCGCTGCCCCACGAAGTCGAGCAGGCCATGGCCGAGGGCGTGGTGAAGCGCGACCCGGACGAGTCGGCGCAGTGACGCCGAGCGGTCCACCCCAGAGCGCGGCATGGGTCTGCTAGGACCCCTGCTCGCACTCGGCTCCGCGATCACCTGGGGAATCGCGGACTTCTCCGGCGGCATGCTCAGCCGGCGGCTGCCCTCGGTGGCCGTTGTGGGGATGTCACAGGCATGCTCGCTGGTGGTGCTGCTGCTCGCCCTGCCGCTGATTCCGCCGGCGGACTCCTGGGCGTGGGTGCCGTGGTCGGTGGTGGCCGGCATCGGGGGCTCGCTGGCCCTGGTGTGCTTCTATCGCGCCCTGGCGTTCGGCACCGTCGGCGTGGTGTCGCCGATCAGCGCGCTCGGGGCCGGCGTACCCGTGGTTGCCGGCCTGGCCGGGGGCGAGCAGCCCGGGCCGCTGCAACTGGCCGGAATCATGGTCGCCCTCGCCGGAGCGGTCCTGGCCAGCGGCCCGGAGCTACGCGGTGAGGAACATGTGAAGGCGCAGGCGATCTGGTTCGCCGTGGCCGCCGCGGTGGGCTTCGGGTTCACCATGCTTGCGATCGCCCGCGGGTCGGCGCATTCGACCATGCTCACCATGGTCGGCATGCGCACCGCGAGTGTGATCGCCTTCGGCGTCACCGCGCTCGTCCTCCACAGCATCGGCGGAATCACGGCTGCCGACCTGCCCAAACTGGCCCTGCTCGGGATCGCGGACGTCACCGCCAACGCCCTGCTCGGCTTCGCCACCACGATGGGGCTGCTGTCGGTGACCTCGGTGCTGTCCGCGCTCTACCCGGTGGTTACGGTCGCCTTGGCCGCAGTGATCCTGCACGAGCGGATGAAACCGGTGCAGGTGACCGGGGTGGTCCTCGCCTTCGCCGGGGTGGCCCTGATCGCCGCGGGCTAAGGACGCACGGATCCATGCGTCGGATCGCCGGACGACGCGCGCCGAGAGGTCCGTGCGCAGCGTCGCACCGGGAGGACACTGAGGCATGGCCGCTCTCAGCAAACTGCCGCATCCGCATCTGATCGTGCTGCGCACCGCGGCCACCCTGGTGATAAGCGCCGTGCTGGCTCAGGCCGGCTTTGCGGCCGCCGCGCTGGGTCGTGACAAGTCGTACTTCGCCGCGCACGCGATCGGGGCCGCAGTGACGCTGACCCTCGGCATCGCGTCCGCCATCTGCTACACGGTGCTCCGGCGTACCGCGGGACCGGTGCTGCTCTGGCTGGCTTGGGCCACGGCAGGAGCGCTCGTCGTCCAGTTCACGCTCGGGAAGCTGGAGGTCGCGGACGTCCACATCTTCCTCGGTGTGCTGATCGCCATGCTGGCGACGGCGCTGACCTCGTGGACGTACCGGCTCCCCGCGCCCAGCGCCTGAGCCTCGGCGGGCAGGTTCGGCTCGGGCCGTAGACTCGTCCGGTTGCCCCAAACCAAGGAGCCTGCATGCCCGTCCGCGCCGACCTGCGCAACGTCGCCATCATCGCCCACGTCGACCACGGTAAGACCACCCTGGTGGACGCGATGCTGTGGCAGTCCGGGGCCTTCCGGGCCAACCAGGACGTCGAGAAGCGGGTGATGGATTCGATGGACCTTGAGCGGGAGAAGGGCATCACCATCCTGGCCAAGAACACCGCAGTCGATCACCTCATGGCCGACGGCAGCACCGCGACCATCAACATCATCGACACCCCCGGTCACGCGGACTTCGGCGGCGAGGTCGAGCGGGGTCTGGAGATGGTGGACGGGGTGCTGCTGCTGGTGGATGCCTCCGAGGGCCCGCTTCCGCAGACCCGGTTCGTGCTGCGCAAGGCGCTGGCCAAGCACCTGCCGATCGTTGTGGTGATCAACAAGGTCGACCGGCACGATGCCCGGATCAGCGAGGTCACCGACGAGGTCTATGAGTTGTTCCTCGACCTGCTGGAGGACGACGAGGCGCACAAGCTGGACTTTCCGGTGGTCTACTGCGCCGCCAAGGCCGGACGGGCCTCGCTCAACCAGCCCGAGGACGGCGGCATGCCCGACTCGGAGAACCTGGAACCGCTGTTCACCGTGATCATGGACGCAATCCCGGCTCCGGAATACACCGAGGGCGCCCCGCTGCAGGCGCACGTTACCAACCTCGACGCGTCCCCGTACCTGGGCCGCTTGGCACTCTGCCGGGTGGTCAACGGCACCCTGCGCCGCGGACAGAACGTGGCCTGGTGCCGGGCCGACGGCACGGTGTCGAATGTCCGGCTATCGGAACTGCTGATGACCCACGCCCTGGAGCGGCTGCCCGCCGAGCAGGCCGGGCCCGGCGACATCGTGGCGATCGCCGGGATCCCGGACATCATGATCGGCGAAACCCTGTCCGACCCGGACAACCCGTCGCCGCTGCCGCTGATCCACGTCGACGAGCCGTCGATCTCGATGACCATCGGGATCAACACCGCGCCGCTGGCCGGCCGGTCCGGCAACAAGCTGACCGCCCGGCTGCTGAAGGCCCGGCTGGACGCCGAACTGGTCGGCAACGTATCGATCCGGGTGCTGCCGACCGAACGCCCGGACACCTGGGAGGTGCAGGGACGAGGTGAACTGCAGCTCGCGGTCCTGGTCGAGATGATGCGCCGGGAGGGCTTCGAACTGACCGTCGGCAAGCCCCAGGTGCTGATCCGGACGATCGACGGCAAGCTGCACGAACCGTTCGAGCGGCTCACCGTCGACATCCCGGAGGAGCACGTCGGCACGGTCGCCCAGCTGATGGGCACCCGGCGGTCGCGGATGGAGCAGATGATCAACCACGGCACCGGCTGGGTGCGGATGGAGTACGCGATCCCCGCCCGCGGCCTGATCGGCTTCCGCACCGAGTTCCTCACCCAGACCCGTGGGACCGGGATCATGCACCACGTGTTCGAGGGCTACGAGCCGTGGGCGGGCGAGATCACCACCCGATCCACCGGCTCGCTGGTGGCAGACCGGACCGGCGCGGTGACCTCGTACGCGCTGTTCAACCTCCAGGAGCGTGGGGTGCTGTTCGTCGCCCCGACCGAAGAGGTGTACGAGGGGATGATCGTCGGCGAGAACCCCCGCAACGAGGACATGGACGTGAACCCCACCAAGGAGAAGAAGCTCACCAATGTGCGCTCCTCGACCGGTGACGAGTTGGAGCGGCTGATTCCGCCCCGGCTGCATTCGCTGGAGCAGGCGCTGGAGTTCTGCCGGGAGGACGAGTGCCTGGAGGTCACCCCCGCGAACGTCCGGATGCGCAAGGTACTGCTGGACGCCACCGACCGGGCCAGGGTGCGCAGCCGGGCCAAGAAGGGCTGAGGCCCTGCAGACGTGAGGCCGTCGCCTCAGCCGAGGTAGTGCAGCCAGCCGTACCGGTCCGCGACCCGGCCGTACTGGACGTCCAGCAGGTGTGCCCTGATCGCCTGGCTGAGGGGCCCCGGAGAGCCGTCGCCGACGCCCAGGCGCTGGTCCTCGCCGTCGGGTCCGGGCGCCGCGAAGCCGACGACCGGGGTGACCACGGCTGCGGTGCCACAGGCGAACACCTCGGTGATGGCTCCGCTGGAAATGCCGTCGAACACCTCGTCGATGCCGATTCGGCGCTGGACGGGGCGCAGCCCGTGCTCCGGAGCCAGCTGCAGGATCGAGTCGCGGGTCACGCCGTCCAGGATCGTGCCGGTCAAGGCGGGCGTGACCAACTGCCCATCCGCGGTGACGAACGCGATGTTCATGGTTCCGCACTCCTCCACCCAGCGGTGTTCCGCTCCGTCCAGCCAGACCACCTGCTGGCAGCCGTGATCGGCGGCCTCGCGTGCGGCCAGCAGGCTGGCGGCGTAATTGCCGCCGCACTTGGCCGCCCCGGTTCCGCCTTCTGCGGCCCGGGTGAAGTTCGGCGTCGCCCACAGCGTCACCGGCTCCGGATAGTACGGACCCACCGGGGAGGCGATCACGCAGAACAGGTACTCGTTGGCTGCCCGCACCCCGATCAGGGTTTCGCTGGCGATCTCGAACGGCCGGATGTACAGGCTCTGCTCACCGTCGGCGGAGGGAACCCAGTCGCGATCCAGGTCCACCAGAGCGGTCACCGCGGTCACGAAGTCCTGCTGGGGCAGCGGCGCCATCGCCAGCCGCTCGGCCGAGCGCGCGAACCTGGCAGCGTTCCGGTCCGGACGGAACAGGGCGACCGAATCGTCCGGCTGCCGGAACGCCTTGAGACCTTCGAAGATCTCCTGGCCGTAGTGGAAAGTCGCGGCGCCTGGGTGCAGTTCGAACGGACGCCGGGCGACGATCTCACGGTCGTGCCAGCCCGCCTCGGTGGTCCACCTGGCCAGCGCCATGTGGTCGGTGAAGCTCGCTCCGAACACCGGCCTGGAAACGATCGCGGCACGCTCGTGACTCGGCGTGGGGCTGTCGGTGCGGGTGAGAGCGAAAGCGGTCATCCCCGCAGGTTAACGCCAGCGGCTGGCGAGCGGCCGCACGACCGGGCGGCGGTCATTCTCCGCAGCGGGTGGGGTTCGCGACCGGCATGGGTAATTGAACGCCTTTCCGTGCCTGCCCGGGCGGCGCTACCTTCTACCACCACGCTGTCGTCGAGCAGCACGCACGAGGGAGGCAACTCATGCCCAACTACCTCGCCATCCCGGGCATTCCCGGCGACTCGACGGCCGACCGGCACGAGCAGGAAATCGAGGTCGAGAGCTGGAGCTTCGGCTGTACCCAGCCCGCTGCCGGACACGCCGGCTCCGGAGCCCGTGTCGCCCGGCCCGACTTCACCGATCTGGTGGTCAGCTGTCGCGGCAGCAGCGCCTCCCCGCTGCTGCTCGAGGCGTGCGCGACCTCTCGGGTGATCGACGAGGCCGTCCTGACCCGTCAGTCCGAGGCCGGCCGGGGCGACCCGGCAACGGAGGTGCGGCTGAACGGCGTCCGGGTGCGCGGCTACACGGTCATCGGATCCGGGGACGACCTGCGCGACGAGGTCCGGTTCGGCTTCGCCCGGGTGACGTTCACCATGCGCGGGCAACTCCCGGACGGTCGCCCGGGAGAGGCGGTCAGCACCACCCAGCCATCCATCCAGCCGCCGGTACCGACCCCGGGCAGTGGGGGCGTGTGGCGGGCACGGGAACCCGTTCCCGACGGCTGACGGCGCAGGGATGGCACAACTGCCACATCTGCGCCGAGGAAGTCCCGTTTTGGGTGCTCAGCGGGCGGCCGGGCGTCCTACGCTGCGTATCACGGCGTGTCGTGCCGCCTCTTTTGCGTGAGAGGAGTCGTCGATGGACCCCGTGGTTGTGCTCGACGCGGAGATGACGCTTGCCGCCGCCCGCTCAGCCGTCTCGCTGGCCGCGACCGGGATCATGCTCGTCGTGCGACGGCGTCATCCGCGTGCCACGGGCGAGATCCTGTGGTACCCGCTGACGGAGTTCGATCGGGATCGGGTGATGGGCCCCGACATGGACCCGGCGATGCCGCTGGGGGTATCCCTCGACCTGCACGAGCACGGCGCCCAGCCGGTGCGGCAACTCACCAGCCCCGACGTGACCGAGGGCCACTGGACCGGACTGGTGATCGACGGCACCCGCGCGGTCGGCTGGATGACCGAACAGGCCCATGACACACGCGGCCCCACCCGCGGCATCGATTTCGGCCCGGGCGCGGGTCCCGCCGCGGAGCCGGGAGGCTTCGCGCCGGGTGACGGGATCTTCCCCGCCGAGGAACCGATGGCTGCCCCACCGTCGGACGACCAGTTCGCGCCGGAACTGCCCCAGCCGGGGGACGAGATCCCGCCGCCGATGGCCGGCGAGGTGCCGGACGGTGGCCAAGTCCCTGACGCCGACCGAGCGCCCGGCACGCCGCCCGCCGCGCCAGGGGTCCCGGCCTTCCCCCGGGTCGACGTTCCCGAGACCGTCGCGCCGGGAGCAGCCTTCGACGTGGTGGTGGGGTTGTCGAAGCAGGCTCAGGCCGGCGTCCAGGGCGCGGCGATGACGATCGCCCACGAGGCGCAGCAGATCACGGTCCAGATCAAGGCGGAGCACTTCACCGTCGAGTCCGTCCGCTACACGATGCCCTTCGACCCTGCCGACGTGGGTGCCAACACCGTCACCATCCCGGTCACCGCGCCGATGATCGCCGAGCCCTGGCGGGGCCGGATCGAAATCGAGTACGGGCACAACGGCTTGATGATCGGCTCCGCCTGGCGGGAGTTGCTGGTCACCCCGAACGCCCCCGCCAACCCACCGACGTCCACCGCCGGGGGCGAGGTCGCGGTCGAGATGGACCAGAACGTGCCGATCGACCTGACCGTCTCGATCAGCCGGGGCGAGGCCGATGGCACCTTCCTGTGGACGTTCACCACCCCGCACCCGGTGGCCCTCCCCGACGAGCAGGTGATCACGCATCTGGAGCAGGACACCGCCGAGACGTTCGCGCTCCGGAAGGTCCGCGAGATGGCCCAGGTGGACGGCAGCCCGACCGCCGAACTGCGCGTCAACGGGGTCGCCCGCGAAGTCGCGTCGATCATGCCGCTGTGGTTCTGGAAGGTGCTGGCGCCGATCTGGAAGCTGGCCCGGGACGATGGGCGGCGTCCGACCCTGCTGCTGGTCTCCCAGGAGTCTCTGGTGCCGTGGGAGCTTGCCACCACCGACTCGGACTTCATCGTCGACCGCACCCTGGTGGATGCCGCCGGCCCGCAGATCCTTGGCGCCCAGATCGTCGTCGGACGCTGGCGTCCGGCCGGCCCCGAGACCCCGTCGGGGATGCGTCGCCCGACCACCACGCCGGCCGAAACCATGGCGATCACCAGCCTGGCCGTTGTCGTCGGCGAGTTCGGGCCGAGTTCCGGCCTGCGTCCACTCAAGCAGGCCATCGAGGAAGGCCAGCAGCTGACCACCACGTACCCGTCCGTCTGGGTGAAGGGTACGGCGGCGGAGGTCGCCACCCTGCTGAAGGGCCAGCTGACCGATCGCGGGGTGGCTGTGAACGCGCAGATCCTGCACGTCGCCTCGCACGGGGAGGTCGACCCGGACTCGCCGATCAATACCGGGGTGATCCTGTCCGACTCGGCGGTACGGATCGACGAGTCGATCGTCGCGGGCTCGGAGTTCACCCGAACCGCGGCGCCGCTGGTCTTCCTGAACGCGTGCCAGCTCGCCAGCGAAACCGGTGGCGCCCTGGTCGAGGGCGGGCTGGCCGCCGCATTCCTGCAGGCCGGCGCGCGCGCGTTCGTCGCACCGCTGTGGTCGGTTGACGACACCATCGCCAAGGAGACCGCGCTGATGTTCTACGCCGAGACGATCGGCAATGGCCGCGCGGTCGGCGAGGTGATGCGCGAACTGCGCGCCCGATTCACCACGTCGTTCCCGCAGCGCGACCAGACCACGCCGCTGGCCTATGCCTACTACGGGCATCCCGGCTTGATCCTCACCCGGCAGGAGACGACCTGATGGCCAATCTCGACGGCAGTTCACGAAGCGTCAATCTGGGGATGGGGATCGCGGTCCGTGCGCCCGGCCTGCGCGGGAGCGCCGAGGCGCACAACGTCGGACCGGAGTCCCCCACCCGGGCACCCGAGGTGGACGGTTCGGGTGCGGCGCTGGACGCGGCGCTGACCAGCGAGGGCTTCCTGCGGCTACGGGTGATCACCCTCGACGTCGCCCCGGCCCCGCATTCGCCGGCCGGCGACATCCGGGCACCGATCTCAGAACAACCGGGGGTCGAGGTGACCGTCCCCGATCTCGGCGAGGACGTCGCCCAGGTGCTGCTGGCGGTGGACGAGAACGGGATCGTCAGCTGGAACTTCCCGGTGGACTCCTCCGATCAGCTCGCCCCGACCACCCGGGGCACCGGTGCGGGCGTCCGGTTCATCGTGCCGGCATTCGCCTCCACCCCGGACCCCGGAGATGGTGACGGCACCCGGGGGGTTTTCGGCCTGATCGGCCGCAAGGTGCTGGAGCTGGTCGCGCTGCCGTTGGCCGAGCTGGTGGTCCCGCCGCTGGCCGCCGCCGCGGCCCGGCTGTGGGAGTCCCGGTCGCGGATCGCCCGGGCCAGGACGTTCACACCGTTCGATTTCGCCAGCGCCGACGTGCCCAGCCTGGCCGACGCCGACTGGCAGCGGCTGGCCTCCGGCCGCAGCCTGTGGTTCGTGCATGGGACCTTCGCCAGCACTCCCTCGGCATTCCGGGCGTTCCCGACCGACGTCCTGGCCTCGCTGAACGAAACCTATGGCGGCCGGGTGGCGGCGCTCGACCACCACACGCTAGGGATCGACCCGCTGGAAAACGCCGAGTTGGTCCGGGAACTGGTCCCGGACGGCGTGGACCTGGAGGTCGACATCGTCTGCCACAGCCGGGGCGGGCTGGTCGCCCGGGCGCTGGCCGGGCAGGGCGTCGACCCGGTGTTCAACGTCCGCAGGATCGTGCACGTGGCCAGCGCCAACCACGGCACCGCGCTCGCCACGCCGGCCAACCTGGTCCCGTTCCTGGACCGGATCACGACCATCGTCAACCTGCTGCCGGACGGGCCCGCGATCGTGATCGAAGCCACGCTGACCTCGGTGCTCGTGGTGGTGAAGATCATTGCCAAGTACGGCCTGGGCGGCGTTCCGGGGCTGGCCGCGATGGACAGCGAGGGCGAGTTCCTGTCCGGGTTCAACAGCGGCGAACTACCCGCCGAGCAATTCGGCATCGCGGCCGACTTCACGCCGTCCGGCGGCTGGCGGGCGATGGCCCTGCGAAACGTGGAGAACGTGGTGGTGGACCGGGTGTTCGGCAGTGTCGCCAACGACCTGGTGGTGCCGACCTCCGGCGTGTACGAGTCCGGCGATTCGGTTCTCGTGCGCGAGGATCGACGCCTGGCGCTGCCCCGCGAACGTGGCGTGTATCACGGCAGCTTCTTCGGCCAGCCCGACGTGGCGAAACAGATCGCGGCCTGGCTGACCGGATAGGGGGACTCGTGGCGGTGCTGGACTACCTGGACTTCGACCTTGAGGTCGAAGCCACAGCGACGCCCGGCAGCTACCTGGTCTCGGTGCTCTCCTCACCGCGCGGCGAGGCCAGCGGCCAGATGAGCTTCCCGTTCAACCCCGACGCCCTGGAGAACGTGATCCTCAAGCTGGGCCGGACCCGCTCCGGCGTCCGGGCGATCGGCTCCCCAACCCAGCAGCTCGCCAAGCAGTTCGGCAGCACCCTGTACGACTCGCTGTTCACCGGGGAGGTCGGCACCTGCTTCCGACGCAGCCTGGACGAGGCCGACGCCCACGGCAAGGGCCTCCGGGTCCGGCTCCGCCTGGGGAAGGCACCGCAGCTGGCGGACGTGCCCTGGGAGTACCTGTACCCGTCCAGCCTGCGGCAGTTTCTGGTGCTGTCCACCAGGACGCCGGTGGTGCGCTACCTGGAACAGCCCCGGAGCGTCGCACCGCTGCAGATCACCACTCCGATGCAGGTGCTGGTGGCGGTGAGTTCGCCGACCAATTTGGCCACCCTGGACGTCAACGCCGAGGTGAACCGGATCCGGACCGCCCTGGGGGAACTGGAACAGTCCGGGCACGTGCGGGTCACCGTGATCGGAAATGCCAGCCTGGCCGAGCTCCGCCGGGCACTGCGCCGCGGCACCTTCCACGTGCTCCACTTCATCGGTCACGGCGGGTTCAACCCCAACACCGCCGAGGGCATGCTGGCCTTCGAGGACGAGAACCACCTGGCCCACATGGTCTCCGGCTCCGACCTGGCCACCATGATCCACGACCACAGCACGCTGCGGCTGGTGCTGCTGAACGCCTGTGAGGGCGCCCGCCAGTCACCCGCCGACCCCTTGGGCGGCGTCGCCCAGAGCCTGGTGGCCCAGGGCATCCCTGCGGTGGTGGCGATGCAGTTCGAGATCACCGACCAGGCGGCCACCGTGTTCTCCTCGGAGTTCTACGCGGCGATAGCGGACGGTTACCCGATCGATGCCGCCCTGGCCGAGGCCAGGGTGGCGGTGTTCAGCGACGACAACGACGTGGAGTGGGGCACGCCGGTGCTCTACCTGCGGGCCAGCGACGGCCGGATCTTCGACGTGGCCAACGCGGCCGGTCCGCCGCCCGCGCACGGTGGGCCCGCCGCGGCGACTGCCGGAGCGGCGGGCGCCGGCGCCCGCGTGGTCCCGGTCGTGGTGCCACCCTGGCCCCAGCCCGGCGCCGGCGGAGGGGCGGGCGCTGCCGCATTGCCCGCCGACCCCGGCCACCTCCCGCCGCCCGGGCACGGCGAAGCGCCCTCCGCCCCGTCCGGCCCGGGTTACGGCTCTGTATCGACCCCGTCCGGACCCTACGACCCGGGTTACGGCGGCGGAGAACCGCCGTCCGCGCCGTCCGATCCCGGCTATGGCGGCGGGGAGTCCCCGCCGCCTGGACCTTCCGACCCGCTGTACGGCGGAGGAGTGCCGTCCGAGCCCGGTGCCGTAGCGCCCGCCAAGTCGGGTGCCACGTGGGCCGTCGTCGTCGGAGCGATTGCCGCGGTCGTCGCCCTGGCGGTGTTCCTGTGGCCGATCGTCTTCCCGGGTGGCACGCCGGTCTCATCTCAGAGCGCCGTTCCGACCTCACCCTTCAGCGTCAGTCCGTCGGTGACGGTCCCGACCTCGCCCAGCCCGGGCCGAACGACTCCGAGGCAGACCTGGCCGCCGGTGCGCGAGGTGGCGCCGCTGAAGGTGTTCCGCGGCTCGGTGCGGATCGACGGCAACACCGACGACTGGCAGTGGCAGCTGGTTTCGCGGGCCGACCAGCGGATCGCCGGAGAATCGACGGCAACCGGTGACATCTACCTGATGTGGGACGACGAGGCGCTCTACCTGCTGGCGATGGTCACCGACCCGTCCCACGACGCCCCGGATCCCACCCAGCCCAGCCGGGTCTTCCGCGGCGACTCGGTGATCCTCGAACTGGGCCCGAACAACGATGGCATGGACGTGGAGGATCTCGCGCGTCCCATCGACGCCTACTACATGTTCGGCCTGCCGACCAACCAGATCCCCGTGATCGCCATCCTGGGGCCCAACTCACAGGGCACCTCGTTCGAGGCGCCGCGCGACTCCCGCACGCTGGACGCCGCGATCACGATCACCCGGGAGGGTTACGTGCTGGAGGCCCGGATCCCTTGGAGTACGACCCGGCTCAACGGCGTCCAGGGCGGCGCCGTGTTCGCGGCCAATGTGCAGGTCTCCGAACGGCGCAGCAACTCGTTCTCTAACCTCGGCATGATGAGCACGAATCCGCAGCGCAGCGCCGCGTTGCGGGCCCATCCGGCCTACTGGCAGGACCTCGAACTGCAACCCTGAACGCCCGCGCCGAAACTTTGCCCCGGGGTCTTCCGGGGGGCTTCGGCGCTAGGCTGCCGGGCATGCCGCTGCCCGTCCTCGATGCCATCGAGCAACGAATCCTGGGCAGCCTTGCGGAGAAGCAGCGCACCGTCCCCGGCAGCTACCCGCTGAGCCTGAACTCGCTGCGCCTGGCCTGCAACCAGACCTCCAGCCGGGACCCGATCACCGACCTCGACGATGCCACCATCGAGGCGGCCGCCCGTGAGTTGAAGGCGCGGGGCTTGCTCCGGATCGTCTGGGCGGGCAAGACTTCGCGGACGTTGAAGTACCACCACTTGCTGGACGAGGTGCTCAGCCTGCAACCGGACGAGCGTGCCCTGGTCACCGTCCTGCTGCTGCGAGGTCCGCAGGCACCGGGTGAGCTGAAGACCCGCACTGAGCGGCTGTACCCGTTCGCCGACCGGGAACAGGTGGAGCAGGTGCTGCTCAGGATGGCGGCTCTGCCGGAGCCGATGGTGCAGCAGCTGGAAAGGCGCCCGGGCCAGCAGGATCACCGGTGGGCGCACCTGCTCGGGCCGGTGGCCGAGCCGTCCCGGCAGGCGTCCGCCCCGGGCGTGGACCGCGACGCTGTGCTCCAGGGAGGCGTCGCAGCGCGTGACGCCCGGGTTCGGGACACCTACGACCGGGTGGCCGAGTCCTACTTCGCGACGCTGGGCGAGGAGTTGACCGGCAAGCCGTTCGACGTCTGGCTGCTGGAACGGATCGCTGCGACGGCGGGCTCCGACCCGATCGTGGACGTCGGCTGCGGTCCCGGCCACATCACCGCCTTCCTGGCCGACACCGGCGCCAAGGTGAGCGGTGTGGACCTGTCGCCGCAGATGATCGCGGTCGCGAGCCGGGAGTTCCCCGACCTGGACTTTCAGGTGGGCAGCCTGTTCACGCTGCTGAAGCCCCGCACCGCCGCCGGCTGGGGGGCGGTGCTGGCCTGGTACTCGCTGGTTCATCTGGCGGCGTCGGAACTGGCGCCGGCGCTTACCGCTCTGACCCGGACGCTGGCTCCAGGCGGCGTGCTGGCCCTTGCCGTCCACCTCGGCGAGGAGGTGCGGCAGGTCACCGAACTGGTCGGCGAGCAGGTGGACGTCGAGTTCGTCCTGCACGAGCCGGAGCAGGTGCTGGCCGCGGTTGCCGTTGCCGGGCTGACCGACGTCGAGTGGTACCGCCGCGGCCCGTACCCGGACGAAGCCGCCACGGAGCGGCTGTACGTGCTGGCCCGTAATCCCCTGCCGTAGCGAGCACCGAACCTCCCACCGTGGCCGCACCTCGAGGCCGCCGGAGGGGACGCCGGCCTCCCGCACGTCATGGAGGGCCGCTCGAGCCGGTTCGGTGTGGTTTTCGGATGGGTCTCAGCTCCGGCGAGGCCGCCAAGCCGCACACTGGTTGATCTGAACGCGTGCGATTGGACGGAGACCAACCACGAACCGGGTTGAGCCCAGTTGACGCTTCATAGGCCGTTGATAACCACAGTGAACCGGTTTCAGCAAGCAGAGACACCTGGCCGCCCCCGCCGAGCCGGCTTGTGTGCACCGGCAGCCTGGGCGAGTGCCGTTCACCTTCTTCCACCCAGCTGCGGTGGTTCCGCTGCTGCGCAACCGCCTGCTGATCCCGGCCGGACTGGTGATCGGCGCGATGAGCCCGGACTTCGAGTACTTTCTGAGACTGAACACCATCTCCGTGTTCACCCACACTCCGGCCGGGCTGGTCTATGCCTGCGTGCCACTGGGACTGCTGGCACTCGTCGCCTGGCAGGGGGTCATCCGCGACCCGCTTGTCGGCGCGCTGCCCGGCTTCCTGCGGAATCGACTGGCCGGCGTCGGGACGTCGGGGATCCCGCTGGGTGGACGTGAGTGGCTTGTCGCGGCACTGTCGGTGTTGATCGGCGCGGCGACCCACCTGCTCTGGGACTCGTTCACCCACCCCGGGTACCTGCCCGCCAGGTGGCTCGGCCTGACCGCACCGTCGGTGATTCCCGGGGTGCCGTGGACGGGTGTGCTGCAACGGTCGAGCGACCTGGTCGGCTTCGTCGTGCTGGCGGTCGTGATCGCCCGGCTGCCCCGGCAGGCCAGGCCGGCCGCCCGAAGCGCCTGGCTGTTCTGGCTTGTCACGGCCGTCACTGTGGTGTCGACCCTCGCCCTCCGGACCCTTCTGGAACCCGACTGGCTCACCCTGTCGAGGTTCATCGCCACTGTCATCGCGGGCGGTCTGCTTGGCCTGTTCCTGGCCGCGCTGGTGGCGCTCGGCCAGGAGTCGGCGGCCGTCACCAGGACCAGCCGTAGTCGGGGCTGGGCCGTCGCAGCAGGGGCGGGAGGCAGCCAACGGCCGGCATCAGCCGCAACCAGAGAGGGACCAACCGGGTTGTAGCAGCGGGTCAGGCTCAGCCGAGCAGAGACTCCAGCGTGGCCATGTCGGTCATCACGGCCACCGCCGCCCGCAGGATCGGCAGCGCCAGCGCGGCGCCGGTGCCCTCCCCCAACGCAAGCCCGAGGTCCAGCACGGGGTAGAGGCCGAGTTGCCGGTGCGCCACCGAGATTCCGGGTTCGGTTCCGGCGTGGGCTGCGACCAGGTAACCGGCCACGGGCGGACACAGCGCGACGGCCGCCAGGCCGGCGGCAGCACCGGTCACCCCGTCCAGCAGGACCGGCAGCCGGCGCTGGGCGGCTCCAAGGACCAACCCGGTCAGCACGGCCGCCTCCACTCCCCCGACCGCGGCCAGGACGCCGATCGGATCGGCGGGGTCCGGACGGTGCAGCGCAAGCGCCGCGGCCACCTTCGCCGCCTTGTGGGCCACCATCTCCGGCTGGGAATCGGCTCCCCGGCCGGTAACCGCAGCGGCTTCGGTGCCGGTGAAAACAGCGATCAGTGCGGCCGCCGGCGTGGTGTTGCCGATCA
>Ga0190275_10001887_pt1 | contig 15335 bp, 12 predicted proteins | sample Popmic550T_FD_133745 | JGI IMG/M metagenome (GOLD analysis project Ga0190275, IMG submission 133745) | Populus adjacent soil microbial communities from riparian zone of Yellowstone River, Montana, USA - 550 T | ecosystem: Environmental > Terrestrial > Soil > Riparian zone > Trees stand | place...
CGCCGACAGGTAGATCCCGTGCGTCCCACTCTCGTGGAGGCGCCGCGCCGCCTCCGCGTCGTCGCCCGAGGGTGGCAATGAGGAGCTGGCGGGCTCAGCCGCGGCCTCCCGGGCCGTGAGCACCTTGGCGAGCAGCCAATCAACCCGCGTGGAGATGGTGAGCTTCAGCTCGGGCAGCGCGGGCACTATGTGCAGCCGCGGCTCCTGCCAGGCCAGGATCTCCAGGAGCGCCCTCTCACCCTCGCGCCCGGCGATCTTCGCATGAACGAGCTCCCCAGCGAGCACGTGGATCGTCCCAGCGCGCGAGCCCGAGCCCACCTCCACCATGCACGTCCTGCGTTCCCGAGCGAGCAGCTGCAGGAAGCCGAAGAGCGTCACTCCCGCGCGCTGCTCCCTCGCGCACTCGTGCAGCCGCTCCCGCGCCTGGAAGAGGAACGCCTGGGGGCTGATCGTCTTCGGCAGGCAAGGCACCTGAGGCGCCATCCCCAGGCCTCGCAGCCCATCCCACGGCTCATGGTTGCTCAGCACCACCACCGGCAGCAGCGGGTGCTGGTTCATCAGGTGCACCAGGAACCGGAAGCCGTCCATCACCGGCATCCAGAGATCCGTGATCACCAGATCCACGTGCCGCTCCTCGACGAGCTGCACCGCCTCCTCGCCGTGTGAGGCCTCCAGCACGGTGAACTCGTTGCGCTGGGTTTCCAGCGCGCCCTTCACTCTGGCCCGCACGTACTTGTCATCGTCCACTACCAGGATGGTCTTCATGGGCCTCTCCACGGATGGGCGCCTGCCCTGGCAGACAGCAGAGCAACAGCGATGCCGCGCGCCGGGAGGCTGGCAACCCCTTGGAACCTCTAGGGGCTCAGGTGCACGCAGCGGGCCTCGCGCAGGATTTGCGTCCCGGCCTCATTCATTTGCGTCCCGTGAGGAAGCGCGGGCCTTGCTCACGCGGGCGTCTCCGTGGGCCGGGGCGTCACCTGCCCCCCGTGCACGTCCATCCACAGTGTGTCCGTGGCCGCCGCGCCTCGCACCAGCGAGCCGTCCGTGGTGGTGAGGAACACCTGCGCCCCGCTGCTGGCCAGGTAGCTCATGAGGTACGCGTTGCGCTCCGGATCCAGCTCGCTGGACACGTCGTCCAGCAGCAGCAACGGCAGGAAGCCCATGGCCGCGTGGAGGTTTTCGATCTCTGCGATCTTCCAGCCGAGCACCAGCGCCCGCTGCTGTCCCTGGCTCGCGTAGGCCCGCGCGCTGCGGCCCCCCAGCGTCAGCGTCACGTCGTCCGCGTGGGGCCCCACCGAGGTGAAGCCCCGCTCCAGGTCTCTCCGCCGCCGCCCCGCCAGCGCCTCCAGCAGCGCATCCGTCAGCCTCGGCTCATCCGCCTCGGCGAAGTCCTGCCCCAGGTGCGAGGGGTGGTAGCCATACAGGGCCGGATCCGGCGTCCGGCCAATGGCGGCGAAGGTGGCCTGCGCGCGCGGCGCCAGCTCTGCCATCAGCGCCCGCCGCCGCACGTACACCCGGGCCCCCGCGCGCGCGAGCGTCTCCTCATATGCGTCCAGGTATGCCGGATCCGCCGCGGGCCCCTCGCGCAGCAGCCGGTTGCGGTTCTTCAGCGCCCGGGCGTAGTCCCGGCTCTCCTTGAGGAAGGCCGGGAAGCGGTTGAACACCGCCCGGTCCAGGAAGGTGCGCCGCGCGTCCGGCCCGCCCTTCACCACCTCCAGATCATCCGGCGTGAAGGCCACCACGGAGACGCCGCCGAAGTACTCCTCCAGGCTCGCGGCCTTCTTGCCGTCCACCATGGCCTGCCGCACACCGCCGCTCACCTCCACGGAGATCTCCCGCTCCGCCCCCTTGAGGAGGAAGCGGCCCGTCACGCGAGTCCCCTGAGCGCCCCAGCGCACCAGCTCCGCCAGCCTGCCGGCCCGCAGCGGCTTGAGCGTGGCGAGGAAGTAGAGCGCCTCCAACAGGTTCGTCTTCCCTTGCCCGTTCTGTCCCACGGCGATGGTGGCGTGGGGGCTGGGCGCCAGGGAGACCTGGTGCAGGTTGCGGAAGTCCTGGAGGTGAAGCGCGAGCAGGCGCACGGTACGAGGCTCAGAACAGCGGACGAGGGGGGTGGATCCCCCTCATAACGCGCCCCCCACCGCAGCGGGGGCTCAAGGTGAGGTTACTCCCTTGCCCAGCGGGTAGACGAACCCGGTGCTCGTGACGAGGTAGAGTGCGGGCGTCCCGTTCTCGTTCACCACGAACATCCTCGCCCCGGTCAGCCCCCCCGTGCTTGCGAGCTCCGCGGGGAGCGCGAGCGGCTCCCACGCCAGCAGCCCAGACTGCCCGCCCGTGCTCCGCACCGTCCGGTACACCGCCTTCTCTCCGAGCGCGACCGGCCACCCCTCCAGCACAGAGTAGTCCGCCACCCGGTCCTCGAACTCTGCCGGCAACGGCCGCGTGAGGGGGATGCCCTCGGGCAGCCTCAGCACCTGGCCATCCCTCAGGCCTACCCTGCCGTAGCCGCTGCCCACGGCCTCCCGGGACCAGACCTCCACCGGCTCACCGCTCCCCAGCTCCAGCTTCTTCATCGCCCAGGCCTTCGTCCGCGCATCCTGCGAGTACTCGAAGACACTCCGGCCCGTGGCCACCCACCCCCGGACCACTACTCCTTCTTCCGCGGACAGGTTGACCGTCCGGTCCCGCGCCAGCGAGCGCACGGGAAAGTCCGGCTCCGGCGTCAGCTTCGACTGGAGCACCGTGCCCAGCTCCGGCTCCAGGACCAGATCGGAGCTCGACAGCTCCGTGTAGTAGAGCTGGTCGTTCGCGGTGAGCACGAGCGAGACTCCCCCATCATGTGGCACGCCCTGCCCCAAGAAGGGCGCTTGCGCAGGCGCTCCCGAGGGTGCCAGGAGCTGGGGCCCATAGGCGTTGCTCAGCTCCGGTCTCCCCGCAGAGTCGCGCGCCACCTGGGCCAGCTGCCCCGTCTCGAGCATGAACCAGCCTGACACTCCTTCCACCAGGGTCTCCAGGGCGACCGTCTCCTCGGTCATGCCATCTCGCCGCATGGGCGTCACCACCGTCAGCCCCGTGCTGTCTTCCTGCTGGGGTGGCGGCAGCTGGATCGCGAAGAAGTTGGGTGAGGCGGCGATGAACGCCGGAGGACCCGCATCCGTCTTCGGGAGGATCCCCAGCGCGGTCGGCGTGCGATCCAGGAACATCGGCCGCAGCCGGCTCAGGGAGGTGCCCCGCCAGAGCTGGCCGTGGCTGCCTCCCATCGTCAGCCAGGCCCCTTGAGACTCATCCACCGCGCCTGGCGCGAGGATCCTCCGCTTGCCAGGCTGACCCGGTGACTGAAGCTCCACGGTGGGAACCTCCGCCAGCTCCAGGGGCGACTCCAGCGGCTGGCGCAGGCAGGTATCCCTCGCGGTGACGACGGAGGCCCCCACCACCCGGAAGAGGCTCCGCACACCGCTCTGGGACTCGCACAGCACCTCCACACCCAGCGCACCATCCGTCACCGGGGTAAAGGCGACGAGCGGATCCCTGCCGCACGGGCTGCAGTCATCCCACGCCCGCTCCAGGCGCGGCTCCTGCGGGCGGCCGGGCGGGCGGGAGAGCACCCACGTGCTCAGCACATCCTGCTGAGCCATGACTCGGCGCAAGGCCCAGACGCCCAGGGTGTCGGTGTAGCGCAGCTGCCAGCGCTCCGCCGCCTCGACAGTCCCATCAGGAGCCAGCGCCGCGATGGGGTCCGTCGGGTTGAGCACCTGCCACACTCCCGCGGGCGGCGCCACCTCTGGCCCCTGCGAGCGCCAGAGGAAGTAGAGCGGGGTGACGGCCACGGGCACCGGCTCGGGCACCCCCCCATCCGTCTCTTCCCGCCGCGCCAGGAATGTCAGTGGCGCGGGCCGTACATCCAGGTAGTACCCGGGCAGACTCCCACAGGAGGCACCGGAGCACGGGGTGACGCCCCCATCGGCCGTGGAGAACGCCGAGGGGAAGGCCGTGTAGCTCCCCGTGGAGAGGTTCACCTCGCCCGCGTTTGCCCGAGCGGGATCTTCCCTGCCGCGTATCACCACGAGCATGTCGCGGGAGGCGCCTGGCGGGCCCAGGGAAGTCGCGCGGAGCTTCCGTGCGCCCAGGAGTGCGCCCGCAGCCCCCTCAGTGACAGGCTTGGGGCTCGTCGAGAGGCTCGTGGTGGGCCGGTCCACGTCGAACAGCCCCACCCTCCCCCCCTGAGTCTCCTCCCCCATCACCGCGAGGTGATTGCCCACGAAGGCCATGCTCCTGGTCCCCCTGATCACCTGGACAGTCAGCGGAGCGGAGACAGGCGCGGCGGAGACAGGGGTGGCGAGGACGACGCCTCCGTCCGTGTACTTCACCACCGCGAGCGGCCCGGACTCCGGCGGGATCGACGGGCCGAACTCCAAGCCCTGCGGGCCGGCGGCCTCTCCCGCGACGAGCCCCGTCTCACCCATGAGCACCTTCGGGTAGCGCCGCTCGGGCGAGAAGCTCGGGGGATCTCCCAGCGTGCCCTGCTCGGCCTGGGCCTCGTGGCAGCGCCCGTCGATGCCACACCGCCACTCCTCTGGGCACTGCTTGTCGCGATCCGCTTCGGCGACATCGAACTTGCAGGGGAAGGCGTTGCCCTCCTCCACCTTGAGCCCCCCCGTGCACGCCATCCACACGCCCAGCGCCACCAGGACCGAGCTCAGCGCCACCACGCTCCGCCGGGCGCTCATGGCAGCACCCCCACCACGGCCATGCCTCGCCCAGAGGGGACCAGCGCGACCCGCGGCCCCCCTTCCGGCGGCGGCATCAACCAGAGCCCCACGCCCACCAGCGCCGCGCCTGCTCCCATCAAGACCAGCGACACCGTCTTGTCCCTCCCCAACCGGTCGTTCTCCTTCTGGTAGAAGGAGAGCTCGCGGAGGTTGCCCGGCGTGCAGCTTCCCTCCTCGTCCCTGGCCGGACACAGCTCGTCGTTGAGCACCTTCTGCCGCGACAGGGCAATCAGCCCATAGACGCCGCCGCCCATGAGCGCCGCGCCGCCCCCCGCCACCAGCGAGTAGGGGACGAGCCGCGAGGCCTGCGGTGGCAGCGGCGCACCGCTCGCCTCCGCCGCGGCCCAGGGCATCAGCTGGCGCAGCGTCTCCACCTTCTTCGCCAGGCGCGTGCTGCGCCCCACCGGCCGGGCCTTCACCGTGTCCAGCATCTGCAGCGTCAGCTCGTAGGTGGAGCCCAGCTTGGACAGCGAGCCTGTCAGCACGTAGCGCGCCTGCAGCACCTGGCGCAGGTCCGTCGCGCACTGCGCGGGATCCTCGTCACAAGCGCCGAGGATCTGTCGCTGCCGCTCGCTGCTGAGCACCGTCTGCAGGTCCTTGTGGGAGATTACCTGGAACAGGCCGCGCTCACTGAGCGTCTGCACCAGGGCATCGGTGAGGGCTGCGGCCTCTTCCGCGGAGGCCCCCTGCGCGGTGAGCGCTCCCACCAGCAGCTGTGGCTTCTCGTCCGGCTTGAGGGGCGTGGAGGGTGTGCTCACCGTGGACTCCGTGCCCGCGAAGGCAGACAGAGCCCACAACCCCATGAGGAGTCCTACAGTCGCGCGCATGCCCCTCCCTCCGTGCCGGTGGAAGGAAGAACCCGCCCCCGCACGTCCAGTTGCGGGACTGTAAGCGGAATTACACTCCCGAGCGAGCCACGGCACGCGCCGCCTGGACGAGCCCCGGGAGATCCTTCACGTCCGCGCCCACCTCGCCCGCGGGCAGCACCGCGCGAGCTGGAGAGAACAACCGCGCGGGGGTTCGCGCCTGGCCTCGAAGGCGGATGAAGAGGTGCAGCGCCTCGCGCATGCGCTCCACGTCCGGGCCCGTCTCATCCTTGGCCCGGAGCGCCGCGGCCCACAGCCGTGTCCAGGCCAGCTCCTCGTTCCACACCCCGCTGGGGCGCGCCTGGGACAGCCGCGTCAGCTCGGCGGCCAGCTCGAAGAGGCCTGCCCGCCCCTCGCTCATGCCGGCCCTGGCCACCAGCCGCGCCTCCGGAGATACCTCGCTCGCGGCCAGCCACACCAGCAGCTCCGGCACCTCCCCTTCGCTGGCCACCACCGGGGAGAGCCGCGCCTCCAGCAGCTCGCCCAGCCGCTCGCGCGCCACGTCGTGCCAGAAGGCCGCATGCAGCAGCAGCTCCGGGCCGCTGCGAGGTGCCCGCACCGGCGCGCGGCGCACACGCCGCTGGAGGAAGGTGCGCACCCGGCCGCCCTCGTCGAAGCGCCTCAGCCGCTCCCACACCGCCCGCAGCGCCGCGTCCGCCAGGGGCAGCGCACGGCAGAGCGAGTCCGCCTCGGCGGCGTTGAAGGGCAGAGCCCCCTCGGGCGCGGGGCGCTTGAAGATGCGCTCGAAGACCTCGGCCGCGGCGCAGGCGGCGCGCAGCTCCGGGAGGTTGCGCGGCAGCACCTCCACGGCGCGGGCCCACGTGCGCCGCCCCAGGAGCGGGCCGGAGGCGAGCACCTGCTCCTCCAGCCGCAGCAGCGCCGCACCCAGGGAGTCCGGAGGCGCGCCGGGCGCCAACCTGCGCTTCACCGCATGGGCAACCTCGTCGCGCAGGTGCCGCACCTCCTCCACCAGCCTCACCGGGGCCAGCTCCTTGGGCCAGCCCTCGGCGGCGGCGCGGCGGCTCACGGCGGCCAGGGTGAGATCCACCTCGGGCTGCGCCAGGGCCACCTCTCGCAGCAGCTCCAGGTTCGCCCGGAGCCGATCCCGCCAGAAGAAGGCATTCAGCAGCCCCCGCAGGGCGCGGTAGCGCAGGCGCGAGGCCTCCAGGAGGTCCGCTCGGTCCTCCAGTCTCGCCCGCAGGGTGTCGGGATGGGTCGCCACGCTCCCCCTACTATAAGGAGGAGTCAGGCGGGTGGCAGGCCTTCCCCCCCCCAGGGCTGGCACCGGTGAACGAACAGGGGCCCCTTGGCAGGAACCTCCCTGTCCGGCGATGTTGACTGTCTGGAAACGAGGCCCCATGAAGCTCCTGTCGCCTGCCCTCGCCGCACTGACTGTCTCGCTCGTGGCCACACCGCCCGCGCTCGCCCTGGATCAGCGGCAAGCAGATGCCCTCTGTGCCGCGTGGAAGCTGGAATGCCCCGCGGGGGCCGCCTTCACCTCCACTGGCTCCGGGAAGGGAACCGGCGCTCTGGAGTGCAAGGTGAAGGGACGCCCGGTGAAGGAGGGCCCCTCGGTGACGTGCAAGGAAGGCGAGGCGCTGTCCTGGGGGGACTGGAAGGCCGGCAAGAAGCACGGCCTCCAGGTGACGATGCGCCCCAACGGCTCCTGGACGGAGGAGCGCTTCGCGGACGGGAAGCTGGAGGGGCGTTCCGTGGAGTACAGCGCCGAGGGACAGCTGCTGAAGGACATGCACTTCCAGGCCGGGAAGAAGCACGGTCCCGCACTCACCTACACGACGAGTGGGCAGCTGGCCTCCCAGGAGTTCTGGGACAAGGGCATCAAGGGCAAGAAGCCCGTGCCCGCCGCGGGTGCCTCGGCCAAGAGCCCCGCTGAGGCGAAGCCCAAGGCCCCGGCGAAGGCCACCCAGGGAAGCGCGGCTCCGGCGGCGGCAGGCGGTGAGGAGGCCACCGACGCGGCCCCGGCCGAAGAGGGCGAGGTCGCCGAGGAGAAGCCCAAGGCCCCCGCGAGCGAGGAAGAGGAAGCCCCCGCGAGCGAGGACGACTCGCAGGCGAACACCCCGCAGCCGTAGCGCCCGCTCCGCTCGGGAGGAGACACGGCGTGGAGGGAGGCTGAGCACCGGCCCCCCGCCGGACGTCAGACGCGCATGGGCATGACGACGGCGGTGAAGCTGCGGTCGCCCGGGGCGTGGATGACGCCGGGGCTGTGCTCGTCCCCCAGCTCGAAGGAGATCTCCTCCGTCTCCAGGACGGAGAGCACGTCGGTGAGGTAGCGCGCGTTGAAGCCGATGGTGATGTCCCCGCCTCGGTAGGCCACCTCGAGCACGTCCTTGGCCTCACCCAGGTCCGGGTTGTTGGCGGTGATGAGCAGCTTGTTCTGCTCCAGGCCAATGCGCACGGCGTAGCTCTTGTCCGCCGAGAGCAGCGCGATGCGCTTGAGGCTCTCGAGGAAGCGCACCTTGGACACCATCACCACCTTCTCGCCTTCCTTGGGGATGACGCGCTGGTACTCGGGGAACTGGCCGTCGATGAGGCGCATCACCATGGTGAGGCCCGGCTTCTTGAAGAGGGCCGAGTTCTCCGCGAAGCCCAGGTGACATTCGGCCTCGGGGGCCTCGTCCAGCAGGCGCTTGAGCTCCATCAGGCCCTTGCGGGGGATGATGACGCCGGCCTTCAGCTTGAAGTCGCCGTTCAGCTCGCGCTCGATGAGCGAGAGGCGGTGCCCGTCGGTGGCGACCATGCGCACCTTGCCGCCGGCCTGGGGCTCGAAGAAGACGCCGTTGAGGATGTAGCGCGTCTCGTCCGAGGAGATGGCGAACTGGGTCTTCTTGATCATCTCCAGCAGGACGGTGCCGGAGAGCTGGACCAGCGGAGCGTCCTCTTGCTTGGGGAGCTTGGGGTACTCCTCGGCGGCCATGCCGACGATCTTGAAGTGGGCCGAGCCGCTGGAGATGTCGACGTAGTTGTTGGGGAGCTTCTTGAGGGTGACCTGGGCGTCCGGGAGGTTCTGGACGATGTCGAAGACGTACTTGGCGCTGAGGGTGATGGCGCCAGGCTTGGAGACCTCGGCGGGGTGCTCGGAGACGATGCCGATGTCCAAGTCAAACGCGGTGACGGTGATGCCGCTCTTGGTGGCGTTGACGAGGACGTTGGCGAGGATGGGCATCGTCGTCTTGCGCTCCACGATGCCCTGAGCGCGATAGAGGGCCTTCTTCAGCTCGTCGGTGGCAATACGGAATTCCATCGGGTGGCTTCCTCAGTCCTCGTGAGACGACTCGTCCTTGAGGGGGTGTAGCCTGGGGGAAGGGGTGCGTCAACGAACCGACCTGCGGCTTTGTGTACTGGCATCCGAGCCCGGCCGATCCACGGCATGGCACGGCGCCCACCTGCTCGGAGATTCAGGTGGGACACGACTGGACGTGTAACAAATGCACATTGCCGTATACGGTTTCCAACCTCCCGCGTCACCTGATTTCTTCACGCCCTGGCAGGTAGGCTCCAGCGCCCCTCACCCGGCCGCCTCACGGGCGTTGGCGAGGAGCGCAGCCACCCCCAGTCTTCCTGCCCACTCATCCAGGTAGGAAGCGTCCAGCACCCCGGCGGACACCCGTAGCACCTGGACGATGTCTCGCCACTGGGAGGTGGAGTTCTCTCCACCGTCGCGGAAGCACAGCAGCTTGCGCAGCACCGTGTCCTCGGGACTCTTGATGGAGAGGCCGCGACCCTCCGGGGGCAGCACGATGCGACGGCGTCGCGCGAACTCACTCGCATCGAAGGGGCTCTCGCGGAGCATGAAGAGGTCCACCTTGGTCAGGCTGGGGAGGTGGAAGATGTTCCAGGAACCCCGCCGCGTGACGGCGTCGCGCAGGGCCTCTAGCGCTTCCCCCAGAAGGAGGGCCACACCGATAACAGCGGGCAGCTGGCTCACGTCAGTGCCGGGTGGGGCCCGAACAAGCGGAGCGCGACCGCCCGGCCATAGATTCTCTCGGCCAGCCGCACCCGGACCTCCGTCTCGTCCGCCTGAGGGTAACGCTCGCGAATGCCCGCCTCTGCCAGGTAGCGCACCGCCTCTGTCAGCGCTCCTGCCTTGAGCAGCCGGTCCGCAGGAGGCTGCGCGCGGAGCAGCTCGATGTATCGCGCTTGCTGGCGCGGATGGGTGTCCTGCTCCATGACCTGAAACATAGCGCTTCGCCGAGAGGCTGCCAGAGGCGTGATACCACCTCTCCCCCCATCGCATGACACTCAACCCTGGCCGCCCTATCCCTCCCCGAGCACCCAAGCAGGGCTGAAACCCGGACCCAGCGGCCTGCATATAAGGCACATGAGGAGACCCACCATGGACCTGCCAGCCACCGCGCCAGCGCCCGCCGCGAAGACGGACGAGGAGTGGAAGAAGCAGCTCAACCCAGAGCAGTACCGCATCCTCCGCAAGAAGGGGACCGAGCGGGCGTTCACGGGAGCCTACTGGGACCACCACGAGGCCGGGGTGTACCGGTGCGCCGGCTGCGGCAACCCGCTGTTCGCCTCGGACACGAAGTTCGACTCGGGCACGGGCTGGCCGAGCTTCTTTACCCCGGTGGAGGAGGGTCGTGTCGCCGAGCACGATGACAGCTCATTCTTCGTGCGGCGCACGGAGGTGGTGTGCAGCCGCTGCGAGGGCCACCTGGGACACGTGTTCCCTGATGGACCGGCACCCACGGGGCTGCGCTACTGCATCAACTCGGCGGCGCTGACGTTCGACAAGAAGGGTTGACCGCCAACACTCGCACTGGCCTCCCGGGCGCGGAGGACCGAGACTGGGCCCCCTTTTTCGAGGGCCCTCATGAACCTCCGTCCCCTGCTGTGCGTGCTGTGCCTCGGCCTGGCGGCCGGTTGCTCCAAACCCATTACTCCGGACCCCATGCCCGACAACTCGCAGCCTCCCACGCAGCCAGAGACCCCCTCGACCGGAGCTGGCCAGGGCCAGCCGGTGGCGTACACGGTGAAGAACAGCGGGATCCGCTGCTTCGCGCCGCCGTGCCCCACGCACCTGGCCGTGCCCGTGAGCAAGCCGGACGCGGAGGCGATCCAGATCCACGAGATCGACTTCCAGGACGTGAACCCCTCGGAAGAGAAGCGCGAGGAGCTCATGCGCAAGGCGGACGAGTCTCCGGAGGGCCTCAAGGTCGAGGCCGTGCTGGAGACGAAGCTGAAGGCCGGCCCCGCCGGCGACGCCACGGTGCTGCGCGTGAAGAAGGTACTCCAGTAGTTCGCTGAGCCCGCGCGGCCCACCTACAGCTCTGCGCGGGAGCTCCCAATAGAGTGCAGCTCGGTTCGCCCATGACCCGCCAGATCGAGGAGGAATGGCTCTGGGGCTGGGACCCCACGCCGGGCATCATCTCGGTGTGGGCGGAGCCCGACGGCCGTGCGTTCGTCTGGAGGCGGCTCCCCAAGAGCGGAGAGCTCGTCCGGGAGGACCTGCGCTTTCGCCCTTGGCTGCTCCTCTCCTCGCTGGACGACCTGGCGCACCTCGGCGCGAGGCTCCGCCCTGAGCAGGAGGGGCCTGCGCCGCAGCGTGTCACCTGGCAGGAACTCACAGGTCCTGGCGCACTTCGCTACCTGGTGCGTGCGGACGATGGGAACGCGCTGAGTGCCGCGGTGCTCCATGGCGCCACTCGGCGGCTCGGGCGCTCGTTCGGACACCTGCGCGAGCTGGGAGCGGACACGGTGCTCGCGCTGCCACCGGAGGAGCAGTACCTCATTGCCTCGGGGCGCACGTACTTCCGCGATCTCAGCTTCGATGATCTGCACCGCATGCAGCTCGATCTGGAGACCACCGGGCTCGATCCCGGCCAGGACCGGATCTTCCTCGTGGCGCTCCGCGATCCTGCTGGCAGGACGGAGGTGCTCGAGGTCCAGGGCGACGGCGATGCCGCCGAGGCCGACCTCCTCCAACGCCTGGTCGCGCGCGTGCGTGACTTCGATGCGGACGTGATCGAGAACCACAACCTCCACGGCTTCGACCTGCCGTTCCTCGCCCGTCGGGCCCGGCAGCTCAACGTGCCGCTCGCGCTGGGGCGAGCCGGCTCTCCGGGCCTGCGGCAACGCCCTGCCGCGCGGGGTGCCTCTCTGGGGCGAGGCACCTCGGAGCGCGCCCGCGACCCGCTGCGCCGCATGCGGTTCACGGTTCCCGGGCGCGAGCTGATCGACACGCTGGACGCCGTCCTGCGGCACGACTTCTCGGCCCGCGATCTGCCGGGCCATGGCCTCAAAGCCGTCGCGAAGCACCTCGGCCTTGCAGGCCCGGAGCGTGAGCACATTCCCGGAGCCCGGGTGTTCGAGTTCTTCCGTCGCGATCCCGAGCGGGTGCGGCGCTACGCCCGCGACGACGTGACGGAGGCCGCGGGCCTCGCGCGCATGCTGGGGGGCGCAGCCTTTGCTCTCGCCCGGATGGCCCCGCGTCGCTACGAGCGCTTGGCGGACGCCGGCCCTGCCACGGGCGTGCTCGATCCGCTCCTCGTGCGCGCCTACCTGCGGGCGGGGGCCGCACTGCCCGCCCATGAAGGAGGCGACGGCACCTCCCACAGCGGTGCGGCGCTCCACCTGTTCGCCACGGGCGTGGCGCGGCACGTGGTGAAAGCGGACGTCGCGAGCCTGTATCCCTCGCTGATGCGCGAGTACCGGATCGGGCCTCGGCGCGATCGGCTTGGCGTGCTGCTCGCGCTGGTGGATCGGCTCGTGGACCAGCGGCTGGCGGCCAAGGCTCGGGCGCGTTCCGCGGCGCCTGGATCGCCGGAGCGTCACAGCAACGAGGCGCTCTCCGCGGCGATGAAGATCGTCGTCAACTCGGCCTACGGCTACCTCGGCGCGGTCGGGCTCACGCGCTTCGCGGATGTCCACGCCGCCAACGAGGTGACGCGGCGCGGGCGTGAGGTGCTGGGGCTGCTGTGCAACGAGCTGGCACAGCGCGGCGTCACGCTGCTGGAGGCCGACACGGACGGGGTGTACTTCGCCGTGCCGGAAGACTGGCGCGAGGCCGACGAGCGCCGGGTCGTCTCCGAGGTCGCGGCGCTGCTGCCCCCCCGAGTCCACCTCGAGTTCGACGGCCGCTACGCCGCGATGCTCTCGCACGAGCCGAAGAACTACGTGCTGCAGCCCTACGAGGGGCCTCTCGTCCTGCGAGGCGTGGCATTTCGCTCCAGCCGGGCGGAGCCCTTCGGCGAGACCTTTCTGCGCCGAGCGCTGCGCTGCCTCCTCGCGGGAGACATTCCCGGCGTGCGGGAGGCCTACGTCGCGACGGTCACGGCGCTGCGTCGGCGGGAAGTCACGACCCTCGATGTATCGGCGCAGGTCCGGCTGACCAAGGCCCCGGAGCAGTACCTGGCCATGCGCGAGCGCAGGCGCGAGCTGCCCTACGAGGCCGTGCTGGCGAGCGGGCGGACCCACTGGACTCCCGGAGAGCACGTTCGGATCTACCGAGCGGTGGGAGGGCGTGCGGGCCTGCTGCCCGACCCGGAGGCAGAGGACGACGGCACCCCCCGGAACCCGGTGCGCGAGGACGGCGCCGCCAGCGCCGTGAGCGATCCGCGGGACTACGACGTCGAGTACTACGCCCGGCTGCTCCGAGAGACATTCGCAGCCCGGCTGGTGCGCGCGCTAACACCCGAGGACTTCGCGGCGGTGTTCGCCGATCCCGACCAGCTCTCCCTCTTTGCACCCTCGCTGTCGGACGCACGGCCCGTCCTCACCGTGCTGCTCGACCCGCGGAGCGATCCCCTGCGGGGCGAGGGCGAGTGATGCGAGGAGCCTGGGTCACTCTCTAGAGGGCCTCCCCGGCGAAGAGCTGGGAGGCACGCTGGTTCACGAACTTGGGAGCAGGCCCGGCGAGGCCCGGCTGGCCCGCGGCCCCTGACGGACCCGAGCTGCCCCTGCTTCCATCCGAGCCGTACGCCCCTTGGGAGCCCCGGCCACCCTGGGCCCCATCGCCACCACTGCCGCTCGTGCCTCCCTCCCCCGCGAGGCCTGGGCCATTGACGATCCGGATGCGCTCCTTGAGCGCCGCTTGCTTGCTGTCGAGCTTCACGGTCACCGCCGCTCCCCGGCCGCCGATGCCCCCCGTCCCCCCCGCGGCACCATTGCCGCCATTGCCGCCGCTCCCGTTACAGCACTGGCCTGAGGTGTACTCGCCGTGCCCAATGGCACCCATGCCGCCCTGCCCCCCGTATCCGCCCTTTCCACCCGCTCCACCTGACACGTCCACCGTCAAGGGAGCCCCCGTCGGATCCAGCAGGTAGTACGCCTTCTTCTTTCCCCCCACCTGCTGCACGCGCACGAGCACCAGCTGCCCCTGCTGGGGATGATTCATGGAGCCCACGGCGACCTCGACCGGGAGCGCATCTCCCCCGGGTCCACCGAGTCCGCCCGGGCCGCCATCACTCCCATGGCCTCCCGCTTGCTGGGCGGAGGTGCCTGCCGAGCCAGAGTTGCCGGTCATCCCACGCTCGCCCTCCTTGCCTGGCTCGCCTCGGAAGTCGGCAGTCCGCTCGCACTTGAAGTCCGGCGCGAGCTTGAGCTGCGCGGACAGCCCGGGCTTTGCCGCCGCCGCGGTGATCACCACCTCCTGCAGCGCGGCCTTGGGGGAGTCGGCCAGGAACTCCCACTCGCCCTGGTTGGAGATCTTGCCCACGCTGGCGCTCCACTGGAGGAGCTTGAAGAGCTCCTGACCCTTTCCTTCCTGGATGCCCTCGTGCGTGCTGCCCTCCACTGAGACGACGAGCCGCAGCTTCGGTGGCTGCCCGCCCTGGCAGTAGGTGGTGCTTCCATCGGCGGTCGCGAGCTCCACGGTCTGGAGGTTCTCGGCGCTTGGCTCCTTCTTCTTCGCCGCCGCCGCCGCTGCCTCCGCGGCCCGCTGGTTCCGGGCCGCTTCCTGTGCCGCAAGCTGGGTGCCGAGCAGGCTGCAGCCCGCCGATGACCCGAGCAGGCCCGCAATGAGCGCCCACCGCATCCATCCACTCCCTCGAGACGATTCGTGCATGTTGATCCTCTGTGGAGGGAGCATCATGGCACGGTGACTGCCTGCCAATAAGTCACATCGCTGGGTCCTGATTCGCGGCCCGCGGCGCCCCTTGGACCGCAAGCTGGAGAATGCCCAAGAGGGAGTACCAGCCGAGCACAGGCCCAGCCCCGGCTCCCAGCACCGGGACTGGGAAATTCCCCAGCTCCGTCACGACGAGGGTTGCCCCGAAGTAGAGAGCGAAGGCTGCAGCCAGCGGTGCGGCCTCGCTGCGCACCGAGCGCAGCCACATCGCGCCGTATGCTGCGGGGAGCACGAGGGCGCCCAGAGTCACCAGGGCGGCGACGAGCCAGGGCGCTCCCCGGTCTGCCGCCATGTGGAGGATGCGCTCGACGTGAGGAACCGCGCCCAGCGGGTCAGGCCGAAGCCAAGCGCCCGCAACGCCCATCACGGCCAGAGCGCACCCCACCCCTCTCCACCCTGTGGCAAGCGTCCGCGTGGCGCCGATCAGGACCGCAGCGCCGACGCCGAACGCCGTCGCCTGTCCTGCATCGGGTTGGAGCACGTGGAGAGCCTGGCTCACAGCAATGACGACGAGCGCGAGAGCGGGACGCCCTTGGCTCAAGAGCCCTGCCACGGCCAGCAGGAGCCAGGGCATCGTCACCGCTGACGCATTCAGCCGCACGGGACCGA
>Ga0190275_10001888_pt1 | contig 15327 bp, 14 predicted proteins | sample Popmic550T_FD_133745 | JGI IMG/M metagenome (GOLD analysis project Ga0190275, IMG submission 133745) | Populus adjacent soil microbial communities from riparian zone of Yellowstone River, Montana, USA - 550 T | ecosystem: Environmental > Terrestrial > Soil > Riparian zone > Trees stand | place...
ACGGTGAGTTCCGGGAAGACCTGCAGAAGCTGGAATGTACGGCTCACCCCAAGCCGATTGAGGTCGCACGGGCGCATGCCGGTGACGGCGTGGCCGTCCAGCTTGACCTCACCGGCGCTTGGCTGAAGCTGGCCGAGGATGCAGTTGAACAGCGTCGACTTGCCCGAGCCGTTCGGGCCGATGATGCCGAGGATTTCGCCCTCGTTCACGTCGAACGACACGCCTTCGACCGCGTGAATGCCGCCGAACTGCTTGGAGAGATCGCGGACTTCGAGCACAGCCATCACGCCACCTTCACTTCCGCGGTGGGCGCAGTTGGCGGGTCGGTCTTGCGCGTGGCGGTGAAGCGCTTCTCGAAAAATCCGATGATGCCGCTCGGGCTGAACACGAGCAGCAGCATCACGAACATCGCGTAGGCGACGAGATAGTGCTTCGCGACGTATTTCAATGCGGCCGGCGGCAGCACGGTGCGCAGCACGTCCGACAGCGGCCCCAGCGCGTCGTAAAGCTTGTCGGTCGACTGCAGCCATTCGGGCAGCAGCACGGCGACGACCGCGCCGACGAAGGGCCCGAAGAAATAGCCGGAGCCGCCGACGATTACCATCAGCAGCAGGTTGAGGGAGAGCAAGAGCGAGAACGGCGTCGGGTCGATGTACTGCACAAGCGGCGCGTAGAGCACGCCGGAGATTCCACCAAGGCCGGCACCGAGCGCGAAAGCCATCAGCGTATAGCGCCGCGTATCGACGCCGAGCGAGAGCGCGCGCAGCGGATTCTCGCGCAGCGCCACGAAGGCGCGGCCCCAGGGTGAGCGGATCAGCCACCACGCGGCGAGCGAGACGAGCGCCAGGTTGGCGAGGCAGAAGTAATAGAAATCGCGCGGTGTGCGCAGCAGGTAGCCGAACAGGCTCGGCCGCGGGATGTTGCTGATCCCGTAGATGCCGCCGGTGATCCACTCCTCGTTGCGGAAAACAAGATAGAGCAGCGTCGAGAACGCGAGCGTGACGAATGCGAGATAGTGATGCTGCACGCGCAGCGCCGGATAGCCGAGCAGCCACCCGACCGCAAAGCACGTGATGAAGGCGACGACATACGCCGAGCCGAGCGGCCAGCCTTGCGTGGTGAGCAGCGCGGCCGCATAGGCGCCGATACCGACGAATGCGCCCTGCGCGAGCGAGATCTGGCCCGCGTAGCCGAGTGTCAGGTTCAGGCCGATGGCCGCAATCGTGGTGACCGCCCAGAGCGTGAGGATGTAGATGCCGTACGGCCTGAGCCAGAACGGCGCCCAGATCAGCCCCATGACGATGATGAGGCCGACGAGTACGCCGAGGACGCGCCGGTTCATACGGTGCGTTCCTCGAGCCGGCCGAGCAGGCCCTGCGGACGGAACAGGATCACCACGATCAGCAGCAGCAACGGGATCGCGGCGCGGTACTGCGCCGAGAGATAGGCCGCGGCGAAGTTGTCGACCACGCCGAGGAGCAGTCCGCCGACGATCGCGCCGCGCACCTGGTTGAAGCCGCCGACGATCGCCGCGATGAACGCCGCAATGCCGAGATATTCGCCGTTGGAGAACTTCGCCAGATAGATCGGCGTCACCAGCGTGGCGGCGAGCGCCGCCAGCACCGCGTTGATCACGAAGGCGATCAGGATCATCCGGTCGACCGGGATGCCGAGGATGCGCGCGACGGTCGGGTTCTGCGCGGTCGCTTGCATGCGGCGGCCGGTCTGGGTGCGATTGAGAAAGAGCTGCAGTGCGATGACCGCGCCAAGCGCAATCGCCAGCACGATCAGGCTCTGCAGCGCGACGGTTGCGCCGAGAATCGACACGTTGATGTCGGCAGCGAGCGGCGGGAACGGCTGCGCCTCGGCGCTGTAGAAGTCCTTCACGGCCTCCTTGAGAAACAGCGCGAGCGCCATGGTGGCGATCGCGAGCGGCAAGACGCCGTGGCGGATCATCGGATCGACCAGCAGATGCTTGAACAGCACGCCGAGCACGATGGCCGATACGACAATGCCGACGACCACCGCGCCCCAGAACGGGGCGCCTGTCCCCAGCGCAATCAGAATGAAGAACGCCGGGAGCATGACGAACTCCCCCTGCGCGAAGTTGATCGTCTGCGAGGTCTGCCAGAGCAGCGTGAAGCCGATCGCCACCAGTGCGTAGATGCCGCCGGTCGCTAGCCCCGCCACGAGAAGCTGCATGAAGTCGGCCATCGTATGCTCAGCCCTCGTCCTGAGGAGCGAGCGCAGCGAGCGTCTCGAAGGACGACCACATACGCTTAGCTTGCCGCCATCCTTCGAGACGGCCGCTACGCGGCCTCCTCAGGATGAGGTTTTTTCGGGGCCACTCCTTCCCTTTCTGGGTCCCCCGCTTTCGCGGGGGACGACGAGCGGTGGCTCACTTCGCCAGCTTCGGCAATTCGCTCGTGATCGTCTGCTTGCCGTTGACGACTTCGGCGATGTAGCTGATCCGATCGATGTCGCCTTTCGCGTCCCAGGTCGTCTCGAGCAGGATGCCGGGCTCATCCTTCGGCGTGATCGTCATGCCATGCAGCGAGGCGGCCGCGGCCTTCCTGTCGAACTTGCCGAGCTTCCTGGTCGCGTAGGCGATCGCGTAGACGCCGGTGTAGCCCTTGATGCCGTTGTGATCCGGCACGTACTTGAAGCGCGCGTTGAACTTGGTCTTGAACTCCGCCACCGCCGGCACCGGAATGTCCGCCGAGAGGCCGACGTGACCGCGCGCCCCGTTCGCGGCGTCACCGGCAAGCTCGATCACCTTCTGGCTGAGCAACGTGGTTTCGCCGATCAGCGGCACATTGATGCCCTGCTTGCGCGCTTCGCGCAGGAAACGTGCGCTCTCTTCCTCGTTGGTGTAGATGAACATCGCATCGGCATTCGCGGCCTTCGCCTTCACCACGTCGGCAGCAAAATCGGCCTGGCCGGATTCTGTCGAGATGTCGGCCGCGATCTTGATGCCGCGCGAGTCCATTTCTCTCTTGAAATTGTCGCGTCCGCCCTTGCCGAAATCATTGTTCACCCAGACGACCGCAACGTTCTTCGCCTTCACCACATCGCGAATGTAGTTCGCGATCTTCGGCATCGAGACCTGCTGGCCGAACGATGTGCGGAAGAAGTACTTCGCGCCCTGCTGGGTGAGGTCACTCGCCTCTCCGCCGACCATCATCGGGATCTCGGCCTGCTCGGCGAGCATCATCGACACCTTCACGATGCCGGAGAAGATCGGGCCGAGGATCACATAGGGCTCCTCGTCGATCGCCTTCTGCATTTGCGAGCGCGCGGTGCCCGGGTTGGTCTGCGTGTCGTATTGCTTCAGCTCGATCTTGCGGCCGAGTAGCCCGCCCTTGGCGTTGATCTCGTCGATCGCCATCAGCGCGCCGTCGCGGAAATTGGTCGAGGACACGGCGCCTGCGCCGGAGAGTTCGCCGATGAAGGCGAAATTCACTGGGCCGGATTGCGCCCACGCGCTGCCGGCAAACGCGGCCGCGAGCGCAGCCGCGATGAACATCCTTCTCTTCATTTCATTCCTCCCTGATGGACGTTGTGTTTGAAAGTAGCTTACCGGGGCTCGTTGCGCTTGGCGATAACGGCATCGAAGGCAGCACCAATGCGCTCCAGCGAGCCTTCGAGGCCGGTGAACAACCGAAACGCGTCGGCTGCCTGATGGATGCAAAGCTCGCGGCCGGTCATGACGCGGCACCCCTTGGCACGCGCGGCCTGCAGCAGCGGGGTCCACAGCGGCGTGTACACCGCATCCGCGACGAACAGGCCTGCGGGCAGCATCTCAGGAGGGACCGGGCTGTCGCGGTTCGGCAGCATGCCGATCGGCGTGCCATTGATGACGCCCCCCGCGCCATCGAGCGCCGCCGCGACATCGTGACAAACGCGAACCGCCATGCGGGCTTCGAGGCGCGTCGCCAGTGTGTTGGCCTTTGCGGTATCGGAATCGAAGATGTGAAGGGCGCGCGCGCCAAGCTCGGCCAGCGCGAAAGCAATCGCCCGGCCTACGCCACCGGCGCCGATCAGCGCGACGGGCCTTTCGCCGGGACTGCCGAGCACGGCTTCGAACGCGGCTGCGAAACCGGTGGAGTCCGTGTTATGGCCGGTGAGCTTGCCGTCGCGCACCACCACGGTGTTGACGGTGCCAATCGCGGCCGCGTTCGGGCTAAGAGCGTCGAGCAGGGAAACGACCGTTTCCTTATACGGGAACGTGACGTTGACGCCGGAGAAGCCGAGCAGGCGCACGCCATCGAGCATGGCCTTCAGCCTGGCCTGGTCCGCACCGGGAACATCGATCAGGCGGTAGTGTGCGCTTGAGCCGGCCGCGTCGGCAGCAGCCTCATGCATGGCGGGCGCGGCCGAACTCATGATTGGCGAGCCGATCAGGCCAAGGAGGAAGGGCTGCGCCGGCTTTTGAGCCGCGCTTCCCGCACTCGCCGCGGCACGCACCGCCCCGCTCATAACGCCTCCCTTACCCTTTATTGGAGTTCGTATCTTATCTCCTATATTTTCGTAAATCTCCTATTCTGCATTGCAGTTCGTCATTTTCGCGTCCTTCGGCTCGCCTTGCCGCGGCCCGCCTCATGCTCGGCATACATTTCGGCCCCCTTGGTGATGTGAGTGCCAAGTACGGCCAGAAGCGTCCCGGTCTCGCGCCGCAGCGCCGCTTCGAGAATCTGCTTGTGCTCGCGCCGTGACTGGTCGCGCGGGAAATCCTTCACCCGGAACGCCAGCATGCGATAGCGCAGGCTCTGGTCGTACATCATGCGGTGGAAATGCAAGAGCCAGCGCGAATTGCAGCCTGAGATCAAGGCGATATGGAATTCGCGATTGTACCGCTCGAGCTGGTCGGCGTGCTTGCCGCCCTCTTTCGCCACGAGCTCTTCGGCCTTGGAAAGCTTGTGATAGGCCGCAACCAGCAGCGATTCCCATTCGAGATCGGCCCGTTCGACCGACAATTTGGCGGCATGGCATTCGAGCAGGCGCCGTGTCTCGGTGATGTCGATCAGGTCAGCGAGCGTCGCCGGGACCACCGTGAAACCGCGCTGCCCTTCCGCCTCGACCAGGCCGTCGGCGGCGAGCCGCGACAGCGTCTCGCGCAGCGTGTTGACGCTCACATCATAGCGGTCGCGCAGCGCGTCGAGCTTCAGCTTCATCCCGGGCAGCAGTTCCCCGCCGAGAATGTCGGAGCGCAGCCGGCTGTAGGCCGCATCCGCAACGCCCATTGAGCTGTAGTCCGTGATCGCGTCCATGCGCCGCTCCCCATCGTGCATGCAGGGCATTCCCAAACCGGTCTTATCAGGATAAGAAGGTTTTGTATAATCTCCTACGAACTCAATTTTATAGGATAACCTGGATGCTCCGCTCCATTGCCACGGTCTCGCTTGGCGGAACGCTGGTCGAAAAGCTGCAGGCGATCGCGGCCGCCGGCTTTGACGGTGTCGAGATCTTCGAGAACGATCTTCTGTATTTCGACGGCTCGCCCGCCGAGGTGCGGACCATCTGCGCCGACCTCGGACTGCGCGTGCTGCTGTTTCAGCCCTTCCGCGATTTCGAGGCCGCGCCGCGCGGCCGCATGAGTAAGAATTTCGATCGTGCCGAGAGCAAGTTCGACGTGATGGAGCAGCTTGGCGCCGACCTGATGCTCGTGTGCAGCAACACCGCGCCGGACACGCTCGCCGACGACAGCGTCGCGGCCGAAGACCTTCGCACGCTCGGCGAGCGCGCGGCACGACGCGGCTTCCGCATCGGCTACGAGGCGCTCGCCTGGGGCCGGCAGGTCAACAAGTTCGGCCACGCGTGGAAGATCGTACAGGCAGCGAACCACCCGGCTGTCGGACTGGTGGTCGACACCTTCCATACCTTCGCGATCGAGGATGACGATGCGCCGATCGCGAAGATTCCCGGCGACCGCATTTTCTTCACCCAACTCGCCGACGCGCCGATGATGCGGCTCGACCCTCTCTCGTGGAGCCGCCATTTCCGTCTTTTCCCCGGCCAAGGTGCGTTCCCGGTGACCCGCTTCACCCGTAACGTGCTGGCGAGCGGCTACACCGGACCGATCTCGCTGGAAATTTTCAACGACGAATTCCGCGCCGCGCCCCCGCGCCCGACCGCGATCGACGCGATGCGCTCGCTGCTCCTGCTCGAGGAGGAGCTTGCCGCAGATGCGGCGGCCCCGCGCGTGCTCGCTTCCCCACCCGCGCCGGTCTGCCACGGCTTCGAGTTCATCGAATTCGCGGTCGATGCCGAGACGCGGCCGCGTCTCACCCAGATGTTCGACTCGATGGGCTTTGCGCATGTCGGCACGCATCGCTCCAAGGATGTGACCCTGCACCGCCAGGGCGACGTGAACCTGATCCTGAACGCAGAGAAGGACGCATTCGCACACTCCTTCTTCCTGCTGCACGGCCCTTCGGCGTGCGCGCTCGCCTTCCGCGTCGGCGACGCACGCAGCGCGATCGAACGCGCGCTCCGCTACAAGGCGCAAACGTTCCGCGGCAAGGTCGGCCCGAACGAATTGGTAATCCCGGCGATCCGCGGGCTCGAAGGCAGCCTTATCTATCTGGTGGACCGGATCGGCGCGTCCGGCAACATCTACGACGTCGATTTCGTAGCCGAGTCCGCAGTAGAGACCTCGTCCTGCGGGCTCACGAAGGTCGATCACGTCTCGCAGGTGATGCCGCGCGGCAAGCTCGACGGCACGCTGCTGTTCTACCGGTCGGTGCTCGGCTTCGACGCGGAGCCGGTGCACGAGCTGGTCGACCCCTACGGCCTGATCCAGAGCCGCGTGGTAGAGAGCCGCGACCGCAGCGTTCGGCTGCCGCTCAACGCGAGCGCCAGCCCGCGCACCGCGACATCGCGCTTCCTGTCAAGCTACGGCGGCGGTGGCGTGCATCACATCGCGATTGCGAGCGATGACATCTTCGCCACCATGGCGGCGATGCGTGCCAACAACCTGCCACTGCTCGACATCCCGGAGACTTACTACGACGGCCTGTCGACGATGCACGATCTCGATGCCGACCAAATCGAGCGAATGCGCGCGCTCGCGATCCTCTACGACAGGTCGGGGAGCGGCGAGTTTTTCCATGCCTACACGAAGGCTTTCGACGGCCGCTTCTTTTTCGAGATCGTGCAGCGGCGCAACTACGAAGGCTTCGGCGCCGTCAACGCCTCGGTGCGGCTCGCCGCGCAGGCGCTCTCCGAGCGGGCCGAGATGTCGCTCGATGTCCTGGGTGAGCTTGCGCTGTAAGGGACTTGCCTCCGCTGCCGCGAGCCGGTCATATCGGACGGCCGGGTCCGACCCGACACTGGGGCATTTCGAATGATCCTTCGACGCTTCGCTGCGCCTTTCATCCTGCTCGCTTCTATCAGCCCAGCCCTCGCGCACACAGGCCATGGAGCGAGCAGCTTCCTGCAAGGTTTGGCTCACCCGCTCGGCGGGCTGGATCACGTGCTCGCGATGGTCGCGGTCGGCCTCTATGCGGCGATACTCGGCGGGCGCGCGTTGTGGCTGGTGCCTGCGGCGTTCCTGGGCACGATGGCGCTCGGCGGCGCGCTGGGCGTGGCAGGTTACGGGCTGCCGTACACCGAGATCGGCATCGCGGTGTCGGTGATCGTGCTGGGACTGGCGATCGCATTCCGCATCAGCCTTCCGACACTTGCCGCGATGGCGCTCGTGGGCGTCTTCGCCATCTTCCATGGCCATGCTCACGGCGCCGAGGTGCCGCAGACCCTCTCGGGCCATGAGTATGCGGCAGGCTTCCTGCTCGCGACCGCGCTGCTGCACGGCGTCGGGATTGCAATTGCTGTCATCGGTGGAAAGACTCGCTGGCGCGTTCCGCAAGCCGCCGGAGCCGCGATGGCGCTCACTGGCGTCGTGCTGCTCGGATCCGCGATCTAGGAGCGCACGTCATTTCCTCTGCGGACCAATGGTCGGCCAAGCAGTACACCGCGTTTGAAGCCGAGCGGACGCGGCCGGTGCGCGACCTCGTTGCGGCGCTTCCAAACCGCGCCGCGAAAACTGCGATCGACCTCGGCTGCGGTCCCGGCAATTCCACCGAAGTGCTGGCCGCGGCCTTCCCGGATGCGAAAGTCACCGGCCTCGACAATTCCTCCGACATGATCGCGGCCGCGCGCAAGCGGCTGCCGCAAATCCGCTTCGCGCTCGCCGACCTCACCTCGTGGAGCGATCCGGGTCCGTTCGATGTGATCCTGTCAAACGCCGTGATGCAGTGGGTGCCGGGCCACGACGCGCTGTTTCCACGCCTGATCGAGAAGCTCGGCAGCAGCGGCAGCCTTGCGATCCAGATGCCGGACAATGCCGACGAGCCGGCATTGCGGCTGATGCGCGAGGTGGCGGCGGCCGGCCCCTGGGCGGCCAAGCTCGCCAATGTACTGCGGCCCGCGCGGCAGGATGCGCTCTGGTATTATGAACTGTTGAAGCCGCTGTGCAGCGACGTCGACCTGTGGCGGACCACCTATTTCCATGTGATCGCGGGCGGCGCGGCCGGTGTGGTGGAGTGGTTCAAGGGTAGTGCGCTGCGCCCGCTTCTGGATGCGCTCGACAAGGCGGAGCGCGCGGCTTTTCTCGCGCGCTATCAGGCCGCCGTCGCGGAGGCTTACCGCGCCATGCCGGACGGCACGGTGCTGCTGCCGTTCCCGCGCATGTTTATTGTGGCGACACGGTAAGGCGACTACCCTTGCACCCGTTGTGGTGTGACCCGAATGAACACTCTGAAATTGCCTCGAGCGTATTGCAAATCATTCGCATTAGCAGAATAGTAAACCTGCCGAAGGGCTGGGTCGTACCAGTGGGGCGGCAATGCGCGGACTGACAGGTGTGCTGGCGACCGCACTTGCGATGCACGCTTGCGTGGAAGCGCATGCGGCCGGCGGCGCCTATGTGGTCGACGACGCTGCCGTCGATGACCCATTCGCCTGCAAGATCGAAACCTCGGCCTCGTTTGCAAGCAATACCACCTTCGTCGGGCAGCTGACGCCCGCCTGCGTGCTGCCGCTGTTCCGGCCGACCGAGATTGGCGTCAACGTGGTGCGCGCGCGCAGGCCGGTGGGCGACTGGGGAACCGCCCTCCTCGCGAAAGCGAAGATCAATCTGCTTCCGGTCGAGACGGGAAAAATCGGGGTCGCGGTTTCCGGTGGCTCAGCGTTCAACCTGTTGACCGGTGACTATGCTGGAAGCTTCTTCAACGTGCCGGTCACCTACACGGTGTCCGATAGCTTCAGGCTGAACGCCAACTTCGGCTGGATCTACGAACGCGAGAACGATCGACACGCCGCCGCGTTTGGCGCTGGCGCGGAGTGGATCCCGGCCAAGCCTTTCACGCTCATCGCTGAGGTATTTTGGGTCTTGAGCTCAAACCCGGAGACGCGGACGGATCTCGACCCGCGTTTCCAGGCCGGCATCCGCATCACGCCGATCGAAACGATGGACTTCGACGTGATCTACGGGCGCAACATCCTGGGCGAGAACGCCAACTGGATCACGGTCGGCTGGAATGTGCGCTTTCCGCCGCCGAAGAATTAACACTGAACCCCTCATCCTGAGGCGCGAGCGAAGCGAGCCTCGAACGATGGGCGCAGACTCCGCGCTTGACGCCATCCTTCGAGACGCGTTGCTTCGCAACGCTCCTCAGGATGAGGGCGGAGTTACCTTTCATCCTCAATCGGATTGCTCAACACGCCGATCCCCTCGATCTCGATCTCGCAGACGTCACCCTGCTTCATCCACACCGGGTTCGGCTTGCGCGCGTGGCCGACGCCGGACGGCGTGCCGGTGAAGATGATGTCGCCCGGCTCGAGCGTCATGCCCTGCGTGACGTAGACCAGCATTTCCTTCACGGGGAACATCATGTTCGCCGTATTGTCGCTCTGCATCACGGTGCCGTTGAGGCGGCTTTCGATCTTCAAGCCGACGCCGGCATCCGGCAGTTCGTCCGCTGTCACCATCCACGGGCCGAAGCCACCGGTGCGGTCGAAGTTCTTGCCCATGTCCCACTGCGTGGTCTTGCGCTGGAATTCGCGCACGGAGCCTTCGTTCGAGCAGGAATAGCCAGCGATGCACGACGTCGCGTTGTCCATCGTGAGGTGCTTGGCCCGCTTGCCGACGACCAGCATCATCTCGGCCTCGTAGTCGAGCTGCTCGGAGGCCTTCGGGCGGATGATCGGCTCACCGTGCGGCACCATGGAGGTGAGACAGCGCATGAAGATCGTCGGGAATTTCGGGATGTTGTCGCGCTGCGAGCCTTCCTTCACATGCTCAAGATAGTTCAGCCCGAGGCAGAGGATCTTGCCCGGCCGCGCGACCGGGAGCCCAAACTTCAGTCCCTTGAGCGGGCGGCGCGCCGAGGCCGGCGCGCGCTTGGCGATATCGCCGAGGGGCTTGAGGTCGCCGTTGTTCGCCGCGAGTGCAGCCCCGAGGTCCGTCGGCACTTTCGGATCGGCCGCCTGCAGGTCGATCACCTGATCGCCCTCGACAATGCCGAGCCGCAATCCGCCCTCTCCCTCGAAACCCACGATCTTCATGGACGCTTCCCCTATTTGCCTGACATGTTAGCGCGCGATAAAGCATCGCATCGCCGTTCTGGCAACACGCACTTCCCACAGGCCCATCATGCGCATTTTCCTGACCCACGTTCCCGACATGCTGGAGAACTACTACGGGCCGCGCGCGCTCGCCGAGATGCGCAAGCTGGGCGAGGTGCACACAAACACCACCGGCAAGGTGCTGGACGCGAAGGCGCTGGCCGAGGCCGCGAAGGGCTGCGAGATCATCGTGTCGGACCGCCAGACGCCTGGGCCGGCCGAGTTTTTTCCGCTCGCGCCGGACTGCTGCGCGTTTCTGCGTGTCGCGGTCGATATCCGCAACATCGATGTCGACGCGGCGAGCGCGCAGGGCATTCTGGTGACGCGCGCGACGCCCGGTTTCATGGCGTCGGTTTCCGAAATGGCGGTCGGCATGATGATCGATTGCGGGCGCAAGATCACCGATCAGGTCATCGATTATCGCAACGGCCTCGATCCCGAGCCGCGCAAGGGCGTGCAACTTCATGGCGCAACCGTCGGGATCATGGGCTACGGCGCGATCGCACGGCACCTCGCGCCGATCTGCGTGGCGCTCGGAATGACGGTGCTGGTGAGCGATCCCTACGCGAAAGTCGAGGACCCTGCGATCAAACAGGTTGAGCTTGACCCCTTGCTCGCTGAATCCGACTTCGTGATCTGTCTCGTCATCGCAAACGAGCAAACCGAGAACCTGATGAACGCGGCGAACTTCGCGCGTATGAAGAAGAGCGCGTATTTCCTCAACCTGTCGCGCGGAAATCTGGTGGACGAGGCCGCGCTGATGGCGGCGCTGGAGAAAAAGCAGATCGCGGGCGCCGCGATGGATGTGGGTCGCGCGTTCGACCAGAAGCCATCGCTCAACCTCGCGCGGCGGGCCGACGTGATCGCGACGCCGCACACCGCAGGCCTTACCCCAGACGCGATCGAGCATCAGGCATTCGATACGGTGCGGCAGGTCGGCGATCTCGTCGCCGGGCGCATCCCGCCGGAAGCCGTGAACCGGCAGAAAGCCGCGCGCCTGACACGATTGGGCATCAACGACCTGACTTGACGCTGACTTGAGCAACTGTAACCAACCCTCCCGCTCGTCCCCGCGAAAGCGGGGACCCAGAGCCAAGAACTGGATGCCCGCTTTCGCGAGCATGAGCGGAGCAGAGACATAAGGAGGATCGGCGTGGCGACACGCAATCTCGGCATCATCATGAACGGCGTCACCGGACGCATGGGGCTGAACCAGCACCTCGTGCGCTCGATCCTGGCGATCCGCGAGCAAGGCGGCGTCACGCTGCCGAACGGCGATCGCGTGATGCCGGACCCGATCCTGGTCGGCCGCAACGCCGAGAAGATCGCGGCGCTCGCCAAGCAGTACGGCATCGCGCGCACCACCACGGACCTCGCCGCCGCGCTGAAGAACCCCGACGACACGATCTTCTTCGACGCCGCGACCACGCAGATGCGCGCCGATCTTGTCACGCAGGCGATCCACGCCGGCAAGCACATCTATTGCGAAAAGCCGGTGGCGGACTCGCTCGACAAGGCGGTCGCGCTTGCGAAGCTCGCCAAGCAGAAAGGCATCAAGAACGGCGTCGTGCAGGACAAGCTGTCTCTGCCGGGCTTGCGCAAGATCGCGATGCTGCGCGATGCCGGCTTCTTCGGCCGCATACTCTCCGTGCGCGGCGAGTTCGGCTACTGGGTTTTCGAAGGCGACTGGGGCCAGCCTGCGCAGCGCCCTAGCTGGAACTACAAGAAGGCCGAGGGCGGCGGCATCATTCTCGACATGCTGTGCCACTGGCGTTACGTGCTCGACAACCTGTTCGGCAACGTGCAGGCGGTGAGCTGCCTCGGCGCGACGCATATCCCGAGCCGCGTGGACGAGAACGGAAAGGCCTACAAGGCCGACACCGACGATGCCGCCTATGCAACCTTCCAGCTCGAGGGCGGCGTGATCGCGCACATCAATTCATCCTGGGCAACGCGGGTGCGCCGCGACGACCTCGTGACGTTCCATGTCGACGGGACGTATGGCTCCGCCGTCGCGGGGCTGACGCGCTGCGTCACGCAGGCGCGCGTGAACACGCCGCGCCCGGTGTGGAACCCTGACGTGCCGCAGACCATGACGTTCGCCGAGCAGTGGGAAGCGGTGCCGGACAACATCACTTACGAGAACGGCTTCAAGATCCAGTGGGAGGACTTCATCCGCCACGTTTGCGCCGACACGCCGTGGAAGTACGATCTGGTCGAGGGCGCGAAGGGCGTGCAGCTTGCCGAGCTTGGTCTGAAGAGCTGGGCGGAGCGCCGCTGGATCGATGTGCCGGCGCTGAGTATTTGAGGAGGCTTGCGTGGCGACGATTTTGCTTCCCAACAAGGACCGCACGTTCTCGCCCTACACCACTGGCGAACCGATCGTGCTGCCCAAGAAGGGCACGCCGCCGAAATTCAACCGCGTCGCCTATGCGGCAGCCCATGTGGTGGCCGACCCGCTCGCCGACAACGATCCGTGGCTCGACGCCGCAGTCGACTGGGACAAGACGATCGCCTTCAGAGAGTATCTCTGGGACCTCGGGCTCGGCGTCGCCGAGGCGATGGACACCGCGCAGCGTGGCATGGGACTCGACTGGGGCGGCGCCAAGGAGCTGATCCGCCGCGCGCTCGAAGCCGCGAAGCATCGCCCGGGCGTGAAGATCGCCTGCGGCGCCGGCACCGATCATCTCGACGCGAACGCGCGCGTCTCGGTCGACGACATCATCCGCGCCTACGAGGAGCAGATCGAAACGATCGAGGGCATGGGCGGACAGCTCATCGTGATGGCGAGCCGCGCGCTCGCGCGCGTCGCGCAAAGCCCGGAGGATTACGCGCGCGTCTATGGCCGCATCCTGGGCCAAGTGAAGCAGCCGGTGATCATTCACTGGCTGGGCGAGATGTTCGATCCGGCGCTCGCCGGATACTGGGGCAATGCGGACCATATGGCCGCAATGGATACGTGTCTTGCGATCCTGCAGGAGCACGCGAAGAAAATCGACGGCATCAAGATCTCGCTGCTGTCGAAGGAGAAAGAAATCTCCATGCGCCGCCGCCTTCCCGAAGGCGTGCGCATGTATACGGGCGACGACTTCAACTACGCCGAGCTGATCGCCGGCGACGAAGACGGCTATTCGGAAGCGCTGCTCGGCATCTTCGACGCCATCGCGCCCGCGGCGTCCGCCGGGCTCGCGCGGCTCGCGACCGGCGACATACAGGGCTTCCACGGCATCCTGGAGCCGACGGTTCCGCTTTCGCGCCACATCTTCAAGAGCCCGACGCGCTTCTACAAGACCGGCGTCGTGTTCCTCGCCTGGCTCAATGGCCTGCAGGACCATTTCCTGATGATCGGCGGCCAAGAAAGCGCGCGGTCTCTCATCCATTTGTCTGAGTTGTTCCGCCTTGCCGACAAGGCACGCGTGCTGCACGATCCCGATCTGGCGGCGGCGCGAATGACCAAGCTGCTCAGCGTTCATGGGATGGCGTAGGGCGTCCCATTTGCCGACAAGAACAACACGTCACTGCATTACCAAAGAAGAGGGAGGAAATTGATGATCCGTGTCATGACACTGGCCGCCGCGGCCGCCGTGGCGCTCACCGGCGTCGCATCCGCGCAAAACTATCCGTGGAAGCCCGAAAAGCCGATCACGCTGATCGTGCCGTGGGCGGCCGGCGGATCGACCGATCAGGTGAGCCGCGTCGCGGCAGCCGAGATCGAGAAGGCGCTCGGTCAGAAGGTCGTCGTCGTCAACCAGGGCGGCGCGTCGGGCTCGATCGGCACACGCAACGTGCTGCAGGCGCCGGCCGACGGTTACACCTGGGCGGCGGGTGCCGCAAAGGACCTCGGCACCTATGCGGTCTCCGGCATGCTCGACACCAAGATCGCCGACTGGCGGTTCTATCTGCACGTGATCAACGTGTCGGTGCTGTCCGTCACCAACAACGCGCCCTACAAGACGGCGCAGGAGCTGGTCGACGCCATGAAGGCGAAGCCCGGACAGGTCTCGGTCGGCAGCGCAGGCGTCAATTCTTCCGGCCACACCGCCATCGAGGCGTTCACCAAGGCACTCGGCGTCACCTACAAGCACGTCTCGTACGATGGCGGCAATCCGGCCGTTATCTCGACCGTGTCGGGCGAGACCGAAGTCACCACGCAGCTCGCTGTGGAACAGGCGCAGATGATCCGCGGCAAGCGGCTGCGTCCCCTCGCAGTGCTCTCCGACCGCGCGCTGGAGCTTGAAGGCTTCGGCAAGATCGAGCCGATCACCTCGACCATCAAGGGCTACAAGCCTGACGCGAACTACTTCGGCATCTTCGTGCGCAAGGATGTCCCCGCGCCCGTGCTGCAGACCCTCGACATGATCTGGAAGGACGTGATCATGAAGTCCGAAGCGCTGCAAAAGTACGCGACCGCGAATGGCGCGATCGCGGCCCCGGCCTACGGCGACGATGCGCTCAAGGTCGCGATGCCGGCGATCCAGAGTACGGCATGGGGTCTGCATGAAGGCGGCAAGTCGAAGCTCGCGCCCGACACGGTCGGCATTCCGAAGCCATAAGCCGTAGCGAACGGCGACCGCCGCGCCATGAACGCGAGAACGCTGACGGCCGACCGCATCGGCGGCCTCATCTGGATCGTGTTCGGCGCGGCGGTCATCTACGGCTCGTGGATGATGGACCGGCTGGAGTCGCTGGGCATTCCGCCCT
>Ga0190275_10001889_pt1 | contig 15324 bp, 27 predicted proteins | sample Popmic550T_FD_133745 | JGI IMG/M metagenome (GOLD analysis project Ga0190275, IMG submission 133745) | Populus adjacent soil microbial communities from riparian zone of Yellowstone River, Montana, USA - 550 T | ecosystem: Environmental > Terrestrial > Soil > Riparian zone > Trees stand | place...
GAACCATATTTGGATGCAACTTATAATTCCAGTCTCCATCATCGTCGCCGTAAAAGATATGGGCAGTTCTCACGTCCTGGCCAAGAAAATTTTCAAGAAGTTTACGCGCTTCTTCTAGAGAATCCAGCAGTTGCTGTCGACGTTGAGGATCAGAGATCCAGTTGATCTCAGAAGGCAAACAGTCAACTTCGGACGGGTGTTGCTTCGTCCTTACCACTACGTTAGTTTTTGCGGGTGTGTTCTTTCCTCGCCCCATAAGATTACCTTACCACACTCTAGCGTTTAAGCCCAATTTTATATCGTCGGGTAATCTATCTCTAGTAAGGGTTAATCCCTAGTAGCAAGTCTTTAGTATCAGAGATTCCAGCCAAAGTGCGATGCACTGCTTCTTTCAGTTTTGGATTCTGCTCGACGGCGGAAAAGGGCAACTCGATGATAGCCTGTATCTTATCCGTATCTGCCGTGTCTCTATCGTTGAGGATGCCCAAGGTCAGTTGAACTTGCTGCTCCTGAGTCTTTCGAGCTTTCAAGCGGGTAGCCAGTGAGTACAGAGAGTATATCGCTGCACTCAGAAACGCCGTAATCATGAATAGAGTCAATACAGTCATAGAAGCAGGAGATCACGCACGCTTTCAAATGTCAACCTAGAGAGCTTTGAGTCAGCGAGCGGAGTGATCTCCTGCATCATTCTGATCAATTAGTTCTAAGAGGGCAAGAGCCTGCTCTTACAGATAATAGTAAGTATTAAGATTGCTATGTGTCACTGGAGCCGGGAGCCGCCCGGCTCTCAAAGCGGAGTAAACCACCATATCGGAATATGGTGATGCAGAGAGGCCTATTGTCTGTAAACCACCATATCGGAATATGGTGATATGGCCGGTATCAAGCGGTTGCAGCGTCCACTCTGAAGCAGGCGTAAATGGTACGGTGACCTTAGAGATAATCTATGAGGACTGGGAGCTATCAGTAGCAGCAACCTCAGATGGATCAGTTGGCGCCACCGGTACGGTTTGATGACCGCTCCGTTTGATAGCTGCTTGCACAGCCGGGTGAGGATTACTGCCATTCAGCTCGGCGTAAGCACCCTCACCAAATACTTCATCAGTCACCTGCCGAGCGACATCATAAAGAGGCTCAGACACTATTTGTTTCCTTTCGATCCGATGCAACCTGAAGTGAATGAACTCCGATTACCCTGTACTCGACCAGCGCACCATTGTAATGCCACCCCGTGTCATATGGGTTCTTCAGATCTCGCTGCTCATCTGGAGAGCGTGAGTAATCCAAATTCCAATTGGCGTGAGTATGTTCGTGTGCCCACTCATTGGCTAGGCGGGTGTGCTCAGCTGCTGACTCTAGATCTGCCCAGACGGCAACTACCCTTTGGCTGGCTTCTGCATATTCACCACTGAATGCTTCCACAAGATAAGCCTTCTGAGATTTCATAAGAATCAATATACCACATATAGGCAGTTCAGTCAATGGCAAGAAAACTTCCCCAGTAAACTCGCTGTTGCTACATTAAGTATATGGGAGTCGCCCGCGATGAGAATACCGTTAAGGCAAGCGTGGCTCAACCGCCAGCTTCACCTGCATATAACCGACTTTTCGGTAATCAGATTCGCTGGGCGTTGCAAGTGATCCGTTACACTTTGCAGCAGCGAAAAGCGTAGCGTACTAAATGTGGTATCAGTTACTCTCAAGCTCTCTTTAAAAAGCAAAAAACTTTTTGACAGCGTCAATCGTTTGATAAGGAGTAGCGTTAGCAAACTCTTCCTCGCGATAATCGTTGTCTGCATCTAGAGAAGACAACCGGATCGTGTCTTTATTCAGAGTGATGCCTTGTCGTAAGTTATCTCCAGTCTGCCATTCCAATTCAAGGCTACCCTCTATGGTGGGGAAAAGTCCTATCCGTTCAATGCCAGTTTCTTCTAATAGCTCAGCAAGCTCAGGCACTAAAAGGAACGCTTCTCTTTCGATAGGCGCACCCTGCCCATTCATCCATCCTTGATCCAAATTCTGTAGTTCTTCAATCCGGTGAGCTAACGTCATCACACAAATAATATAAGGCTTCATCAAATCGAGTTAGATTTTAGTACGAGACTATACGAGAACATCTTTTTAAGCAGAAGTGTTGTATAATGTCCTTATGGGTAGAGGAGTCAGCGTATCGGATACCAAGAAATCAGTAGCGCGGCGTCCCCGCTTGCTGACTAAGCCAGGGTTCGAGGAGTTCCAGCCTGTCAGTAGTTTTCCAGATGAGCTGGAGAACAATAAAGCAGTCTGGGGTGACAGGTTCGGGCGTGATGTAGTTGGTCAGGATATAAACTTCAGAAGCTTTTTGCCTGTACTCACTCCTCTCCGCTCTCTGACTATCCGTTTGACTAATGACAATGAGCTGCGCTTGGTCGAGAGATTGAACTTTGGAGGAGACAGCGTTTATGCTCGAATCCTTTATCAAGGTAAGGATATCGTTCGGGCGCGACAGCTAGGCAGAGAACACAGTGAAGATACAGATAGCGTTGTTAGCAAAGCGAGTGCTTGCAGCCCATTTGAATATTCAATGACTGAAATCAAGGATGCGGTTGCTGATATCCTCGCGAGCCGAGACGGGTTGATGCACGACGACCTCAAGGACGCTAAATTTAAAGTAATAGGAGAAGTAACTGATCCTGACCCTGATTTATTCAATAAAGAGCCGTATCTGTCTTATCGACAGCAAGCGGTCGATAACCGGCTGCAGCAAATGGGCTATAACTTTTAGCCGTCCAACCGGGGCGTCTGTAAAATACCCGCTGCTCTTAGGCAAACGCAGGAGCTGGCTGCCGTTGACGACGCCGGAACTCAGCAACCATCTTGTCTAGCCGCTGACACTCGGCATCGCGCTTGAGTATCGTATGCGAGCAGCCAGGGTTGGCTCCATCCCATGACTCCCATGCGGCTTCCTCGGTAAGATGGCCGGTGCTGACCCAGTTGAAACGCTCGAAGTCGTATTCTACGTCCCACTCGTAGTCAAAATCATCGGAACCCGGATCAATGGAATGGAAATCGTAGAAGCCGATATTCCAGGTTCCATCCTTGGCAGGCCAGATGATGTTCTCTCGGTTGCAGCTCATAAAGACAGCTTAGCAGCTTTTCTCTATCAAATCAAGGGCATGATATTTGTTGCCAAATTAGCCAAATTAGCCAAATTTAAAAAATTAAGTAAAAATAGCAAATTTAGCCAAATTTAAAAAATAAGCATAAAAAGCCAAAAAAGAGGAAAAAGCCAAATTAACCTAATAGCATGCCCTTAGAGATTCATACTAAGATGCTGACGACTGCTGAGGCCGCCAAGCTTTTGAATGTCTCTTCTCCAACCATTGTCAACTGGATTGAGAAAGATGCTATCCCTTATGTTCAGCTTCCGTCTGCCGGAGGCAAGCGTCGTGAGTTTCGTATTCCTTTGAAAGGGCTTATGGATTCCTTGCAAGGGAACTATGACATTACAGGTGAAGTTGAAGGCGGCGGTATCGTTGAAGTTGAAGAGAAGCCGGATTAGCCTTTCCCATCTGCTAGTATCACCTTATGGGTAGAGGTGATTCTAAGAACAGCGCCGTCGAGCAGATCTTGTATGGTCAGACGCCGCCTCGCTTGCTGATGGATAAGCAAGCAAAGCCTCTGGATGACGCGAATCATAGACAGTTCCTAACTGAACTCCGCGATGGAGATCACGTTGAGATGCTTGTGGATGAAGCATTTCTTGAACGCCTTGAAGATGCTGGGGCCGCCGGGCCACAATTACGTGAGGTTTGGCAGAGAGCTCAGGTGACAACGCCAGGGCATGATCTTTACGTACCCGTAGCTGTTCATAAGATTCTCTTTCCGATGGATGACGCCACCGAAGTCAGCGGAGAAGAGTGGGTCTTAGTTCGTGATACTGAACCCGGCCCGAATGTGGATAGCAGCCCCGAGTTAGTCGGCAAAGGTAGAAAGATACCTATTCAATCCGCCAGGCTGCGCCAGCCACAAAACGTTTATCTGATGTAGACAACGCTCTATACTCTCAAGATGTTAGAACGCGCTCATTCTCCGGCGAAGCCCACATCAGCACTTTCTGAATCAAGCCAGAGGGTTCGAAGAGGTATGAACCCTTTACAGATTGCGCGGCAAAAGCAAGAAGAAAACCATTCTCAGAAAAAAGAAGTAATGCTGACCATTCATCTGCAAGATCTCTATGAGCACGCTCAAGTACCGGCTGTCAAGGAACGTCTACAGCGAGTAGCAAAGTTGAGAGAGTCTGCCGCGTGGCCGCCATTATCAGTCAATGAATGGATACAGCGAAGAGAACAAAAACAAGACTCTTGATGGAGCTTCTGTACTTAGAGTTTGCTGCCTTATATTAAGGACATGAGTAAAAAGACTATCGCGTTGTTACCTGGAGACGGGATCGGCCCGGAGATTGTCGCCGCCGCCAAGCTCTTGTTGCAGGCGCTGGGTGATTATAACTTCCAAGAGTATCCATTGGGCGGCGCGTCTCTAGATGCTCATGGTGTCGCTCTGACTCCAGAGGTGTTAGATGCTTGCAGACAAGCAGACGCGGTTTTGATGGGCGCGGTCGGAGATTACAAACAGCGTTCTCCAGAGTTAGACCGTCCTGAAGTCGGTATCGACCAAATTCGCCAAGGGCTGAAGATTTACGCTAACCTGCGTCCGATTAAACTTTACAGCGCGCTCTTGAACAGCAGCCCGCTCAAGCGAGAAATCATCGAAGGCACTGATATCCTGCTGGTTAGAGAACTCTCTTCCGGGAGTTACTTTGGTAAAAAGGTTGAGGGAACTGAAGTCGCCAGTGATAACTGCGAATACACTCGTCAACAGGTCGAGAACATCGCACACTTGGCCTTTCAATTAGCCGAAACTCGTGGGCAGAAATTCAAAGTCACTTCAATAGATAAGGCTAACGTTCTCGCCAGCTCGCGCCTATGGCGTCACGTGGTCAACGAGGTCAGCGGCAGTCATTCAGGAATCGAGCTGGAGCATATGCTGGTTGATAATGCCGCGATGCAACTAATCAGTCGTCCCCGAGATTTCGATGTCTTACTCACTGAGAATCTCTTTGGTGACATCCTCAGCGATGAGATGGCTACTATAGTCAGCTCATTGGGGATGATTCCCTCGGCGGGGCTGAGCCTGCATGGCCCCGGTTTGTATGAGTCAGCTCACGGCTCAGCACCAGACATCGCTGGCGCGGGCATAGCCAATCCTATCGCTACGTTTTTAGCTGTCGCTTTACTCTTCCGTTACCAGTTCCAAGATGAGGACAAAGCCTCAAGCATCGAACGTGCAGTCGAGAAAACGATCACCCGTCACCGTACTGCTGATTTGGTCAGATTGGCAGACACGGAAGACTCGGAACCGAAAGAGGCGCTGATCGTCGTCAATACCCAAGAGATGACCGACGCGGTTACCAGTAATCTATAATCTATATATGCCAAATAGAGAAACAGCGCGAGCCGGTGAACAGGCTGATTTGTTAGCCGCTCTGGCATCGAATTTTTATGAGGCTATTCAATCTCTACCGGTTAGCGAACAGCGCCGTTATCGGAATGGCCAGCGTGAGGTTGCTGATAAACGTCGCAACGCTCAAGCTAACGAGCGGTTACTACGTCTGCATATCAAGTGATCTTGATCCCGATCCTATTACTGGCTGAAGCTGTGATCTACAGCTTGTAGGTCTGTTACTCTTCTATTATGGCGCGTAACGGAGCTAACGGCAAAGGGCGAGTGGGCAAGCGTCCCAGCGGGCACATCGGCAACAGGCGAAAGCGCAATCCCCAAACCGGATTGTGGTCTGATCGCGTCAGCAGCAGCGGGTTGTTCACCGGCATCAAGAGCAAAGGAGATGCTTTCCGCGCTGTCCGTCGCGAGCGCTAAGTTCAAGATCAGCTCTTGAATAGCTGTATCATCTATAGATGGGTCGGGGTTCTTCGCAAGCGCAAGTAAGCCAGAATGGAGTTCGTCCTGCGCTTGAGCAGCCAGATGGCTGGCGCTTCTTCACCTGGGCGGGAGCTGACTACCAGGATAATCAGGAGGAGCGAATCGGCCCCGATCATCCTTACGCTCGACTGCTGATTAGTTTGGAGCGACAAGTAGCACAACGACTGCAAGAAGCCGGAGTCAAGCCTCTGAAGGATATCGACGTTTGTTTCTTTCATGATCGCGATGGTACCAAGGATGCTGTAGGAGGCTGCGGCATTAACAGTGACAATCGCATTCAACTAAGCCTGGACATGGATCCGCGAATCCTCAAAGAGAACCGGGACTACTTCGTCCAGATGTTTTGTCACGAGTACTGCCACGGCTTGTTTATGCGAGCTTTCTTTACTGCCCATTCGGCTGATGGCCAGCCGCGCTATGATGAAACTCAAGAGGATATTATTATCAATAAGTTCCAGCATGGCGAAGTCATCGCTGAAGAGGCCTTAGCTGATGTCTTCGCCTTAATAGTTCACAAGCAGGTTAATTTCCCGGTTGGCGAGCGAGTACTCAGCTATCAGGAACTACTAGAGACTAACGAATATGATGACGCTTACAGCTTGAAGAAGGTGCTGATGGCTTTAGCTAAGGATCTCTCTGATCGCCAAGATAATTTTGTTTATCGGACGCTACGGCTGCGAGAGACTGAACCAGAGCTGGGCTTGTTTCAGTGTCTGGAGCAAAGTATCGAGGCTGATTCCGAGATTAACCCTGAGGGATTAAACTTCGAGCAGCTCTACGAGAGCGTTCGAGCACAGTTTGAAAAATAGATTGATTCGTTTGCTAGACTCAGCATATGGGTCGAGGTAGCAATACAGCAGAGCAGATTCTATACGGCAAGTCTGGCCCACGAAATCTCAATAGGGCTAGTGGTGAGTATCAGAAAGATCCAACATACTGGCTGCTGATCCCAAATACTAATAGCTTGATCCTCACTGTTAACGAGCAGCTGCTCGGATACTTGCGAGAGACCAATACTAAAGCTTATAAAAAGTTCAGCGCTCACAGAACTAAACATGTGAAAATGATCGTTCTCGGAGTAGAAAACAGTATGGAAGTTGAAATCATTAATCAAGGAGCAGCCAGCGGGCAGCCAGATGATCGAGAGGTTGGTGTGAAGGTTTTGTCTCAGAACGGAGGCATGCGCTTAGACCACGGTTGGTTGTTGACCGGAGAGATCTACCTACCAGCCGAATACTGCCAACTCACGGCTGTGCATTCGAGTGTCGTCAAACTACGAGACAAGTAAATCAGCTAGCTCAGAGTTAGCTTGCAGTAGCGCGTCAGTGTTGAGAATACGACGCTTGCCAACGGTTTTGACAAGACCATCATTTTCAAAACACTCCCAGATACCAGCCGCTTCAGATGATTGCGTTGAAGAAGCATACAACTCCAGCTGACGACTTCGCATCCACATCGCTCCGCTCTCGTACATCAGTTTGGCTAAGCCTTTGCTCCGGTGGTCTTGCTTGGCGCGACGATGCTGATGACGCCGAGAGTTCTCGTAAAGACGATCATCCCCAAGCTGATAGACACGAACGAAATCAACTAGAGGCTTATCTAGATGGAAGTCTTTAAATCTCTCATAGGCGGTCTGGTTGTCAGCAGCGATCTCAGCACGCCTGGCAGACCAAGCCTCAGCGAGTGCTTTACCATCAGCGCCTTGCCGCTGCTCTCGGATACTCGGAGAATCCGAACGGTACCCATCGGTCTCTTGCAGCGCTTTCAAGAAATCTTGACGTTGCCATTGACTCTCGCCTTTGGCCAATAGCTGCTGCATCTGATGGCCGTAGCGGTTAGAGTTGTTCACCGTCCAGGCGAAAGCGTCCGCGAACAGTCGGTCGAAATTTTTCTGAGGAATAAAACTCATCTTCAGGTAACCAGCAGGGCCATCATCAGTATGAATCTCAATTAGATCTACTTGCCAGCCTGATTTGATACCGTCATCAATATCAGTGTAAAGCTCAAGCCGAGCAGGAACACCCTTGGAGCTGATCCTATGCAGAGTTGCCACATGAGCGGTCTGCGGTTCGACGGCTATTGGCTCAAACTCACGCGGTGACAGAAAAATGTCACGCGCTCTATCTAAGACTGAACCTCCAGCAGATTGCGATTGCCCACGCCCCATAGCTAGATGTTATCATAAGTTTGAGGTCTCGCAACTCTAAGCTAAATAGCTGCGCCAATTATATCTTCAGGATGAGTATACTGATGAATTCGAGCCGCCGCTAATCCCAGTTCGGTTACCTGCCAATTTTCCTCAGTAAGCATCTGCCGCTCGATCAATCTATTTACTACTGGACGATAAATGCTGTAAGAACCAACTTGACTCTTCAGTCTCTGGATCTTTCTAATGCTGTCAGCGTCTTCAAGTTGCTTCAAGACCGCCAACGCCGTGTACTGCAGACGCCCCAGCCGCGTCTCATTGAGCTTCTCCTGTTCGATAAAAGGAATGTCCAGCCGTATATGGCCATAAAGAATGTCAGCTGCTTGGGTCATAAATAAAAGATAGGATCTATCTGACGATGGCAATTCCTTGAGGCAAGGCTCCGCCTGGGAAAAACATGATCGGAGCAGTTAAAACTTAGAAGCCATTAGTTGGTCTATCTGCTCTGATGCTTCTGTCCGAGTGTCGAAAGGTCCCCACAGATAACTTGAATCATCACAAGGCTCTTCTCCTCCACCCATATCTTCAGGAACAGAGAGTGTTTCCTCTGAGGCGCAATACATAGGGGTCGGATACTTCTTTGAGTGCTGTTGATCAAATTCAAAGTGCCATTCTTGATCCCCGTAAGAGAAGACGTGGCCGTTACCGCATACCCACCAGCGAATCTTGCTTGCTGCTCTAACAGGCGTCTTGCCATAGAGGATGCTTGTCTCGCTTCCCGAACCTCGTCCCATCAACTGATTATACGTTATCAACAAGCCATTATTGGTTTTGCTTACTGAAAAGTTAAATGCGGATCGAGCCAAGCGCTCGACCGTGGGCGACATAGACCATAATCTTCTCGAAGCTCTGTTCTTCGGGGTCTAACGCTCTCTGCAATATTTTCCACTGTCCTTGAGAATCACCGATGAGGTATTCTATCGCCGCCATCTGATGAGTAGAGACAAGGTGCTTATTGCCGCTGCTGTCATTCATCGTCACCATAATCCGTTCTTGGATATCATCTGGACGCTCAGAGAGCTGGCAGAGCTCAGCTTCTTCCAACTGTTTAGAGCGTGAGGGACTATTCAACGCGAGTAGGAATAGATTAAGATCAGAAGCAGGAGTCTCGTAAACCTTAGGTGACCCTTCCAGCCACTCACTGGGTAGCTCAGGCACCCTGACGTTCCAGTTATTACTGCCGCAATAACCCTCTACTCTCTGGAAGTGACCCAGTACTTTCAGCTCCAGACAGTTCGGATTGATAAGTTCACGGCTGAGGCCAATATTATGAAGAGTAAAAGTCTCACTTCTATGAGCGCCTGCAATCAGGGTTCCATAGAGAATGTCATCTGCTGTCGCTGAGTCACCCCGTCCCATACTTTTTAATTTTAGCAGATCATGGCGTTTGGGTTAATTTATTCCAGAGACCCCTAACCTAGCGCGCGGCTTTTACGAGCTTTATAGATACTAAATTATCTATATAGTATCTATAAAGCTAAAAGAATCATGCTCAACGTGTAAGCGCCTTATATTGAGAGAGTATGGTAACCTTTAACCCTCTTACTACGAAAGGAGCTGCAACTGTGTTTGTTCAACTACCCACGGGTCATTAACTGACCCACAACTAGAAAGGAACACAGATGCAGAAAAACCCATACAAGGCTCGGGTGAACGCCCGCAGCTTTCTCAACCTACCAGGCTTCCATGATGGAGCCTACGTGATGGCTTACGTCGAGGACACTTCCGAGCGTGGCTTGGAAAAAGACGAATACAGTAAGAAACCCTACAACCCCCGGCCACGGATCATCTTGGAGATCGCGGATTGTAGCGAAAATATCAACTTGGAGTTCGACGTTAACTCGGACTTGCAGGTGCTTAATTCTTTGCACAAAGTGGATGAACTGCTTTCCGCTTTGAGCGAGTTTCGCGAAGGGTTAGTCGAAGAGGCCGATGAGTACAAGCGGCGCGAAAAGAAACTGAAGAAAAAACTAAAGAAGAAAGGCAAGAAGAATGGCTAATTTTAAGCGGCAGAGAGTGGGAAGTAAGAAAGAGGGTCGTCGCGAAGATAACAAGCGGCTGCGAGCAGCCGAGCGGCAAGAGCTAGAAGGAGGGAACTCTCGTCTGATCAGACCAGGCAAGTGGAATCAGCGCCCGCAGCAACCACTGGCCTTGCAAGAGCGTCCAACCCAGAAGAAGGGGAAAGGGCACGCTAAAAAGAGCAAACAGCGCGAGGGCTGCCCAGCTCGTGCCGAAGGCAAGCGTCACCATTACATGCATAGCAAGAGAGTAGTCCCCGGTTGGAAGTTCGACCGCGACCATTGGAATGAGACGGGTGAGTGGAAACAGCGCCGGATCAATACCGTCAAGCGCTATAAGCTCTGCGCCTATTGCTCCAAGGAACAGTCCCTAGGCTACGAGGATTACGACCCTAACAATCTAGAGGGACTAGATAATCCTCACGCTGATTACACTAACTCTCGGAGCTCCGACTGGTTACTGTTTTGGGGACTCGATGAATGGTGAATTCGCCGCCAGAGAAAAGGAGGTTGCTAGACTGAGGATATGGGACGGGGTCGAATAGAGGGAACGCCGAGGCCAGTCTTCGAATCGAGAAGCATTCTCTACGGAACTGTTCCCGCCAGAGGCAGCAGCCCAGCAGAGCGTGATTATAATCGCTTAGATTTGCTGCTGAATAGTGCCACTTTAAGGATCACTACTGAGAATTACCGCTGTTTTGAAGTGCGCCACGGTTTTGCTACTACGCCGAGTTCAAAGGCGTTGAAGTGGCGAGGAAATGATCAGTGGTTGGTTATCTCCTCGCCGTTTCCTGAGCAATGGGTTGAGAGTATCGATCCAGGGTCTAAAGAGCGTTATGACACTCATCCCCGACAACCGTCACCTATTCAGCAGAGGTTGATCACTACCTGCTCCCAACCGCGCCCTAGCTCGGCTTTCGGAATGGTTGCCGTCGAATTTGATCTACCCGGCGATGAAGAACAGCAGACGGCCAATTTACAACACTGTGATACTAAGACTACCATCTCTGTTGGGTCGGCTCGCGCGGCGACGTGGGCGGTTCCTCTGGCTCCGCTGCAAGCGGTCACGCAGATGCTTGAGCGACATTCAGAAGTAAGCCAGTGGTACTTTGATCCTTCGTCTAAGACTCTGCTGGCTTATGATTATTCGCCGCGATTAGTGGCGATGATCAAAGCGATCTTTTAGAGGACAGCAGTTCGGCCTCCCACTGCTTTGCTCATATTCCAGCGCGGATAGCAAAAGAGCCCCGAAGGGCTCTTTACCGGTTCTACGTAACCTTTTCAATCGGAGTCCAGCGAGAGGGAGGACTTACAAAGTTTTGGGCTGCCTATCTCTTACCCTACTGGTTTGATTCGGGCGGACTCGCGTAGTGAGAACAGTATAGCATAGATTAGAAAGTGATGCAAGCGCCGAGAAAGACGAACGTATATAAGAATGCCCTCAAGTTCTGTGTACAAATTAGAATTAGTTTTGTAGCTTGTCGCGCTGGCGAAGCTTGCGGATATTATCCATAATCCAGCGCGTTCCTACTTATTCGTTAGCGGTACGAGTTTCGCTGGAGCTGGCAGATTTTTAGGAGTCCGCTCAGCGCTGAGAGCACCTTCTTGCAAACGTGGGCGTGTTGACCTTGGCGCGTGCCAAGAGGGAATCATTCGATTTAATAGATTTAGTGAGCCGCGCCTCATGTTTACAGTGTACCTCCTCTCTCGTTTAGATTCTTCGATTGACGACGAGCTGCCCATCTCATCCGCTGCTGATGGATAAAGAAAACGATCACTACACCAATAATTAGACCCAAAGCAACTTGAAGATCTTTGCTCATTTATAACTCTCCTCAGAGAGATTCCAATAGAAATTGACAAAGCGGCCTGGAGCAGATTTCGACTCGGTAGCCATGTAACCATATTAACAACAATGGATATATTTGTCAAGCACGAATACGATAAATGCACCCCCTCCCCTGAGGTATGTTAGATTCCAATACATGGGTCGAGGCAGCGGCGATACAGCAGAAAGTATACTTTATGGACTGACTCCGGCGCGAGAGAAAGTGTCTGCCAACGGTCATTCTCCTCCGGCTCCAAAGGCCGCTGAAAAGCCTCATTTTTCAGTCTATAGTGAGATAGATGAATTCGTGAAAAACGCTGAAGCGCAATGTGTTTCTCGTTTTGAACCGGATTCATTACGAGTTCCTTGGGAGATAGTGACTCACCCGTCAATAAAGCTCGGCAACTTAGACCGGAGCCAGGTTGACTTAGCACGTGCAGTCTTACGACAGCGTTACGACACTGAAGGTGATGATTACTATTATGAAGAAGAAGTAGAGGAATCAGCTTCAGAATGTAAAGTGATTATCAATAGAGTAGATCAGGAAGGCAGCCCCCAAAAATTTGAGTTTGTTTTCGTAGCCTGAGCTTAGACTGTTAGAACCATGCGAAACTATTCTCCAAAACGCTGCTTCATGAAGTCGATAGCTTCAGTCAGTTGATCGCGGATGGCTTCGGCCTGCTCAAGAGTGCAATGAGCGGAAATAGCAGCCTCTTCCAACTGTCCCGGATACTCAGGCGCTGGCTGATTGATTCGCAGCCAGAGATAAGGCTCCAAAGCAGCCGAAGACTCAGCGACTTCTACTAAGGCTCCATAGTCAGTCTTGACTGGTTGCCAGTCAGCAAAGCCGCGTTGGTTGAAAGTCGGTTGTTTAGCGTCGTCGCTCATATTGTCGCATCACTTTGGTAGCGCTTCTGATCTTCTTGCTCCATGCGAGCCAGTTCGTGGCGATCCTCTAATGCTTGCCGGAGACTATCGCGGTCAGCGGTCAAGGAAATCGACCCAAAGGAGTGCCCTGAGTAAATGTCCAGACAAACCAGGCCAGGATGCTCATCACCGGGACGGGCATTGATGAAGCCGCTCTGGTGATAAACATCGCCTTTAGCGTCATCAGGGATGACCATCTCCAGGTCGATCTCTATTTTCTCCCCAGCGAGCAGCTTTCTGCTCTCGAATCTATCCAGCTCATCAAGCATAGCCAGAAGATCAGTTACACGAACAGCGTACTTATCATTCTTTTTGAAGCTGACCAATTCGGGGTCGGTAGTGGTATAGATGTCAATCCCTGAAGGGACGTAGTTGCCGCTGTAAGAATCAGCTCTACTCGGCGCTCGCTTGGTTTCAAGCTTTCGGAAAATGTTCAGCATGACGATAATATAGCGTCTTTGACAAAGTTCGCCAAAGCGGCGGGGATATCCTTACATATCTCCGTTATAAACCATTGCCACCCTCAATAGGTGATCGTAGTCGCCGCTCATCGACTGTACTCGGTAGAGGTCGATCATCCACGTGGGGTTACCAACCTTGCGTAGCGCCGTTGACATCGCACTCATGATCGAACCGGCATCACGACTGATACCCACTAGCTGGATACCCGCTGGTTCGAGGTCATCAGGAACCTCAATATCATCGTGAACTTTATAAGTGTCACGTTCCTCAGTTACTTGGGTGATCTCAGACATGTGTTTCCTTCCGGTTGCTCGATATTTAGAGCATCATAACAGACGGTAGCGTCCTTGTCAACTTGCGTTCCGCCTACTGACCTGCTATGATCTTCTCATGAGCAAAAGAGCCGATACCAAGTGGCCTTTCTTCAAGCGCCGCTGGCATTATCAATCCTCGCTCTCAGCGGATAGCGGGCGCAACTTTTGGCGTCGGAGCGCAGCGATAGCGTTCATGAATGAAATCGCTGTCTACATCAACCGATGCAATCAGAAAGACGCGCTGCTTGGCATCAAGAATTACTCTGTCAAATACTCTGTTATCGACCGCGCTACCGGTGAAACCATAGACAGCGCTAAAGCGCAAGCATGGAAGCCGGTTTCTGTGGACAAGGCTCACCAGAACCTAGTCAGGTCTTTGGGCTACGCTTAGAACAAGCCCGCTGGTAAGAACGGCGCTATATTCTCAGCGTGTCCAGTTATAGACAGACAGTGACGCTCTGCGGCAGCTTCCGACAAGATCCAGCAGCGCTTAGAGCAGAGCATCAGAGTTTGATCGCTGCTGGCTGCCAGGTGTTGTCTCCCAAAGCCCTTGATTTCGTAGCTGAAGACGATGGCTTTGTCTTTGCACTTGGGGAGCAGGAACTCGGTAGTGCTAAAGTAGAACGAAGTCATCTGCGGGCGATTGAGCAAGCTGACTTTATTTGGCTGCATTGTCCTGAGGGCTATATCGGGGTCAGCGCGATTATGGAGATCGGTTTCGCCCAGTTGCTGGGTAAGGCTATTTTCGCCAGCGAGCGTCCATGCGAACGGGTTATCGCCGATCTGGTCACGGTGAGCAGTCCGGCACAAGCGGCCGCTCAGGCTCGCGTTCAACACCCGATTCCGACTCACACTCTTACAGCTTTGCAACAGTATTACCAAACTGTCTCCAGACAACGGGGCTGGCAAGATGAGAGCGCTGAGCAAACACTGGAGCTTTTAAAGGGCGAGATCGAAGAATTGGAAGTAGAACTGAAGAAATCAGCAGAGTCAGAATCCATAGAGAACCATGAACATTCTCCGCTGGCTTTGGAACTGGCTGATGTGCAACTCTACGTGATTCATCTGGCCAACGTATTGGGTATTGATCTCAGTCAAGAGGTTGTCTTCAAGGAAGAACTCAATAAACAAAGATTTAACAAATCAGACCTTGACAGTTAGGACTTCTGCTGATAGACTGTTGTTATCGTCAAAACATGAAGGGGGATGATGAAAACCTAAGAGAACGCTAATTTCTTATTGATTGTTTATTTTATTTGAATTACGCAGAAGGGGCCAAATTGATGGCCCCTTCTGCGTTGTTATACTAAACCGCTATATTGACATCCCATGATCGTATACTTGCTTCCATGAGTAAGATAATGCGACTGTTTAAAACACGGCAACGGACAGGGATGATCAAAGATGGTGGCTATCAACCGACCAGAGATCCTGGCTCAGTTCCGTCTCTGCTTATACGCCCCTTGAGTAAAAGAGACTGATTCAGTCGGACGACCGTTCTTTGATCCCGTTAGCTTGCAAGCCTAAAGCTACGTTTGATAGTGAAACTCATTGAATAGTTAAAGTATGCAAGGAAAGTTTCATAAGATC
>Ga0190275_10001890_pt1 | contig 15323 bp, 6 predicted proteins | sample Popmic550T_FD_133745 | JGI IMG/M metagenome (GOLD analysis project Ga0190275, IMG submission 133745) | Populus adjacent soil microbial communities from riparian zone of Yellowstone River, Montana, USA - 550 T | ecosystem: Environmental > Terrestrial > Soil > Riparian zone > Trees stand | place...
ATTACGGACGCCGCCTCAAGACCCTGCGCGGCCTCACGCCCTACGAGTACATCTGCAAATGCTGGGCCTCACAGCCCGAACGCTTCACATCAAACCCGCACCATCAATCGCTGGGACCAAACATCTAGGTAATCACGGCCAGGAGGCGTATTTGGGATCGATCGGGGGCGTTGCGCCGCTGAGCGAGGCGAATTGTGCTGATCACCATCTTTGCCCCCGCCAAGGCGCATTTGCTTGAAATCGCTGGCGTTCGCGATGCGCTTTTCGAGGCGAATTGCAAGATGCAGGCCGGAGAGCCGTATCGCGTCCGGTTGATAACCGAGCACGGAATTCCCGCGGAGAGCGCATCCGGCGTGAAGTTCGTGCCTGACGCGGGCGTGCGAGAAGCGACCGACCCATCCGACACGTTGATTGTAGTCGGGCCTTATGGAGTGTCGGAACCTTCGAGCGAAGACGTTCTGCGCTGGCTGCAGGAGCAGGCCCTGCAGTCGCGGCGCTACGGCTCGACGTGTACAGGCGCCTTTCTCCTGGCAGAGGCGGGACTGCTGTCGGGGCGCCGAGTCACGACCCACTGGCAATATGCTGAACGACTTGCCGCCGAATATCGCGATATCCGGGTCGAACCCGACCGAATTTTCGTTCGAGACGGACCGGTCTTCAGCTCCGCCGGAGTGGCTGCGGCGATCGACCTCGCCTTTTCGTTGATCGAGGAGGATCACGGGCGCTCTCTGGCCCTGTGGGTGGCACGCCGGCTCGTCGTTTTTCTGAAGCGGCCAGGCGGGCAGTCGCAGTTCAGCGCCACTTTGACCGCACAGACGGCCGCTACCAGTCCTATCGACAGAATTCGGCTTCACATCCTCGAAAATCCGCGCTCGGGCCTGGAACTTTCCGCCGTTGCCGGAGTGGCCGGCGTTAGCCCCCGCCACCTGTCTCGGCTGTTCCAGGCCGAGCTGGGCATCACCCTGGCCGCTTATGTCGAACTGACTCGCGTGGATATCGCCCGCCGTCTCCTGGAAGACAGCATGTCGCCGCTCAAGATGATTGCCTACGTCGCAGGCTTCGGGTCGACGACAACCCTCCGACGAGCGTTCTTGCGCAGAATTGGCGTCACGCCGTTGGAATATCGCCGTCGGTTTCAAACCACGTCCGAAAGCACGAGAGACGACGAGAGTGACGCTGATTTGTCCTGAACTGTCGCCTTCCTGAACTTGTGGCGAATGGACGCGCCGCCGCATGGTCGTGCCCGGAGGCTATGTCATGCGACACGTTCCTGCGGCGGCCCTGCCGCCCACTGCTTCAGCTGCCGCCCAGCCCAGCGCCGTTGTCCTTGGGCCCACCGTGCACGCCGGCGGCCCCTCGGAAGGACATGAATCACTCGTTGTGGACTTTTCGACCCGGCAAATACTGAGGCCTGCGCCTCGGATACATCCGATCGCGACTAGGCCCCATGCAAGGGCGAGGGTTTCGAACCTTGTCACCATTGTCGATGACGACCATGCGATCGAGGCCTCTACGACTAGCCTGCTCGAGCGGGCCGGCTACAGGGTCGTGATATTCGGGAGCGGCGATGCCTTTCTGGCGGGCGAACGTCCCGGCGACTCTGGCTGCGTCCTGCTCGACATGCGGATGCCGGGCATGGACGGTTTAGGAGTGCTCAGGGCCCTCAGGTCCCGGGAAAGCATGCCGCCGGTCCTGGTGCTTTCGGGCCACGGCGACATTCATGAGGCCGTCGAGGCGATGAAGCTTGGCGCCGTCGATTTCCTCGAAAAGCCCTTTCCGCCCGAGTCCCTCCTCGCAGCCATCGGTCGTGCGATGGATAGCGGCCCCAAGAAGAAGGTCGCCGCCATCGACCGCGATGCCGCAGCGAGGATTGCCTCTTTGTCCCAACGCCAGCTCCAGGTGCTCCAGGGCATACTCAAGGGAACGCCCAACAAAATCATCGCGTACGAACTTGGCCTAAGCGTTCGAACGGTCGAGGCCTATCGCGCCGATTTACTCATAAAACTGAGCGTCCGCGGAACCGTCGAGGCGATGCGCCTCGCCATGGCGGCAGGCATTTTGTAAATTACTGAAGCCCGCAGTCTTTATCGCTCGATACGCCCTGATTTGCCGTCCAGATCGAGTTCCCCGGTGGAGTCTGGCGGAAAACTGCGCAGCCGCTTGCCCGCGAGACCGGCTTCTTCAGCATCACCATTGTGAGCTCGGCGCCCGAATAGTCGGTGATCCGACGGCCGAACGATCGGCGGATCCGACATATGTATCGGGCTGGAATGAACACGCTTTACATTCTAGTTACAGATATTGCTTCTGCCGGGGGGCGCAGGGCGAAGCCATTTATACGCCACTCAAGGTCCAACGACGCCAAAGACGACGGAAGTGACTCTGATTTGTCCTGAATTGCCGCCCGCCTGAAGTTGTGGCGACGAGGCCGGTGCCGCATGATCGCAGCCCGGAGACCAAATTATGCGACTTGCTCTTGCCACAGCGGCGCTGCCTGCCCCGTCACAGGCCCAACGTGCGGCGCAGCGCGATGATGCTTGAAACCAATGAGGGGGCCGACCGGTCGACAGGAGCACGCCTGCCCACGCTTATCGACGACTCAAGGCAGGTGGCGCATTTGGTCGGCCTGACCCGCGACGTGACCCATGCAGCGGGCATCGATCGTTTGACCGGCCTGCTCGATCGCTACGGTTTGCTCGATAGGCTGCAGGCGATGAACGCGCAGGCACCATCTGCCCTGCTGATGGTCAAGGTGGATATCCTCAGGTTCCATGATGTCAACAGCGGCTTCGGCTACGACGTCGGCGACGCGCTACTTTGTTCGGCTGCCGCGCGCCTGGCGACTCTGCCGGCCGCGGCCGTGTCGCGCGTGGCCACGAACACCTTCGCCGTCGCCTTCGAGCTCAACGATCCCAGCCGCGCCGCGAGGGCGGTCGACGATATCGTGGAGCTGTTGAAGCCGCGCTTCGTGCTTCCCGGAGCGTCTCTGGCGGTCCAGTTTGCCGCCGGCTTCGCGCTTGGGTCCGGAAGCATCGATCCGCTTCAACTCGCTCGGCAGGCCGGCGCGGCATTGCAGAGGTCGAAGGTCATGCCCGGGCACCCGGCCAAGGCCTTCGCGGCCGCCGACGAGCGCGACGCCCGCAATCGCATCCGGCTGGCGAGCGAGCTGCAGACCGCGGTTTCCAACCAGGAACTGCTCTTTCACTATCAGCCGCAGTTCGACCTCAGCTCCGGCAAGTTGATCGGGGCCGAGGCCCTAATGCGTTGGAACCACGGCGCGTTTGGCCTGCAACCACCAAATCGATTCATCGGTATCGCGGAAGAGACGGGCGCGATCCTTGAAATCGGAGCCTGGGGTTTGCGCACCGTCGCTGCGTATGCGGCGCAGGTCAATCGAGGCCGTGGCGCGCCGATAGGCTTTGCCGTCAATGTATCGGTCCTCGAGTTTACGCAACGCGACATGGTAGCCTTCGTCCAGCAGGTGCTCGACGAGACAGGCTGCCGAGCGGAATGGCTGACGCTGGAACTCACCGAAAGCCTGATGGTCGGCGAGCCAGAGAATATTCGACGTGCGTTCGGGCACCTGCGCCGGCTGGGCGTCGGCATCTCCATCGATGACTTCGGCACAGGATATTCTAGCCTGCAGTACCTGGAGAGCTTTCCGCTCAGCGAGATCAAGGTCGATCGAAGCTTCGTTCACGACGTTACCCACAGCCCGGTCAAGCGAGTCATCGTAGAGAGCGTTGTCAAACTTGGCGCGGCGCTGGACATCCGAGTCGTCGCTGAAGGGATCGAGACGGAGGCCGAATGCGCGATCATGCGGGCCTTGGGCTGCACCGTCGGTCAAGGGTACCTCTTCGCCGCGCCCATGGAAGAGTCCAGATTGCAGCGGTTGCTCGACCAGCAGCTGGTCGTTCGTGAGGGATGGGATGCACGGCGATTTCTGTCGATGCTGAATGGGGGAGCGCCGTAGCCTGGGGCAAAGGCGGTAAGCGGGCGCACGGGCTGCTGGAGCTCACCCCTGTAACGGGATTCCAAGTGCCTACCGCTCAAATCGACCTCGACACCACCTCCTTCATGATCTCGTTCGTCCCCCCGAAGATCCTTGTCACCCGCGCATCCCGCCAAAGCCTCGCGACAAGATATTCGTTCATGTAGCCGGCGCCGCCGTGGAGCTGGAGGGAGGAGTCGCAGGCTTCCCATTGGAGCTCGGTGTGCCAGAGCTTGGCGGCCGAGGCTTCGGCGGCGGTGAGCTCGCCGGCGACGTGGCGGAGGATCGCCCAGTCGAGATGGGCCCAGCCCACCTGGAGCTTGGCGGCGAGGTCGGCGAGGGTGAATTTGGTGTTCTGGAAATCGAACACGGTCTTGCCGAAGGCCTTGCGGTCCTTGGTGAACTTGACCGCCTCGTCGAAGGCGCGCTGGGCGGCGGCCTGGGCGGCGCAGGCGATCGAGAGGCGCTCCTGGGGAAGCTGGTTCATCAGATAGGCGAAGCCGGCGCCCTTCTCACCGAGGCAGTTGGTGATCGGCACCCGGACGTCGTTGAAGAACAGCTCGGACGTGTCCTGCGAATGGAAGCCGATCTTGTCGAGGTTGCGGCCCCTCGCATAGCCTTCGCGGTCGGCCTCGACGAGGATCAGCGAGACTCCCTTGGCGCCCAGGGAGGCGTCGGTCTTGGCGGCGACGATGACGAGGTCGGCATGCTGGCCGTTGGTGATGTAGGTCTTGGAGCCGTTGAGGACATAATGATTGCCGTCGCGCCTGGCGGTGGTTCGGATGCCCTGGAGGTCGGAGCCGGCGCCGGGCTCGGTCATGGCGATGGCGGTTGCGGTCTCTCCGGAGACCATGAGGGGGAGCCAGCGCATCTTCTGCTCCTCCGATCCGTAGGCGACGAGATAATCGGCGACGATGTCCGAGTGGAGGGTGATTCCGGCGGTGGAGCCGGCGTAGGCGAGCTCCTCGTCGATGACGGCGTTGAAGCCGAAATCGAGGCCGGGGCCGCCATAGGCCTCGGGCACCGTCGGGCAGAGCAGGCCCGCCTCGCCGGCCTTGTTCCAAAAGGCGCGGTCGATGATTCCCTCTTCTTCCCAGCGGCTTAGATGGGGCAGAAGCTCGCGGTCGAAGAAGCGGCGGACGCTGTCGCGGAATTGCTCGTGCTCGGGGGCGAAGGCGGTTCGGCGGGAGGTGTCGAGCATGGTCAGTCCTTGGTTTTGAAGCGGGGGGCGGGGGCGGGTTGGGTGATTCCGGATATGGTGGGGAAGGTGCCTCGGAAGGCGTTGTGGGGGTGGAGCGGCGCTTCGGAGAGGGAGAGGATCGGGGCGAAACAGGCGTCGCAATGTTGAAGAATGTTGCACCAATGTTGGCGATCGTGGCGAAGGAAGGTGGCGGCGAGCTCGTCACCGAGGCCCGGATCGTGCTGCCCGCATTCCAGGCCCATCCTGTCCTTCAGGACCGCGAAGAATTCGGGCTCGAGCGCGCCCACCGCCACCCACAGGCCGTCGGCGCATCGGTAGACGTCATAATAGGCCCGGCCGGTGTCGAGCAGATTGACCCCGCGCTCGTCCTTCCACATCCCCGCCGCCTTCAGCGACCAGGTCAGCGCCGACAGCAAGGCGGCGCCGTCGACCATCGCGCAGTCGATCACCTGCCCCTTGCCCGTCGTCCGAGCCGAGAGGATCCCGGCCAGCATCCCGAAGGCGAGAAGCATCCCGCCCCCGCCGAAATCCCCGACCGCGTTGACGGGCGGAGTGGGGGGACCGCCGGCGCGGCCGTAGGTGTGGAGCGCTCCGGCGAGGGCGATGTAATTGATGTCGTGCCCCGCCGATTGGGCGAGCGGCCCGTCCTGCCCCCATCCGGTCATCCGGCCGTAGACGAGCCGGGGATTGTCCTCGAGCAGGACGTCCGGGCCGAGCCCGAGCCGCTCCATCACCCCGGGACGGAAGCCTTCGATGAGGCCGTCGCAATCGCGGGCGAGCTCGCGGACCCGGGCGAGGCCCTTCCCCGACTTGAGATCGACCCGCACCGTGGAGGCGCGGGAACGGCCGAGGATGTCGAACTCGGCCGGGATGACCGGCGGCCGGTCCTCGCGCTCGACCCGGATGACGGTGGCGCCGTGATCGGCGAGCATCATCCCGGCGAACGGCGCCGGGCCGATTCCGGCGAGCTCGACGATGCGGATGCCTTGGAGAACCCCTGCCACGAGGCCCTGATAAAGACAGCGGCGGTGGCGCGCCAGAGCCCAGCTGACGCGAGGGACCGCGGATCAATGCACAATTGATTCGACTTTTTCTCTTTATTTGCCGTAACTAACCTTGCGCTTAACTGAAATCGTCGGGGCGGGGGCGGGCATTTTACATGGCTGAGTTCAACGGTACGGCGCAAGCCGATAGTCTTTTCGGTACGCCCGGAAGCGACGTGATCTCCGGTGGGGGCTCGGGCGACGCTCTGCATGGCGGACCCGGCGGCGATGTCCTGAGCGGCGACGACGGGGACGACACGATCAACGGCGAGAGCGGCGACGACGCCATCGACGGCGGCGCCGGAAGCGACGCCCTGCGCGACGGTGCCGGCAACGATCTGGTCCATGGCGGCGAAGGGAACGACCACATCCTCAGCGACATCGGGTCGGACCAATTGTACGGCGACGGCGGCAACGACCAGTTCGACATCTCGCGCATCGTTTCCGGAAGCAGCGTTTCCGTCTTCGGCGGCACGGGCGCGGATTCTCTCCTGGTGGGATCGCTCGCGGCCGGCAACAGCATCGTCGCGGACCTGGGCGATGGAGACGACGCCGTCTCCTTCTCCGCGCTCCGAGGCTCGATGACCCTGACCCTGGGCGCGGGCCGCGACTATGTGAGCGGCTCCTCCGATTTCAGGGCGCTTGCCGCCTCCGGCAACCAGATCCGGATCACCGACTGGGAGGGAGGCCCGGGCGGCGACTTCATCAACGTCGCCAATTTCGTCTCCAGGGGGACTGGCTGGAACGGCTCGACCAATCCCTTCAGCGCCGGCTACCTGAAGCTGGTCCAGTCGGGCAGCGACGTCGCCCTCTCTTATTCCCCGACGGCGAACGGAGTCTTCGCGGACGTCGTCATTTTCCAGAACATCGCGCTGTCGGCCTTCAGCTCGGAGAATTTCGGCGGCTGGTCGCACGACGGGAGTGTGGCCGCGGGCACCCATGTCGTCGGCACGGATGCGGACTATGAGCGGCTGTCGGGCAGCAGCGGCGACGACCTCATCGAGGGCGGCGAGGGACGCGACAGCATCAGTGGCGGCCAGCTTGGCGGCGCGGGCGACGACGAGCTCCGCGGCGGCGGCGGAGACGACTTCCTGGTGGGCGGAGTCGGCGACGACATCCTTCGCGGCGGCGAGGGCAACGACTTTCTGGACGACGGCAACGGAAACGATTCCTTCTACGGTGACGGGGGCGACGATGAAATATTCGTCCAGAACCGGCAGACGGGGGCGGTGACCGTCTTCGTGTCGGGCGGCGACGGCAACGACTTCATCGAGACCAACATCTCCAGCGCGGTCCAGTTGACTATCGATGCGGGCTCGGGACACGACCGGATACTCTTGGGCGGACTTGACTCCTCGGTGACGATGACGCTCGGCGAGGGTATCGACGTTGTCAGCTTCTACGCGTCGAGCGTCACCCAATCCCACGTCAGCCGGATCACCGATTTCGAGGCCGGCGATTCCGGCGACCGCCTGGAGATCGATAACAATCCCGCATTCGGCTCCGACCCGTTCGGTTCCGGCTACCTGCGGCTGGTGCAGGACGGCTCCGACGTACTGGTCCAATATGATCGGGACCGAACCTCGGCCGGCTATGGTTGGATCACGCTCGTTTCCCTCGCCGACAGCGACCTGGCCGATTTTACCCCCTACAATTTCAGCGTCGCCAGCTTCGGCGGAGTCGCGGGCCCCGGGCTGGTCCTGGCCGGAACGGCCGGCGACGACAGGATCCACGGCGCTTTCGGCCCGGATTCGATCGGCGGCGGCGACGGCAGTGATTTCATCGAGGGACTCGGCGGCAACGACGCGCTGAGCGGCGGCCTCGGCGACGACCGGCTGGAGGGCGGCGACGGCAACGACCTGCTGGAAGGGGGCGAAGGCGCCGACACCTTTTCGCTCGGCGACGGCGACGACATCGCGTTCGGCGGCGGCGGCAACGACCGCATCACGGTGGAGGACTATGGCAACGACACCGTCCATGGCGGGGACGGCGACGATCATATCGATCTCTGGCGCTTCACCAGCAACGAGCATATCGTCCTGAATGGCGACGCCGGCAACGACCGGATCCTCATCAGGCCCTACAGCAGCGGGAGCACCGTCCTCCAGGTCGATGTCGACGCCGGGAGCGGCGACGACCTGGTGACCCTGGAGACCCGCACCGCGAGCCGGATCACCCTAGGCGCCGGGCGCGACGTGCTCGAACTGGGCCGGGCCCTTCCGCTCAACGGAACGGTCGTCGTCACCGACTTCCAGGCGGGCGAGGGCGGCGACATGCTGGACTTCGACGCGTGGCTGAACGGCTTCGCTCAGACGCTCGACCCGAACGCCAATCCATTCCTGACCGGCTCGATGCGACTGATGCAGAGCGGCTCGCACGTGCTTGTCCAGATATGGAACTCCGGCTGGGTCACCGCGGTCACCTTGCAGAATGTCGACATGACGGCGCTCAGGGCGGCCAATCTCGATAATTACCAGCTCCTGATCCACCATGGAACGGAATCGGCCGACATTCTGGAGGGAGGCTATTTGGGCGACACGCTGTACGGCGAGGGCGGCGACGACGTCCTACGCGGTGATGCAGGCGCCGACGCGCTGTACGGCGGCGGGGGCAACGACATGCTGGACGGCGGCGCCGGCGGCGATGCCATGCGGGGCGGCCAAGGCAATGACAATTATGTCGTCGACAGCGTCTCGGACGGCGTCATCGAGGCGGCGGGCGAAGGCGTCGACGGCGTAGCGACGAGTCTCGCCACCTATGTGCTCGGCGCAAATGTGGAGACCCTCACCGGCGTCCGGGCCGGGGATCAGTTTCTCATCGGCAACGGCTTGGCGAATGTCATCACCGGCGGCGGCGGCGACGACACGATCGACGGCGCCGCCGGCGCCGACACGATGCGTGGCGGCCTGGGCGACGACATCTACTTCGTCGACGATGCCGGTGACGTGGCCGACGAGCTGGCCGACCAGGGCTTCGACACGATCTATACGTCGCTGGCCGTCTACAGCCTGGTCGGAACCCATGTCGAGGAGATCGGCTCGGCGTCCGGCGTCGCCCACGATTTCCGGGGCAATTCGGCGAACAACGTGGTCACCGGAGGCTTTGGAAGCGACGTCCTGCGCCTCCAGGACGGCGGCGACGACGTTGCGAACGGCGGCGCCGGCAACGACACCCTCTTCTTCATCGGGTCGCTGACGGCGGCGGATGTGGTGAACGGCGGCGACGGTGCCGATACTCTGGTGATCCAGGGGCCCTACGGGTCGCTGGCCTTGAGCGCCAGCGTTACTCAGATCGAAAACGTCTCGATCCTGGGCGGCAACAACACCAATTTCGGCGAGCCCGGGACCAATCGCTACGATTACGTGCTCACCACCAACGACGCGAACTTCGCGGCCGGGGTACAGGCCCGGATCAACGGCGCGGCTTTGCTCGAGGGCGAAGATTTCACCTTCGACGGCTCGGCCGAGACCGATGCCAAATATGTCGTTTACGGGGGCAAGGGGAAGGACACTCTGACCGGCGGCCTGGGCGCCGACATCTTCTTCTACGCCGAGGAGCGCTTCGCTTCGGGCGACGTTGTCAACGGCGGTTCGGGCTACGACGGCATGTTCCTTCGCGGAAACTACACGATCGACTTCACCGCTCCGGGCTACACCGGCCTGTTCACCAGCATCGAGAATCTGACCCTGACCTCGGCGACCGACGAGCGCTATGCGAGGGGCGGCGGCACCGAGTTCGACTACAACCTCATCTTGTCGAACGCGATCGTGAAGCCGGGCGAGCAGCTCACCCTCTCGGGCACGCTCCTGATGGCGAGCGAGACGATGATCCTGGACGGGAGCCAGGAGACGGACGGGCTGCTTCGGCTGTTCGGAGGCAAGGCTGGCGACACCCTGAAGGGCGGCGGTCAGGCCGATCTCCTCCATGGCGGCCTCGGCGCGGACATCCTTGCCGGCAACGGCGGCTCGGATGCGTTCCGCTTCCAGGCCGTCGAGGAATCGAATGCCGCCAGCATGGACCAGATCCTGGACTTCACTCCGGGCACGGACAAGATCGAGCTCGACCGGATCGACGCGAATACGCTCGTCGGCGGCGATCAAGGGTTCAGCTGGATCGGCTCGAACGCGTTCAGCGGCTCGGCGGGGCAGCTTCGCGCCTATCAGCAAGGCGGAACCTGGTTCGTCGAGGGCGACGTCAATGGCGACGGCGTCGCCGACCTCGTCATCGCGCTGACCCTGCAAGGGCCGACGCCGCTGGGGGCGGGGGACTTCCTGCTCTAGACACCGTCATCCCGGCGAAAGCCGGGACCTCGGCGAGAACAAGCGCTGGCGACTTCGCGGCCCGGGGTCCCGGCTTTCGCCGGGATGACGGGAGGGGCCCGTGTTCATGGAGCCCGGGTCGAGCCCGGGATGACGGCGCCGGGCCGACGCCGCTGGGGGCGGGGGACTTCCTGCTCTAGCGACCGTCATCCCCGCGAAAGCCGGGACCTCGGCGAGAACAAGCGCCGGCGACTTCGCGGCCCGGGGTCCCGGCTTTCGCCGGGATGACGGATCGAGCCGCACTGCCTCACTGCGCGGTTTGAACAAAATCGGCAGGGTGGATCGCTACCCTCGGCCCTGGCGGCGGTGTTCTTAGGCTGGTGCGGGAGCCGAGTATCGGAATTGCCTTGAGTTAAGTGACTGTATAACTGAGTGGAAATTGGGGGCCGAAGCGGGCGGCCGGAGGGGATTGACAAAATGGCGCATATCGTCGGCACCGAAAATCCCAACTCCCTCCAAGGCGGGAACGAAGCGGACCTGATCAAGGGCCTCGGCGGCAACGACACCCTCCGCGGCACCTATCGGAGGGTCACCGCGAGCTCCCTGTCGGGCAGTCTGGTGCCGGGTGTCGATTCCGCGCTCCGGCTCCAGTCCTCCGATTTCCTGGTGATCCAGGGGGCGACCGAAGGCGACGACGATCTGGTCGGCACCGATGGAGACGATGTCATCGACGGCCTCGGCGGCAACGACCGCATCGACGGCCGCCTCGGCGCCGACCAGCTGAGCGGCGGCGCGGGCAACGACCATCTCCACGGCAATGGCGGCAATGACGATCTCCGCGGCAGCGCCGGCAACGACTGGCTCTACGTCTCCGGAACCGGGATCGTCGTCGCCGACGGCGGCGCCGATTTCGACACTCTCACGGTCGACTGGGGCGATTCGACGACCGCGATCACGATGGGCTATGCCTATTCCGATCCGAACGGCGGTCTGACCGGCTCGCTCTGGGACGGCGCCGGCCGGCAGGTCGACTATTCAAGCATCAACATCCTGCGGATCACCACCGGCTCGGGCAACGATCTGGTCCAAGCCGGCCAGGCCGGCAGCTCGGCGAGCCTGGGCGGCGGCGACGACCGCTACCACGGTGCCGGCGCCGAGACGGTCGATGGCGGGGCGGGGGTCGACGGAGTGTCCGCCGGCCTTCACCTGACGGCTTCACCGATCGCCTGGAACCTGCAGACCAACAGCCATGCAGGGTTGACCGGAAGCTACACCAACTTCGAATATTTCCTCGGGCTCCTCGCCGGAAGCGCCAACGACGTCGTCGTCACCACCGACGCCAATCTCGACGACATCGTCTCGCTCGGAGCGGGGGACGACGTCCTCACCGTGCTCAACGGCCGCGATCGTGCGGACGGCGATCTCGGAAACGACCTTCTGATCATCGACTACAGCGCCTCAACCAGCGGGATCCATACGGCCGGCGGCGCCGAGGGGATCACGCCTGGCTCCAATTGGTCGGGGGTGTCGGGGGTGTCGGGGCAGATCGGCGACGGCTCGAGCCGGCGGGTCGATTTCTTCAATATCGACCGGTTCGACGTCCGCACCGGCTCGGGCTACGATCTCATCATCCTGGGCACGGGCGACCTCGTCACCAACGACATCGTCAGCCTGGGGGACAGAGACGATTTCGCCGACTTCGGCCGAGGGACGGACCAGGGCGACGGCGGAGCCGGAGTGGACGGCCTGGCCGCCGACTTCAGCCTCGCGACCGTTTCGATTTCGATCAACCTGTCGACGAACCAGTTTTCGGGGCCGGCCGGGGCAAGCTTCGTCAATTTCGAGCATTTCGCGGCGTCGGGCTTCAAGACCGGGTGGGGCGACGACATCGTGGTCACCCACCAACTCGGCTACGACGACAAGGTGATGCTTGGAGCGGGGGCGGACAGAGCGACCGTCCATCACGGCTTCGACATCGTGGACGGCCAGAGCGGAAGCGACCTGCTGATCGTCGACTATAGCAGCGCGACGACGTCGGTGCAGATGATCGGGGCGCTCGCGCTCTCCACCGACGGCAACGGGCTGAAGGGCCGGATCGGCGACATCGGCTATCGCCGGGTCGACTTCGACAATTTCGAGCGGCTGGACGTGCGCACCGGCTCTGGCAACGATGTTCTGGAGTTCGGATCGCCGGGCCTTTCGACCAACGACATCGCCAGCCTCGGCGGAGGCGACGACATGGTGGAGTTTCGCCGCGGCATCGACGTCGGCGACGGCGGCACGGGTGTCGACGGTCTCGCCGCCGACCTCAGCGGGTCGGCCGTCGCGCTCTCGATCGACCTGACGGCCAACAGCTTTTCGGGGCCGGCCGGGGTCAGCTTCGTCAATTTCGAATATTTCGGCGGCTCCGGCTTCCAGACCGGCGCCGGCGCGGACGTCGTGGTCACCGGCCTGCTCGAACGGAGCGACCGGGTCTCGCTCGGCTCGGGCAACGACATCGTCACCTTGTACAACGGCTGGGACGAGGTCTTCGGCGGCCCGGCCGGAGCCGGGGCGGTGAACAGCGGCTTCGACACTCTGGTCCTCGATTACGGCGCTTCGACCGCGGCGGTCTCCAACATCTACGCGATCCAGACCGATGCCGCCGGCGCGTCCGGCCGGATCGGAGACGGCGCGATCCGGGTCGCCACCTTCCAGGCCATCGACCGGTTCGTGATCACGACCGGTTCCGGCAACGATTCGATCGCGACGGCGGACGGCAATGACGAGATTCGGACCGGGGGCGGCTCGGACTCGATCACGGCCGGGGCCGGCGACGACCTGCTCGACGGCGGCTCCGGTGCGGACTCGATGGCGGGAGGCTCCGGCAACGACCTCTATTTCGTCGACGACGGCGCCGACGCCGTTGTCGAGACTTCCGGCGAAGGCACGGATGAAGTGCGCACTTCGCTGGTCGCCTACAGCCTGCTTGGAACCCATATCGAGACTCTGACCGCCAGCTCGAACGTCAATCACGATTTTCGCGGCAGCTCGGCCGACAATTTCGTGAAGGGCGGTGCCGGCGATGACCTCCTTGGCCTCCAGGATGGCGGCAACGACATTGTCGATGCCGGCGATGGCAGCGACAACATTTTCTTCGGCGCGGCCCTGAACGAGGCCGATGTCGTCAACGGCGGCGCGGGCGCGGATACGCTGGTGTTGCAGGGTGCTTATTGGCTGTATCTCGGTGCAGCAGGAGGCACTCCGGGCGCCGTTAGCGGAGTCGAGACGATCCGTCTGCTCTCCGGCGCCGATACCAGCTTCGGCGCGGCGGCGGGCACCGCCCGCTATGAGCTCACTCTCGTTCAGGTCCTCATCGGATCCGGCGAGACCCTGACGATCGACGGGAGCGGGCTTGGGGCCGGCGAGTATCTCTATCTCGATGCGAGAGCGGAAACCGACGGATCTCTGGTCGTCAGGGGAGGCGCTTGGAACGACACGCTGATCGGCGGCGGAGTCGGCAGCGTCATCAGCGGCGAAGGCGGCAACGATCAGCTTTACGCCGCTCCGGCGGGCTCGACCCTCGAAGGCGGGGCCGGCGCCGACCTGCTGTTCGGACGCCAGGGATCGGACGTGCTGCGCGGGGGCGATGGAGACGACCGGCTCGCGGATCCCGGCTCGTTGAGCAACGGCGGCGGTGCTTCCGACTCGCTCGACGGCCAAAGCGGCAACGACATCGTCAACTTTGGGCGTCTCGCGGCGGACGTCTGGACCGGCGCTTCGCTGATCGGCGGGGACGGCAATGACGAGATACTCTACTCCGTCGCGAGCTTCGGCGCCTTGTCGATCGATGCCGGCTCGGGCAACGACAGGGTCAGCGTCGGGACCAATGCCGCCGCCACCCGGATTTCGCTCGGAACCGGCCAGGACGTGGTCACTCTGAACAATCATCAGGGCCTGGTGAAGCCCGGCGGATCGATTGCGATCAGCGACTTCGAGACCGGCGCCGGCGGCGACAAGCTCGATTGGCGCCTAATGCTGAAATTCGACATGGCCGGCTATACGGAAGGACGGAACCCCTTCCTCAGCGGCCACGCCAGGCTCGTCCAGGACGGCAATGACGTCCTTCTCGAGATCGACCGGCGCACGGGCGGGGCCGACAGCGGCTTCAAAACCATCCTCCGCTTCGAGAACCGCAATATCGCCGATTTCACGGCGGCGAATTTCGACGGCTTGGATCCCACGGTCGGAACCGGGACGGCGGGCGCCGACGTCCTCAGGGGAGAGGCCGGCGATGACATTTTGAACGGGGGTGACGGCAACGATGTCCTTCATCTGTGGAACGGCGGCGGCAACGACACCGCGCGGGGCGGCGCCGGCAACGACACGCTCTTCTTCATCGGGTCGCTGACGGCGGCGGATGTGGTGAACGGCGGCGACGGCGCCGACACTTTGGTGATCCAGGGGCCCTACGGGTCGCTGGCCCTGAGCGCCAACGTCACCCAGATCGAGAACGTCTCGATCCTGGCCGGCAACAACATTAATTTCGGCGAGCCGGGGACGAACCGCTACGATTATGTGCTGACCACCAACGACGCCAATTTCGCGGCGGGGGTTCAGGCGCGGATCAACGGCGCGGCGCTGCTCGAGGGTGAGGACTTCACCTTCGACGGTTCGGCCGAGACCGATGCCAAGTACGTCGTCTACGGCGGCAAGGGGAAGGACATTCTGACCGGCGGCCTGGGCGCCGACATCTTCTTTTATGCCGAGGAGCGCTTCGCTTCGGGCGACGTCGTCAACGGCGGCGCCGGCTACGACGGCATGTTCCTGAGGGGCAATTACACGATCGA
>Ga0190275_10001891_pt1 | contig 15318 bp, 17 predicted proteins | sample Popmic550T_FD_133745 | JGI IMG/M metagenome (GOLD analysis project Ga0190275, IMG submission 133745) | Populus adjacent soil microbial communities from riparian zone of Yellowstone River, Montana, USA - 550 T | ecosystem: Environmental > Terrestrial > Soil > Riparian zone > Trees stand | place...
GACCAGGATTTCGACCGCGATTCGAACACGATCGAGGTCTTCGTCACCCGGATCCGAAAGAAGCTCGGCCCCGACGTCATCACCACCATCCGCGGCCTCGGCTATTCGCTGGAAGATTGAGGGCGCGTAGCGTGCCCTCCGTCGTCATTCCGGCGAAAGCCGGAACCTCGTGGAGGAAAGGCGCCTTACCGACCCGAGGTCCCGGCTTCCGCCGGGATGACGGTCCGATAGCGAGATATCGCGGGGCCATACGCCGAGGCGGGCATGGCCCTATTCCAACGGCATTGAGCCATATCCTCCTCCCCCACCCCATTCCGCTACACCCTGCGTTCATGGATCCCGGATCAAGTCCGGGATGACGAAGATATGAAACGCCTCCGCCTTCCCAGACTCTTCCGCCGAGTGCCGCGCGCCGCGCGCACCGGCTCGCTGACCCGGCGGATGATCGGGGTCTCGGCTTTGTGGATCCTCGTCCTGCTCGGGGCCGGCGGCTACACTCTGGACCGGGTCCTCACCTCGGCGATCACCCGCAATTTCGACGCCCAGCTCGAATATGTGCTTACCGCCCTCATCGCCTCGGCCGAGGTCGGGCCCGAAGGCGAGGCCTTCCTCAACCGCCCGCCCGCCGACCAGCGCTTCCTCGAGCCCTATTCGGGCCTCTATTTCCAGATCAGCGCCGTCGCCGACAGGCCGGCCGGCGCCTCGGCCGACATCGACCTTCCCTCCCGGTCCCTGTGGGACCGCAAATTGGAGGTCACCAACGTCCATAACGACGTCAACGTCCACACCTATGACAGCCGCGAGCTCGAGGGGGAGACGTTGCGGGTGGTAGAGCGCGACATCCAGCTGCCCGGCTCGCCGGCCCGCTGGCGCTTCCAGGTCGCCCAGAGCCGCGAGGATCTCGACGACCAGATCAGCGTGCTTCGGCGCACCCTGCTTCGCTCGTTCGGGATCCTCGGCCTCGGCCTTCTCGTCCTCGCCGCCCTCCAGGCCCTTTACGGCCTGTGGCCGCTGCGCCGGGTCCGCCGGGCGATCGCCGCTATCCGCTCGGGCGAGAAATCGCGGATCGCCGAGCGCTTCCCGACCGAGATCGAGCCGCTGACCGAGGAATTGAACGCCCTTCTCGAGCATAATGAGAAGCAGGCCGAGGAGGCCCGCCGCCACGCCGGCAACCTCGCCCATGCGCTGAAGACCCCGCTCACCGTCATCACCAACGCCGCCACCGCCAAGGCGCCCGACCTCGCCGACACCGTCTGCCGCGAGGCGACGACGATGCGCCGCCAGGTCGACCACCATCTCGCCCGCGCCCGAGCCATCGGCCGCCGCTCCTCGGCCCAGGCGCGCTCGCAGGTCTGGCCGTCGCTGGAAGCGGTCGAGCGCGCGGTCACGAGGCTCCACGGCAACGTCACCATCGACCTCGCCGGCGACAAGGCCGCCTCGGTCCGGGTCGAGCGCCAGGATCTGGACGAGATGCTCGGCAACCTCATCGAGAATGCCGCCAAATATGGCGGCGGCCGGGTCTTCGTCACCGCCATAACCACTCCCGAATGCGTCGAGATCGAAGTCGAGGACGACGGCCGCGGAATCCCCGAGGAGGAGCGCCAGAGCATCTTCGACCGCGGCGCCCGGCTCGACACCGGCAAGCCCGGCACCGGCCTCGGCCTCGCCATCGTCCGCGACGTGGCGCAAATCTACGGCGGCTCGATCAGCCTCGAGGAGAGCGAGGATCTCGGAGGGTTGCTGGCGCGGCTCAAGCTGCCTTTGTGCAGTTGAGGAGAAGCGGGGACTGGAATTGGGGGTTGGGGGTTGGGGGTTAGGGACAAGGGCCAACCCCCAACCCCCAACCCCCAACCCCCAACCCCCAACCCCTTGCCTTTCTCCGCCCCCCGGCGCAAATCGCGCCGCGATGAGCGCTTCCGTCCATCCGATCCGCCCCGCCCGCGCCCCCTCGCTCGATCCGATGATCCAGCTGGTCTCGGCCGATCTCAATCACGTCAACGCCGTCATCCTCGAGCGCATGCAGAGCCCGGTCGCGCTCATCCCCGAGCTCGCCGGCCACCTCATCGCCGGCGGCGGCAAGAGGATGCGGCCGATGCTCACCTTGGCCTGCGCCCGGCTGCTCGATTACCAGGGTTCCCGCCACCACCAGCTCGCCGCCGCGGTCGAGTTCATCCACACCGCGACCCTGCTCCACGACGATGTCGTCGACGGCTCGGGCCTGAGGCGAGGCAAGCGCACCGCCAACATCATCTGGGGCAATCCGGCCAGCGTCCTGGTCGGCGACTTCCTCTTCTCGCGAAGCTTCGAGCTGATGGTCGAGGACGGGTCGCTCCGGGTCCTCAAGATCCTCTCCCGGGCCTCGGCGGTGATCGCCGAGGGCGAGGTTGACCAGCTCACCGCCCAGCGCCGGATCGACACCGGCGAGGATCATTATCTGGAGATCATCCAGGCCAAGACCGCGGCCCTGTTCGCCGCCGCCTGCCGGATCGCCGCGGTCGTCGCCGAGCGCGGCGAGGAGGTTGAGAAGGCGCTCGACTGCTACGGCCGCAACCTCGGCATCGCCTTCCAGCTGGTCGACGACGCGATCGACTATTCGTCGGATCCGGGAACGATGGGCAAGGGCACCGGCGACGATTTCCGCGACGGCAAGGTGACCCTCCCGGTCATCCTCGCCTTCGCCCGCGGCTCCGCCGCCGACCGCCGCTTCTGGCAGGAGGCGATGGAAGGCAGCCGCAGCTCCGATGAGGACCTCGCTTACGCGACCCGCCTGCTCGAGCAGAGCGCCGCCCTCGCCGACACGATCGACCGGGCCCGAACCTACGGCCAGCGCGCCATCGACGCTCTGGGGGTGTTTCCGGCGGGGAAGGCCAAGGCGGCGCTCGTCGAGGCGGTCGAGTTCGCGATAGCGCGGGCTTATTGAGAGCGAAACTTCCTCTCCCGCTTTTCCGCGGGAGAGGAGGGGCCCAAGCCGAAGGCTTGGGAGGTGAGGGTCTTGCTGGGTCCGGTGTACAGACCCTCACCTCCCACCGCTTCGCGGCGGGCCCCTCCTCTCCCGTAAGGACGGGAGAGGAAGAAACGGGTGCTGAAACAAATTCGGCATGACGTTAGGGTCGGGGCGTGAGCGACCTCCCCATCCATGCCGTGCTCCCTTTGTTGCTGGAGGCCCTCCGCGCCGGCCCCAACGCCGTGCTCGTCGCCCCGCCCGGCGCCGGCAAGACCACCGCCGTCGCCCCCGCCCTCCTCGCCGAGCCCTGGTGCTCGGGCGAGATCCTGCTCCTTTCCCCCCGCCGGCTCGCCGCGCGCGCCGCGGCCGAGCGGATGGCGGATGTGGCGCGGGAACGGGTCGGGGAGACGATCGGCTATTCGACCCGGCTCGACACGAAGCGTTCGGCGCGGACCCGGATCCTCGTCCTCACCGAAGGTATTTTCAGGAACCGGATCCAGGCCGATCCCGAGCTGGCCGGGGTTTCGGCGGTGCTGTTCGACGAGGTCCATGAGCGAAGCCTCGACAGCGATTTCGGCCTCGCCCTGGCGCTCGACGCCCAAGGCGCGCTTCGACCCGACCTGAGGCTGGTCGCCATGTCGGCGACCCTGGACGGGGAGCGCTTCGCCGCGCTGATGGCCAATGGGGGCAAGCCTGCCCCGGCGATCGAGAGCGAGGGCCGGAGCTTCCCGATCGAGCTTCGCCATCTCGGCCGCTCGGCGGAGAAGAGGATCGAGGACGAGATGGCGGCGGCGATCCGCCGCGCTCTCGCCGAGGCCGAGGGCAGCCTGCTCGCCTTCCTCCCCGGAGTCGCCGAGATCGAGCGCACCGCCGAGCGGCTCGAGGGGCTGCCCGCCGGAACCGACCTCCACCGGCTCCACGGCAGCCTCGAACCCGGCGCCCAGCGCTCCGCCATCGCCGCGCCGCCGCCGGGCCGGCGCAAGATCGTGCTCGCGACCTCGATCGCCGAGACCAGCCTGACCCTCGACGGCGTTCGGATCGTCGTCGATTCCGGCTTGGCCCGCCGCCCCCGCTACGACCGCGCCGCCGGTATCACCCGCCTTGTCACCGAGCGCGCAAGCCGCGCCGCCGTCACCCAGCGGGCCGGGCGAGCGGGCCGGCAGGGGCCGGGGATCGTCTATCGTTTGTGGGAGGAAGCGGCGACGGCAGGCCTGCCGCGCTTCGATCCGCCGGAAATATTGGAGGCCGATCTGAGCGCGCTCCTGCTCGACTGTGCTCTGTGGGGCGTGGCCGATCCGCGCGAGCTCTTCTGGCTCGACCCGCCCCCGGCCGCCGCGGTCGACGAAGCGCGCCGCCGACTCCTCTCGCTCGGCGCCCTGGGCGAGGATGGCCGCCCGACCGCCCACGGCAAGGCGATCGCCGCTCTGCCCTTGCCGCCGCGTCTCGCCCATATGCTGGTCGAGGCCCAGGCCCGCGGCTGGGGCAGGACGGCGGCCGAGGTGGCGGTGCTTCTGTCGGAGCGCGGCCTCGGCGGCAACGACGTCGATCTGGAGACGAGGCTGAGGCGCTGGCGGGGGGAGAGAGGGCAGCGCGCGGAGGCGGCAAGAGGTCTGGCGAAGAGGTGGACTCAGCTAAACCGTCATCCCGGCGAAAGCCGGGACCTCAGGTCGGAGAGGCATGGCGGGCCTCCCCGAGGTCCCGGCTTTCGCCGGGATGACGGAGGGTCAATCGACGAGGTCGGCCCCTGCCTCGCCCTCGCCTTCCCCGACCGGCTGTCGAAGCGCCGCGATTCCTCCGGCGAGAATTGGATCAGCGCCGGCGGCCGCGGCTTCCGGCTCGATCCGCATTCGCCGCTCGCCCGGGAGACCTGGCTGGCGGTGGGCGAGGTCAGCGGCACCGCCGCCGGCGCCCGGATCCTCTCGGCCGCCGCGATCGGCGAGGCCGAGGTCGAGATCCTGTTCGGCGGCCGGATCGAGAGCGGCGCCCGGCTCAGCTTCGATCCCGCCACCGGCCATGTCCGCGCCCGCCGCGGGCGGCGGCTCGGAGCGATCACCCTCTCCGAAGGCCAGGACGCTTCGGCTTCGCCCGACGAGATCGCGGCGGCGCTTGTCGAAGGCGTTCGCGGCCACGGCCTCGACCTCCTGCCCTGGAGCGACGCCGCGCGCTCGCTTCGCCGCCGCGCCGCCTTCGCCCGCGCCCACGACCCGGCTCTGCCCGACCTCTCCGACGAGGCTCTCCACAACGCGCTCGACGAATGGCTGCCCATGATCGTCGCCGGCCGGCGAAGCCTGGCCGACGTCGACCCCGCCTCGCTGTCCGCGATGCTCGACGGCCGGCTGGGCTGGGAAGGCCGCAAGGCGGTCGACCGCCTGGCCCCGAACGCCTTCGAGACTCCGGCCGGCAGCGGCCACGCCATCGATTACGAGGCCGAAGCCGGCCCGACCGTCACCGTCCGGGTGCAGGCGCTCTATGGCCTTTCGAACCACCCCGCCATCGCCGGCGGTCGCGTCCCGCTCGTCCTCAGCCTGACCTCGCCGGCCGGCCGTCCGATCCAGACCACCCGCGACCTGCCGGGCTTCTGGAGCGGAAGCTGGTCGGCGGTGGCGAAGGAGATGCGCGGCCGCTACCCCAGGCACCCCTGGCCCGACGACCCGGCGTCGGCGGATCCGACCTTGAGGACGAAGAAGGCGACGGCGCGTCGCTCCTAATCGTCATCCCGGCGAAAGCCGGGACCTCGGCTCACCTGGCCGTGCCTCATCCTGCCTGAGGTCCCGGCTTTCGCCGGGATGACGGAGGCACCCGGTTGATTAAACTCGCAAACCGGGGCACCAGCGACCGACGAGAAGGAGCTTGAAACCATGGCGGCGCGGATCTTCCAGCGGTCCAGGAATGCGATGCAATCCGGCAATGCGCGTACCGGCGAGTGGGTGCTCCAGTTCGAATCGCACCGCCCGCACGTGCCCGATCCGCTCACCGGCTGGTCGGGCGGCGGCGACACCCAGGCGCAGGTGACGATCGCCTTCCCGACGCTCGAGGCGGCCCGGGCCTATGCCGAGAAGAACGATATCGCCGTCCACCTCGTCCCGCCCGCCGAGCGCAAGCTCAGGCTCCAGGCCTATGCGGACAATTTCAAGTGAGGCGGTGAAGGGGAACCGGCGAAAGCCGGGACCTCGTGACGAAAGGGCTCAGCGGGTCTCCATGAGGTCCCGGCTTTCGCCGGGATGACGATCAGGGGGTCAGCATCCCCGATCCCAGCAAGAGCAGCAGCTTCGAGTCCGCCGCGACGCCCGCCCGGCGGCGCTCGGCGACGAAGGCCGCCACCTCGTCCAGCTTGACCCTGTGGACCTCGATATCCTCGCCCGCGACTCCGCCCCCCTCGCCGACCCGGACCAGCCCCTCGGCGCGAAGCAAAGTGAAGCCTTCCGACGACATTCCGGGCGAAGCGTGGAAGCGGCCGAGGTCGACCGCCCGCTCGGCCCGATAGCCGGTCTCCTCCTCGAGCTCGCGGATCGCGGCCGCGGCGACGTCTTCGCCTTTCGACTCGTCGCCGACCAGGCCGGCCGGAAGCTCGAGGCAGCGCGCGCCCAGCGGCACCCGATATTGCTCGACCAGGAGGACATGGCCTTCGTCCACCGCGAGGATCACCGCCGCGCTGATGCCTCGGGCACGGGAGACGAATTCCCACTTGCCGAGCCTCTTCGTCTCGATGAAGCGGCCGCTCCAGACGACTTCCGGCTCTTCCCGGCCATCCCGGGCCTGGCGAAGCCCGTCCCGAACGGGGTTGGAGGTCAAAGCTCGATCAGCCGGTCGGGAAGCTCGTTGGGATTGTCGAGGGTCGGCGGCACGCACTCGGCGAGGACTTCGCCGATCTTGCCGACCGCCTGCGCCATGCCCTCGCCCGGCCGCCCCGCCTTCACGCCGTCGACCAGGGCCGCCATCGCCTCGCCCCACACGTCCGGCTCGACCCGGTTGTGGATCGCTTCGTCGGCGACGATCTCCGCCCGATGCTCGAGCAGGGACAGATAAAGGAGGATTCCGGTCCGGCCCTTGGTCCGCTTCTCCGTGCCGGCCCGGAACAATTCGACGGCCCGGCGCCGGACCCGGCGGGTCTTGGTGCTCGCCGGGGTCAGCGCCATTCGAAGGGGCATCCAGGCGAAGGCGAAGCGGACGATCAGGAAGACGATTGCTTGTCCCACGACCAGCGCGAACATCAGCAGCCGGAAGCTGAGCGACGCGTTCCAGCCGAAGACCAGGCCCAGCATCCAGTCGATCAACGACTGCGGGATCAGGGCCCCGATCGTGGGCACAAGCAGCATCGCCAGGACCGCGTAATGAAGGCCGACGTCGTGATAGGCGTCGGAGCGCGGAGCGACGATGGTGACGATCTCGCCGTCGCTGGCGCGCTCCGCTTTGGCCACCGCGTCGGTGACTAGGGCATGGTCCGACTCGCTGAACATCGGCATCACCAATCTCCCGACGCCCCGCCGCCGCCGAACGATCCGCCGCCGCCGCCGAAATCGCCGCCGCCGCCGCCGAATCCTCCGAAGCCCCCTCCGCCGGAGCCGCCGCCCCAGCCGCCGCCGCCGAGCCCGGGCCCCCAGACCCAGACTCCGGAGCGGCGATGACGCCGCCCACGGCGGCCGCGAAGCATCGGCAGGATGAAGAAAAGGAAAACGACCCCCCAGAAGATCAGCGGGACGATCGAGCCGCCGCCGTCGCCGCTGCGGCCGCGCTCCCGTGCCTGCTGCTGGGCGGCGATCGCCTTCTGCTCGGCCTGCTCGGGCGGCGCCTGGAGCTGCGCGATGATCGCATCGGCGCCGGCATTGATCCCGCCGGGATAGTCGTTGCGCTTGAAGGCCGGGAGGATCTGCTGGGTGATGATCTGGTGGGACAGTGCGTCGGTCATGATCGGCTCGAGGCCGTAGCCGACGTCGATCCTCACCTTTCGCTCGTTGGGGGCGACGAGCAGGATCATCCCGTTATTCGCCCCTTTCTGGCCGATCCCCCAATGCCGCCCGAGCTGGTAGCCGAAATCGGCGATGTCGTTGCCCTGCAGGCTCGGCACCGTCGCCACGACGAGCTGGCGGCTGCTCGCCGTCTCGAGAGCCTCCAGCTTCTGGGTCAGCGCCGCCTCGTCGGCGGGAGGGATGATGTTGGCGCCGTCGACGACCCGCCCGGTCAGCTTCGGAAAGTCCTGCGCCGCCGCGGGCGCGGAGACGAGGAGCAGCAGGAGCAGGCAAAGCAGCCGGCTCATGCGGCGGCCTTTTCCCGGCAGCGCGGCCGCGTTCGATCGCTCTCGAGCGTGGCGGCGATGGCCGCGACGCCCTCGGAAACGCCGCGCTCGAACCGCCCCCGGGCGAAATTCGGCAGCGCCTGTTCCTTCAGTATCTGCGCCGCGCGCTCGTCGGTCAGGAGTCCTTCGAGTCCGTAGCCGACCTCGATCCTCGCCCGCTTCTCACCGGGTGCGACGATCAGCAGAACGCCGTTGTCGACGCTCTTTTTCCCGATCCCCCAGCCATTGCCGAGGCGCAGGCCGAGATCCTCGATCGGCTCGTTCTCGAGGCTCGGCACGGTCACCACGACGAGCTCGTCCGTGGTCGCCTTTTCCAAAGCCGCGAGGCGCGCGCCGAGCGTCGCTTCGGCCTGTGCGGACAGCAGGTCCGCCTGGTCGACGACCCGGCCGGTCAGCGCCGGTATCGGCTTGGCCGGACCGCCCGCCGCGACCGAATTCCGGGGCTTGCCGCTGCAGGCCTGCGCCGGCACGTCGCAAGCGGCGCTGCCCATGACGAGCAGCGGCAGGAGGAGGAAGGTCCGGATCACCGGCCGGGTCAGGCGCCGGTGTTCGTGTCGAAATTGACTTCCGGCGCCTGGTCGGCGCCCGGAGTCGTCGCCTGGAAGGTGGCCATCGGCTTGGCCCCGTAGATCACCTTGGCGCCGATGACGTCGGGGAAGGTGCGGATCCGGGTGTTGTAGCCCTGAACCGCCGTATTGTAGTCGCGGATGGTGATGTTGATCCGGTTCTCGGTGCTTTCGAGCTGGCTCATCAGGGTTCCGAAATTGGCTTGGCTCTGAAGCGTCGGATAGGCTTCCTGGAGCCGCTGCAGCGGGATGATCGAGGCGCTCAGCCGGTTCTGCGCGTCGGCATAACGCTGCATCGCCGCCGGATCGGACAGCTGATCGGGGCTGACGGTGATCCGGGTGGCGTCCGCCCGGGCCTGGGTGACCCGGGTCAGGATCCGCTCTTCCGAGGCCGCGGCGCCGCGCACCGTCGAGACCAGATTGGGGATCAGGCTGGCCCGGCGCTGATAGGCCGCTTGCACGTCCGCCCAGCGCGCCTTGGCCTCCTCCTCGGCGGTCGGGATCGAATTGACTCCGCAGCCGGAAAGCGAAACCGCCGCCACCGGCACCAGGAAGGCGGTCATCAGGGAAGTGCGCTTCATGTCAGGCCCCTCGTTCATCTGTGGGCAAGCAAGTAGGGACTCCTGACCGCCCTCGCAACATGTGCCCTCGTCTTTCACTTTAAATTCAGGCCGGATCGCCTATATGGGAGCTGCCGGGTTCACCCGGCTATGGTGATAAATTACGGCGTGCAATAGACGCAGCGGACCCGGGGGCGGTACCCGGCGGCTCCACCAATTACCCTGCGAGGCCTTTGGCCAAGCAGGGCAGCTGATGGGGCCGAACTAGGATCGACGTGTGTTGAAAAGCGCTGTTTTTGCCCGGCCTGAATGCGCCGTAAAACCGTTCATAACCACAAGTGCCAACGATAACGAGGCGCTCGCGATTGCTGCTTAATCCCAATCCTCACGGATAAGATTAAGTAGGCCAAAAGCGCGGTTCGGGCCGCACCGGGCAACAGAAGCGGTTCCAGCGGTACGGGGAGCACCGGGCAACAGAAGCTCCCCACTTCCCCGTCCGTCGCCCCAGCGAAGGCTGGGGCTCAGGGGGTGAAAGGCGCGGTGTTCTTCACCCGCCGGGATTCCCGCCTTCGCGGGAATGACGTATGGGGCTGTATATGCGCCTCATCCTCCTCGCCCCCCTCCTCCTCCTCCTCCTCGCCGCCTGCGAGCCCGAGCCCGAGAACATCCAGGCCAAAGCCGAGACCCTGTCGCGCCAGCTCGAAGAGCGCGCCAACCAGATCAGGGCGGAAGCCGAGAACGGAGTCGAGGCCCAGTCCGAGCCGCTCGAGAGGGAGGCCGACGCCCTCCTCAACCGGATCGCGGGCAACGCCGCCGATTCCAATTCCGCCGCCCCGGCCAACGTCCAGTAAAGAATGGCCGAGCCCCTGAAGCCTGGCGCGGCGACGCCGATCGGTGAAGTTCGGGGATGCCGGCAGAAGCGATAAGCCGTCATTCAGCTACGGCGCCGTAACGACTCTGTGACTCGGCCGGTTCGGGAGCGAAACAATGAGGGATTCAACCGCCGGCGCCTTGCGCCTCCTGCCCCTGCTCCTGCTCCTCTTCGCGACCTGCGCCCGGGCGCAGGCCTCCGCCTCGACGGCCGAAGCCGATATCCGCGCCACCCTCGAGCGCTGGTATGGGGAGCTCGCCAAGCGCGAGAAGGGCCGCACGTGGGGCCTCACCGCGCCGGCCTTCATCGATGCCAGTCCGTCCTACCGATATGTCGACAACGGCTCGCGCGCCCTCGGCCCGCGAATCTTCACTTCCCTCGCCGCCCAGGCGCCGAAATTCGCCTGGGAGATCGATTCGATCCGCCGCGATTCGACCTTCGCCAAGGTCCAGGTCTGGGAGCGCGGCTATTTCTACGCCTGGGCGGCCCAGAAGACCTACGAGCGCGCCGCCGCCGCCACCTTCATCCTCGAACGCCAGGAGAAAGACGGGCGCTGGCTGATCGCCGCCCACCAGTCCACGTCCCAGGGCATCCCGCCGAACAAGGTCACCGACCCGATGCCCGACCTGCGCGCGCTCTATTACGCGACCGAGGGCAAGGACCGGGATCCCGCCGCGGACGCCCGGGCGGCGGCGGAGCCGCGCTGATCGCCCCGGCCCTCCGGGGAAGCCGGCGCCGGTGCCGGACGATCGCCCGGCCCCGGCTTCCAAGCCTTTCCCGGCCCGCGATTATTGCGCGTTCTCGGCCGGGACCTTGACGTCGACGTCTGGCACCTGGATCGTCTTGTTCTCCGTGCCGACGCTGACCTCGGGCCCGGTGACGTTGAACTCGGGCGCCTGGCCGCCGCTGACGTTGACGTCGACGTCGGGCAGCTGCGCATTCTTGGTCTGGTCGACGTCGCAGGCCGCCAGCCCGAGACCGCCCGCCGCGGCGAGCATGATAGCGATCTTCTTCATAATGCCTCCTGTGGTGCGCCGTTTCCAACCGGCGATAGGAAAGGATGTTCCGCCCGCGTCACAAATAGGACGGCCGCGCGCACGAAACCCTCCGCCCGCCCGAACGCTATGCCGGGCGAGGAGATGGTGATGACCAGGGCATTCTCGAAGGGCGACAAGGTGAGCTGGAAGAGCCATGGCGGCGAGGCCCAGGGCAAGGTGGTCCGCAAGCAGACCGGGCCCACCCAAATCAAGGGCCATAAGGTCGCCGCGAGCCCCGACGACCCCCAATATATCGTTGAGACGGACGAAGGCCGACGCGCCGCCCATAAGCCCGAGGCTCTGACCAGGGATTAGGGCGTCGAGGGGATTAGGTTGAATCGCCCAGACCCGTTCGCCCTGTCTCCGTTCGGGCTGAGCTTGTCGAAGCCCTGCCCGTTCGCCTTATGAAACAGGAAGAAAGGGCCCTTCGACAAGCTCAGGGCGAACGGGTTTGGGTGATTCAAACCTAATCCCCCAACGCTCTGGGAGGGCCGCCGCGGCGGCGGCGGCCCTCGCGGCAGGCGCCGCTCAGGCCCGCTTGTGCCGGCGAACCATCCGGATGAGCTCGGCGATCGACAGCGGCGACGCCCCGAGCTCGTCCGGGTCGCCATAGTCGAACGGCCGCGCCCGCTCCGCCTCGCACTTGGCCTCGAGCCACAGGCTCGCAAAAGCCCGCGCCTCGCGCACGCGCCGCCGGAAGTCGGGCCAGCGCCGCCAATGCGCCTCGTACGAGGAGATCGTCATCCCCGCTCGCCCGCAGGCGAGCTTGAGGTTGTTGCATTGCCTGAGCTTGCCGAGAAACCGGGCCTCGGTGCCCGGAGTCCATCGCGATGCGCTCGGGGAGCGCACCAATTTCCCCGCCCGGGTCACGGCCAGCGCGGCGCCGCCCCGCCGCTCCCAGCCCGGCGGCGGCCGGTTGCTCCCGGCCCCGGCAAGCCGCCCCGCCGAGTCCGCCCTGGCGGCCCGCCACCGCCCGTCGAAGCCGGGATCGGCCTTGCGCCGGTTGCGGATGGTCGAACGCGACACTCCGGCCTGCTCCGCCGCCAGCCCCTGGTTCCCGGTCGCGGCGAAGGCGCGAAGAAAGGCGTCGAGGCGCCTGGCGCAGGTCCTGGCCGACATTCGAATGCTCCCGAACGGACGTTCGCGAACATCGCTCAGGAATCGAGCCTTCGTCTCCTTCAACCGCCCGGGACCACCCGCTGACGGCGGCGGCCGAAGCGGCGTCGCCTTGCCGGCGTCAGAGACGTTCCTCGATCCAGTCCCACACGGGCTGGGGCATCCAGCCGCAGTAAGTGCCTTCCAGCACCTGAGCGACGATTATCTTGTCATCGGGCTCAAGCCCCGTGTGGAGATCGGCGTTAACCTGCCCCGCCGACAAAGCAGTCGACACAAAATATACCGATTCAAGCTCCTCGTCATGAATGTAATGATAGGCCTCAAGCCGCGCTATGAACCCGGCCAGCGCCTCGTCATGATTCGGCCTGTCCGGTTTCAGTTTCCAGGTGACTAGATAAACGCCCATCTTCTGCTCTCCAGCGAACCAGCATAGTCGACAGTGCAAAGCGGGGTCCAGCTTCGCCGAATGCGCCCTTGCGGCCCTGCGGAAACAGTCCGGACGGCCTGCTGGCGGCCGGCGCCGCGACATCCGGCCGCGTTCATCGGGACCACAGAAGGAAGAGCCGGTTGTCGGTGGAGCTCATCGCCTTCACCATCTCTTCATGGTCGAAGCCCGCCAGCGCGGTGAGATAGTCCACGGCCGCCGTCTCGCCGGCGGCGCCGAGCGGAAAGGCGCAGGCCAGCACCCGGCCGGCGCCGAACAGCAGCCACCAGACGTCCGCGCCCCACGGCCCGCTGTCGTTCGTCTCGATCGCCACCCGCGAAAGCTCGGACTTGCCCACCGCCCGGCTGTCGCCCGCCGGGTCCGTCACCCGGATCGAGCCGTCCTCCATCACGACGACCCACCTCGCTTCAGGCGGCGGCCATTCCCGCTGCAGCTTCCTCAACCAGCCGAACATTGCGATCTCCTCGAGGCGGGAGATAACGCTGTCACGCAAAGCTGCAAGGATCGCACCGGCCTGCGGCGCCCGACCGCAAAAGCCCTGGCCTGCGGCGCCCGACCGCGCCGCCCTGGTGCCAGGCACCGAGGTTTTATCCTAGGTGCCTGGCACCGAAGCGCCTTCGCGATCTTCGCGCCTTCGCGTGAACCAGCAAAAAAGGTCCCGCATCGCAGAGGAGCCTTTTCATTGATCCGCTACCAGTGACGAGTCACCCCTCCACCAGCTGCGCTGGTCCCCCTCCCCATCCTTGCGGATGGGGAGGCAGAGAGGTCAGTCGCGCCGCCCTGGTGCCAGGGCCGCCCTGGTGCCAGGTACCGAGGATTTATCCTACGTGCCAGGCACCGACGAAGCGCGGTCAGGAAGGCCGGCCGCCCCGGTACGGGCGCGGCCGCCTTGGTGCCAGGCACCGAGGATTAATCCAACGTGCCAGGCACCGACAAGCGCCGAGGATTAATCCAACGTGCCAGGCACCGACAAGCGCACGACCTCTTCTCCATTTTCATTCGCGCAGATCATCTCACGCAAAGCCACGAAGGCGCAAAGGCTCAGCGCAGGACGGGAGGCTCGGCCCCTTCGCGCCTTCGTGGGCATTGTGCGAACCAAAAAACGGCCCCGCATTTCTGCGGGGCCTTTCTTTTTTTCACTCGTCACCCCGGACCTGATCCGGGGTCCATCTGCCTTTCGACCGAAGCCGAAAGAAGGTGGATGCCGGATCAAGCCCGGCATGACGGTTCAGATCAGTTGTCGTCGCGGGTCAGGAAGGCCGGGGCGAATTCGGGCTCGGGGCCGTCGTTGCTCGGGACGGTCGCCTCCTTCGCGCTCGCGGCGCGGGCCGCCTCCCCCTCAATCCGCCTCGAAGTCGAGCGCCGCCGCCGCGCCGCCGGACAGAGTGCTCGGCCGGTCGGGCTCGACCGGCACTCCGCCCTCGTCGGGATCGGGACCCCGGCGGCGTCTCGTCCGTCGCAGAAAGGGCGATAAGAGAAGCGCGTCGAAGCCGGACCGGCGGCCGGCGGGGCGGCGAAGCTTGCGCTTAAGGAAGTCCCGAGTCGGCATTGGCCCTCCTTCTATCACCTGCGCGCTCCGATTCAAAAGCGGGTCGGTGACCTGCCCGGCCGCCGGATCCTTCGCGGTCACTTTTCAGGACCGGCCAAAATCGACGGCAGAACGTCTCACGCAAAGCCGCAAAGTCGCGAAGATACAGAGCCGGCGGGAGACGCGGTCCCTTCGCGCCTTTGCGGCTTCGCGTGAAACCCAAACGAAAAGGCCCCGCATCTCTGCGGAGCCTTTCCATCTCATTCCATCCGTCATCCCGGACCTGGCCCCGGCCCACCTTGTCCCCTCGAAAAAAGGAAGGTGGATGCCGGATCAAGTCCGGCATGACGAGTTGGGATTTTAGTCGTCGTCGCGGGTCAGGAAGGCCGGCGCGAATTCGGGCTCGGGGCCGTTGTCGCTCTCCGGCCGATCGCGGCGCGGGCGGTCGCCGCCCTCGCCGCGGGGACCGCGATCGCCGCCTTCGCCGCGGGGGCCGCGATCACCGCCGCCCTCGCCGCGCGGACCGCGGTCACGGTCGCCGCCGCGGCCACCGCCGCCGCCGTCACGCCTCGGGCCGCGGTCACGCCCGCCGCCCCGGTCGCCCCGGCCTTCGCCGTCGCGCCTGGGGCCGCGGTCGCTGCGCGGGCCGCGATCGCGATCGCCGCCTTCGCGCGGAGGACGAGTGTCCTCCAGCTCGGCGCCGGTCTCCTGGTCGACGACCCGCATCGAGAGGCGGACCTTGCCGCGCGGGTCGATCTCGAGGACCTTGACCTTGACTTCCTGGCCTTCGGAGAGGGCGTCGGCGACCCGCTCGACCCGCTCGTTGCGGATCTCGGAGACGTGGACGAGGCCGTCCTTGCCGCCCATGAAGTTCACGAAGGCGCCGAAATCGACGAGGTTGACGACCTTGCCGGTATAGACCTTGCCGACCTCGGGCTCCTCGACGATGCCCTGGATC
>Ga0190275_10001892_pt1 | contig 15317 bp, 15 predicted proteins | sample Popmic550T_FD_133745 | JGI IMG/M metagenome (GOLD analysis project Ga0190275, IMG submission 133745) | Populus adjacent soil microbial communities from riparian zone of Yellowstone River, Montana, USA - 550 T | ecosystem: Environmental > Terrestrial > Soil > Riparian zone > Trees stand | place...
CCGCCTCGTCGCCGGTGGACGGCGCCTCCTCCACCGTGCGGGCGGCGATGGTGACGGCGCCGTGGTCGGTGAACTTCACCGCGTTGGAGACCAGGTTCAGGAAGAGCCGGCGCAGCGGGCCGGCCGCGCCCACCAGCGGCAGCGCGTCGGGCGTCTCCAGCCGCACCTCGATGGCCTTGCCCATCGCCAGCGCCTCGCCCACGTCCTGCACGTCGCGCAGCACGGCGGAGAGGTCCACCGGCTCCATCGCCGGGGCCACGGACTGGTCGCCGCGGGCCAGGGTGAGCAGGTCCTCGACCAGGTTGAGCATGGTGCGGGTCTCTTCCAGCACCTCCTCCAGCGTGTCGCGCAGCTCGGGCTCGGTGCGCGGCCGCGCCAGCGCCACCTCGGCGGTGCCGCGGATGGCGGTGAGCGGGGTGCGCAGCTCGTGGCTGGCGTCGGCCGTGAAGCTGCGCAGCGCCTCCACCGCCCGCTCCAGGCGCCCCAGCATCCCGTTCACCGCCATCGACAGCTCGCGCAGCTCGGCCGGGTGCTCGGGCTCCTCCACCCGCCGCGACAGGCCGGTGATGCCGATCTCGCGCGTGGCCACCAGCAGCCGGTTGAGCGGCTGCAGCACGCGGTTGGCGACGGAGTAGCCCACCAGCGCCGCCGCCAGCGCGGTCACGGGGATCAGCAGCAGCGCGATCACCGCGAACGAGCGCACCGCCTTCTTCTCCACGTCCCCCGTGCGGGCCACGTAGATGTCCACCACCTCGCCCGTGGCCAGCCGGGTGCGCCGCCGCAGCGCCTCCACGTCGCCCGGCGCGGGCGGCAGCGGGTCCTCGCGCACCGCGATGCGGGGGATGTTGGGCGGGGCGATGAGCTGCTCGGCCGCCAGCGCCGTCTGCCGCAGCGACTGCGTGCCGGCGCGCGCCAGCGTCTGCCGCATGATCAGGTAGGTGGCGCCGGCGAAGAAGGCCAGCGCGATCACCAGCACCCCGGTGTACCCCACCACGATCTCGCGGCGCAGCGAGTGCGAGCGCCCGCGCGCCGGCACGGTGGCCGGCGCGCCGTTCCCCGGGCCGGACGCGGGGCCCGCCGGGGCGACCACCACGGCCCGCGGCCGGGGCTCGGTCGACATCATTCGGGCGCCCGCTCGGCCGGGGCGCGCTCGTCGCCCGGGTTGCGCACCACGTAGCCCACGCCGCGCACCGTCTGGATCAGCTCGCGGTCGCGGTCCTGCAGCTTGTTGCGCAGCGAGTTGACGCACACGTCCACGATGTTGGTGCCGGGGTCGAAGCGGATCCCCCACACGTGCTCCATCAGCGTGGCGCGGCTCAGCGGGCGGTCGGCGTTGCGCATCAGGAACTCGAGGAGCGCGAACTCCTTCGGCGTGAGCTCCACCTGGCTCCCGTCGCGGCGCACGTCGCGCGTGGCGGGGTCCATCTCCAGGTCGCCCACCTTGAGCGAGGCGGGCGCGCCGGTCCCCGCCGTGCGCCGCAGCAGCGCGCGCAGCCGGGCGGTGAGCTCCGAGAACTCGAACGGCTTGGTCAGGTAGTCGTCGGCCCCCGAGTCAAGCCCGGCGACCTTGTCCTCGATGCGGTCCTTGGCGGTGAGCAGGAGCACGGGAAGGGGCACGCCGGCCAGGCGCAGGTCGCGCACCAGCTCGAAGCCGCTGCGGCCGGGGATCATCACGTCCACCACCGCGGCGTCGAAGCCCTGCTGCGTGGCACGGTCGTAGGCGGTGTCGCCGTCGCCCGCCACGTCCACCACGTAGCCCTCCTCGCGCAGCCCCTTCTGCAGGAAGCCGGCGATGCGCGGGTTGTCTTCGACGATCAGGATTCGCATGGCGGAGGCGGCGGAATGTGCGAAGGTGCGAGAGTGCGAAAGCAACGACGGTCCGTTGACGCGGTTCCTCGCGCGCCGACGGGTTCCGGTCGAGCCGTTGTCGCTCGTCCCCCTGTACCCGCGAGGCGGCGATTGGGGCCGCCGGCGGGGGAGGATTAAGGGCGGCTAATCCTCGTCTAACCGGTGGCTAATGGAGCTTGCGAACGGCTTTGCATACTATCGGGTACGGAGTGCGAGCCATCCCACTTCTCTGGACCCGGGATTGAACTGACCCATGAACACCAAGATCCGCAAGCTCATCGTGCCCGGCGTCCTGGCCGCCGGGCTGGGCGCCGGCGCCACGCTGGCCGACGTGATGCAGGACCCCATCCCCGACGCCCGGGCGCAGCTCACCGCGAGCCGCCCGGCCGCGGCGGTGAGCCCCGGCTCGGCCGCGAGCCTCAGCACCGCCTTCCGCGCCGCCAGCCAGTCGGCGCTGACCGCCGTGGTGCAGGTGCGCGTGGAGTCGGCGGCGCGCACGGTGTCGCAGCAGGTGCCGCCCGAGTTCCGCGGCACCCCCTTCGAGGAGATGTTCGGCGGCGGGCGGATGCGCGTTCCCCCGCAGCAGGGCTCCGGCTCCGGCTTCATCATCTCGGCCGACGGCTACGTGGTGACCAACAACCACGTGGTCGACCAGGCCAGCCGCGTGAAGGTGGTGCTGAGCGACAAGCGCGAGTACGACGCCCGCGTGGTGGGCCGCGACCCCGACACCGACGTGGCGGTGCTGAAGATCGACGGGCGCGGCCTTCCCGTGGCCCGCATGGGCGACAGCGACCAGCTGGAGACCGGCGACTGGGTGCTGGCGCTGGGCTACCCGCTGCAGCTGGGGCAGACCACCACCGCCGGGATCGTGAGCGCCAAGGGCCGCAGCATCGGCATCATGGAACGCGGCAACCCGAACGGCAACCCGCTCGAGCACTACATCCAGACCGACGCGGCCATCAACCCCGGCAACTCGGGCGGGCCGCTGGTGGACCTGGAGGGCCGCGTGGTGGGCGTGAACAGCGCCATCGCCTCGCCCACCGGCTACTACTCGGGCTACGGCTTCGCGGTGCCCATCAACCTGGCGCGGCGCGTGGCCGACGACCTGGTGAAGTTCGGCGTGGTGCACCGGCCCATGATGGGCGTGCAGATCCGCGACGTGACCACCGCCGACGCCGAGGTCTTCCGCCTCCCCTCGCCCGACGGGGCGCTGGTGGCCGGCGAGCCCCGGGAGGGCGCGCGCGCGGCCGGGCTGCAGATGGGCGATGTGATCGTGGCCATCGACGGGCGCCCGGTGCGCACCCGCGGCGACGTGATGGAGGCGGTGATGCGCAAGGCGCCCGGCGAGAGCGTGAAGGTGGACTACGTGCGCTACGGCGACCGCCGCTCGGCCACCCTGCGCCTGGGCGAGATGGCGCGCCAGGCCGCCCGTCCCGCCGGCGCCGGCGCCGACGCGCCGGCCGACGCCACCGACCGCGTGGGCTTCCGCGCGCAGCAGATGACGCCGCAGATCGCCGCGCAGCTCCGCTCGCGCACGGCCGAGGGCGTGGTGGTGACCGGCGTGGACCCGCAGGGCCCGGCCGCGGGGCAGCTCTTCGCCGGGCTGCTGATCGAGCGCTTCAACGGGCGCGCGATCGCCACCGAGGCCGAGCTGGCGCAGGCCGTGGCGGCGGTGCGCCCGGGGCAGGTGGTGTCGGTCATCGGCCGCCTCCCCGACGGCACGCCGACGATCGCCAACTTCCGCGCGAGGAATTGAGGATGGCGCGGAGGCGGCGGCGCCACACCATCCTGGTGAGCGGCGGCCGCACGGGGAGGTAGGACTCTTCCGCCATCGGTGGATGAACGGCGGCGCGGGCCGGGAGCGATCCCGGCCCGCGCCTTTTTCGTGTCGATCGCGTCGAACCGCGTCATGGGCTCGGTGCGGTGGAGAATCACCTGGGGTCTCACGCAGACCCAGCAGACATCGACCTGGTCCAGCACGAAAGAATCTCACGCAGAGCAGCAGAGCAGCAGAGAAGCAGAGGAGATTGGTTGTTCTCTGTTCCTCTGCTGCTCTGCGTGAGACATGTCCTTCGGATCTTACACTCAGAACGAAGCTCTGCGACGCGGTATAAAGCAGCAGGCAACTCGTGGTGTTCTGCTCACTCTGCTGACTCTGCGTGAAACCTCTTTTCCTTCCCACCTGACACCGCCAGCCGTAGCAGCGTTGCAACGATCCATTGCATCCGCTGTCACACTCCATCCCGCTCCAGCACGCCCGCCGGGGCGGTGCATCCACTCCAAGTCGTTGATATGTATGAGCTTGATGCCGGGATGACGCCGTGGTCCCGCCCGTGCCTCTTACGTGGCCGAACCCGCCGCGGCCCACCCGTCCCGCCCGCGCCGCGCACGCCACCTCTCAGCAACGAGATACCGGCCATGAGCACCCAGATCGAATCCCCCGCCCGCGGCACCTTCCTCCCCCGCCGCCGCACCGGCGCCGCGGCCACCACGGTGAGCGACGACATCGGCCGCGCGCTGCGGGCGGCGATGCGCGCGTACGTGCTGTCGCTGGGCGGCACGCCGATGATGTACCGCATCGGCGCGCTCTCGGTGGAGCCGCTGCGCGGCGGGCGGGTGCGGGTGGACGGCGGCCTGGAGGCGTGCATGGTGACGGCGCTCTTCCCCGGCGTGCGGGTGCGCGCGTTCTCCAACTCGCCCGGCGGCTGGTTCTCGCAGACGCCGATGACCGGCTACCGCCCCGAGGGCACCGCCGCGATCTGCGCCTCCTCGCGCAAGGCGGCCGGGCAGAACCCGCGCGGCGGCCTGCCGTCGCTGCTCTGACGTGCCGATCGGCTGACGGCGACGTCCGCGGGCGCGGGCCGGGAGCGATCCCGGCCCGCGCTTTTTCCATCCGCCGAATGCGTTGACACGGCCGTTCGCTGCGTCTACCTTCGCCCCCATCCATCAACCCACTCATCACCGCAGCGACGAGCGAGCCGACGTGCTTCTGCTGGGAGCCCACGTGTCCACCGCGGGCGGGTGCCGCAACGCGCCGCAGCGCGCGGCCGACCTCGGCGCCACCGCCATCCAGATCTTCACCAAGCAGCCCAACCGCTGGGCCGAGGTCGACGTCGTCGACGAGGAGTGCGACCTCTACCGCGGCGGGATCCACGCGCACGGGGTGGCCTACGCCAACGCGCACGACAGCTACCTGATCAACCTGGCCACTGCCGACCCGGTGCTGCGCGAGCGCTCGCTGGCCGCCTTCCGCGGCGAGCTGCGCCGCGCCGTGCGCCTGGGCCTCGACGCGCTGGTCACGCATCCCGGCAACGCCACCGACGGCGACTTCGTGCGCGGGATGTGGCAGAACGCGGAGCTGATCGAGCAGGCGATGGTGGAGGAGGGCGGCACCGTGGAGGTGCTGCTGGAGACCACCGCGGGATCGGGGAAGGTGCTGGGCTCGCGCTTCGAGGAGCTGCGCCAGATGCTGGACCGGATGAGCCCCGCCGTGCAGGACCGCGTGGGCGTGTGCGTGGACACCTGCCACGTCTACGCCGCGGGGTACGACCTGCGCGAGGATTACGACGGCGTCATCGCGCGCTTCGCCGACACCATCGGGCTGGAGCGGCTGCGGCTCTTCCACCTGAACGACTCGGCCACGCCCTTCGCCAGCAAGCGCGACCGCCACGCCGGCATCGGCCAGGGCTCGCTGGGCGACGAGCCCTTCCGCCGCATCATGACCGACGAGCGCTTCGCCACCATCCCCAAGGTGATCGAGACGCCCAAGGAGCTCCCCGAGGATCCCAAGGACACCGTGACGCTGGACCGCCGCAACCTCGCCAGGCTGCGGGCGTTCGCCGCCGACTGAGCACGTCCGGGGACTGGCTGGAGGATCGCGAACGGGCGGGGAGATCCCCGCCCGTTCGCGCGTCCATGGGGGACGCAGGGGTGGCCAGGGGTTGACGCAACTACCCTTTAGCGCCTAGGTTATCCATTCACCCCCGCTACGATGAGATAGGGCCGGCGCCAGGAGTGCAGCCTGGAGCGCGCCATGCGCACGCTCCATTAGCCTTCTTTGCCGCGCTCACATTCAGCCGTCGCGGGAAGATGTCACCACGGCCGGGCGGACAACGCCGCCCACCGTGCCCTCGAATCGAGAGGGCGCCATTCAGCACGGAGCGGACCGATGAAGAAGCTGATCCTGGAACTGGACGAGCTGCAGGTCGAGAGCTTCATGACCGACGCCGAGATGGAGGAGCGCGGCACCATCAACGGTGAGTCGCTCCCCACGAGGCCTCTTTGTTCGAAGTACTGCCCGCCGTCGATGTACTGCGTGCAGACGGAGACCTGCACCGTCGAAGTGTGCTGCTGAGCACCGCGCGGGCGGGGTCGTCGCCGGGACCGTTCCGGCGCTGATCCCGCCCGCCGCGCTCGCGCGGGATCGTCCGCGCGTAAATGCCCCGTCGCGATCGCTCGCGGCGGGGCAGCGTCGTGTCTGGGGATAAGCCGGGGCGGACACGGAAACCGCGGGTGCGGGCGTGTCCCTCCGCTGCGCTCCGGGCCGGGCTTCGCGCGCCGTAGGCAACGATACCGCCGTTGCCAACGGCGCCGAGCCGCCGTCGCGCCATGTCCCCCGCTCGTTTCCGCGTCGCCCGGCGCGGGCGCGCCGGCGTCTCGGCCCTCCGGGCGCGAATCCCTCACGCAACCGCGCGCGCGGAACGTCCGTGGGATCCGTCCAACCCGTCGACCCATCGCAACGACGTGGAACGGATCGTGAGGATTCGGGTCACGCCGTCAGCGCGGAACCTCCGCGGGGTCGACCGTGCGGCGAGGCTTCGGGCGCGAGCTGAGCGTGAGGGATGCGCGCCCGGAGGGCCGGGAACGCGGCGGCCCGCCTGCATCATCGTCTCCGTCGAGACAGTGCCGGGGCGGGCCGCCGTGGGCCCGGCGCGGTTGGGCACAGTGGTATCGTGCCCTACCGCGCGCGCAGCCCGGCCCGGAGCGCAGCGGAGGGACACGCCCGAATCCCGCGGTTCAGCGTCTTCCGCGCATGAGGTGTCTTCCGGACGGTCCACGGACTGGATACGGTGTCCGGAACACCCCGCGGCGCCGAGGGGTAAGCGGCGAGCCATGAATCCGTCCGGAGCACCGACCCGACTTCGCCGCGCGGCCCTGCTGCTGGCGGCACTGCTGCACCTGCTCGGCACGACCGCCGCGCCGGTGCTGCACGGGTGGCTGCGCGCGGATCCCCATCTTCCCGGTATCTCGGGCGAGCGCAACGAGCTCACCCTTGCCCCGCACGACGAGCAGGCGTGCGCCGTGTGCCTGGTGGCGCACGGCCGGCCGCTTCCCGAAGCGGCCCCGTCGCCCGTGCTCACGGCCGCCCGCGCCGCGGCGCCGGCCGCCCCGCTCGCCACGCTCCACGCCGCGCCCGCCCGCTCGGGCCCCAACGCGCGCGCCCCCCCAGTCTCCATCGTCTAGACAGCACCACCCGCGGCCGAGGTACGTGCCGCCGGGTGCGCGCCGCGTCCCACCGGTCCAGGGCCGCGTGAGCCGTTCCGCCGTACATCCGGCGAACGCGCTCCCGCCCATCGGCGGCACGCGGGGCAGGCGAATGCAGCGGCTCCGGACTGGCCGGAGCTCGCGAACGAGACATCGTACCCCGACCCATCCATGAGAACGACCCTCTGTTCCGTCGCGCTCGTGCTCCTCCTGCGGGAGGGCGCGGCCGCGCAGCAGGACAGCACGCGCACCCCGGCCGCGCGCGACTCCGCCGCCGCGGCCGACAGCGCCGCCATCGTGCGCGAGCTCGAGGCGATGCAGGCCCGCGGCGATACCTCGCCCGCCACCGCCGGAGCCGCCGCCGGCCCCGTGCAGCGCCTCCTCCCCGACATCAGCGTGGTCGGCGACTTCGTGGCCGACCTCTCGCCCGAGGGGAGCACGCAGGAAGGCGGCGAGCGCTTCGGCGTGCGCGAGGTGGAGATCGCCATCCAGGCCGCCGTGGACCCCTACTTCCGCGGCGACGTGTTCCTGGGGATCAGCGACCTGGAAGGGATCGCCATCGAGCAGGCGTACCTGACCACCACCTCGCTCCCGTGGGCGCTGGAAGCGCGCATCGGGCGCTTCCTGATGCCCTTCGGCAAGCAGACCACCACCCACCGGCACGACCTGCACACGGTGGAGTATCCCCACGTGATCCAGACCTTCCTCGGCCCCGAGGGGCTGAAGGGGACGGGGTTGTACGCCAGCCGCGTGTTCTCTCCCCTGGGCTTCTACCAGGAGCTGCAGGCCACGGTGGTGGACCGCCTGGCCTTCGAGTCGGAAGAGGAGCTGCGCACGGCCGAGCCGGTGAACCGGCGCCTGAGCGGGCTGGGCTACTCGGCCCGGCTGCGCAACTACGTGGACCTGTCGGAGGCGGCCAACGTGGAGCTCAGCTTCAGCGCCATGACCGGCAAGGTGGCCCACCCGCTCGCGTTGGACGAGGGCGACGAGGTCAACGCCTTCGCCACGCGGCAGACCACGGTGGGCGCCGACCTCACCTACCGCTGGCGCCCGCTGCGGCAGGGGCTCTACCGCTCGCTGATCGTGCAGGGCGAGGTGATGCGCCAGCTCAACAAGGACCCGGGCGAGACGGTGCAGCTCCCCGACGGCACCACCGCGACCTTCGAGGGGCCGCGGCGCGGCTTCACCGGCGCCTACGCCTTCGGCCGCTACCAGCTTTCGCGGCGCACCTTCGTGGGCGCGCGCTACGACTGGGTCGAGGACCCGACCTCCGCCGGCGACGCGCTGACGGCGGCCAGCGGCTACCTGCAGTTCTTCCCCAGCGAGTTCAGCAAGCTCACCGCGGCGTTCGAGCGGCTGAACCCGGCGCTGGGCGAGGGGGTGAACCGCATCCTGCTGCAGGCCACCTTCGCGCTGGGGCCGCACAAGCCGCATCCGTTCTGATCCACCGTCGGGCGTTTCCCCGCCGCCGGTGGGACGGGCGACGGGCCCTGAAGAACGAGTTTTCTTTCGTGCGAGGAGACGGACGATGCACATAAATCTGAGAAGGACCGCGATGCTCGCCGCCGGGCTGCTGGCGCTGGCCGGGCCCGCCGCGGCGCAGCGGCCGCTGCGGGTGGTGACCAGCACCACCGACCTGGGCGACCTGGCCCGCGAGGTGTGCGGGAACCGCTGCCAGGTGGTGCACATCAGCGAGGGATACCAGGACCCGCACTTCGTGGAGGCCAAGCCCAGCTTCATCCTCCAGCTCCGCAACGCCGACGTGTTCGCGTTCGTGGGGCTGGACCTGGAGGTGGGATGGATGCCGGTGCTGGTGCAGGGGGCGCGCAACCCGCGCATCCGCCAGGGCGGCACCGGCTACCTCGACGTGTCCACCGCCATCCGCGTGCTCGACCGCCCCACCGGCAGCGTGGACCGCAGCCAGGGCGACGTGCACGCGGCCGGCAACCCGCACTACTGGCTGGATCCGGAGAACGGGCGCCGCATCGCCCGGCTCTTCCGCGACCGCTTCAGCCGCCTGGCCCCGGCCGACGCGCCGGTCTTCGCGCGCAACTACGCGGCGTGGGAGGCGCGCCTGAACGCCGCCGAGCGCGCCTGGGCGCCGCAGATCGCGGCGATCCGCGGCAAGCCGGTGGTGGCGTGGCACACCAGCTGGCGCTACTTCGCGGCCTACAACGGGATGAACATCGTGGGCTTCATGGAGCCCAAGCCCGGCGTTCCGCCCTCGCCCAGCCACCTGGCCGGGCTGATCGCCACCATGCGCCGCACGGGGGCCAGGGTGATCGTGATGGAGCCCTACTACGACCGGCGCACGGCCGACTTCGTGGCCCAGCGCACCGGCGCCCGCGTGCTGGTGCTGCCGCCCTCGGTGGGCGGCGTGCGCACCATCACCGACTACATCCAGCTCATGCAGCACGACGTGGCGCAGCTCGCCGCGGCGGTGAGATGACCGCGCTGGTGACCTTCGACCGCGCGGCGCTGGGCTACGGCCGCCGCGCGGTCCTCACCGACCTCACGTTCTCGGTGGACGAGGGCGACTTCCTGGGGATGGTGGGCCCCAACGGGGCGGGGAAGACCACGGTGCTGCGCGCCCTGCTGGGTACGCTCAAGCCGCTGCAGGGCGACGTGATCCGCGCGCCCGGGCTGCGCTTCGGCTACGTGCCGCAGCGCGACCAGGTGGACTACAACTTCCCGCTCGAGGTGCTGGACGTGGTGCTGATGGGGCGCTACGACCGCATCGGCCTGGGGCGCCGGCCGGGGAAGGACGACCGGGCGCGGGCGATGCACGCGCTGGAGCACGTGGGGATCCCCGAGCTGGCCCGGCGGCAGCTCCGCGACCTGTCCGGCGGGCAGAAGCAGCGCGTGCTGATCGCCCGGGCGCTGGTGGGCGAGCCCAACATCCTGGTGCTCGACGAGCCCACCAACGGGATGGACCTGGTCTCCACCACGCAGATCCTGGGGCTCGTGCGCGAGCTGCACGAGCGCGACGGCATCACCGCCGTGATGGTGAGCCACGCGCTGAACGAGGTCGCCAACTACGTGCAGCGGATCGCGCTGGTGGTGAGCGGCGGCTTCCGCATCGGCGCGGTGGACGAGATCATGACCGAGCCGGTGCTGAGCGAGATGTACGGCATCCCCGTGGAGGTCGACTCGTTCGAGGGGCACCGCATCGTGCTGGCGCGGCGTTTCGCGCAGGGAGACGCGCGCCGTGTTTGACGCCGTCCTCCTCTTCCGCGAGTCGCTCTACGGCGCGCTGGTGATCGCGCTCGCCTGCTCGGTGCTGGGGGTGTACGTGGTGCTGCGCCGCATCGTGTTCGTGGGCGCGGCGCTGGCGCAGCTCTCCTCGGCGGGGATCGCGCTGGCGCTCTTCCTCTCGGGCTTCGGGGCGATGTCGGCGCTGGGCGAGCACCCGGTGACGATGGCGCTGGTGGTGACGCTGGCCGGCGCGCTCTTCTTCGGCGCCGAGGGCGGCGGCCGCGGCCCGGTGCCGCCCGACGCCACCATCGGCGTGACCTACGCGGTGGCGGCGGCCGTGGGGATCGTGCTGATCGCCAAGGCCAGCACCGGCGAGGCGCACGACATCTTCCTGCAGGGCAACATCCTGGGGATCACGCGCAAGGACACGCTGGTGCTGCTGGGCGTGTCGGTGCCCGTGCTGCTGCTGCACGTCCTCTTCTACAAGGAGTTCCTCTTCGTCTCGTTCGACCGCGAGACGGCGCGCACGCTCGGCTACCGCGTGGGCGCGTGGAACGTGCTGCTCTACCTGACCCTGGGCCTGGTGATCGCCTTCGCCATGCAGTTCGCGGGCGTGATGCTGGTGTTCAACTTCCTGGTGCTCCCCGCGGTCACCGGGCTCCTGCTGGGGCGGGGGATGGCCGGCGTGTTCACCTGGTCGATCGTCTCCGCCCTGGTCGCCGCCGTCGCCGGCTTCACCCTCTCCGTCCCCTACGACCTGCCGACCGGCCCCGCGATGATCTGCGTCTCCGGCGCGCTCGCGCTGCTGGCGTGGGGCGTGCGCAAGCTGTCGCGCTGAGCGTTGTCCACGCCTCACGCGAAGAGCCCCGCTCCTTCCCGGAAGCGGGGCTCTCGTATTCACGCGATACGACCGTCTGGAATGTGAGCGGTGTCCTGATTAGATTCGACGGATGAAGACTCCCCGGGTGTACGTCGACACGTCCGTGCTGGGCGGGTGCTTCGAGCCGGAGTTCCAGCCCTGGTCGAACGGGTTGATGGACGACTTTCGCAGCGGGAGGTTCATTCCCGTGCTGTCAGACCTGCTCGCGGCCGAACTGGGGCGTGCGCCTGAGCGCGTGCGGAATATGCGTCAGGATCTGCAGGGTTGGGGTGCCGAGTTTATCGTGACGGACGACGAGGCGCGGCAGCTCTTCAGCGCCTACCAGGCGCACGCCGTGCTCGGCAACAGGTATCAGAGCGACATGATGCACATTGCGCTCGCGACCGTGGCTGATGCCGATCTGCTTGTGAGCTGGAACTTCAAGCACATCGTGCGGTTCGACAAGATCCGCCTGTTCAACGCCGTGAACCTTGAGCAGGGCTACAAGTCACTCGCAATCCATTCGCCTCGGGAGGTGACGACGCATGGAGAAGACCGAGATCAAGGCGGTTGAGATGGTCCGGGCGATCCGAGACCAGATGTACGAGGAAACGAAGCACATGTCGCCGAGCGAATTCGTGGAATATATCCACCAGCAGGCGGCGTTGGCCGAGACCAAGATGGGCGTGGTTCCGGAGTCCGCCCGATCCGCCGCATAGGCGATCTCCGCGTCACGACGAGAGAGCCCCGCTCCCTTCCCGGAAGCGGGGCTCTCGCGTCAGCGGTCTTCATGCCGTTGCAGGATCAAACACTCGGAGGAGCATTCTGGGATAGGCCGCGGATCTACAACTCCGCCGGGGTGTTGCGGGTGGCGAGGACCTTGTCGACGCGGTTGCCGTCCATGTCCATCACCTCGAAGCGCCAGCCCTCGTGGTCCACGTGCTCGCCGGGGGTGGGGACGTGGCCCAGCAGGGTGAACACCAGGCCGCCCACCGTGCGGTACTCGCGCGGCTCGCCGCGGCGCTCGGGCAGCTCCAGCGCCTCGCGGAAGTCGTCGATCGGGTACGAGCCGTCCACCAGCAGCGAGCCGTCGTCGCGGCGCACCACGGGCGGCGAGCCGCTGCCGGCCACGGTCAGGTCGCCCGCGATCTCCTGCAGCAGGTCGTTCAGCGTCACCAGCCCCTCCACCCCGCCGTACTCGTCCACCACCACGGCCACGTGCACGCCGCTCTCGCGGAAGCGCTCCAGCAGGTGCAGCGCCCGCGTGCTGCCGGGGATGTACAGCGGCGGCACCGCGTGCTCCGCCAGCACCACCGCTTGGGCGGCCAGCCGCGCGGCCCACAGGTCCTTCACCGACACCATCCCCCGCATCGCGTCGAGCCCGCCGTCGCACACCGGGTAGCGCGAGTGGCGGTGCTCCACCATCCGGCGCCAGTTCTCCTCCGGCGGGTCCTGCAGGTCCAGCCACACCAGGCGGTGGCGCGGGGTCATCACGGCGCCCACCCGCTGGTCGCCCAGCCAGAACACCCGCTCCACCAGCTCCTGCTCCTCCTCGTCGAACACGCCGGCCTGGGTGGCCTGTTCCATCATCACCGAGATCTCGGCCTCGCTCACCCCCGCGTCGTCCGACTTGCGCACGCGCAGCAGGCGCAGCAGCAGCTCGGTGCTCACGGTGAGCAGCTTCACCGCCGGCGCGGCGAGGATCGACACCACGTTCATCGGGCCGGCCACGGCGGCGGCGATGGTCTCGGGGGCGTTCAGGCCGATGCGCTTGGGCACCAGCTCGCCGATCACCAGCGACAGGTAGGTGATCACCACCACCACGGCCGCAAACGCCAGTGAGTGCGAGTACGGCGCCAGCGTGGGCCACCGCGCGATCCACGGCGCGAGCTCCTCGGCGAGGGTGGCGCCGCCGAAGGCGCCGGCCAGCGTGCCGATCAGCGTGATCCCGATCTGCACGGTGGAGAGGAAGCGCGTGGGCTCGTGGGTGAGCGCCAGCGCCCGCCGCGCGCCCGCGTCGCCGGCCTCGGCGCGCTCCTGCAGCCGCGCGCGCCGCGACGAGACCACCGCGATCTCCGACATGGCGAAGACGCCGTTCAGCACGATCAGCACTAGGATCAGCGCGATTTCCAGCCCGAGTCCGCCCATGGTCCTTTCGAGGTGCGGGAGGGTGGTGGCCCAGGTGCCACGCGTGGAATCTAACCGCTCGCCGCGGGGCGGGCAGGACGCGCACCCGCGGCACGTCCCGCGGCGGCACGCGGATCCGTCCCACGCGGCCCGGTCGAGGCGCGCCCGCGTCGCATCTGCCGACTGCTTATTCGTCTGCCTTGGAAGTGTGGAACGGGTGGGTTGACGGGTGGGTTGATGACGCGGATCGAGCGGGCGGGGTGAGGGTGTCGCGGCTCGGACGATGGATCGGCGATGGGCGCGGCGCGGCGGCCGTCAGGCGGTGGAGCAGTCGGCGCAGGTGCCGTGGAAGGTGACGGCGTGGTCGGAGACGTGGAAGCCGTGCTCGCGGCGGATCCGGTTGAACACGGCGGCGTCGAGCGGGCACGCCGGCACGGTGAACACGCGGCCGCACCCGCGGCAGCACAGGTGGTGCGTGTGCTCGCCTTCGCCCGTCAATTCGAAGCGCTCGGCGCCGCCGCCGGTGGCCAGCTTGCGCGCCACCCGGAGCTCCGCGAGCCAGCCGAGGGTGCGGTAGACGGTCACCAGGTCGGCGTCGCGGCCCAGCGCCTCGTGCAGCTCGCGCACGGTCACGGCGCCGCCCGCCGCGTGCAGCGCCTGGATCACCGCGCGGCGGCTGCTGGTGATGCGGTGGCCGTCGCGCGACAGCCGCTGGAAGATCTCGGCGGGCGTGGGGCGCACGGGTGGTTTTCGCGGAACGGGAAGTGTGCTGCGCATTGTCGGTGATCTCCTGATCATGAACGAAGTGACAATATATACAGCGGAAACGGTCTGTCCATCCCCTCCTCGCGCTCGATGTTTGGCGCGCGTCGTCGTCTTGACCCCAACCGGGGCGGTTGCTATAGTTTCACCCTTCGGAAGTGGCGGGGAGAACCATCTCTGAGCCGACAGTTCAGAAGCCGGGGCCTTCTTCTACGGCCGACGCCACGCCCCGCGCGGGAAGGCGGACGCTCGCGGGGGAGGCACCCAACGTGTCTCACACACGGCTTCAGAATCCTCCCCGCCGTTTCCGATTTCAGGCCGGCCTCGATTCACCTCGGGGCTGGCCTTTTTCACACGCCAGCCCAGGGAGATCCGGCGTGCCGACCGTCCGCGTGACCCGGCGGGTGCACTTCAACGCGGCGCACCGCCTGCACAACCCCGCGCTCTCCGACGAGGAGAACCGGCGCATCTTCGGCCCGTGCAACAGCCCGAACTGGCACGGGCACAACTACGACCTCGACATCACCGTCGAAGGCGAGCCCGACCCCGCCACCGGCTACCTGGTGGACCTGGGCGCCGTGCGCGCCGCCGCCGAGGTGGTGCTGAAGGACGTGGACCACCACAACATGAACCTCGACGTGCCCTGTCTGGCGGGGGTGATGCCCTCCACCGAGAACGTGGTGGTGGAGCTCTGGAAGCAGCTGGCGCCGCGCATCCCGCGCGGGCGGCTCGCCCGGCTGGTGCTGTACGAAACGCCGCGCAACTGGGCGGAATACTGGGGAGAGTGAGCAGATCATGAGCATGGACGCCGACACGATCGCCAAGGCGGACGGGCGCCCGGTGGACGGCCCCGGGGGTGACGAGCGCTACCGCGCCCTGGTGCGCGAGCAGCTCGCCGCGCTCGGCGAGGACCCCGACCGCGACGGGCTGCTGCGCACCCCCGAGCGGGTGGAGAAGTCGATGCGCTGGCTCACGCGCGGCTACGAGCTCTCGGTGGACGACGTGATCCGCGGAGCAAACTTCGAGGAGGATCACCACAACA
>Ga0190275_10001893_pt1 | contig 15315 bp, 14 predicted proteins | sample Popmic550T_FD_133745 | JGI IMG/M metagenome (GOLD analysis project Ga0190275, IMG submission 133745) | Populus adjacent soil microbial communities from riparian zone of Yellowstone River, Montana, USA - 550 T | ecosystem: Environmental > Terrestrial > Soil > Riparian zone > Trees stand | place...
AAACGTGGCTGCTCGGCCAGGCGGGCGGAACCGCGGTCGCCGACGTGCTCTACGGGGCCGTCAATCCCTCGGGCAAGCTCGCGGAGACCATCCCGCTGCGACTGGAGGATACCCCGGCGTTCGGCAACTTCCCGGGCGAGTTCGGACACGTCCGCTACGGCGAGGGCCTGCTGGTGGGCTACCGCTGGTACGACGCGAAGAGACTCGAAGTCCGCTACCCGTTCGGCCACGGCCTCTCGTACACGACATTCGAGATCGGGGATGCCGCGGCATCCGTGCAGTCGGATGGCGACGTTCTCGTGACAGTTCCGCTGACCAACACGGGGTCCGTCGCGGGACGAGAGGTCGTGCAGGTGTACACGTCGCTGCCGGGATCGGCGGTGCAGCGGCCGCCGCGCGAGTTGAAGGCGTTCGCCAGCGTCCCGCTGGAGCCGGGCGAGACGACCGATGTCTCTCTCACCCTCCGCCGAGCGGACCTGGCGTACTGGGATGTGCGCGTGGACCGGTGGGTTGTCGAAGGCGGTCGCTACGTCGTCGAGATAGGGGCGTCCAGCCGCGACCTCCGGTCGTCGATCCCCGTCGACGTCGACGGGGACGCTGTGTCGCTCCCGATCTCGATGGAGTCGTCCTTCGACGAGCTGCTGGCGGATCCGATCGTGGGCGCCGAACTTCAGGCCGCCGTCGAGGGGAAGCTCGCCCTCGGGGCGGAGGAGCTCAAGATGCTCGGGAACTTCCCCGTAGGCCGTTTGGACGGGTTCCCGCTGCCTCGCACCGACATCTTGGCGTTCGTCGAGAGGGCCGGCAAGCGCTGAGCGACTAGTACCAGTAGGGCGATTGCGGCACGTAAGGGGCTTCCAGCGCCGCCACCTCATCGTCGCCGAGAACGACCTCGAGGGCGGCGACGGCGTCGGCGAGATGCTTCTCCTTGGTCGCTCCGACGATCGGCGCTGCCACGACGGGGTTGCGCAGCACCCAGGCAAGTGCGATCTGCGCCATCGGCACACCGCGCTGCTCGGCGATCCGCTGGACGACGTCGACGATGGGCTCGTCGGCCGGGGAGTCGAAGGTCTTCGCGACGGCGTCGGTTTCGGCACGCTGCGTCTGCTCCCCCCACGGACGTGTCAGGCGCCCCTTGCCGAGGGGCGAGTAGGGGGTGAGTCCGACGCCCATGTCCAGGCACATCGGGATCATCTCGCGCTCCTCTTCGCGCTTGATGAGGTTGTACTGGTCCTCCATCGCCACGAACGGCGTCCATCCGCCGATCGCGGCGGCGGTCTGCAGCTTCGCGAACTGCCACGCGAACATCGACGACGCCCCCAAATAGCGGACTTTTCCGGCCTGGACGATGTCGTGCAGCGCCTCCATGGTCTCCTCGACGGGAACCTCAGGGTCGAACCGGTGGATGTAGTAGATGTCGATGTAATCGGTGCCCAGTCGCTGCAGCGACGCGTCGACCTGTTCGAGGATCGCCCCGCGCGACAGACCCTGACCGGTCGGCCCATCGTGCATCCGTCCGAACACCTTGGTGGCGAGGGTGATGTCCTCACGGCGCGAGTACTTCTGAATGGCGCGGCCGACGAACTCCTCGCTGCTACCCGCCTGATACGTGTTCGCCGTGTCCCAAAAAGTGACCCCGAGCTCCACAGCCTGCCGGAAGAACGGCTGAGATGCCTCCTCGTCGAGCGTCCAGGCATGCAGCCCGGTGACCGGGTTGCCGTAGCTCATGCAGCCTAAACCGATACGGCTGACCTGCAGGTCGGTACGGCCGAGACGTGCGGTGACAGTCATTGGCGGCTCCATTCGGCGCTCTGATCGTGCGATCACCCCAGTCAACACGCGGCCGAGCCGACATGGAAGGCACTGACAGTACCCCCGCCGTGTGCGAGGCACCATTCCAGGGTTGAACGCGGGCGTCGGGTGATGTGTGCTGGTCACCTTCTCGGCCGCGTCGCTCAGAGCTCATGGAGCGGAATCCGTCCGCCGTCTTCGTCCTCGGCTGTGCGTGACGATGGTGATCGCGAGGCTGAATGACAACATCAGGATCGCCATGATCGCGGCGGGGTTGCCTGACCCGGACAGCGGGCTCACCAGACCTCCGACCAGGAACATACTGGCCCCCAGCAGGCCCGACGCCGCTCCGGCGTGACGGCCGCTTCTCTCCATGGCCAGGCTGACGCTGGTGGGGGTGATGATTCCGCAGGGCGCGATGGACCACGTGAGCAGGACGATGAGCAGGGGGATGGACGTCCATCCTGTGAACAGGCGAACGGCGATCAGAGCGCCGAGCGCCGCGATTCCCAGCAGCTGGACGATCGCCGCGATGCGGAGGACGACGAGCGGTTGGTGCCGCCGGACGAGGCGCGCGTTGAAGACGCTCGCCAAGACCAGTGCGCCCCCCACCGCGGCGAAGGAGAGCGCGAACTGCATCTGCGTCAGGCCGAACACGGTCTGCAGGACGAAGGGCGTGCTGGCTATATATGAGAAGAGCACAGCGGAGGACAGCATGACGAGCGTTGCGTATACGGCGAATGTGCGGTCACGCAGGAGGCTGCGGAACGTCCTCATCACTGTCGCCAGACCCGCAGAGCTTCTCCTGTCGACGGGATGCGTCTCGCCCACGGTGAAGAAGACGGCCGCTGCCGTGACGACCCCGAGCCCGGCGAGAACGACGAACACCACACGCCAGTCAGCGACGGTGATGATCAGCCCGCCCGCGATCGGCGCGATCACCGGAGCTGCACCCGAGATGGCGGCGAGCTGGGAATACAGGGAGACGGCGGATCGCCCCTTCACCAGATCGTGAACGACGGCGCGGGAGAGCACCAGCCCGACCGCTCCCGCGAGGCCCTGGACGAGGCGAAGCACGATCAGCGCACCCGCGGTCGGCGCGACCGCGCAAGCCAGCGAGGAGATCACGTAGAGGCCTGCACCCGCGAGCATCGGGCCGCGGCGACCCCACCGATCTCCGAGCGGCCCGGCGAGGATCTGGCCGACACCGAGCCCGAGCAGACAGGCGGTGAAGGAGAGCTGCGCCTGCTGGGCGGACACCCCGAACTCGGTCGCGATGGCGGGCAGGGCGGGGAGGTACGCGTCCAGGCTGAGCGGCGCGGTGGCGGCGAGCAGCCCGAGGGTGAGGACGAGAGCCGGGGAGATCGGCGAGGCGCCTGCCCCCCGATCCGCCATCAGCGCCTCAACCCTTTGCCGAAGCGAGGGTGGGTGTGGCCGCCATCAGGTCCTTCGTGTAGGGATGCTGGGGGCGAGCGAACAGCTGCTCGGCGTCGCCCGCCTCGACGACTTCTCCGTTGCGCATGACGAGGGCGTGATCCGTCATATGGCGGATCACACTCAGGTCGTGGGAGATGAGCACGAGCGAGAGTCCGTGGGTCGCCCGCAGTCTCATGAGCAGGTTGAGGATCTGGGCCTGCGCAGAGATGTCAAGTGCGGATGTGGGCTCATCGGCCACGATCAGCTTCGGTTCGCTCGCAAGAGCGCGTGCGATGCCGACGCGCTGGCATTGGCCACCGCTCAAGCCACCTGGTTTGCGGTCCATCGCCTGAAGCGGAAGGCCGACGTCGTCGAGGAGGTCTCCGGCGTCGGAGAGCGACTGCTTGTTGGATACGCGATTCCATCGCCGGATGACCTCTGCGACGGCTTGTCGCGGAGTGCGCCACGGGGTGAGCGAACCGTAGGGATCTTGGAAGATCATCTGGATCTCTCGTCGGCGCGAGCTCCTCGTCAGCTTGCCGGTCCACGGCCGCCCGTCGACGGCGACACTGCCTCCGGTAGGGGTCAGTGCTCCGACGATCATCCGTCCCAGGGTGGTCTTGCCGCTCCCGCTCTCTCCGACGATGCCGATCGAGTCTCCGCTGCGGATATCGAGCGACATCGGTGCCACGGCAGGAGCTGTCGCGTTCCGGAAGGTCATCGACACATCCGTCAGCGACACGATGGTGCGCTGGTCTGTGGGCACGCTCTCGGCGGCTGCCGGTGCGCGCAGTTCACCCGTCAGGCGGTCCAGGACGGCCAGCGGCGCGCCGGGAGCGGAGGTCTCGGGGCGGGCGGCGAGAAGAGCGCGCGTGTAGGACTGCGTGGGCTGAGAGAGCACGTTGCGCGTCACGCCGGTCTCCAGGATCTCTCCGTTGCGCATCACGGCGACCCGTTCGGATACCAGCCCGACCACCGCCAGATCGTGAGCGATCATCAGGAGGGACATGCCCGTCTCTCTCCGCAGCTCGCCGAGCAGGTTGAGGATGTTGGCCTGGACGGTGACATCGAGGGCGGTGGTGGGCTCATCTGCGACCATCAGCTCGGGGCGACCGGCCAGAGCGAGGGCGATCATCACCCGCTGTCGCATTCCACCCGAGAGTTCGTGCGGATACGACTTCAGGATGGCGTCGATCCGAGGCATGTGAACGTGGTCGAGAAGCTCACGAGAACGCGTCGCGACGTTCGCACCGGGGTCGAGCGCGCGGATGGTCTCCGCGATCTGATTTCCGATGCGCACGACCGGGTCCAGGCTCGAGAGCGACGCCTGTGGAACGAGCGCGATCCGCTTGCCGCGGATCGCCTTCCACCCGGGGTCATCCTGATCGATGACCTTTCCGTCGAAGCGAAGCTGGCCGTTCGAGACGTGCCCACCGATCCGGTCGATGAGACCGGTGATCACGCGGGCGGTCACGGTCTTGCCCGAGCCGGACTCTCCGACCAGCGCAAGAGACTCACCCCGTGCGATGTCGAGGCTCACGTTGCGGACGACTTCACGATCGCCCAGTGTGACGGATATGTCCTGCAGCGACAGGAGCGGGGTTTCGGTCACTTAGTCCTCCTCGAGTCGAGCAGTGAATCCGCCACGAAGCTCAGCGACAGGCCTGTCGCGGCGAGCACGATGCCGGGGCAGATGGTGATCCACCAGGCCTGACGGAGAAAGGCGCGACCTTCGTACATGATGCTTCCCCATTCCGCGGCGGGCGCCTGAACACCTGCGCCGAGGAACGGCAGAGACGACAGGATGACGACCACCAGGACGATGTCGCTGACTGCGAGAGCCATGGTGATGCGGCTGACTCCGGGCGCGATGTGGCGGGTGACGATCCGCCCGTTCGACAGTCCCGCGACCCGGCCGGCAAGCACGAAGTCGGAGTCGCGGAGAGCGAGCGCCTGGCCACGCGCGACGCGGGCGTATCCCGACCACATCACGCACATCAGCGCGATCATCGCGGCCGGAAGGCCTGGCGGGGCCGGTCCCCATTGCGTGTCTGGACCGACGACCACGACGAGCGCGAGAAGCAGGATCACGAGCGGGAACGCGAGGACGGCATCCACGATCCGCATGATGACCGAGTCGACCCAGCGCATGCGAGACGAACCGGCGAGCGTGCCGAGAAGCGTGCCGACGACGATCGCGAACAGGGTGACGATCACAGCCGCGGACAGGTCCACCCGACCGCCGGCGAACGTGCGCAGGAAGACGTCGCGCCCGACCGAGTCCGTGCCGAAGGGGTGAGCCCAGGACGGTGCCTGGAGCGGGGGGGCCACGAATTCGTTGGGGCCGTACGGGTAGAAGATGGGAATGAAGACGCACATCAGGACGATGAGGACGAAGACGCTTGCGCCGATGATCCTGCTTGAGGAGGCGCCGACTCCGGCGCGCAGCCATGCGAGCCCGAACGCTCGACGCGGGGCGAGAGCGTCGTCGGTCGGCATGGTGCCGGTCATATCGATCACAGTGTCCTCGCTCGCGGGTCGACGAAGGTGTAGGCGATCTCGACGAGATAGCCGCTGACAACGACCGCGATCGCCGAGACGAGCGCGATGCCTTGCACGACCGGGTAGTCACGGCGTGAGACCGCCTGGCTCATCTCCTGGCCGATTCCGGGAATTCCGAAGACCGCTTCGACGATGATCGCGCCGGTCAGCAAAGTACCTATGCTGATGCCGACCAGGGTCAGGACCGGCAGCAGGCTGTTGGGCAGTGTGTGCTTCAGGTTCAGCACTCGACCGGGCAGCCCGCGCATGAAAGCGGCCTCCATGAACTGCTGCCCCTGAGTGTCGATGGCGGCCTGCCGCACTGTCCGGGTGATCAGGGTGGACATGGTCGTGGACAGCGCGATCGCAGGCAGGACGAGGTAGGGGATGTTCTCGGGCCAGGTGCCCGGCCACCCGCCTGCGGGGAGCCATCCCAGAGTAAGGGAGAACACGAGGATGAGCAGCAGGGCGACGAGGAAGGCCGGCACTGAGAAGGTGAGCATGCTGAACGTGCGAACGGACACATCGACCCCACGCTTCTTGCTGAGCGCCGCCAGCAACCCGAGGAGCACGCCGATGATAACGCCGAACACGATTCCGGTGATCGCGACCGCCGCGGTGGCAGGCAGCGACTCGGCGATGATGTCGGCGACGGACCGGCCGGGCTGCGCTGTCGACTCGCCCAGGTCTCCCCGGAGCAGTCCCCCCACGTAGAGGAGGAACTGCTCCGGGATCGACTTGTCGAGGTTCAACTGCTCGCGCAGCGCGGCCGCAGCTTCCGGCGTGTACTGGATGCCGAGCATCACCTTGACGGGATCACCCGGGATGAGGCGCACGAGCAGGAACACGAGCACGACAACCACAGCGATGGTCAGCAGCGCCTGACCCGTCATCCGGGCGATTCGGCGCGCTACGACTCGTGCCTTCATCTACTCGACCGTTGCCATGATCGCTGACGACCCGACGAGCGAGAAGACACCGGCGGGCAGCTTCGTCGCGCTGCCACGGACCCACGGCGCGATCGTGACGAGGGACTGGTCTTCCGAGAAGAGTGTCTCGATCTCATCGACGGCCTCCGCTCGGTTATCCCCCGTGGTCGTGACCGCGGTCTCGATGAGCGCGTTCATCTCATCCGAGTTGTAGCCGGTGAATTCGGCGCTGAGCGGTCCGTTGCCGTTCAGTGCGAGGTTCAGGAGCTGGTCGGGCGTGTTCGTTCCGCTCGTCATCGCGCCGGGCGCCATGTCGAAGTCTCCAGCGAAAAGGCGATCGATGAGGGTCGCGCCGTCCAGATTCTCCAGATTGAGAGTGACGCCGATCTTGCCGAGCTGCTCCTGCACCATGAGTGCGAGCTGCTGGGAGAAGGCGAAGTCCTGATCCGAGTAGATCATGTCGACCGTGCATCCCGACTCGCAGGGAGTCCCGTCGAGGAGCGCCTTGGCACCCTCCACGTCCTGCTCGACACTCTTGTCAGGATCGTTGCCTTCCATGCCCACGGGCCAGAAGCCGGACTGGGGCGTGTTGTACTCGCCCCAGATGGAGCTGACGATCGCCGTGCGGTCCAGAGCCGCGTTGACGGCCTTCCTCACATTCACGTCATCGAACGGCGCGTGATCGTTGCGCAATCGCAGATCGAAGAAGCCGAAGACCTGGCTCACCTCTACGCGCAGACCCGGCGTGTCGGTCACCTGACTGATGTAGCTCGGTGCGAGGTCTCCCGCGAAGTCGACCTGGCCGGACTGCAGCTGGCTCAGAGCGGAGTTCCCATCGGCGAGGACTTGGAACGTGACGTGCTCGACCGCCGGATCGCCTCCCCAGAATTCAGGGTTCGCGTCGAGTTCGAGCTTGTTCGAGGCCCAACCCTCCTCGATCGTGTACTGTCCCGAGGTGACCGTGGGGGATTCGTAATATGCCTCGGCATCCTCCAGCTGCGCGGCCGGGTAGATCGACAGCAGGCCGGCGACGCCCTCGAACGAGGGATACGCCGAGACGAACGTGAACTTGACGGTGGAATCGTCGATCGCCTCGACGGTCTTGATCTTGCCGGTGGTCGAGGCGATCACGCTGTCTTCGACCGACTGCTCGCGCTCGATGGTCGCGACCACGTCGTTCGCGGTGATCGGCGAGCCATCGGAGAAGTTGGCCTCCCTCATGGTGACGGTGGCCTCGGTGAGATCTTCGTTGAAGACCGCCGGGCCGTCGGCGAGCCCGGGCTCGACCGTGCCGTCCTCCTTCTGCAGGTACAGCCCTGTGAACATGAGGGCTGCCGCCACCCTGTCCGTCGCGGACGCGCTCTTGGTCGGGTCAAAGCTCGTGGTCTGTGCGGGAAGCGCGATCACCGCGGAGGCGATCTGTTCACCGTTCCATTCAGACGAGCTCGGACTGGCGGTCGACCCGCTGCCGCCGGCGCAGCCGGTGAAAGTGACAGCCGCCACTGCCAGCGCAGCGATGGCGGTCACGCCTTTGGACACCTTTGTCATTGCGAACACTCCTTGTTCTTCATGCTGTGTGGATCTTGCTGTCGTGTGAACCATCGTGAGGTTCGCACGCGGTGCGGCGCCGCCCTATCGGTGAGGGACGCTTGGGGTTCTGCGGTATGAGACGAGCTCGAGGATGTTGCCGAAGGGGTCTTGCACGAACGACCAGTCCATGTCGTGACGGTCGAAATAGGAGGGTGCGAACACCACGGTGGCTCCCGCAGCCACGAGTGCGTTCACGGCGTCGGTGCAGTCAGCGACGACCAGCGCGATGTGGTGGTAACCCGCGGCGCCCGGGTCTTGGGGGGCGAGCGCTGCCCGCTGCACGAGCTCGAGTCGGATGCCATCCAGCTCGAGGTGCGCCCATGACATTGCGGCCTCCTCGTTCGCCCACTGGTCTGCGACCTCGAATCCGAACGTGTTGACATACCAGGCGACTGCCGCATCGATGTCGGTGACCATCAGCCCGAAGTGATCCATCCGCGCGACCGCGATCGGGAGGCTCATGCTGCGTCCTCGCTGTCCAGTCCGGCGATCCATTCGCCCTCTTGCCGCGCGGACGCGATCACCGCTTCGACGAGTCGGACAGACCGGAGGCCGTCGCGGAAGGTCGGAAGGCCTGCGCGATGTTCTCCCCTGACCGCCGCGTAGCTGTCCGCGACGAAGGAGTTGAAGCATTCCTGGTAGCCCTGCGGGTGTCCGGCGGGCACCGTGCACAGGCGCGCCGCGTCGGCCGAGAGGGTGCTCGGATCCCTGACGAGCGTGCGCGAGCCGAGCTCGTCACCCCGCCAGATCGACTCCGGACTCTCCTGGTCGAACGCGAACGAATGCGCATCCCCCGAGATCTCGACGGTGAGGCGATTCTTCCTTCCGCGGGCGACCTGCGAAGCAGAGAAGGAACCGAGGATGCCGTCGGTCGTTGTGAACTGAACCGTCACGGTGTCCTCGGTCGCCACGTGGCCGTTCTCACGAGAACCTTCGTCTCGAGAAGGGAACTGCGTGCCGAATTGAGCGCTGAGCCGTCTGACCCGCGTATCGAGAACGAATTCCACCAGATCGAACCAGTGGCTGCCGATGTCCGCGAATGTTCGCGACTCCCCGCCCAGCTGCGGGTCGACACGCCAGTTCGTGGCACCCGAGTCAGAAAGCCAGTCCTGGAGATAGCTCCCCGAGACCAGCGCGATCCGGCCCGTCTCCCCCCGCTGCACTCGCGCACGCATCTCGCGCACCATCGGGTGGAAGCGGTAGACGAAGGGCACAACGCCGACAACGCCGCGCTGCTCGGCCTCGCGCGTCAGGTGGAGCGCGTCGCGAAGATCGGTCGTCAACGGCTTCTCGCAGATCACGTGCACACCCGCTCGGACCGCGGCCAGAGCGAGCTCGAAATGGACGAAGTTGGGAGCGCACACGTGGAGGACATCCACGCCGGAGGCCAGAAGCTCGTCCACGCTCCCGAAAGACTCCGCCGCGCCGAGAGCATCCCGAGCTCGGCTGGCGCTTTCGCGTGATGACGCGGACACGCCTGCAACCACAGCGCCTGCGGCTCGGGCCGCCCGGGCATGCACGGCACCCATGAATCCCGACCCGATGATACCGACGCGGGTCGGAGCATCGAGTCGCGGCACGGGCACCGGCGTCAGCTGGCTTTCTTCTTTGAGCACACACTGAGCATGGACCCTCTTTTCTCACCTGTCAAGCAAAAGTTGCTCAGGAATGTAGATTAGTTGCGTCCGGTGTACTACCTTTGGTCCTACGCATGACTCAAGGTGTGAGTCCCGCAAGTTCGATCCCGAAGAGGAGTTCGCTTGACAATCGATCCTGTGCGAGTGGGCATCATCGGCACGACCGCATACGCGGAAACCCACATGGCGAGCATCGTCAAACATCCACGCGCGGTCTTGCGCGCAGTGGCCGGTCGTGACCGCGGGCGAACCCAGGCGATCGCGGAACGCTACGGAGCGGAACTGGTCTTCGAGGGCTATGAAGCGCTGATCGAGTCTGGCGAGGTGGATGCCGTGCTCGTGCTCGCGCCTGACGCTCTTCACGAGCAGATCACGCTCGACTCCTTTGCCGCGGGCCTTCATGTCCTCTGCGAGAAGCCGCTGGCGCCGACCGCGGCAGCGGCGCGTCGAATGGCAGATGCCGCACGCGCATCGGGCCTCGTCAACATGAGCTATTTCGCCCTTCGTGCGTCCGCGCACCACCATCTGGTCAAGCGATTGCTGGATCAGGGTGCTATCGGAGAGGTCAGGTCGGCCTCGTTCTCCCTCGAGCACGGTCTGTTCCGCTCACCCGAGTACAACTGGCGGTTCGACTCGTCTCGAGGAGGCGGCGTCATCGCTGATCTGGGCTGCTACCTCTTCGACCAGGCCCTGTGGTACGTCGGCGACGTCTCATCTGTCGCCGCCAACGGTGCGGCATTCGTGCACCGGCCGGATGCCGAGGGTGGCGAGTATGTGCCGGCCCCGGATTCGGCGGTGGGCATGCTCGCCTTCCGGAACGGGGCGCACGCCACATTCGACGTCAGCGTCGTCTCGCACGTGGGCGCCGGATTCCAGCGGAACACCGTCTTGATACAGGGCGAGCAGGGTCGCCTGGAACTGGACCACACCTTCGCTGATGCAAGCGTGCGAATCATCAAAGACGAAGAGAAGGAGTACACCACCGTGGAGTTGCCCGACGGATTCGCCGCTCCCACCGGGGACGCCGAATTCATCGACGCGATCCTCGACGGCGAGCAGGTCACACCGAGCTTCGAGAACGGATGGCGTGTGCAGCAGGTCGTCGGCGCCGCCGAGGCTGCGGCGCAATCGAGGTCATGGGTCGATGTGTCCGAGGAGGACGCAGGATGAAGGTCGCCAGCGTCAGTTTCTGGCACCTGCACGGAACCGACTACGCAACCGATGCGCAGAACAGTCCGGACCTGGAACTGGTCGCCCTCTGGGACGATGACGCCGAGCGGGGAGCGGAGGGAGCCCGCCGATACGGAATCGTTTTCGAGCCGGACCTGGATGTCATCCTCGACGACAAGTCGATCGAAGGCGTCATCGTGTGTGCCCCGACGTCCGAGCACGCCGACATCGTCATCCGCTGCATCCGGGCGGGCAAGCATGTGTTCATGGAGAAGGTGCTGAGCGCTGACCTCCCGGAGGCCCGCGCGATCGTCACGGCGGCGCGCGACCAAGACGCGGCCCTCACCGTTTCGCTGTGGCGATCCGACAAGGGCTACGCGGCGCAGATCGCCGAACTCGTCGCATCGGGGCTCGTGGGCACGGTGACTTCCGCGCGAATCCGAGATGGGCATCCGTTCGCGCTGCCCATGACGGGACACCCGGACGGGCTGCTGCCCGCGAGGTTCTACGACCCTTCCACGACGTGTGGGGGAGTTCTCATCGATCTCTGCCATCCGCTCTACCTGCTCGCGATGATCCTCGGGCTGCCCGTACGGGTCGCCACGATGTTCGGGCACGTGACCGGTCACGAGGTGGAGGACAACGCAGCCGTACTCCTTTCCTACGCGAGCGGAGCGATCGCCATCGCAGAGACATCCTCGGTGACCCGGATCACGCCGTTCACGATCGAGATACACGGAACCGAGGGATCCATCCTGTACTCCGAGCCGGGCATCGGAGCACTTGTCGCAGCTCGAGAGGGTCACGATGGGCCGGAGCTCGCACCCGACGATGTTCCGCGGCTCCGATACCGATCCATCAATTCGCCGGAGAACGGGTGGCAGCAGATCGACGTCGCGCCGGACGCACCGACCGCGATCACCCAGTGGGTGCGCCACGCGCAGACGGGGTCGCGCGGGCGGCAGAACAACGACCTCGCGATCGCGCTGACAGCGCTGGTGCGTGCCGCCTACGACTCCGCGAGGCACGGCGAGGTCGTCGCCGTGCAGCCGTGTGATTGACTCATCGCCATGTACGAGAGCACGGCGCAGATGGGACCGGGCGGGATGGCCGTAGGAGAGCTGTTCCAGATCTTCCGCGACGGCCGTGGGCGCACGAAGTCTGAATTGGCCGCCCTGACCGGCATGTCCCGGAACACGGTGTCCGCTCGCGTCGACACGCTCATCGCCGCCGATCTGCTGACGGGAGCAGGGTCTGAAGCATCGTCGGGCGGACGACCACCTGCCCGGGTCGCCATGAATCCGGCCGCGGGAAAGGTCCTCGCGATCGACCTCGGAGCAACGCATGTCAGTGTCGCAGTGACCGACCTCGCGGCATCCATCCTCGACTTCGAGACCGGCCCGATCGAGATCGGGCTGGGGCCGGAGACCGTCCTCGATGCCGTCTTCGAAATGGCCGAACGGCTTCTCGGCGAGTCCGGGCGGCGCGAACGTCTCGTCGGTATCGGCATCGGGCTGCCCGGCGCCGTCGAACACGCCACCGGCCGTCCTATCGACCCGCCGATCATGCCCGGGTGGGACCAGTTCGACGTTCCCGCCTACGCGCGGCGCAGGTTCACTGCGCCCGTGCTCGTCGACAACGACGTCAACATCCTCGCATTGGGGGAGCACGCTCTGTCATGGCCCGACGCCGACGACCTGATCTTCGTGAAAGTGGCTACGGGGCTCGGGTCAGGGATCATCGCAGGCGGTCAGCTGCAGCGCGGCGCGCAAGGCACCGCGGGCGATATCGGTCACGTGCAGGTGCCCTTCAGTTCCGACTCTCCTCGTCCGCCCGAAGACGAGCGCACGCTCGGGACCATCGCGAGCGGGACGGCGATCGCCCTCGCGCTCAACTCGGCGGGCGTGCCGGCGCAGTACTCGCACGATGTGGTCCGCCTGATCCGGTCGGGCGACACGCGCGCAATCGCGGCGACTCGTCAGGCCGGCAAGGAGGTCGGAGAAGTGCTCGCGACCCTCGTCAACGCCCTCAACCCTTCGGTGATCGTGCTCGGCGGCAGCATCGCCCACGCGGGTGAGCACCTGCTGGCCGGCGTGCGCGAGGTGGTTTACCGAAGGTCCATTCCGCTTGCGACCAGGAATCTCCTCATCGTGCAGTCGCGCGGCGGGGACCGCGCAGGCGTGCTGGGCGCCGCCATCCTCGTCGTCCAGCAGGTACTGTCCGCCGCCGGTGTCGAGGAGATCGTCTCGAACGCCGCATGACGCCGTGGGGAGCTGAGCAACACCATCGCTGGATCTCTCGTCATCATGGCAGCCCGCTCATTCGGCGCGGCGGACGGTTTTTAGGACTCGAAGAGTATCAATCGATAGCATTTGGGTCCTTCAGTCGAACCGGTTTGCGGCCTAGCGTGCTGATGAGGGATCACGCATCGAGGCAGGGAGGCAGGATGATCTCGCAGGCGATTGCTGCGCGACTGCTCGATCACAACCGTCGTCCGCGGCACGCGGACGATCGCTTCGTCAGCTTTCTCGAGAACGTGATCCGCGACATGCGAGGAGATTCCACCCGATGAAGGTCGACCGGGTAGAGGCCATCCCCTACCGAATTCCCATGTCGAAGCCCCTGCACTTCGCAAGCGGCGAGGTCCACAAGGTGGATCATGTGCTCATTCGACTCACGACGGATGACGGCATCGTGGGAATCGCAGACGTGCCACCGCGCCCCTTCACCTACGGAGAAACCCAAGCCTCGGTGATCGGCATCCTCACCGGCATCTTCCGCGAGGTCCTGATCGGTGCAGACCCTCGCGATCGTTCCCGGATTCACGCCCAGCTCGCCCGGACGGTCGGAAATCAGACCGCGAAGGGCGGAATCGACATCGCCCTCTGGGACATCATCGGCAAGTCGCTGGACCAGCCGGTGCATCGCCTCCTGGGTGGATACGCTCCTTCTCTGCGCGTGTCCCACATGATCGGTTTCGCCACAGGCGCGGAGATGGTGGATGAGGCCACGCAGTACATTGAGGAATACGGCATCCGCACGTTCAAGATCAAGGTCGGACGCCGACCCCTCTCACTGGACATCGATGCGTGCCGAGCGCTGCGAGAGGCGCTGGATGACGATATCGAACTCTATCTGGATGCGAACCGGGGCTGGACGGCCTCAGAGGCGGTCCAGGTGCTCGACGCGACGAGCGACCTCGGTCTGACCTACTTCGAGGAGCCTGACGACGCCAAAGAGGTGCTCGGTCGGCGACGACTCGTTCATCTGTCCCGTGTTCCGATCGTCGCGGACGAATCCGCGTCCAATCTGGGGGACGCAGCAAGAGAGATCCAGACCGGCGGAGCTACAGCGCTCTCCATCAAGACGGCGCGGACGGGATTCACCGAATCTCAGAAGATCCTCTCCTACGCCGAGGCGCTCGGTGTGGACGTCCTGATGGGCAACCAGATCGACACGCAGCTGGGAAGCACTGCGACGGTCGCTTTCGGTGCGGCCTTCGAATACTCCTCACGTCGGGCCGCCGAACTGTCCAACTTCCTCGACATCGCGGATGATCTCATCGCCACGCACCTGACCATCGACGACGGACGGGTGAACGCACCCACATTGGCGGGCGTGGGTGCGGCCGTGGACGAATCGAAACTGGCGAAGTACAGACTGGACGGAAAGTGAGCGCCCGATGATCTACCTCGTTCGGATGGTCGTCTCCCTCCCCCCGAGCCTCTCCCCCGAGGCGACCCAGCACCTCTTGGCGCGCGAGAAGGAGTACTCTCAGCGCCTGCAGCGCGATGGACGCTGGCGAGAACTCTGGCGAATCGTCGGCGAGTACGCCAACGTGTCGATCTTCGATGTGGCCAGCCACGATGAGCTCCACGAGCTTCTCAGCGGCCTCCCACTCTTCCCGTATATGCAGATCAGCGTCACACCTCTCGCTGCACATCCTTCGCGGATCGTCGACGAATGAGACCACCCGAACCACCAATGGAATCAAGCGCAAAGGAGCAAACAATGAGTGATTCCAGCTTCCAATCAGAAGTGACGGCAAAAGCCGCCGAGTCCGGCGCGAATGCCACAGACCAATTCCTCGAGCGCGCGCAGGCTGCAGCGCGTGGCGTGACCGTAGACACCGCACGTGTCAGCACCCTCGCGGGGCGTGCCATCCAGGCGCTCAATGACATCGTCGTCGATGAGAAGGTCAACTATGCGGAATACAACGCGTTGAAGGCGTGGCTGATTCGCGT
>Ga0190275_10001894_pt1 | contig 15310 bp, 14 predicted proteins | sample Popmic550T_FD_133745 | JGI IMG/M metagenome (GOLD analysis project Ga0190275, IMG submission 133745) | Populus adjacent soil microbial communities from riparian zone of Yellowstone River, Montana, USA - 550 T | ecosystem: Environmental > Terrestrial > Soil > Riparian zone > Trees stand | place...
ATGTGGCTCGCCACGCGCGTCAACCCCACCAACGGGTGGTGCATCCGACGCGCCATTAGCCAGCTCGGGGTGCAAACAAGTGGGACGGGAAAAGTGTTCAACCGCGCACCTCGGGGGGGGCGCCTCACGGCGAGTAAATCACGCACAGTGCGAACGAGACTTCTCGTCGATGCCGCAGGCCAGGGTTCCACGAACAGTTCTCTCAAGAAAAGCTGGACTCTTCACCGCGGTGATGTGGAGATCAGCAGGTTCAAGCGAGACGGCTTTACGAATCTGCGGCTCAACTACGACGGAGGCACCAAGAAGACGACCGCGTTTGCGGCAGCGTTCCAGATGTCATGGCCGCAGGGCGGGAACCCGCCTTCGATCTTTCCCGAATTACGTGCGCTACACGTAAGACCCTGCTCGAATTGACCCAGGTAAGCGAGCATCTCTACTTGGAGGAGGTCGATGCCGCTCCCAGTTTGGCTTGGGCTGCCGCCAGTCGCGCCACGGGCACGCGATAGGGAGAGCAGGAAACGTAGTCGAGCCCGAGCTCGTGGCATATCACTACCGAGTCGGGATCGCCTCCATGCTCCCCACAGATGCCGAGGTGCAGGTTGCGGTTCGCCTCGCGGCCTTCCTCGACGCTGATGCGCATGAGTCTCCCCACCCCCGCCCTGTCGATCGAAACGAAGGGGTTGTAGGGCACGAGCTTGCGTTCCTCGTAGAGCCCCAGGAACTTCCCGATGTCATCCCGGCTGAAACCAAACGCCGTTTGCGTGAGGTCGTTGGTTCCATACGAGAAGAAGTCCGCGTGCTCGGCGATCGCGCCCGAGTCCATGGCGGCGCGAGGCAGTTCGATCATCGTGCCGAATTCGATGTGCAGGTCGACTCCTGCCTTCTCGATGATGGCTTTGGCGATGGGCTCGAGCTCTTCGCGCATCTGCTGTAATTCCTCGGGCGTTGCGACGAGGGGAATCATGACCTCGGGCCGCGGATCGAGTCCCTTCTTCTTGAGCTGTACCGCCGCCTCCGTAATTGCCCGCACCTGCATTGCATAGAGGCCCGGCTTGACGATGCCGAGACGCACTCCGCGCAGGCCGAGCATGGGGTTGGCCTCATCCAGCTCGCTGAGCTTGTCGCGCAACCTCTCGGCGTCTTTCATCGATATCTTCTCGCGGTCGATCTCGACCTTGCGCTTACCCTTCTGTTGAGCGAGGGCGACTGCAACCTCCACGTCGACGCGATTCGGCAGGAACTCGTTCAGCGGAGGGTCGAGAAGTCGCACGGTTACCGGAAGCCCGTCCATCGCCTTGAAGATGCCGAGGAAGTCCTTTTTCTGGAGCGGGGCAAGGACCTTGTAGGCCTCGGCCTCTTCCTCCTCGGTCTCGGCAAAGATCATCGTGCGAACGGCTGCGACTCGCTCGTCTCCGAGGAACATGTGCTCCGTCCGGCAGAGGCCGATCCCCTCAGCACCCCGCGCCCGCGCATTGATAGCCTGTTCGGGAGTGTCTGCGTTCGCCCGAACCCCCAGGTCGCGATTGTCGTCGGAAAACGCCATGAAGCGCTCGTAGGCGGCCCACAGGTCCGAGGCCAGCGCCTCCTTCTCGACCTTGGTGAGCCTCTTGCCCTGTCCTCGCTTCGCCGAAGCAAGCTGGGCGACCTCGAGTTCGGAGGGCTCGGTCTCTAGTTGCTCCGCGTAGACCGTTCCGTCCGTGCCATCGATCGTGATCCAGTCGCCTTCCTTGACGATCGTCGCTCCGGCTCTGAATTGCCTTGACTTGAAATCGATACGAACGAGATCGGCTCCACACACGGCTGGGATCCCTTCGCCCCGCGCCACTACAGCAGCATGCGAGTTCGTTCCACCCGCCGATGTCAGGATTCCCTGACTCGAGACCATTCCGTGATAGTCGTCGGGGTTCGTTTCCCGCCGAATCAGAATGACGTGCTCGCCGTTCTCGGCCCACTCCGACGCGTCGTCGGCAGTGAACACGGCCCGGCCGACGGCTGCGCCGGGAGAGGCGTTCAGGCCGCGGGCCACCGGCATCTTCGAGTCCTTGAGGTCGGCTCTAATTATCGGCTTGAAGAGCTCGTCGAGCTTTCCTGCAGTGAGACGGTCACGCACCGCTATCTCGTCGTCGATGAAGCCCTCCTCGAGCATCTCCTCGGCCATGCGCCATTCCGCGAGCGAGGTCCTTTTCCCGACCCGCGTCTGCAGCATCCACAACTTGCCTTCCTCGATCGTGAACTCGGTGTCGCACATGTCCTTGTAGTGCCGCTCGAGTGTGCCGAAGTGCTCCTTCAGCTCTTCGTACGCGCGGGGTTGAATCCGGCTCATCTCGCTTATGGGCAAGGTGTTGCGAATGCCCGCTACGACGTCCTCACCCTGGGCGTTCTGCAGGTAGTCCCCATACGGAATTCGTTCACCCGTCGCGGGATCGCGCGTGAAACCGACGCCAGTCCCCGAGTTCTCGCCCCTGTTTCCGAACACCATCGACTGCACGTTGACGGCAGTGCCGAGACTGTCGGAGATTCTGTTGCGGCGGCGATAGTCTTGCGCCCGCTTGTTGTCCCACGACCCGAACACAGCCTCGACTGCATCGCGTAGCTGCTCGGTCGGGTCCTGAGGGAACTCCCGCTTCGTCTCTTTCTTGATGATCGACTTGAACGTCTTTACGAGCTTCCTGAGATCCTTCGTGTCGAGGTCGACGTCATTGGCAACGCCCTTGCGGTGCTTGGCGTCCTCTAGAGCCTCTTCGAAGAGGTCACCCTCGACCCCCATAACTGTCTTGCCGAACATCTGGATCAGGCGCCGGTAGCTATCCCACGAGAAGCGGTCCGAATCGGTCTGTCCCACCAGGCCCTCGACGCTGTCGTCATTCAGCCCGACATTCAGAACCGTGTCCATCATGCCCGGCATCGAAAACGGAGCGCCCGAGCGCACCGAGACGAGCAACGGATCGCGCGCGTTTCCAAGCTGACGCCCCATCTTTTCCTCGAGTTTCTTTTGGTGCTCGGCCACCTGATCGAGGAGGCCCTCGGGGAACTGCTGCCCCGCCTCACGGAAGGCGTTGCATGCGTCCGTGGTGATCGTGAAACCCGGCGGGACCGGAAGGCCGAGATTGGTCATCTCGGCCAGGTTGGCGCCCTTGCCCCCTAGAAGGTTCTTCTGTGAGGCGTCGCCCTCTTCAAAGTCGTAGACCCATTTGGTCATGAAGCCAAACCCTCCTCAAATTGGTTACTCCCCCGTGGCCTTCAGGTCTGCCATGGTCTGCAGGCCGATGTCGACCGCGGCGTCCTCATTTTTCTGCAAAGTGACGCCTAGTTCAGCACGCCCGCCCATGGGGTCCCAGACGAACAGTCGCCAATCGCCTGGGGACAGGTGATAGCGAAAACGACCATGACTGTCACAGACGATCTGGTCGAGGATGTCGCCCGAGGAGTTGTGCAATTCGACAGTGGCGGTTTCCGCGGGCTCCCCCGTGGGCCGCGTGACGGTACCAGACAGGGTTGTGCTCATAACAGCCTCTTTCTCAAGAACTCGACGAGTGCGTCGATCGGGATGCGCTCCTGCTCCATCGAATCCCGGTCCCGCACGGTGACCTGGTTGTCCTCGAGCGAATCGAAGTCGAACGTCACACAATACGGAGTTCCGACCTCGTCCTGACGACGGTAACGCTTGCCGATGGAGCCCGTCACATCGAAGTCACAGACGAAGTGCTTACGCACCTCGGCTGCAAGGTTCTCAGCTGGTGGCGCGAGGTCCGTGTTCTTCGAAAGAGGCAACACGGCAACCTTGTATGGCGCCAAGCGCTTGTCGATCCGAAGGACAGTCCGTTTCTCGAGCTTCCCGGACGCAGTCGGAGCCTCCTCCTCGCGGTAGGCATCGATGAGGAATGCAAAGGTCGGGCGTTCGACGCCGACCGCAGGCTCGATCACGTAAGGCACGAAGCGCTCGTCTGTGTCGGAGTCGTAGTAGCTCAAGTCCTCGCCCGAGTGTGCGGAATGGGCTTTCAGGTCGAAGTCCGTCCGGTTCGCAATTCCTTCGAGCTCGGACCATCCCATCTGCGGGAAGTCGTACTCGATGTCGTAGGTGTCCTTGGCGTAGTGGCTGAGCTCGTCCGCGTCGTGCTGTCTCAATCGGAGGTTGTCCTTAGTGATTCCCAGGTCGAGGTACCAGTTCATGCGCTCGTCCAACCAGTACTTGTGCCACTCCTCGTCCGTGCCCGGCTTGACGAAGAACTCCATCTCCATCTGCTCGAATTCGCGCGTGCGGAAAACGAAGTTTCCGGGAGTGATCTCGTTTCGAAAGCTCTTTCCCTGTTGAGCGATGCCGAACGGAATCCTCTTACGCGTGGTCTGCTGGACCGTCATGAAGTCCACGAACATGCCCTGCGCGGTTTCGGGCCGGAGGTAAACGACGTGGGCCGAGTCCTCGACTGGACCCATGTGCGTCTTGAACATGAGGTTGAACTGTCGTGCCTCGGTCCAAGTCTGTGCCTGCCCACAGTTGGGGCAAGCCTTGCTCAGATCGACGTGGTCCGCTCGGAAGCGCTTGTGGCAATTCGTGCACTCGACGAGCGGGTCGGTGAAGGTCGCGACATGACCCGACGCCTCCCACACCTTGGGAGACATCAGTATCGAGCTCTCGAGCCCAACGACGTCGTCGCGCATATGGACGAGAGCCTTCCACCACTCGTTCTTGACGTTGCGCTTGAGCTCGATGCCGAGGGGCCCCCAATCCCACGCCGACCGGAGACCGCCGTAGATCTCGCTCGAGGGAAAGACGATCCCGCGCCGCTTACACAGGTTGACGATCGTGTCGATGGATACGGTCATGATGCACGATGATAGAGGCAGATGAGCGAGCCGAGCAGTGACCGCCCTCCGTCGGCCGGCAGCCACTTAGCCGGGCCCCCCCTTTCGCGCCGAAGACCGGTTTAGGCGCTAGCCATCGAGACCCTTCTCGGCATTGGTGCCGTCCTCGGACTGATCCTCGTCAACGCTCTCTACGTTGCGGGAGAATTCGCCCTCGTCGCAGCGGATCGCACGAAAATCGAGGCGCTGGCCGAGAAGGGAAACCGACGAGCCAAGAACGCGATGGTCGCGCTGCACTCTCTGAGCTTCCAGCTCTCTGGAGCCCAGCTCGGCATCACGGTCAGCTCCCTGGTCGTGGGCTTCCTCGTCGAACCGACAGTGGGCCGGGCCCTGGAGCCACTCGTCCGGGCGATCGGAATCGGCAAGGGCGCCAGCCTCGGAGTCTCGGTTGCCGCCGCCCTGGTTCTGGCGACCGCGGTTCAGATGGTCATCGGAGAGCTGGTGCCCAAGAACCTGGCCCTTGCAAAACCCGTCGACCTTGCGTTGTGGATCTCCGGCCCCATGCGCCTGGCAAACCTGGCCGTAAAACCACTGATCCTCTGGCTGAACAACACGGCCAACTGGACGGTGAGACGGCTGGGCATCGAGCCGCAGGAGGAGCTCAACTCCGTGAGATCGCTGGAGGAGATCGAGTTGATGATCGAGGCCTCTCACCACGGCGGAGGTCTCGACCCAGCAGATTTCTCGCTGTTGGTTCGCTCGATCTCCTTTGGAGAGAAGGACGCCGAGGATGCGCTTCTCCCCCGTACGGCAGTCGAATCCGTGGCCGAGGAGGACACGCTCGACGACCTTGCTCGTCGGGCTCTTGCTACGGGCCACTCGCGGTTCCCGGTTACCGGACGTGACATCGACGACATCGTCGGAATGGTCCACATCAAGGACATCTATCGGATTCCGCTGGAAGAGCGGACCACAACCAGGGTCTCCAGAATCGTGCAAGACGCCATCGTGGTGCCTGAGTCTCGCAACCTTGAGTCGATTCTCCTCGAGATGCGCAGGACGCGAAAGCAGCTCGCCGTCGTCATCGACGAATACGGGGGCACCGCGGGAATCATCACACTCGAGGATCTCTTAGAGGAGATCGTGGGCGACATCGAGGACGAGCACGACGCTGCCGCAATCACCGCTCCCGTGATCGCGCCCGCTGCCGGAGTTCACGTGGTTTCAGGACGATTCCATCCTGACGAGCTCGAGGAGCTGACGGGATTCGCAATGCCTGAAGGCGACTACGAGACCCTCGCCGGCTTCCTTCTGGATGTTCTCGAACGCATCCCGGAGCAAGGAGAGCATATTTCTTACGGGCAGTGGGAGTTCAAGGTCGTCGAGATGGATGGCAAGCGGGTCGCACGGGTGTTGATCGCGAGTCCCGCCGAGATCGCAACTCCGATGGATGAGAGTTCATGAACCCCTGGCCGTTGCTAATCAGCGTCGTGCTGCTTGTAGCAAACGGTTTCTTCGTCGGCGCCGAGTTCGCGCTGACGGCGGCTCGTCGCACCAAGCTGACCCAGCTCGAGGCCACGGGTAACAGGCGGGCGAGATTCGCCATGAAATCCATTCGGGAGCTCTCCCTCATGCTGGCGGGAGCTCAGCTGGGCATCACGATGATGTCGCTCGGGCTGGGCTATTTGGCGGAGCCCGCGGTTGCATCCGTGATCGAGAGCGCACTCGTGGGCCTCGTCGAGCTTCCGGACACGATCCTTCACTCGATCTCGTTCGTGGTGGCGCTCTCCATCGTGGTCTTCCTGCACATGGTGGTTGGGGAGATGGCCCCGAAGAACATCGCCATAGCCGAGCCGGAACGCAGCGCGCTGGCGATCGCAATACCGTTCCGTGCGTTCGTCAACGTCGTGCGCCCGTTCATATATCTGATGAATGCCACGGCGAACGCCGTTCTTCGCCTGCTGCGGGTGGAGCCAGTCCATGAGCTGAACCCCTCGCACTCGGCCCAAGAGATTGGAGCGGTGATCGCACAGTCGGCGCGCGAGGGATTGCTCGAGGCCTTCGAACACAAGCTGCTGACCGGAGTCATCGCATTCGGCGACCTGGATGCCGCAGCGGTCATGATCCCGCGCACCGAGCTGGTCGCGATCCCTTCATCGGTTACACCGGAGGAAACGGAGCGCCTAGTGCTCGAGACGGGTCATTCGCGCTTTCCCGTATTCGGAGAGAATCTCGACCAGATCCTCGGTTTCTTTCATTCCAAGGATCTGCTGAAGATTCCGCTGGACGGACGCACCAAACCTCTGCCGCCCCGTTACCTCCGCCAGATGCTGATCGTGCCGGAGTCCCGCAAGCTGCACCCCTTGCTGCTCGACATGCGCCGACAGCATCTGCACTTCGCTCTCGTCATCGACGAACACGGCGGTGTGGCGGGCGCCGTCACCATCGAGGACCTGATCGAGGAACTCGTTGGAGAGATTCGTGACGAGCACGACGACGTCGAGTCCCAGGTCGAAAGACTCGGTGAAGGTCGCTACTTGGCTCCCGGCTCCCTGAGGGTGCACGAGGCGGCCGATGCAATCGGCCTCGAGCTACCCGAGGGGGACTACGAAACGATCGCGGGATTCCTTATGGATAGGTTGCAGCGCATTCCGATGCCCAGGGACGAGGTGGTCCACGACGGATGGACGATCCGGGTCAGGTCGATGCAACGCCGCCGAGTCGTGCAGGTGCTAATCGAGGTCCGCTCGGTTCCTGCGAACCGCGACGGCAAGCACTCGACCACAGGTGCGTCATAAGGGTCCAGTGCCGCCCTCTCGACTGACCTCCCCCGCGCCGACGCGCGCTCGGCGAGTCGATCGCGCGGGAAGCCGTGCGTTCCAGTCGTAGATGACTGACGTGCGGAGGACGACGTCCTGAAGTGAGCGGTTGTGGCTGCTGACCAGGGACCACAGGAGGCCGATCGGAAAGACGACACAAGCCAGCGCTCTCAACAGGGCCCCACCGGGACGCATCAATTCACCACGGTGATTCACGACTCGGAGTCCCATCACCTGCTTGCCGACCGTTCGTCCGGTCGTCGCCCACCCAACCCACAGATAGATGGTGAGCAGGGACTCACCCAGGAGGAAGGCCCCGAGGGGGCCCGGTATGGACAACGCAAAAGCTCTGTCACCCAGGGACTCGATGAGGGACCACCCGAACACGACCCCAGCGGTCGCGAGCGCGACCACGCTCACATCGATGATGCCGGCAAGCGTTCGCGTTACGGGCCCGGAGCGCAGACCCTGAAAGGCCCTCGCTCGCGTGGGCAGCACCTCCGTCATGAGAGTTCCAATTCGTTCTCAACGTTGGCCGACTCGGGTTCGCCCGGGGCGTCCAGGTGTCGCCTCCGCCGGCGAATGACGCGATCCACCAGACGACCGACGACACGGTCGGCGTCGACGCTAACGTACCGGACCTCGTCGATTGCGTCTCCAGTAAGCGTTCCCGTCGACTGGCGAATGAGGTCCGCGACGTCTATCTCGGCGAGAACCTCCTCGACCAGCTTGGGTAGGTCGAGTTTCTGGATGATGGCCTCCAGATCCAACCTCTCGGCCACACGATCCACGTCGATCTTTTCGGCAAGCTCATCCAGATCGACGCTCTCGCCCACCAGCGACGTCAAGTCCAAAGGCTCGAGTGCGGCTCGCACGATCTGCGGCTCGAGCTCTCGCGCGAAGGCGGCCGCTGCTTGCATCGACTCGACCTCAGCCTCCCGCCACTTTCGGTCTGAGTCCGCCAGGGCCCGGCGAAAGGGTTCCTCGAGCGGCCGGACCGCAGGCGCAATGGCGCGCACGACGGGTGCCCCCACCGTGTCTAGCGCGCTTGTCGCCAGCGCGGAGGCACGTCTCGCTCCACTTAGAGACCAGCCCAGGACCGCGCCCGGGACGAGCGCGAGCAGCGACGGCTCGGCGCGGCGTTGGATGGCTCCAGGTAGCGAACGACTTCGTTGCAGTGCTTTGGCCGTAAGGGCCGCGGCCGCAAGCGTCGTGCCCACCGCGACTCGGACGGCCTGCTGCGCGACGCCCCGAGAATCTCGCGGGACAACGACCAGCTCGATGCTCGTCGGTGCGAGATCCTCTTCCATTTTTTGAGCTCCTCCCAGACCAAGGGTAGCCATCGTCACCCCCGGGGGCAACGACGCTTGGCGATGAGGGTCACTCCTCCGGTCGCGTCAGAAGAGCAACGTGCCGATCGTGAAGCCGACGATTCCACCAACGAGGGAGACGGCCAGCGACCGCTTAGGGCTTACGAGCAGTGCGAAGAGTGAGGCGACGAGAATGGGCCCGCCGGTCAGCGCCCCGTCCTCTGTGATGAGCGTCAGGGTGGCGAGACTTGCGAATATCGAAGCCGGCATGCGGCCGAGAACCACTTCGAGCCGGCCACTAGGTCGCGGAAGGATGGCTAGGGAGGCAGCCCGACTTCCGTACGTTATCAACGCGATTGCGACGAGCAGGAGCGGGCTCAACCCCGATCCTCTCCACCGGACGGTGCGTCCTCCGAAGACCCGGGAAGCGAAACGAGAGCACCCGCGATCACGGGGGCCAGCGCGCGAATGTCGGGCAACAGGATCGCGACGGCCGCGGTCAGCGCAGCTGCTGCAAGGGCTCGAACCACCAGCGTTCCCTTTGTCGCAGCGAGAGAGGCCAGACCAATGAACAGGACCGGGAAGATTGCGTCGGCAAGTCTCTCGACGCCAGAGAGACCCGCGCCGAGAACGCCGACCACGGTGCCGGCTTGCCACGCGACATAGCAGGCGATTCCCGAGACGAACAGCGTGCGCTCGGCCCCCGCTTCCTGGGGTGCGGCCACCGCGAACCCGAACGTCTCGTCGAGCAGAGTGAAGGCCAGTCCCGCGCGCCTCAAACGGGAACCGCCGATTCGTGGACGGAGCACGGCCCCCATCACGACGTGTCGCAGGTTGAGAGTTCCAGCCGTGAGAAGCAACGCCGGTGCGCCCGCGCCCGCGCTGAGAAGCCCAACAAGCGCGAATTGCAAAGCGCCGGAGAAGATGAACATCGACGACGCAATAGTCAGCGGAGTGCCGAGCAGAGGTTGCGCGGCGGCGCCGTACAGAGTTCCGAACACGACGATCGCTCCCGCCGCGGGAAGACTGGTCACCAGGATGCTTCGAACGACCTTGGCCGACCCCGAGGATGTCATTCCGGCCACCGTAACCTACTAAGGCACTTTGCTGGTTACGTAGGCGGGACGCCCGATCTGCGGGGGAAGCAGAGGATCGGGCACCGGCTCCCCGGGCTCGAGGGTGACGGGGACCACCCCGGCCCAAACTCCGAGTTCCATGTCCTCGTCGTCGTCGACCGGAGGACCGGTCCGTATTTTGGCCGACGCCTCAGCGAGAGACAGGACGAGAACCAGTGTCTTGTTGAACTCCTTGATGCTCGGCTTGCGAGAGTCGTTCCAACGCCCCGCGCCAAAACGTTCGACGAGCGCCATCAGCGCGCCGAGCTTCTCCTCGGTATCGGTCACTTCGGTGGCCCGACCCATGACCACAACCGACCGGTAGTTCACTGAGTGATGAAAGGCCGATCGCGCATAGACGAGCCCGTCGAGATGCGTGACCGTGAGGCACAGGGGCAGCGATCCTCTGAGCGTCTTCAGCATGCGACTGGCAGGTGAGCCATGAACGTAAATGCGGTCGTCGACCCGCGCGTACATCGTCGGCAGGACGACAGGCGCCGGACCGTCGGCCCCGGGAGGCAGGAACCCGAGATGACAGATGAAACCTGCATCGAGGATCCGCTCGATGGCGGAGCGTTCGTAATTCGCCCGCTCCGATGCTCTCTTGACCTCGACCCGTTTACTCGGCGCCCGCGCCATCTTCTCCTCGCCCAGTTTGTTATATAACAAAGGTATGTCTGTATCACGACGTTATCAGCTGACCGGCGAGACCGCCAGAGAGATCGCGACAAGCATCGAGACCGGCATCAGACAGGGCGACCTCAATCCAGGCGACGGCCTCCCGACGGTTAGGGCGGCCGCTGCCCTTCTCGGGGTGTCCCCCGTCACGGTGTCCTCGGCCTACCGCCTGCTGAAGGCGCGCGGGTTCGTCTCGGCCGACGGACGGCGGGGCACACGCATCACGCAGGCGCCCGCGCTCACCCTGAGGCACAGCGCCCCACTGCCCGAGGGTGTGCGCGACCTGTCCCAGGGGAACCCCGACCCCGAGCTTCTTCCCAGCCTCGAGTCCGCGCTCGAGGCCGTCGATCCCGCCCCGAGCCTTTACGGCGAGTACGCGAATCTCCCCGAGCTGATCGAGATAGCGCGCGCCAGCCTTTACACAGACGGCATCGACGCGACGTCGCTTGCCGTCGTCGGCGGAGCCGCCGACGGGATGGAGCGGGTGCTCGAGGCCAACCTGAGACCCGGCGACAGAGTCGCAATAGAGGACCCATCGTTTACGCGGGTCATCGACCTGATGGGAGCCATGGGCCTCACGCCGCAGCCGATCGCGATGGACCAATTCGGAATGCTCCCCGGGGCCCTGAGCCGCGCCCTCGATACGGGAACCGACGCCGTCATCATCACACCGCGGGCGCAGAACCCAACCGGAGCGGCCCTCGACGCGGATCGGTCCAAGGAGCTGCGCGCGGTTCTCGACACCAGGCCGGACGTTCTCGTCATCGAGGACGATCACGCTGGTCCGGTAGCGGGCCCATCGGAGGACTCGGGGGTTCTCACGCTGTGCGCCGGCCGTCTGCGCTGGTCGACCATTCGGTCGGTGTCGAAGTTCCTGGGGCCCGACCTTCGCCTCGCGATTCTGGCCGGAGATCCGGTGACGGTTGCGCGCGTCGACGGGCGCCAGCGGATCGGGACGGGCTGGGTGAGTCACATCCTTCAGCAGATCGTGGCCCACCTCTGGAGCGATCCCAAGGCTTCCCCGCTCTTCGCCCGGGCCAAAGCGTCGTATTCCGCGCGTCGAGCCAACCTTGTGGACGAGTTGATCCAGCGGGCTATCCCAGCCACGGCACGATCCGGGCTAAACGTCTGGATCGAGGTCGCCGAGGAGGCGGAGACGGTGCGCGCTCTGATGCAGGCCGGTTGGGCGGTTGCTCCCGGCGAGCGTTATCGCATCGAGACTCGCCCCGCGCTGCGCGTCACATCGGCGGCCCTTAAGGAGGGGGAGGCAGAGGCCTTCGCCAACGACCTAGCCGCAATTCTGCAACCGCAGATGCGCACATACTCCGCGTAGCCGTTCGTTCGCGTAACCTCCTGACATGGACAAAACCTGGCTGAGGGAGGCTCGCCCTCATCTTCGGCGTGCGGTCGTCTATGGGGTCATTGCCATCGGTGGTCTCGTGCTGGAGTCATTGCCGTTCTTGAGAGGGGCAGAGAATGCTCTCCCCTACGTGAGCGCGGCGATCTTTACGCTGGCCGGGATCGCTGCGGTCCGAGCCGCAGCGCGCGCCACCCGTGTCCTGTCGCGCCCCAAAGTGGGCGACACTCGCGGGACGGCCCTCGGGCTGCTCGTCCAGGTGGCGGGGTATCTGACCGTGGTCCTGACGGTCATCGGCCTGCTCGGCGGCGAGGTCTCCGGCCTTCTCTTGGGTGGCGCGATCACCGGAGTAGTGGTCGGCATCGCTGCTCAACAGACATTGGCCAACTTCTTCGCCGGACTGGTGCTCGTCACCGTCCGGCCGATGGAGGTTGGCGAGCGTGTCGTCCTCCGTTCCGGCCCGCTGGCGGGTGAGTACGAGGGCGTCGTCACCGACCTCGGCATGTTCTACGTCGACATGGTCACGGATCGGGGGCACGTGAAGCTCCCGAACGCGGGCGTGCTCGCGGCGGCCATCGGGCCCGGGGCGCGGCTTCCAAAGGACGAAGAGGTCGACGACGAAGAGCATCAACGACAGACCCCTCCCTCTGAGGGCGGCCCGTGACGAACTACAGCCCAAGAGGCACTTCATCAGCTGGGGCTAGGGGTGTCTCACCGAAAACGCGCGATCCCGCGGTGACCGCGGTGACTGCGGTGACCGGGTGCACCAGTGGCACCAGTGGCACCAGTGGTTTTCCCGGAGAGGGGTGTGTCTTCCGGAAATCTGGTCGGGCTGATCTCAGCGGTAGGGACCGCCCGGCTAGAGACTTGGCCGCCCGTAGGGCGGATTCCGAGCCTTTCGCTCGGCGAGGCGCAGCGGAGCTTCGCTGAAGGCTAGAGGCCGCCGAAGCGCCTCTTGCGTTTCGAGTAGTCGCGCAGTGCCTCGAACAGCGCGTGGCGATCGAAGTCGGGCCACAGGGTCTCGGTGAAGTAGAGCTCGGCGTAGGCGCCCTGCCACAGCAGGAAGTTACTCAGCCTCATCTCTCCGGACGTCCGGATCAAAAGGTCGACATCGGGAGCATCGGGGGCGTAGAGATGCTCGGCGATGGTTCCGTTTCCATCGCTCTCGCGCAGTGCCTGCGCTGCATCCTCGAGCTCCGCCCTCCCGCCGTAGTTGAAACACGTCAGCAGATCCATGCGCGTGTTGTGCGCCGTTCTTCGTTCCGCCTCGTCGAACTCGACCAGCACGTCGGGCGGAACGAGGTCTCGCCTGCCGATTCGCCTGATTCGGACCCGTCGATCGTCGAGCTCGTCTCGCCGCTGGCGCAGCAGCGCCCGGTTGAAGTTCATGAGGAAGTCGACCTCTTCCGGAGGCCGGTTCCAATTCTCGGTCGAGAAGCTGTAGATGGACAGGTAGCGAATTCCCGCCTCGAGAGCGCCTTCGACGACATCGAAGAGCGCCTTCTCCCCCATCTCGTGTCCTTTGGTGCGAGGCAGGCCGCGCTCCTTGGCCCAGCGGCCGTTGCCGTCCATGATGATTGCGACGTGCGCGGGAACTCCCTCCGAAGGAACGTCCATAGAGGCTCGAGCTTAAGTGGTTGCGAGGAGGCCCAGGCTGCGCAGGGGCCGTTCGAGGTGGTACTCCGCATACCGCCTAAGCGCATGGGTGACATCGATGGTTGCCTGCTTCTCGGCGCTGGCGCCGAAATCACATGCCAGCAGGTCCGCGAGCAGTTTGAGCCGGTCCGGGCCCAGTTTGAAGGCGCTCTCGTCCTCGTAACGGCAGGTGGCGCACACGGCTCCACCGAGCTGGGGACCGAAGCCAACGAGGTTTCCGCCGTCGCCACATCCCGCACACACCATGAGGCTCGGGTGATAGCCGGACACCGACAGAAGCTTGACCATGAACGCGGGGACCGTGGTCTCGGTCTGTCCATGGGACAGAGCCTGTAAGCCGGCCAGGAGAAGTGAATACGTCTGAAAGGCCCTCTCGCGCTCCTCGGACATCTTGTCGACGACGTCGGCCAGCGCGCAGGCTGCCGTATATGCCGCGTAGTCGTCGCGGACTGCAGAAAAAGACTCGATCACGCTCGCAGCCGTGATGGTGTCGAGATTCCGCCCCCTGTAGAACATCAGATCGACGAGCGTGAAGGGCTCGAGCCGTCCGCCGAACCGGCTCTTGGTCTTACGAACGCCCTTTGCCACCGCGCGGACCTTGCCGTTGTTGCGCGTGAAGATGGTGACGATGCGATCCGCTTCGCCGAGCTTGATGCGACCGAGGACTATCCCTTCGTCCTTGTAGAGACCGGGCATGGGTCTCAGCGTAGCCGTGGCAACCGCCCGGAAGCCGACTATCGGACGCTTGTTTGACTCCGAGCTAGGCGATGCCGATCCGCAGGTGCCGGATCTTGTCCTCGCCGTCCTCCTTGACGAAGTCGAAGGTCACCCGCTGGCCCGGTCTGAGAAAACGGAACATCTCGGACGAGTCCATGACGTCGCCGTCGACCGGGTACTCGACCTCGCCGTCGTCCGACACGAGCGTTCCCGTCCTGGTCAGCGAGTCGTACCTCTTTACTGTGGCCTGCGGCATGAGCAGAGGATACCGTCCCGATATCTTGTTCCCCGCCGCTGAGTTGCCGGAACGCTACACCGCCTTGGGAGGTCCGAACCAGGTGCTTAGCGCGTCTGCGAGCCCCGGCTGGGTTAGGTCTCCGACCCAGGCCACATATCCGTCGGGCCGAATCAACACGGCGGTGGGAGCAGTGACCACCCCGATTGCCGGAAGCTCCCACGTACCCGCGTATTTGGCGTCGATCAACTGAACCCGATCTGCCCATGCAGTGATGTCGAAGCCGCCGGGCTCACCGAGGTTGAGGAGCACCGGCCGGGCATCGTGCAGCAGGGTGAAGACCCGCAGCGGGCCGTTGGCAGTGACCAGGTCGAGATCGGGCATGCGGCGTCCGAGCAGCGAGTGTCCTTCGCCCAGGTCGTAATGGATGTCCAGACCGGACATCATCGCGGCAAATCGTTTACGCGGCTCGTCCATGCTCAGCAGCTCGGACACCGTGTCACGCAGCGCCTCGCTGCGATCGTCGACGCGCATGAGCGCGGTCTGCGCCATCGTGTCGCGCAGCACGCGGGCGCCGACCGGGTGACGCTCGGCGTGGTAGGTGTCCAGCAGGCTCTCCG
>Ga0190275_10001895_pt1 | contig 15310 bp, 13 predicted proteins | sample Popmic550T_FD_133745 | JGI IMG/M metagenome (GOLD analysis project Ga0190275, IMG submission 133745) | Populus adjacent soil microbial communities from riparian zone of Yellowstone River, Montana, USA - 550 T | ecosystem: Environmental > Terrestrial > Soil > Riparian zone > Trees stand | place...
GAGACCGAGCACTTCTTCGATCTCGCTCGAGACGATCACCACGGCGTTGCCGGCCGCGGCGAGTCGTCTGATGAGCGCGTAGATCTCGGCGCGGGCGCCGACGTCCACGCCGCGCGTGGGCTCGTCCAGCAGCAGCACGCGCGTGCCGTGCACGAGCCATCGGGCGAGAAGGATCTTCTGCTGGTTGCCTCCCGACAGCGTCCGGGCCGGGCGATCGGGGTTGGCCGGGCGAAGCTCGAGTGCCTCGATCTGCTCGCTCGCGACCTTGCGCTCGGCGCGCTCGTCGAGGAATCCGGCCTTGGCGAACCGGGAGACCGATGACAGGGTCACGTTGACGAAGATCGGCTCATCGAGCACAAGTCCCTGGCTCTTGCGTTCCTCGGGCGACAGTCCGATCCCGGCTTCCACCGCTGACACGACCGAACCGCGCCGCAGCTTCTTGCCGCCCACGGAAACCGTGCCGGCCGTGGCCTTGCGCGCTCCGTAGAGGGTCTCGATGATCTCGGAGCGTCCGGAGCCGACCAGGCCCGCGAGACCGACGATCTCGCCCGCGCGCACCGTGAACGACACGTCGGAGAACACCCCGGCCAGCCCGAGCCCGTCGACGTCCAGGACCAGCGGCGCATCGGCGGGGACCGGAACGGCGGGCGGGAAGACGTTCGCGACCTCGCGGCCGGTCATCAGACGGATCAGGTCCGCGGTCGGGGTGTCGGCGACCGGGATGCCGGAGGCCATTGATCGCCCGTCCTTCAGCACGCTGATGCGGTCGCCGATCTGACGGATCTCCTCGAGCCGGTGCGTGATGTAGACCACCGCGATCCCCTCGGAGGTGAGCTCCTTCACGACGTGGAAGAGGTTCTTCACCTCCTCGGTGTCGAGCACCGCAGACGGCTCGTCCATGATGATCAGCTTGATGTCGTGCGAAAGGGCACGCGCCATGCTCACGATCTGCTTGTTGGCCGCGCTGAGCTGACCCACCTCGGTGTGCGGAGACAGATTGGTGTGTCCCAGTCGACGCAGCAGCTCGGTGGTCTGCCGGGCCGCCTCCGAACGCTTCGTGAACCCGCCGCGCGCCAGTTCGTGGCCGAGGAAGATGTTCTCGGCGATCGTGAGTCCGTCCACGACGTCCAGCTCCTGGTACATCGTGGCAATGCCGAGTTCGAGCGCGGCTTCGGGCGTCGCTATCTCGACGACTTCGCCCTGCCAGGCGATGGACCCCTGATCAGGGCGGTGGACGCCCGCGAGGGTCTTGATGAGCGTGGACTTGCCGGCGCCGTTCTGTCCGAGCACGCAATGCACTTCGCCTGGGCGGACGTCGAGGTCGACTCCCCGCAGGGCATGGACGCCGGCGAAGCTCTTCGTGATGCCGCGGACTTCGAGTAACGCCGAAACTTGGTCACCTTTGATCACAAGGGGACCATAACATGTCGCGGATCGATGAATCGAGCACTCTTGCGAATCGAGGAAGAATGTGGGTCGACCGAACAAACCCCGTAATCCGTCGCAAGATCCAGCTTTCGTCACCTTCTGCTAACGGTCACGCAAAAGCTGTCACAAGGCAAAGGTGTTCTGCTACGTTGTTCACGGTCGGCCGGGGAACCCACCGCAATCGAAGCCAATCGAGCAGTTGCAAATCCCCAGCGCCGACCCCTGCATTCACATTCAAGGAGGAATACATGCGTTCCACACGCACCGCGCGCATCCGGACCCTCGGCGCCGGCATCGCCGCGATGACCGCCATCGCACTTCTGGCCGGCTGCACCGCCGGGGCACCCGAAGAGGAAGACGTCGTCGACCAGGGAACCACGTCGGAAGAGAACGAGGCGAGCGGCGACACGGTCGTCCTCGGCTTCTCGGGTCCTGCGGCCGACCACGGGTGGCTGGGCGCCATCAACTCGGGCGCGATCGCCGCGGCCGAGAGCTTCCCCGACGTCGAGCTGCAGCTCGCGGAGGGCACGAACGACGTCAACGCGCAGATCGCCGCGGTCGAGACCTTCATCAACGACGGTGTCGACGCGATCGTGCTGCTGCCGAGCGACGGCGCTGCGCTGACCGAGGTTGCGATCAAGGCCATGGAAGCCGGCATCCCGGTCATCAACGTCGACCGCGAGTTCTCGAGCCCGTTCGCCGCCCGCGCCACCGTGCTCGGCGACAACTACGGAATGGGCGTCAGCGCCGGCACGTACATCTGCGAGCAGGTGGGCGACAACCCCGACGCGATCGTCGCAGAGATCCCCGGCATTGACTCGCTGCCCCTCACGCAGGACCGCTCGGCGGGCTTCGCGGATGCGCTCGAGGACTGCGGACTCGAAGTCTCCGCCCGCGTGGCTGCCGACTTCACCGTCCAGGGCGGCGAGGCCGCGGCATCCCAGCTGCTGTCCGCCAACCCGCAGATCGACGCTCTGTGGAACCACGATGACGACCAGGGCATCGGTGTCCTCGCGGCGATCGAGGCTGCCGGTCGCACCGAGATGCTCATGGTCGGCGGCGCCGGCTCGCTCAATGCGATGGAGGCCATCGAGGCCGACGACACCGTGCTGAAGGCGACGATCATCTACCCGTCGACGCAGGCCGCCGACGGCATCGCCCTCGCCCGACTGATCGCCCAGGGCAAGACGATGAGCGACCTCATCACGCCGGGCGTGGCGAACCGCATCGTGCTCGATGCACCCGTCGTCACGAAGGAGAACGTCGACCAGTACATCGGTCTGGCCTTCGAGTCCTGATCTGAGGCCTTGCCCGTGAGGAGGCGTCCGCGACCTGCGGGCGTCTCCTCTCGGACTCAGCAGGCTTCGCCTTCGAACACACGACGGAGTTCCAGTGACCGACAACCTTCGCGTCGCCATGATCGGCTACGGCTTCATGGGCGCCGCCCACTCGCAGGGGTGGCGCGTCGCGCCGCGCTTCTTCGACCTTCCCGCCGAGCCGACGATGTCCGTCGTCGTCGGCCGCAATCCCGCCGCCGTCGCCGCCGCCGCTGAGAAGTGGGGCTGGAGCGAGGCCGCCACCGACTGGCGCGAGGTCATCGCGCGCGACGACATCGACGTCGTCGACATCGTGACTCCGGGTGACACGCACGCCGAGATCGCGATCGCCGCCCTCGAGGCCGGCAAGCACGTCCTGTGCGAGAAGCCCCTCGCCAACTCCGTCGCCGAGGCGGAATCGATGACGGATGCCGCAGCCCGCGCCGCCGAACGCGGTGTGCGCTCGATGGTCGGCTTCACCTACCGTCGCGTCCCGGCGGCGACCTTCGCGCGCGACCTCATCGCCCAAGGCCGGATCGGCGAGATCCGGCAGGTGCGCGCCTCCTACCGCCAGGACTGGCTCATGGATGCCGACGCACCCCTGACCTGGCGCATGCAGAAGGATCGCGCGGGCTCGGGCGCCCTCGGCGACATCGGGGCGCACGCGGTCGATCTCTCCGAATACATCACCGGACTCCGCCTGGCGAGCGTCTCGGGCGTCATCGACACCATCGTCGCCGAGCGGCCGCTGCTCGCCGAGGGCGTCGGCCTGTCGGGCACCGCCTCCACGGAGCGCGGCGCGGTCACGGTCGACGACATCGCGCTGTTCTCCGGGCGCTACGCCGGCGCGGAGGGCGGCTACGCCCCGCTCGGCACCTTCGAGGCGACGCGTTTCGCCACCGGGCGCAAGAACGCGCTGCGCATCGAGGTCTCGGGTTCGCTCGGCGCCGTCGCATTCGACCTCGAGCGTCTGAACGAACTCGACTTCTACGACGCCACCCTGCCGGCGACCGAGCAGGGCTTCCGCAAGATCCTCGTCACCGAACACGACCACCCCTACCTGGCACCCTGGTGGCCCGCCGGGCACATGCTCGGCTATGAGCACGGCTTCTCGCACCAGGTCGTCGATCTCGTGAACGCGATCGCCGCGGGTGAGCAGCCGCGCCCGTCGTTCGCCGACGGCCTTCACGTCCAGCGCGTACTCGACGCCGTCGAGAGAAGCTCTGCCGCGGACAGCAGCTGGATCTCCACCGACTGAGCACATCCACCCGAAGAACGAAGGGAACACTGCAATGGCGCGACCGATCACCCTCTTCACCGGCCAGTGGGCCGACCTCCCGCTCGAGGAGGTCGCCAGGCTCGCCTCGGAGTGGGGCTATGACGGGCTCGAGCTGGCCTGCTGGGGCGACCACCTCGACCCGTGGCGCTGGGACGAGTACGGTTACGCCGAGGGCAAGCTCGCGCTGCTGGACAAGTACGGCCTGAAGGTCTGGGCGATCTCGAACCACCTCAAGGGTCAGGCGGTCTGCGACGATCCCATCGACCAGCGGCACCGTGACATCCTCTCCGACAAGGTGTGGGGCGACGGAGACCCCGAGGGCGTGCGCCAGCGGGCCGCCGAGGAGATGAAGCACACCGCGCGACTCGCGGCGAAGCTCGGCGTGAAGACCGTCGTCGGCTTCACCGGCTCCAGCATCTGGAAGTATGTGGCGATGTTCCCGCCCGTCTCGCAGGAGGCGATCGACGCGGGCTATCAGGACTTCGCCGACCGGTGGAACCCGATCCTCGATGTCTTCGACGAGGTCGGCGTGCGCTTCGCGCACGAGGTGCACCCGAGCGAGATCGCCTACGACTACTGGACGACGGTCCGCACGCTCGAGGCCATCGGCCACCGCCCCGCGTTCGGTCTGAACTGGGATCCGTCGCACTTCATGTGGCAGGAGCTGAACCCGGTCGACTTCATCCTGGAGTTCAAGGACCTCATCTACCACGTCGACTGCAAGGACGTGAAGCTCAACCTCGGCAACGGACGCAATGGACGTCTCGGGTCGCACCTCGCCTGGGCCGACCTGCATCGCGGGTGGGACTTCGTCTCCACCGGCCGCGGCGACGTGCCGTGGGAGGCCTCGTTCCGCGCCCTGAACAGCATCGGCTACGAGGGGCCGATCTCGGTCGAATGGGAGGACGCCGGAATGGACCGCCTGCTCGGCGCGCCCGAGGCTCTCGAGTTCGTGCGGCGCAACGCGTTCGCCGCGCCCGCGGCTGCCTTCGACGCCGCCTTCAGCTCGCGCTGAGCGACCTCACTCAGACGCGCGCGGGCAGGCGCGAATCGAGCCATGCGAGCAGGTCGGCGCGCACCTTCTCCTGCCCGACCTCGTTGAAGATCTCGTGCCGGGCGTCCGGGTAGACGTACGTGGTCACATCGGCGAGCTCGGAACGGGTCCGGTATGCGTCCGCGAGTCGATGCACGCTGCGCGGCCCGCCCACCGGGTCGTCGCGGCCGACCATGAGCAGGATCGGGATGTCGTGGCCGGCGGCCTCCGGCATGCTGCGCCTCGGCTTGCCCATCATCTGCAGCTGCCCCAAGAGTCCGAAGGTCTTGCCCATGGGCACCGCGGTGCACAGCGGATCGGCGATGAAGGCGCGCGCCACCTCGTCGTCGGTCGCCAGCCACTCCATGCCGTTGGCATCGGGGGCGTTCCATCTCTCGTTCAGGTCGCCGAGGTTTCCGGACCCGAGCTGGCGGTACACCGTGCCGCTCAGCACCACGTAGTCGTACGCATCGGGATGCTGGTTGAGGAGCATCTGCGAGAGGAACGAGCCCCATGAGTGTCCGAGCAGGACCAGAGGAAGTCCAGGATTCTCCTCGCGGATGATCTCGGTGAACTGCCAGAGGGCATCGAACGCCGCCGGCACGCCACCTGGCCCGAGCTTGCCGAGCTGAGAAGCATCGCCGCCGTGCTGGCGCATCCCCGTGCGACCGTGTCCGCGGTGGTCGTCGGCGTAGACGATCAGCCCCGCAGCCGTCAGGTCCGCGATCAGACGCCCGTACCGTCCGGCGTGCTCCCCGTAGCCGTGGCACAGCTGGACCACTCCGCGGGGGCGACCCTCGGCGGGGTGGACGTCGTAGATGATCGCGACGCCGTGGGCATCGGTGAACTCGGGCATGGGCTGAGTCTATGATCGGGATTTTACTTAACAATGATAATGAACTAGGCTAAGGATCGATGACCGACACCGCAGACTTCGCCCCCGACCTCTCTCGCGAGGCCTCCGATCTGCGTATCGCCACGTTCCGGCTCGCCCGCCGGATGCGCACCGAGCGTGCGGTCGACTCGATGAGCGACGGGCAGTTCGCCGTCCTCGCCGGACTGTCCGTCCATGGGCCGCACACCCTGGGCGAGCTGGCCGATCGCGAGCGCGTTTCCGCGCCCGCGATGAACCGTACAGTCAATTGCCTTCAGGAGTCGGGCTACGTCACCCGCAGCGCGGACGAGAACGACGGTCGCAAAGTCGTCATCGATCTGACCGCCGACGGCCGAGCGGTCGTCGAGGAGACCGCCCGTCGACGCGATGCGTGGGTCGAGGAGGCCCTTGCCGAGATCGCACCGGACGAGCGCCGGATCCTGGCGCAGGCGGGCGCGATCATGCAGCGGATGGTGGCCCGATGATCCCCACGCCCCCTCCACACGCCGCTGGCGCGTCGCGCGGAGCCTCCGGGCGGGTGGCCCGATGAGCGCGATGTTCCGGTCGTTCTCCGTCTTCAACTACCGGGTCTGGTTCATCGGCGCGCTCGTCTCGAACATCGGGGCATGGATGCAGGCCACGGCCCAGAACTGGGTCGTCCTCACCGAGCTGACCGACAACGACGCCGCCGCGATGGGCGTGACCATGGCGCTGCAGTTCGCGCCACCGCTCCTGCTGGTCGGCGTCACCGGCTGGGTCGCCGACCGCTTCGACCGGCGCAGGCTGCTGATGGTCACGCAGGGTCTGCTGTTCGCACTCGCGATCGCGCTGGGCGTGATGATCCTCACCGGGCACATGACCCTCATGATCATGTACGGGTTCGCACTCGCCCTGGGCGTCGTCTCGGCGTTCGACAACCCGGCCCGACAGGCGTTCGTCTCCGATGTCGTCACCCGCGAGAACGCCTCCAATGCGGTGGCGCTGAATGCGGCATCCTTCAACGGCGCCCGCATGATCGGTCCCGCCGTCGCGGGCATCGTCATCGTCGCCGTCGGCACCGGCTGGGTGTTCCTCCTCAACGCCGTCACGTTCTTCGGCATGATCATCGCCCTCATGCTGATCCGGCCGCACGAACTGCTCCCCCGCGCGACCACCGCGGGCGCCTCTCGGCTGGCCGATGGGTTCCGCTACGTCGGCCGGCGCCCCGACCTGATCGTGACATTCGCGATGGTCTTCCTCGTGGGGGCGTTCGGCATGAATTTCCCGATCTTCGCCTCGACGATGGCCATCGAATTCGGCCGCGACGCCGACGGGTTCGGGCTGCTGAGCTCGATCCTGGCGATCGGCTCGCTCGCCGGCGCGCTGCTGGCCGCCCGCCGCGACCGCGCGCGCATCCGGGTGGTCATCGGCGGCACGCTGCTCTTCGCCGTCGCAGCCGGAGTCTCCTCGCTCATGCCGGGTTACTGGACATATGCTGCGACGCTCATGTTCACCGGATTCGCCGTCGTCACGATGCTCACCACCGCGAACGGCTACGTGCAGACCACGACCGATCCGGCGCTGCGCGGACGAGTGCTCGCGCTGTACATGGCGATCTTGATGGGCGGCACCCCGATCGGTGCCCCGGTCGTCGGATGGGCGGCAGCGGAGTTCGGTCCCCGGGTCGCGATCCTCCTCGGCGCGGCGGCCGCTCTCGTCGCCTTCTCGATCGGCGTGACCTGGCTCCTCGTCTCCGGTCGCGTCCACCGCGACGAGACGCGGCGCTTCCACCTCACGATCGATGAGACGCTGCCGGTCCGGGTCGTCGTCCCCGTTCCCGAGGACTTCAGCGAACCCGTCGCAACGACGCGGATCCGGATGCCGCAGCCCCTGCCCCGCACCGGTTGAGGCGCGCGTCGCCCTCGGATCAGCCGCGGAGCCCGAGCCGCGTGAGGTGCGCGTTCGCGAAGCGGCCCGCGGGATCGAGACGCTCGAAGACGGCGCGAGCGTCGGCCAGACGCGGGTGCACGCGGGCGATGTCGTCGGCATCGAACAGGTGCAGCTTGCCCCAGTGCGGCCGCGCGTGGAACGGTGCCAGCGCTTCCTCCACCAGCGGCAGCAGCGCCCGCACTCCGTCGGGATCGTTGCGCCACGTGAAGTGGATCGCGAGGAAGTCCCGCTGATAGGCGCCGCTCAGCCAGAGGTCGTCGGATGCCGCCGTTCGGAGTTCGCTCACGAACAGCACCGGCTGGATCGCCTCCGCCAGCGCGCGCATCGCGTTGAGCGCCGCCGGGGCATCCGTGCGGGCGACGAAGTATTCGCTCTGGATCTCGTCGCCGAACGACGGCTTCCCGTCGAGGCGGAAGTGCGGGAGGCGCAGCATCCAGGGTCCCGGCACACCGCCGAGCTCGGTCAGATCGGGGAGCCCCTCGAGCGGGTTCGCCTCCACGACCCGCGCACCGTTCAGCAGCGCGTCGGGCACCGGATCGTCGTCGGCTCCGAGACGGGTCTTGACCCACACGTCACCGAGCAGCTCGGGCGCCCACCGCGTGAACACCGACACGCTGTAGCCGGCACCGGTGATGTCATCGAACTGGGCCAGGGCGGCATCCCACGACACGTCGCGATACACGTCCTGGCGGGCGCGATAGGTCGGCTGCACCTCCAGCGTGAGCGACACGATCACGCCGAATGCACCGACTCCGACAGCGAGCGCGTCGAAGTCAGCGTCACCGCGGCGCACCTCGTGCAGCTCACCATCCGCGCCGACATAGCGGATGCGGCGCACCGCGCTCGTGAGCACGCCGTTGCCGTTTCCCGACCCGTGGGTCGCGGTGGCGGTGGCTCCGCCGATCGAGATGTGCGGAAGCGAGCCGAGGTTGTGCAGGGCGTAGCCGCGCTCGTCCAGCCAGAGTGCCAGCTCACCGTATCGCGTGCCCGCAGCGACGTCGACGGTCGAGGCCTCGGCGTCGAGTGAGAACCCTCCGCTCAGTCCGGCGAGGTCGATGAGCGTGCCGCTGGTGTCGGGCAGGTCGGTGAACGAGTGCCGCGTGCCGAGCGCGTGCACCGGCCCCCGCCCGGCGACCGCGGCCCGCACCTCGTCGACGGTCGCCGCGGTCACGATCCGCGGGGCGGTGTACTGGTGCGTTCCGGCCCAGTTCTGAGGCATCCTGACAACCTACCGCGGCGGCGTCCCTGGCCGGGGGCGCCGCGGCTAACGCACGGTCTCGGCAGAAAGGCGCTGGGATGCCGTGGCCATGTGCACCGCCATCGCAGAGGCCGCCGCATCCTCGTCACGGGAGAGCACTGCTCGATATACGGCGTCGTGCTCTTCGATGGCGACCCGTGCCTCCGCCTCATCGTGGACGGCCCGGTCGGCGTAGACCTGTAGGAGCGCCCGAACGACGTGCAGAAGATCGACGAGGGTGTCGTTGCCCGCCGCCACCCCGAGCGCGGTGTGGAATTCGAGATCGGCGCGGGCGAACGCTTTGAGGTTGCCGACCTCGGCGCGCATCCGATCCAGCGGCCGGGAGATGGCCGCGAGCTCGGGTTCTCGGGCCCGCCCGGCAGCCAACCGAGCGACGTAGATCTCGAGGCCGGAGCGCAGTTCGAGGAGCTCGACCGTACTCTTCTGCCCGATGAGGAGACCCCAGCGCAACGTCTGAGGCAGCAACTCGCTCGCCGTGCCGCGGAGGTAGGTGCCCGACCCCGGCCGCACGTCCACGATTCCGATGATCTCCAGCGCGGCCAGGGCTTCGCGCACGGCGGAGCGGCCTACGCCGAGGCTCAGCGCCAGGTGCCGTTCAGGGGGCAACCGCGTGCCGGGCTCGATCGAGCCGCTCGTGAAAAGGTCCATCAATCGGCGGGCCACCTCCGACACAGGCGTCCCACTCGGCAGAGCGCCGAGCGACGCTGAGATCTCGGCCGAACGGTCGTCGGGAAAGGCGGGCATGCGAACAACCTAGCGCGAAAAGCTCGAAAGAGGTCTTGCAATTGGTCAACCGGTTTGTCAAAATGGAAAAACGGGCATCACTCCGGATGCTGACGAATCGAAGAAGATCCCAGGAGTCAACGTGGACAACACCCCCGTCGTGGCAGGCGTCGAGTCGCCTGTCGCGAAGTCAGCCATTCGCAAGGTCTCGCTGAGACTGGTGCCCTTCGTGGCGCTGATGTTCTTCATCAACTATCTCGACCGCACGGCGATCGGCTTCGCCGCTCCCAACGGGATGAACGATGACCTGGCACTCAGTGCCGCGCAGTTCGGCTTCGCGTCGGGCGTGTTCTTCATCGGCTACATCCTGCTCGAGGTCCCCTCGAACCTCGCGCTGCACAAGTTCGGCGCTCGCCGCTGGCTGTCGCGCATCATGGTCAGCTGGGGCATCGTCGCGCTGCTGTTCACCTGGGTGCAGAACTTCGAGCAGCTGGTCGTGCTGCGCTTCCTGCTCGGCGTCGCCGAAGCGGGATTCTTCCCCGGCGCGATCCTGTTCCTGAGCCTGTGGGTGCCCTCGCAGTACCGCGGCCGCATCCTGATGCTCTTCTACCTGGCCCAGCCGCTCACCACCGTGATCGGCGCCCCGTTCGCCGGCTGGCTCATCCAGCAGGACGAGATCTTCTTCGGGCTCGCCGGCTGGCGCTTCATGTTCTTCGGCGTCGCCATCCCCGCGATCATCGTGGGAGTCATCGCCTGGTTCTACCTCAAGGACAAGCCGAGCGACGCCAAATGGCTGACCGCCGAGGAGCAGACCTGGCTCACGGAGGCGAATGCCGCTGAGCGCAAGCTCACCGAGAAGTCCGAGAAGCACGTCTCGGTGCGCTTCGCGTTCGGCAGTGGCAAGGTCTGGATGCTGTCGTTCATCTACTTCGGGTTCATCTACGGCCTGTACGCGCTGGCGTTCTTCCTGCCCACGATCATCGAGGGGTTCCAGGCCCAGACCGGTCAGACCTTCGACACGTTCCAGAAGGGCCTCATCACCGCGATCCCGTACCTGCCCGCTGCGATCGTGATGTACTTCTGGTCGCGCGACGCCTCGCGCCGCGGCCTCCGCACGTGGCACATCGCGGCTCCCGCGATCCTCGGTGCGGTCTCGATCCCGCTCGCGCTGTTCGCCGGCTCGCCCGCCGCGACCATCGCCGTGATCACCCTGACGGCGATCGCGATCTTCTCCGCACTGCCGAACTTCTGGACCCTTCCCACGAAGTTCCTCACCGGCATCGCGGCTGCGGCCGGCGTCGCGCTCATCAACACGGTCGGCAACCTGGCGGGCTTCAGCGCCCCCTTCGTCACGGGCGCCGTGCGGGACTGGACAGGCGGGTACGAGATCCCGATGATGATCGTCGGAGGTGTCATGCTCGTCTCGGCGATTCTGATGATCCTCCTCGCCCGAAGCAACAAGGCCGCGGTCACGGCGGCAGGCCTGGCCGCTGCCGACGAAGCGGCCGCGAAGGCGACCCGCGAATGACGAGACTCTGGAACGACCCGGCGGATTTCGCCGACGAGATGATCGCCGGCTTCGTCGCGGCCAATGAGCGGTATGTGCGCCGGGTCGCGGGCGGGGTCGTGCGCAGCACGGTCGTGCCCGAGGGTCAGGTCGCCGTGGTCGTGGGCGGAGGGTCGGGCCACTACCCCGCGTTCGGCGGGCTCGTCGGCCAGGGTCTCGCGCACGGCGCCGCGATGGGCAATCTGTTCGCATCTCCCTCGACGCAGCAGATCCACGCCGTGGCGTCGGCCGCGCACCGCGGTGGCGGGATCTTCTTCACGTATGGCAACTACGCCGGCGACGTGCTCAACTTCGACGCCGCGCAGGTGCGCTTGCGTGCCGAGGGCATCGCGTGCGAGACGGTCGCGGTGACCGACGACATCTTCAGCGCCTCCCCCGCAGAGAAGCACAAGCGCCGCGGCATCGCCGGCGACCTCACGGTGTTCCGCGTCGCCGCGGCCGCTGCTGAGGCCGGATACGACCTCGACGGCGTCACCCGAGTGGCGCGGCTGGCGAACGAGCGCACCCGCTCGTTCGGCGTCGCGTTCACCGGCTGCACGCTGCCGGGGGCGGAGCGGCCGCTGTTCTCGGTGCCGGAGGGCCGCATGGCGGTCGGCCTCGGCATCCACGGCGAGCCCGGCATCGACGAGACCGGCATCCCCACCGCCGACGGCCTGGCCGAGCTGCTGGTCTCCCGCCTGCTCGACGAGGTGCCCGACGGCGCGCAGGTCGCAGGAGCACGAGTGGTGCCGATCCTCAATGGACTCGGCTCGCTCAAGTACGAGGAGATGTTCGTCGTCTACCGGCGCATCGCCGAGCTGCTGCGCGATGCCGGCCTCGAGACCGTCGACCCGCATGTCGGCGAGTACTGCACCAGCTTCGACATGGCCGGCACGTCGCTCACGCTGTTCTGGCTGGACGAAGAACTCGAGCGGCTCTGGGACTCCCCCGTGGACACTCCCGCGTATCGACGCGGCTCGGTCGTCGCCGCGGCCCGAGCGGATGCCGCCACCGACGCCGCGGCTCAGGTCGTGGTCGTACCGCCCTCCGACGAGGCCTCGCGCGCCGTCGCGACGACCGTGACGGCGGCCGTCGAGACGATCGCCGCGACGATCGACACCCACGTGGAAGAGCTCGGCCGCCTCGATGCGATCGCCGGCGACGGAGACCACGGAATCGGCATGCAGCGCGGATCGCATGCCGCGCGGGCTGCCGCGATCGCCGCGCGGGATGCCGGAGCCGGGGCGCAGACAGTGCTCTCCCGCGCCGCCGAAGCGTGGTCCGACCGCGCCGGGGGAACCTCAGGAGCGCTGTGGGGACTGATCCTGGCAAGCCTCGCGGGCACGCTCGGCGACGAAGGGTCCCCCTGTGCGGCTGATCTCGCGCAGGGCGTGGCCGCCGGGGTGCAGAGCGTCATGACCTACGGCAAAGCCGAGGTCGGCGACAAGACCCTCGTCGACGCGCTCGTACCCTTCAGCGTCGAACTCAGCCGCGCCGTCGACGCGGGGACCTCCCTCGCGACGGCCTGGGCGACCGCGGCCGACGCCGCGACGCGGGCAGCGGCATCCACCGCCGACCTGCTCCCCCGGATGGGTCGTGCACGTCCGCACGCCGAGAAGTCGCTCGGCAGCCCCGACCCGGGCGCCCACTCGCTCGCCCTCATCGCGACGGCCGTCGGCGCCGTCCTCGAAAGGAACTTCTCATGACTGAAGCACTGCGGATCGTGATCGGCAGCGACGACGCCGGATTCGACTACAAGGAGATCCTGAAGAAGGATCTCGAGGCCAACGCCGGCGTGGTCTCGCTGGTCGATGTAGGAGTGGATGCCGACGGGCACACCGCGTACCCGCGCGTGGCGATCGCCGCCGCCGAGCTGGTCGCCTCCGGAGACGCCGACCGCGCGCTGCTGCTCTGCGGCACGGGGCTGGGCGTCGCGATCGCCGCGAACAAGGTGCCCGGCATCCGCGCCGTCACCGCGCACGACAGCTACTCCGTCGAGCGCGGCGTGCTCTCCAACGACGCCCAGGTGCTCACCATGGGCCAGCGCGTCGTCGGCATCGAGCTCGCCCGCCGCCTCGTGCGGGAATGGCTCACCTACCGCTTCGATTCCTCTTCGGCATCCGCCGAGAAGGTCGCGGTGATCGGCGAATACGAGAGCACCGGCAGCTGCTGATGAGTGCGCGCGTGACCGTCGGCGTGAGCCTCAAGATGTACTTCGGTCATCGCGAGGCCCGCGAGTGGTTCGCGCGCGTCGCGGAACTCGCCGCGCGGCATCCCGCAGTGTCTTCGGGAGACGTCGAGTTCTTCGTCATCCCGACCTACCTGCAGATCGCCCGCGCAATCGAGGCGTTCCACGGCACGCCCACGATCATCGGGGCGCAGGATGCCGCGGCGGAGGATTCCGGGGCGTTCACGGGCGAGGTCAGCCCCGCCGAGCTGGCCGAGATCGGCGTCGGTGTGGTCGAGATCGGGCACGCCGAGCGCCGCCGGCTGTTCGGCGACACTGACGCGGTCGTGCGCGCGAAGACCCACGCGGCACTGCGCAACGGTCTGCGACCGGTGCTGTGCATCGGCGAGCAGCAACGCGATGAGCCCTCCGGCGCTGCCGCGCGGACGGTCGCCCAGCTCGCCGATGCGCTCGAGGGGGCGCCCGCCGGCCCCCTCATCGTCGCGTACGAGCCGGTCTGGGCGATCGGGGCCGCCGAGCCCGCCCCGGTGGAGCACATCCGAACCGTCACGCTGGCTCTGCGCGACGCGGTGACGGATCGCCCGGGGTCGTCCGTGATCTACGGCGGGTCCGCCGGCCCCGGACTGCTCACCGAGATGGGCGACGCGGTCGACGGACTTTTCCTCGGTCGTTTCGCGCACGACCCTGTGTCGCTGGAGACCGTCCTGGACGAGGCCGCCGTGCTGGCGATCGAGCGCGCAGAAGGCCTTGGCACGTGATCGGCCTCGGCACGTACGCGTTCTTCTGGCAGCACTCCCCGCGCGTCGACGACCCGCTGACGCTCATCGGCGCTCTCGAGGCGACCCGTGCGCTCGAGGTCGACCTCTTCCAGATCTGCGACTACGCGCCCCTCGAGCACATGTCCGACGCGGCGCTGAACGATGCCGCATCCGCCGCCCGAAATCTCGGGCTCACGATCGAGCTGGGCACGAAGGGCATCGATCCCGACCACCTCGCGCGGTTCCTGCAGCTCGCGGAGGTCTTCGATGCCCGGCTCGTGCGCAGCATGCTCTACGGCCCGCAGTCCCGCCCGACGCTCGCCGAGGCCGAGCAGCATCTGCGCGAGGCGCTGCCTGCGTACGAGGCATCCGATGTCACGCTCGCGCTCGAAACCTACGAGCAGGTCGCGACGGCTGACCTCGTGAGCCTCGTCGCCTCGTTCGGCAGCCCGCAGCTGGGCATCTGCCTCGACCCCGGCAACGTCGTCGCGCGGCTCGAACGCCCGCGCGATGCGGTAGAACTCGCGGCCCCCCTCGTCGCGAACGTGCACGTCAAGGACTTCGCTTTCGCCCGGCAGGACGGCTGGGTCGGCTTCACCTACTCCGGCGCCCCGATGGGCTCGGGGCTTCACGACTACCCGCACCTGCTTGAGACCGTCCGCCCGCGCGAACGCGGAATCAACGAGATCGTCGAGCACTGGCTGCCCTGGCAGGGCGACCCCGAGACCACCATCCGAACCGAGCGGGATTGGACCCGCACCACCCTCGAATACCTCAGGAGCACACAATGAGCACGACAACCGACCCTTCGACAAGCCCCGACCCTTCGACAGGCTCAGGGACCGACCAGAAGTACAAAGTGGCCGTCATCGGCGCGGGCGGCAAGATGGGCATGCGCGTGTCGAACAATCTCGCCAAGACCGCCCACGACGTCGCCTACGTCGAGAACTCCCCCGCCGGCGCGCAGCGCACGATCGA
>Ga0190275_10001896_pt1 | contig 15307 bp, 10 predicted proteins | sample Popmic550T_FD_133745 | JGI IMG/M metagenome (GOLD analysis project Ga0190275, IMG submission 133745) | Populus adjacent soil microbial communities from riparian zone of Yellowstone River, Montana, USA - 550 T | ecosystem: Environmental > Terrestrial > Soil > Riparian zone > Trees stand | place...
AAGCCATCGCGGTGGCGCAGGTGGTGCTCGGGGCTCTCGGCGATCTCCGGCAGGTTCGGATCGGGCCGGTGGAGCTGCACGAGCTGGTCGAAGACGAGCGGCTTGGGGAGCCGGTGCGTGGTCCAGGTGTGGAACAGCTCCTTCAGCTGGGGGTGGAGCGCACGGGCGAACGTCCAGCGATCCGCCAGCGAGAGGAGGGCGCGAACGGACTGCAGCTCCGCGGCGTCATCTCCCGTGGTGACGAGGCTGGAGCCGAAGGCGTCCCGGCCCTCGGGTGTGGAGAGCAGGGCGGTGCGCAGGGCTGTCCAGCGCTCGCGCAGGGCCGCGGCGCGCGGCTGCTGCTCCGCGGGCAGCGCGCCGGAGAAGAGGCGCTCCAAGTCCATCAGCGTGAGAATGGACTCGGCCAGGCTGCGCTCCAGATCCTCGAGGGAGGAGGCCTCCGGGAAGCCGAGCTGCAGCAGCAGGCGCATCCGGGCGTCGAGCGAGGGGAACTCGGCGAGCGTGGGCCGATCCGGGGCGCCCTTCTTGAAGACGCGGCGGGTGATGAAGTCGCGCTTGAAGTCGAACAGCGGCAGCTCGCCCGTCAGGCGGCGAGCCAGGTCCTCCTGCTCGCTCTCGATGTTGAAGAGGCAGGCGAGGAAGCGGGCCACATGGCGGGAGACGCGGATGAGCACGTTCGACTCGATGGCCCCGGAGAGGTTCGAGCCTCCGGACTTCCGGTAGGCATCGAAGACCTGGAAGAGCTCCGGCTCATGCTCGGTCAGCCAGGCGTCGAAGCGCTCCGAGAGTCGCCGCAGCCCGCGGGGACGGTAGAGGTCCTCGAAGGTGAACCCGGGCAGGCCCAGGGTCAGCTTGGGGCTGGAGTCGTTGGGGAGAGCAGTCGGAGCGCGCATATCACGGGTGGTGTAAGGGCAACCTGGGGGAACGGCCCTTGAAAAATGCCTATTTCGCGGGCTGCCGCTCGGAAAGCAAGCGGGCTTGACACCCTACATGGGGCCGGCCAATGGGAGCGATTCCCCTGGCTTTTCACCCGGACGCCCGCTTGGCCTGCCAGGGGAGGGTGCTACAAAGGCGCGCCCTGCCTCCCGAATCACCAGGAGTGAATGTGTCCACCGAGCACGCTCCCGCCGTCTCTCGCTCCGACGCGGGGACTGTCGCCTCCCCGGTCACCGAGGGGTGGGGGCTTGCCGCCGGCTGTCTGGCCGCAGCCACGGTGCTGGGGCTGACGCTGCAGCTCACCAACGGCAACCTGCGAGAGGATGCCATCGTGGGGCTGACCCGGGCCCTCCTGTTGTGCCTGATGGGCATTGCCGCCTCGAGACTTGGGCGGTGGACGCCTCGGGTGGAGGACATGCTGGCCGTGCTCCTGGGGGGCGCGCTGCTGCTCCAGCTCCAGGTGATGATGCTGGAGCACCCGGGCATGTACCTGCGGCTCAGCGGCAACTGGCCCTATGCCCCCCTCTACTGGAGGCTGGCCACGGAGGCGTTGATCGCGGGTGCACTCCTGGCGGGCTCGGAGCGCTCGCGGCGCTGGCTCATGCTCGCGCTGCTGGGGGTGCACTTCTCCCTGGGCGCCTGGCTGCTGCGCACCTCGCCGACGCCCTGGATCGACGTCTTCGTCTTCGAGACGCAGGGGGTGGAGGCCTTCCTCCAGGGGCGCAACCCGTACGCCATCACCTTCCCCAACATCTACGGGGATGGCGGGTTCTATGGCGAGGGGCTGGTGGAGAACGGGCGGCTGCTGTTTGGCTTCCCGTACCCGCCGCTCAGCCTCTACCTCTCCACGCTGGGCAAGGTGCTGGGGGGGGATCCTCGCTTCGCCCGGCTCGTGGCCATCACGCTGGCGGCGGGCCTCATGGCGTATGCGCGCGGCGGGAGGTTGGGGGCCGGGGCCGCGGCGCTGCTGCTGCTGACTCCGCGCGGGCTCTTCGTGCTCGAGCAGTCGTGGACCGAGCCCTTCCTCGTCCTGTTGCTGGCGGCCACCGTGTTCTGCGCGTGCCGGTACCCTCGCGCGCTGCCCTATGTGTTCGGCCTCATGCTGGCGGTGAAGCAGTACACCGTCTTCATGCTGCCGCTGCTGCCGCTGCTCACGCCCCTGCGAGGACGGCAGCTCTGGGGGCTCCTCTGGCGTGCGGGCGTCACCGCGCTGGCGGTGAGCCTGCCCCTCGTCGTCATCAACGTGCCGGCCTTCATGCGGAGCGTGGTGACGCTGCAGCTCCATCAACCCTTCCGCTTCGATTCACTGAGCTACCTGGCCTGGTGGGTGTCACAGGGGCACCCGCAGCCGCCGGTGTGGATCTCCTTCGTGGGGGTGGCCGTGGCCACGGCGCTGGTGCTCTGGCGCGCGCCCCGGACGCCCGCGGGGTTCGCGGCCGGGGTCGCGTTCGTCTACGCCGTCTTCTTCGCCTTCAACAAGCAGGCCTTCTCCAACTACTACTACTTCGTGGTGGGCGCGCTCTGTATCGCGGTGGCGGCACGGCAGCCCCCGGACGCGCCTGCTCCCCAGGGGCGGTGAAGCGTGGGGCTCAGGCGGTGCGGCGCGGGGGGGGCTTGGGAGGCTCCTGGGGCGGAGAGGCCCGGAGCCGCTGGGCGCGCAGGGCGCTGCGCTCCTTCGAGTCCTTGAGGACGAAGCTCACGTCGGGTGTCGTCTCCGCCTCCACGTAGATCTGGTACGAGAAGAGCGTCTTGCTCAGCCGGATCAGCGCGAGGTTGGCTTCGAGGGCCGCCTTGCCGAGCACTCCGTTGCCGAGCACCTTGGGGAAAGGCGCAGGGACGCCACGGAGGTCCTTGATGCGGAAGCCGTTGTCTCGCAGCAGGTGGCGCAGGCTTCGGAAGGTGAACAGGCGCGTGTGCGTCCGGTCGAGGATGCCTGCCTTGCCGTAGTTGAACTGCCCCGCCAGCAGCATGAGGCGCTGGACGACGAAGGCCACGTTGGGCGTGGTGAGCACCAGCTTCCGCGGCGTGTAGTCGAACTGCTGGCGCAGCTCGCTCAGGAACCGCTCGGGATCCTTGAGGTGCTCGATGACGTCCAGCAGGAGCAGGTGGTCGTAGTCGCGCACGTTGAATCGCAGCGGCTCGTCCAGGTTCTGGACGTGGACCTGGATGCGCGGATCGGGCTCGGCGGGCGGGTGCTGGTCCACGACGGCCGTGGTGCAGCCCTTGTTGACGAGCTCGGCCGCCATGCCTCCCGGCCCGGCGCCGATGTCCAGCACCTTGGCTCCGGGGGGGACCGCGTCCAGGGCCCACGAGTGGCTGCTCGCGTAGCCGAGCTTGAGATCATAGTGCCGGTTGTCGTGGCTGATCGGATCGTAGCGGCGCTGGTAGAGCAGGCCGGCGCGGTGGAGGACGTTGCGCACCGTCGCCGGCATCACGTCCTTGGCGTACTTCATCCCGTTCACCCGGGAGATCTCGTCTCCGTAGTAGGTGGGGATGGGCAGCTCCAGCACGCGCGCCTTCGCGTTGAGGAGCTGGAGGATGATCTCGGTGTCGAAGTGGAAGTCGTTGGAGTTGAGCTGGAAGGGGATGCGGCGCAGCGCCGCCACCGAGTAGATGCGGTAGCCGCTGTGGAACTCGGACAGGCGGGTGCCCAGCAGCGCGTTCTGCACGGTGGTGAGGATCTTGTTCCCCACGTACTTGTAGAGCGGCATGCCGCCCTTGAGCGCGCCGAAGCGGTTCATCATCCGGCTGCCGAAGACGGCGTCCGCCTGGGCCGTGTGCAGGGGCTCCATCAGCCGAGGCAGCTCCTCGGGCGCGTACTGCCCGTCGCCGTGCACCATGGCGACGAAGTCGAACCCCTCCGCGATGGCGTAGGCGTAGCCGACCTTCTGGTTGCCCCCGTAGCCCTGGTTGTGCTCGTTGCGCAGCACCGTCATCCGGATGTCCGGATGGTTCTCCAGGTACTCGCGGCCGATCTCGAAGGTCCGATCCTGGGAGGCGTCGTCGACGACGAGCACCTCGCACTCGTACGTCTGGAAGACCGAGGCCGGGATGCGCTCCAGCACCCAGCGCAGGGTGGACTCGGCGTAGTAGGCGATGACGAAGATGAGCAGCCGTGGCTGCTTCGACGGCGCGGTCATGAGAGGGCCTCGGAGCGCCGTCTATAGCCGTCCCATGCAGGGCGCTTCAAGCTGCGTGGAACGGCCTGTGTTCACGGGAGGTGGCCCTTGCCCTCCTGCCCGGCCCATGGGCGGGAGGTTACTTCGCCTTGGGACGGCGCGGGCGGACGGGGACAACTCGGGGCTCGGGGGGGGGCTCGGGGGGAGCCGCGGTGGGGGGCTTCGCGGCCTTCAGCTCCTCCACCTCGCGCCGCAGGCGGAGGACCTCGGCGGAGAGCTGGGCGTAGGAGTCCCGGACGTGCCCGTTGAAGATGCGCTGGCGGGAGAGGGTCTCGTTGATGAGCACCTGGCACGTCTTGCGGAAGGCCCACTTCGCCACCACCACGAGCTGACCCACCCCGCCTCGGTGGGTGTGCAGCGGCAGCGGCTGGGCCGGGTCCGCGTTCTCCTCCAGGGCCTGGAGGTTGAAGGACAGCGGATCGACCCGAGGCTCGACGCCCTCTTCGGGGACCTCGGCGGCCTCGGAGGTGGGGAGGCCGCGCAGGCGCAGGCGCTCCTCGATGCGGGCGATCAGCTCACGCGCGGGGATGTCTCGTCCCAACAGCTTCATTGGCGCTTCTCCTCGAGGATGCGATCCAGCTCTTCCTGGTAGGCGGCCACGACCTTCGGCCACGAGTACTTCTTCGCGTAGGCGAGGCCCTTCTTGCCCATGGGGGCTCGCTCCTGGCCCACCTCGCGCAGGCCCGTGATGAACGACTCCAGATCTTTGTATGCCCGGCCCGCCCCGCTGCGCTCCACCTGGCCCACCAGCACGTCCGAGTGTCCATTGACGAGCACTGGCGTGGACTGGGCGAAGGCCTCCAGCGTGAGCAGCGAGAGGCTCTCGAAGCGCGAGGGCACCACCACCGCGAGCGCCCCCGCCAGGGCGTCGTGCTTGTCCTGTTCGTCGATGCGGCCCACGTAGCGCACCCCTTCGCCGGACAGGTCCATGTGGGCCTCGCCCGCGAGGACGAGGTCTGGCGCGTCCGCGTACCGCTCCCGCAGGGCGCGGTGGTGGGAGAGCAGCTCGGGGATGCCCTTCCCGGGCTCCAGCCGCCCTACGTAGAGCAGGTAGGGGCGGTGGACGCCGTGCTGCTCGCGGAAGCGCTGGGGCGAGCCCTGGGGTCGGTCCACCCCGACGCCGACCACGCGGGCGCGCGCGTGCTTCGGGTAGAAGCGCTGGATGAGGGAGACCTCCTCCGGGGTGTTGCACATCAGCACGCGAGGGCGCTCGAAGACGTCCGCATAGGTGCCGAAGCGGATGGGGGGCTCGTCATGCGCGGTGGGCACGAGCAGCGTCCGGTTCGCCACCATGGGCAGGCCCCAGACGGTGGGCGCGTAGAGGTAGGTGAAGAAGATGAAGGCGTCGTAGGCCTCGCGTGACGTCTCGAGGTGAGCGAGGAGCCCCGGGCACAGGGGGCCCTGCTCGGCCACCCAGTGCTCCTCGCGCAGCCGCTCGTTGGCGCGGTGGAAGACGGTGTTGGACAGGGCGTTGAAGGGGCGGATGTTGCGCGTGCGTGTCACCGGGAAGCGCAGCACTGGCAGCCCGTCGACGGTGTCCGGTCCTGGCGGGAAGACGTTCTCCCAGGAGAGGTGGTTCTTCGCGCAGGTGGTGAGGAGGGTGAGATCCCAGTGGGGTGCGAGGTGCTCGGAGAGCTGCTGGGCGTGGCGCTCGGCGCCTCCCGTCACTTCCCCGAAGCGCTGCACCACGATGGCCACGCGCGGGCGCTTGGGCTTGCGAGCGGGCCTGCGAGGCGGGGGGCGGGGGGAGGCCGCCTTGCCGAGCGCCTGGGCCAGGGCTGCCTGGCTGTTCTCCGCGGACAAGTCAGTGAGGCGCCGGGCCTGTCCCTGCAGCAGACGCTGGTGCAGGTCCCGGTTCTCGGTCACCTCCACCACCAACTCGGCGAGGAAGGAGAAGTGCTTCCGGTCGAAGGCGATCCCCGCGCCTCCGAGGGTCTCTGGGACGGCGGCGGCGCCGAAGGCGAGGACAGGCACTTCGGCGGCCATGGCCTCGATGAGGGGGACGCCGAAGCCCTCGTGCTCGCTCATGGAGACGAAGACCTGGGCGGAGCGGTAGGCCGCCACCAGCTCGGAGTGGCTCAGCCGTCCCAGGAAGTGGACGCCGGGCAGTGTCTTGGCGGTGCGCTGCAGGGACTTGAAGTAGCGGCTCCCGGGCTCGTAGCCGCCCACTATCAGCAGGCGGGCCTGGGGGCGCAGACGCACCAGCTCCGCATGGAGCGCGAGCAGGTCCTCGAAGCGCTTGTGGGGCGCCACCCGGCTCACGCTCAGCACGGTGGGGCCTGGGCCCTGAAGACGCTGGAGCAGGGCCGGGTCCGCGCTGGCTTGCGCGAAGCGCTCGGGCTCGATGAAGAGGGGAACGGTGTGGACGTTGCGATAGCCGGCGGCGCGCAGCTCCGCGGAGTTGAAGTCCGAGACGCCGATCGCCAGCTCCACGAAGGGCGCCATCGCAGCGAGCTGGGCGCGCCCGGAGGTGAGCGCCTCGGCCAGCGGGGTGCCCGTGTAGAAGCGCGCGGGGCTGATGTTGTGGAAGACGAGCCCGCGGCGGCAGGACAGGTGCATCAGGGTGCCGCTGAGCTGCGAGGCGATGCCGTGGTGATAGAGGACCAGGTCGTCCGGGGCGGGTCGCAGGGCGGAGAGGGGATGCGCCAGGGATTCCAGGCCGGAGCCCACCTCGCCCGCATAGAGTTCGCCGAAGTGGCCCATCCGGCGCAGGAGGAGCTGCAGATGCAGCGCGGCCTGGCCGGTGGCATCACCCGTGACGAAGCTGGGAATCAACTGATGGACCGCCATGGGGCGTCTTGCCTATCACACGCCCGTGGTATGAGGCGCCCCGTGTCCATCGGTCCCATTGCTTTCGACGCGAGCCTCTGGGACGAGCCGACCACGGGGATCGGCCTGTATACCCGTTGTCTGGCCTCGGCCCTGGAAGGACTGGGAGTCCGGCTGGAGCTCTTCGGCGCGCGGGTATCGGGCGAGCACCCCCGTGAGGGGATGGGCCGCACGGGCTATGCGCTGGCTCGCCTGCCACAGGAACTGGCGGGCTCGCAGGCGCGGCTCTTCCATGCGCTCGGCAACTTCAACCTCCCGCTCGTGCGGGTGCCAGGCAAGGCGTACGTCGTCACCGTGCATGATCTGCTCCCGCTGACGATGAGGGAGACGGTGTCCACCGCGTTCCGGTGGCAGTTTCGCCTGTGGCTGGCGCGCAGCGTGAGGGTCGCGGACCGGGTGATCTGCGTGAGCGCGTACACCGAGGACGCGCTGCTGGCACGCTTCCCCGAGGTGGCCGGGCGTACGCAGGTGGTGCACAACGGCGTGGACCACGTGGAGGCGGAGCGCCTGGACGCCACGGGCGAGGCCTTCTTGCGCGCGCTGGCACTGCCCAAGGACTTCGTGCTGTACGCGGGCTCGCTGGACGTCCGCAAGAACGTGGGCCTGGTACTGGACGCGCTGGAGCACCTGCGGGCCAGCGGGAAGAAGGCCTCGCTGGTGCTGGCGGGGCAGAGCTGGTTTGGCTCGGGGCCGGTGGAGACACGGGTGGGACGGATGCGCGCCGAGGGCTTCGACATCCGCCCGCTGGGTTATCAGTCCGCGCCGGTCTTCTATGAGCTGATGCGGCGTGCGGCCCTCTTCGTCTTCCCGTCGCGAGGGGAGGGGTTCGGATTGCCACCGCTGGAGGCGATGCGGATGGGGACGGCCACCATTGTCTCCAATGCGGGCTCGCTACCGGAGGTGTGCGGGGACGCGGCGCCCGCGGTGCGCCCGGACGACGCGGAGGGGCTGGCGGAGCTCATCGACCAGCTGCTGCGCTCACCGGGGGAGCGGCAGAACTGGGGGGAGAAGGGGAGGCGCCGCGCTGCGGAGTTCACCTGGAAGCGCGCCGCTGAGCAGACCCTGGCAGCCTACGAGGTAGCACTCACGAGAAAGCATGCATGAAAGCCCATACGATTCGAGGAAGAGCGATTGCTCTATTCCTCGGTCTATTGCTCGTTTCGAGGCAGACCTCTGAGCCTTTCGTGGCTGGGGTGTCGCCATGACCATTGGCAGCCGTGTGGTGGAGGCCTTGGAGCTGCTTGGGAGGTTGGGCGAAGAGGCCCGCTCACCCGAAGAGAAGGAGCGATTGGAACTGGCTTTCGACGCGCTCCTGTTCATTTCTAATATGGGCCTGGCCTATGGCTTTGAAAAATACCGCGAACACTCCGCTGCCAACGGCCCCCCGCTCGTGATTGCAACCTTTGACTCACGTGAGGAGGCGGATGCCTGGCTCAACAGTCAGACCGAACCGCCGCACAATGCTAAAGTCCTGATCGCGGGGAAGTATTTTGTCATTGCCCACATTCCAGACCTCAATCATCGCGCTTTCATCCAGGACCCCATGATTGAATTTTACCTGGAGGACATGATTTACATGGGGCTTCCTACCCCGGTGGCCGCCTTCAACACCTATGACGAAGCCATGGAATGGCTCAACAGCCAGCCCGAGCCTCCGCGTCAAGTCTTCATCACGGTCGCAGGCGAATATTACCTCGCAGTGTATCATTACAAGGTCAACCTTCGGGCGCTCTACCCCATCTCTATGGCTGCGAAGAACGTGCAGCGAGGCCCGCCAGAGGACTGAGCGGAGGCCTGCGCTCAGGGTCGGAGGTCACCGCCCAGACTTCCTGCGGTCCTGTGCCCGTCGCCTCGTCCGGGACGGCCCTCAGGGCGTGCTCAGCCCGAGCACCTGACGCAGCGCATCCGTCACCGTGTGCCTCGGCTCCCAGCCCAGGGCGCGCAGCTTGTCCGGGGCGCCGACGAGGCTCGGGATGTCCGAGGGCCGCAGGCGCGCCGGATCCAGCTCGATGCGCACCGACAGGCCCGACAGCACCAGCATCTCCTCCAGCACGGAGCGGATGGTCCGGCCCGTGCCGCTGCAGACGTTGTACATCTGCCCCGCCACTCCCGCCGTCAGCAGCAGCCGATAGGCCCTCGCCACGTCCCGCACGTGGGAGAAGTCGCGGATGGCGTCCAGGTTGCCCACCCGCAGCACCGGGTCCGCCTTTCGCTGCCGGATGGCGCGCAGCTGCGCCGCGAAGGAGGGCACGACGAACGTGGGATCCTGCCCGTCGCCCAGGTGGTGGAAGGCTCGCGCCACCACCACCTGCAGTCCGTAGCTGTGGTGGAACTGCTGGCCCGCGAGCTCCGCCGCCCGCTTCGAGGTGGCGTAGGGACTGAGCGGGATGAGCACCTGCTCCTCGGTGGCGCGGGTCCCCTCGGGCACCGGGCCGTACACCTCGCCCGAGCTGGCCAACAGCACGCGTGCCTCGGGAGCGCTCTCGCGGGCCGCGGTCAGCAGATTGACCGTCCCGAGCGCATTGACCGCGAAGACCCGCGCCGGGTTGCCATGGCTGCGTGCCACGGAGCTGAAGCCGGCCAGGTGGATGATCCCCTCCGGCCGGGCCTTCTCCATCGCCGCGCGCACGGCGGCCTCGTCCGCGATGTCAAAGTTCAGCGCGGCACTGCTCATGCCCTCGGCACGAGGCCCGTGCGCCTCCACCACCTCGTCACCCGCCGCCCGCAGCAGCTCGCAGAGGTGCTGCCCCGCGAACCCATCCGCTCCCGTGACCAGGATGCGCATCTAACGGCCCCCCCTCTTCGGGGTGCCGCGGTCCTGCTCTGGGGTGACGATGATGTGCGCGCCGGATGTGTGCATGCCGAGTGTTCCCTGGGCGAAAGCCGCGCGTTTGTACCCGACGCTCTGCCTTGCGCCAACCGTTGGAGTACAGGAGTTCTTGCGGCCCCCGCCTCCGGTGGCTACGTAGGAGCGCGACCCAGGAGGCCGTCATGCGGATTCAAACCTGTCTCGTCCTACTCGTGTTCCTGACGGCCCACTCCGTGGGAGCCCAGCCGGCCGAGGTTCGTCCGACGGTCGAGACGCAGCCGGTCGTCCGGGGTGGCAATGCCCCCCAGGATGTGGCGCTCTGGCCCAACTCCGGCAACGCGGAGCAGAGCCTCTTCCTCGTGGCGGACTCGGTGGTGGGGCTCATCACCTTCCGGCTGAATGGGAGCGAGCAGCAGGCCCTCCTGGCGGACGGCGTCGCGCACGGCGTGGACGTGCGCGAGGGCTTCTCCCTGCCCGGCGGCACCGCGCCGCTCATCGTGGTGGCCAATGGGACGATCCAGGCCCTCACCGCGTACATGGTGGATCCGCTCACGCTGCAACTGCGCCGGGTGGACACGGGCAACCTGTCCGTGGCGAGCTTCTCCCCGCGCACCGTGACGCTGTACCGGAGCGCCGTGAACGGGGCCCTCTATGCCTTCATGTCCAATGCCACGGGCACCATGCAGCAGCTAGAGCTGCGCCCCACGGATGGTGGGGTGGAGGGGGTGCCGGTTCGCAGCTTCGCGGTCGGTGGCGCCGTTGCGGGGGCAGTCGCGGACGACCAACAGGGCTACCTCTTCGTCGTCCAGCAGAACACCGGCATCTGGCGCTATGACGCCGAGCCTGGTGCCAACGATAGCCGCGTCAGCGTCGCCGATACGACCGAGCCGCTCACGGCCCCCCTGGGCGGAGTGTCGCTCTATACGCTCGCCGACGGCACCGGCTACCTCCTGGCCGCGAGCGCCGGTGGCGACCAGGTCGTCGTCTACAACCGCCGGCCGCCCCATGCCGCGCTGGGCAGCTTCGCCGTCGTCCAGGATGGTGGCATCGATGCGGTGACCGGCCCGACCACCGTGGAGGCCTCGTCCCGCTCACTCGGGCCGAACTTCCCGGCCGGGCTCGTGGCCGTGCATGACGCGATCAACGATCCCATGCAGAACGACAAGCTCGTCTCCTGGGTGGCCGTGGCCAACGCCTTCAACCCGCCGCTCGCGGTGAGCCAGCCGGGAGGCTCTCCCGATGCCGGGACCGCCGACGGAGGAACGGGGACGGATGGTGGGGGTGGGGGAGGAGGGGGTGGTGGTGGTGGGGGCCCCACGTTGCCTGTCGAGCCCGACAGCGGCTGCAACTGCTCTGCAGCCACGGTGCCTGGCACCTTGCTCTTTGTGTTGGCGGGGCTGGCGCTGCGCGGCCGCCGGCGGCAGGGTTGATGATGGTTGCCAGCGGCCGTGCTCCGCGCTGAAGTGCCCGCCCCCATGCTTCGACTCCGACTCGTCCTCGCGCTGGTTGCCCTCGCTGCCGCCGCGTGCCGCAGCGCTCCCCAGACCTCGGAACCGGCGGCCGCTGCGCTCGCGCAGCCTGTCGCGTCCGCGCCCGCCGAGCCCCTGCGGCTCACCGTGGTGGGCCTCAATGATCTGCACGGCTGGGTTGCCCCTCACCGCACCCCGCTCAAGGGGGGAGTCGAGGTCCAGGAGGGGGGCCTCGCCGCCCTCGCCGGCTATGTCGCCCGGCTGCGCGCGGACAACCCCGGGGGCGTGCTGCTCCTCGATGGAGGAGATCTCTTCCAGGGCACGCTCGCGTCCAACCTCACCGAGGGGGCCGTCGTCATCGACGTCTACAACCACCTGGGAGTCACGGCCGCGGCCATCGGCAACCATGAGTTCGACTACGGCCCCGTGGGGCCATCTCCGGTGCCCACGAAGCCGGGCGATGATCCGCTGGGCGCGCTGAAGGAGCGCATCCGGCAGGCCCGCTTCCCGCTGCTGTCCACCAACACCCGCGAGGCTGCCACCGGCCAGCGCCCGGCGTGGCTGGGCAATGACGGCACGCTCCTCGTCACCCTGCACGGTGTGAAGGTGGGCATCGTGGGGCTGACGACGCCCTCCACGCCTGTCACGACCAACCCCACCAACGTCGCGGCCCTCCGCTTCGATCCGCTGGCACCGGCGGCCGTGGAGGCCTCGAAGAGCCTGCGCGAGCGCGGGGCGAAGGTGGTCATCGGCGTGGCCCACGCGGGCGGCAAGTGCCCGCGCCTGGACAACCCTCGGGATCTCTCCAGCTGCGAGCAGAAGGAGGGGGAGATCTTCGCGGCCCTCGAGCCGCTGCCCCCCGGCACCCTGGACGCGGTGATCGCGGGGCACACCCATCAGGTCATGGGGCACTTCATCCACGGCGTGCCCGTCATCGAGACATACGGACTGGGGCGCTCCTTCGGCTACATCGAGCTCTTCCTGGATCCGGCGAGCCACCAGGTGCTGCCCGACCGCACCCGTATCCATGCCGGCATTCCCCTCTGCACCCAGGTGGACGCGACGAGCGGAACCTGTGAGGCGCGCAAGCTCCGGGAGCAGGCGGAGGTGCGGCTCGTGCCGGCCACCTTCCTGGGGGCGCCGGTGGTGCCGGACCCCGCGGTGCAGGCGCTCATCGCCCCCGTGCTCGCACGCGTCGAGCAAGAGCAGCACCGGGAGCTCGGGCTCACCGTCCCCGTGGCGCTCAAGCGCGACTACCAGGCCGAGAGCACCATCGGAGACTTCCTCGCGGACTCGCTAAGGGGGGCCGCGGGCGCGGAAGTGGCGCTGCTGAACCCCGGCGGCCTGCGCGCCGACATCGACGCGGGCCCCCTCACCTTTGGAGATGTCTACGAGGTGCTCCCCTTCGACAACACCGTGGCGCTCATCACCCTGTCCGGGGACGAGCTGAAGCGCCTGCTCCAGGTGGCCTATGGCGCGAGGAAGGGTGTCTTCCAGGTCTCAGGGCTCCGGCTGACGCTCAACCGGTGCCCGGGGCCGGACCGCTTCAAGAGCGCCACGCTCGCCAACGGCCGGCCGCTGGAGCCGGCGAAGCTCTACCGCCTCACGATGCCTGACTTCCTCGCGCGCGGCGGAGACGGGCTGGCTCCAGCCCTCGAGCCACTCCCCCCCGGACGCATTGATCTGGGGCAGGTGACCCTCCGGGATGCGCTGATCACTTACTGGCAGGGCCGCAAGGCGCCCCTCACCGCACCCACCCTGGGACGTATCACCTACGTGGACAGCGGCGCTCCATGCCCTGCGTCCCAGGCACCCTGAGGAGGCTGTACTCCCTGTGGGGTAGGGTCTGAAGGCGCTCCGGGGCAGGGAGCCGCGCAAGTCGGCGAGATTTCAGCGGAATCAGGCCCGAGGCCGATTTTTCGGCTCGGGAGCAGTTTCCAAAACCCGATTTCCTCCTTACTCTAGGGCCTGCCGTGCTCGGTCGGAGGGTTCTGTCTGAGCCTGGGAGACCAGGGCGCGTGCCGGAAGTCTGGGAGGGACGGACATGCTTTACAAGGTGACCCCGATGATGGCGCCTGCAGCGCCTGAGAAGGTCAAGGCGCGCGAGCAGGGGCAGCCGCGCAAGAAACGCAAGTCGGCGGTCTATGACGCGGAAGGGCACGAGGTGCTCATCTCGCTGATGTGCCTGAAGTGCCGCACGCTCAAGCCGCTGGCGCAGTTCGGGCTGCGCAAGATGGCGGACGGCGCGATCCGCAACCAGCCGTGGTGCCGCACGTGCCGCTCGGGCGCCGGGACGAAGAAGCCCAAGGGCAAGGCCGCCGAGGCGACTTCCGAGGCCGGGGCGCCCAGCTCCGCCGCCGAGGAGTCCACGGCCGCGCTCCAGGTGATGACCGCCGAGGCCGCGCTGGCGGATGTGGTGGTCGCCGAGGCCGCGGTGGCTGAGGCTGAGGCTGACGAGGCAGAGGCCCCGGGCGAGGAAGAGCCCAAGGCCGAGCTCGCTCCCGCCTCCACCGAGGGCTGAGCGCCCACGAGCCTGGATCTCCTCTGAGGTTGGGGTGAGCTCCAACCTGCGGGGAGGGATCTGCCCGGGGTTACATCGAGAGCCGAAGGCCCGCCGGCAGCGTATCGCCGAGGGCCCGGGCCTCATCGGCCGCCTCCAGCGCGAGCACCTCGTTCACCATCCGCACCCACGCCTCGGCCGCGTTCGCCGCGGTGAGGGCCTGGGCCGTGCGGGCGCGCAGGGTGGGATCGATGTCTCGGGTCCGGTCTCCGGTGAGCCGCGCCAGCTGGGCCGCCGCGAAGGGGGCTCCGTCGATGCGGCGCAGATCCAACTCCAGCAGCAGTGTGAGCCAGGCCTCGGCCGTGCCCACGTCCACCACCTTGTGGCTGCTGCCGTAGAGGGGCACGCGCGCCCCCAGCCGTCCGAGCGCCCACGCCCAGGGTCCGCCGGACTTCGCCTCGGCCTTGAGCCGGGTGGCCACCCAGCCTCCCAGCTTTGCCTTCTCCTCGGCGGGCAGGTGCTCCAGCGAGGCGGCCGCGCGCACCATCTCGTCCAGCCCCTCCGGCACGATGCCCTTGAGCTTGCCTGCGGGCGGTGCGTCCGGCGGTACGCGGCGGGCCAGGTGGGGCTCCAGGTATGCCCAGAGCTTCGCCTGCTGCGCCTCGGTGAGGCCGCCGGAGATGCGCCGCCACATGACCCAGAACTCGATCCACACGGCCTTGTCCTGGTGGAACTGGACGAGCTGATCGAAGAGCCCGAACGTCTGCTCCGCGCGCCAGTGATCCAACGGGTAGCCGAAGCCGGGCCGGAGCGTGTAGCCGGCGAGGCTGTAGAAGACGCGCTCATGGTCCGACGAGCGGCGGCGCTTGCTGGCGCCCGCGAAGAGGGAGCTCCACAGCTCGCGCAGCACGGGCACACGCCACGTCTCACGGGGACCGAGCACCTTCTCGAGCGTCTTCGAGAGCTGCTTCACGTCCTTGGGGCCGATGGGGAGCGGCTTGTTGCCGTAGACGCGCTCCACGTTCTCCTTCGCCTCGGCGAAGCGCGCGGGCATGGACTCGGTGACGGTGAGGTCCTGGCCCGAGCCTGAGCCGCGCAGCTCGAATTCGAGCCGCCAGCGCTCGTCCGCGACGTTGGAGACGGCGAACAGCTCCAGCGTGCCGATCTCGGTGAGCGCGGCTCGCAGGTGCACGGGCACCTCCGCGCTCTTCCCCGAGGCGCCCTTGAGGAGCGTGTGGATGGGCGGCAGGGGCTTGAGGTCCTCGGCCAGGGGGACGATGTCTCCCGGCTTGTCGATGCGATCGCTCGTCGTCGAGTACAGGGTGAAGTGCACGGGCCGCCCGAGCGTGAGGGTGAAGGGACGCTCGCCCAGGTCTACCGCCTGGCCCTCCTCGAAGCCGCGGGGGATGAGGCAGAGGACGGGCTGATCGCCGCTGTCCGCGGGGCGCTCCAGGCCCACGTAGTAGGCACGCGCCGCGCCGCCGCCAATGCGCAGGCCATGGCCGCGCCGCACCAGCCCGTAGTACGCCGCCCCGCGTGCCACCGCTTTCTCCAGCGAGTCGTGGCGCAGCAGCGGGATGCGCGG
>Ga0190275_10001897_pt1 | contig 15297 bp, 15 predicted proteins | sample Popmic550T_FD_133745 | JGI IMG/M metagenome (GOLD analysis project Ga0190275, IMG submission 133745) | Populus adjacent soil microbial communities from riparian zone of Yellowstone River, Montana, USA - 550 T | ecosystem: Environmental > Terrestrial > Soil > Riparian zone > Trees stand | place...
CCACGACACTCCGGGTCGAGACCTCCTTGCGCTCGCGGAAGTCGAGCATCGAGCCGTCCATCCCGTGGCGGATAGCGCGCCACATGTTCTCCTCGATCTGGTTGCCGCCGAGCGGCCCCTTGGGGCCGCGAAGACCGGGTTCCGGGGGCCCGGCGCCGTCGTATCCGTGCTCGTCGAAATCCAGGGCCGTCTGCGCGACGCAGGCCGAGAGCAGGCCGGCGAGCGCCAGGGATTCGTCGCCGAGGGTCTGCGCGTCGCAGATGCGGACCTCGACGGTCCCGAAGGCGTGGTGCGGGCGCACCGACCACCACAGCTGGGTCGCCTCGACCACCGTGTCGGTCTCGGTGAGGAAGCCGACCAGGTCGGCGTAGGTGGACCAGTCGCGGAAGGGCTCGTGCACCCCGCAGCGCGGGAAGGTGCGTGTGAAGATCTCGCTGCGGACGCTGTGCAGGCCGGTGTCCCGGCCGTCCAGGAACGGCGAGTTGGCCGAGACCGCGAGCAGCGGCGGCAGCAGCTCGCGCAGCCAGTCGCAGACGGCGATCGCGCGGTCGGCACCGCGCACCCCCATGTGCACGTGCAGGCTCCAGGTGTTGTTGCGCTGCGCCACCCAGCCGAGTTCGTTGCGGAGCCGGTTGTAGTGGGGCGTATCGATGATCCGCTGGTCGAGGTAGCTGGCCCAGGGATGGGTGCCCATCGCCCCCAGCGTCAGCCCCATCCCATTGACCACGTCGAAAAGTCGCGCCCGCCGCTCGTGCTGGCGCTCAGCCGCCTCGGCGAAGGTCTGCGAGCGCCCGGAACGGATCTCGACCTCGGAGGCGATCAGCTCCCCGGCCGCCGCTTCGGCCAGGACCTCGTCCTGCTGGCAGGCGGCGAAGATGTCCTCGTAGCGGTGCTCGAGCTCCAGCGACCGCGGGTCGAGGATCGCGAACTCCTCCTCGAGGCCGATCGTGAAGTCCTGCGAGGACTCGAACTTCTCGCGGGCGAGATCGAGATCCAGTGGCAAGGTCAGAAGGCCAGCTAGGCGAGGTAGAAGTAGAGCGCGTAGAGCAGGTCCACGGCGGGGCTGGAGGTGTGGACGGTCACCTCCGGCGGCACCTGGAGGAGCTGCTCGGAGTAGTTGAAGATGATCTTCACCCCCGCTTTGACGAGGCGGTCGGCGACCTCCTGGGCGGCCTCGGCCGGGACGGCGAGGACGCCGACGACGATCTCCTCGGCGCTGACCGCGTCGGTCAGGTCGCCGATGTCCCGCACCGTCAGCTCGCCGATCCGGCTGCCGACGACGCTGGGGTCGGTGTCGAAGACCGCCACCACCTGGAAGCCGTGGTCGGCGAAGATCGACGAGGTGGCGATCGCCTGGCCGAGGTTGCCGGCGCCGAAGAGGGCGATGTTGTGCTGCCCGGAGGTGCGGAGGATCTTGCGGATCTCCGAGACCAGCGAGTCGACGTTGTAGCCGACGCCGCGCTTGCCGAACTTGCCGAAGCCGGAGAGGTCACGGCGGATCTGGGTCGGGTTGATGTGCGTGTACTCGGAGAGCTCCTGCGAGGAGATCGTCTCCCGGCCCATCTTTCGCGCCTGGGTCAGCACCTGCAGGTAGCGGGAGAGGCGGGCGGCGACCCCCAGCGATAGCCGCTCGCCTTCGACTGGGAAGGCCCCGGCGGCGTCGAACTCCTCGATCAACTCGACCATGCCCCCACAGTATCGAGCCGGGCCACGAGGGCGGCCCGGTCCAAAACCAGCTCCGAGGCCTCGAGTCCGTCGACCTCGACCACCGGGATGCGCTCGAGGTAGCGGCGCAGCAGGAGGTCGTTGCTCTCAATGTCGACCTCGTGCAGGTTGAAGCGGTAGCCCTGCTCGTGGAGGGCGATGATCTGCTCGATCGCCTGCTCGCAGAGGTGGCAGCCCGGCCGCGAGTAGACGACGACGTCGGCCACTGACTCAGTGCGGGACGCCAGCCGAGGTTTCGCCGCTGGCGAAGGCGTCGTAGCCGAGGTAGTCCGGGTAGGGGACGGGTACCACGAAGCGCGCGGCGGAGCCGATCATCGCGGCGTTGTCGGTGCAGAGGCTGATCGGGACCAGCTTCAGGCGAACGCCCTGCTCCTCACAGAGCGCGGCCACCGCCTCGCGCAGCGGCCCGTTGGCAGCGACGCCGCCGCCGAGCGCCACCGCCTCCCAGTCGCCCTGCTTCAGCGCCCGCTTCAGCTTCGTCGTCAGCTGCTGCACCACCGCCGCCTGGAAGGAGGCGGCGAGGTCGGCGCGGCGCTCCTGCACCCCCTCCGGGCCGAGTTCGCGGCAGCGATAGAGGACCGCCGTCTTCAGACCGCTGAAGCTGAAGTCGAGGCCGGGGTTGCGGGCCATCGCCACCGGCATCTCGAAGGCCTCCGGGTCCCCCTGCTCGGCCTCGCGCTGGACCGCGGGGCCGCCGGGATAGCCGAGCCCGAGCAGCCGCGCCGACTTGTCGAAGGCCTCGCCGGCGGCGTCGTCGAGGGTCTGGCCGAGCAGCTCGTAGCCCTCGTGGTCGCGCACGCCGGCCAGCAGGGTGTGGCCCCCGCTGGCGATCAGGCAGAGGAACGGGGGCTCGAGCGGGTCGGGCTCGAGGAAGTTGGCGGCGATGTGGCCCTGCAGGTGGTCGACCGGGATCAGTGGCAGCCGGCGAGCGGCGGCGATCGCCTTGGCGGTGCTGATTCCGACCAGCAGCGCTCCGATCAGGCCAGGGCCGGCGGTGGCGGCGACGGCGTCGATCTCGTCCAGCCCCACCCCCGCCTCCCGCAGGGCCGCCTCGACCACGGGGGCGGCGAGCTCGAGGTGATGGCGGGCGGCCACCTCCGGCACCACGCCGCCGAAACCCTCGTGGGCGGCGGCCTGGGAAGAAATCAGGTTGCTGAGGATGCGCGGTCCGTCGAGGACGGCGGCGCAGGTGTCGTCGCAGGAGGTCTCGATTGCCAGCAGCAAATTCGCCATCAACAAGTCATCTCAGTCCAACCACATCAGTCGAGCCACCTCAGTCCAACCACATCAGTCAAGCCACATGATCAGGGCGTCCTCGCCGTTGTCGTGGTAGTAGCGAGGACGGACGCCGGCCGAGCGGAACCCGAAGCGTTCGTACATCCCGATCGCGCGGTGGTTGGTGACCCGGACCTCGAGCGTGAACGGCAGCGTCCCCCGCGACTCCTCGATCAGGCGGCGGATCAGCTGGCCGGCGATGCCGGTGGCGCGGTGCTCGGGGGCGACGGCGATGTTCATCAGGTGCCAGACCTGGTCGTAGCGGGAGCAGATGACATATCCCGCCAATTCGTCGCCAGCGCAGGCCGCGAGGCAGATCCCCGACGGCTTCGAGAGCTCGAGCACGAACATCGCCAGCGACCACGGGGTCGGGAAGGAGCGGCGCTCGATCGCGATCACCGCCGGCAGATCGCTGTAGGCAAGCCTGCGGACCCGGACGTCCTGGGTGGGCTTACTGGGCTCTTTGTGAAGCGTCTCGCTCACGCCACCGCTCCGCATCGGGGGGTCGAAGGTAGATCGGGGCGAGCCCGTCGCGGTCCTCGCCGTCCGCCGCTGCCGCCAAAGCGCAGACGTGGCGCCCGGCGACCCGGTGGACGGGGTCGGTGTCGTCCGGTATACGGACGCCGTCCTGGGCCAACTCTTGACGAAATCGTACCGCCCCGGAACCGGCGACCGACGGGGGTCGGGCCAACTCGGCCACCCGCGCCGCCAGCTCCTCGGGCCGGTAGACCGCCGGCTCCCAGATCCGTTGCCCCGCCGACGTGTAAAGCGCGGCGAAGACCTCGCCGCGCCAGCCGTCCAGAACGGGGAGCAGATCCCCCTCCGCCCCCGCCTCGGCGATCCCCGCCGCGAGGGCATCGAGGGTGCAGACGCCGCGCGCCGGCAGGCCGAGGCTGACGCTGAGGCCGCGGACGGTCGCGATCCCGACCCGCAGGCCGGTGAAGGAGCCCGGGCCGAGGCCGACCGCCAGCAGGTCAACCGCCTCCCAGCCGCCGGCCGCCGTGGCCGCCCGCTCTACCTCCTCGAGCAGGCCGGTCGCGTGCCGGGGCCTCCCTTGCGGGGAGACCCCCAGCAGCGACTCGTGCAGAACTTCGTCGTCGCGCCGGGCGCAGGCGACGGTGTCAACCGTCGCGGTGTCGAAGCCGACGACGACCAGGGGATCGCTACCCCGTCACCCGGAAGGCCCAGGAGCCGACTTTTTTGCCTTTGACGAACCAGCTGACGACGTGCTTGCCGGGGATCGTCGAGGTGATCTTGTTCACGTAGAGGGTCCCCTGTTTGGCTTCCTGAGCCTGAGCGCAGAGGTTTTTCCCGCTCGGGAACTTGACGCAGACGGAGTAGACGACATCGCCTTTGAGGCTTTTGAAGAACGCGCCCTTTTTAGCTTTCTTGGGGCAGGCGTGAGAGGGGTCCGCTTTCCCGGAGATCCCGCACCCCACATACTTTTTGTAAGCAGCCGCGTCGGCCGTGGCCGGCATCGCGGTGGCGGCCAGCAGTCCGAGCACCAACATCATTGCTGCAAGCGCCTTAAGTCCCTTCATTCCGTCCTTGCCTTTCTCATCGAGTTCCGAGCGCCGATGCTACAAGTTGCGCACGCGCCCCCCTCAACACCGCGACGAGGGCATTGGTGCGGCTTCCGCCTCTGCCTACCCCTACCAGTCGACTTCTACCCGCCGCCTCTCCTCGCTCTCATGGGCGAGGCGGACCTCCAGGGCCGGACGGTCGAGCCGGCCCGCCCCGGCGGCCGGCCACTCGATAAAGGCGACTCCCTCGGGGCGCAGGTAGTCGTCGAGCAGCGCCGGGTCCTCGCCTTCCAGGCTCTGCAGGCGGTAGAGGTCGAGGTGGGAGACGGGCATCCGCCCGCCCTCGTAGCGCTGGCCGATCGTGAAGGTCGGCGAGGTGACGGGGCCAGGGACCCCGAGGGCCCGGCAGGCGCCGCGGACGAGGGTCGTCTTGCCGGTGCCCAGCTCGCCGGAGAGGAGGATCACGTCCCCCGGCTCCAGGCGCTCGGCGATCCGCGCCCCGAGGGCTTCGGTCTCGGCGGCGCCGTTGGTCTCGATCACCTCCACGATCAGTGTTCTAGCCGAAGAAGCCGAGCTGGTCGGCCGGCGGCGGCGGAGTCGACCCGCCCTCTTTCTCCAACTCCTTGATCTCCTCGTCGCTGGCGACGGGTCCCGGCAGCGGCTTTTGCAGCAGCTCCGGAATCGTCGCGAAGTCGGCTCGCAGCTGCTCTTTCACCGCCGGAGTGCGCAGGGCGGCGGCGGGATGGAAGAGCGGCAGCAGGAAGACGGTGCGGCCGCCGAACTCGTGGACCTGCGGGGTGCCGCGCACCCTGGTGATCCCGGTCGGGCTGCCGCTGAGCAGCTTCGTCGAGAAGTTGCCGAGGGTGCAGAGGACGCGCGGCTCGATCAGCCGCACCTGCTCGAAGAGGTAGGGCTTGCAGGCTTCGATCTCAAGTGGCTGAGGATCGCGGTTACCGGGCGGGCGGTTCTTGAGGACGTTGGCGATGAAGACCTCCTCGCGGCTGAGCCCGATCTCCTCCAGCATCTGGTTCAGCAGCTGGCCGGCGCGGCCGACGAACGGCAGCCCCTGGCGGTCCTCTTCGGCGCCCGGGGCCTCGCCGACGAACATCAGGTCGGCGTCGGCGTTGCCGGACCCGAAGACGGCTTTGGTCCGGGTCTCATACAGCGGGCAGCGGGTGCAGCCCTGCACCTCTTTGAAGAGCTCGACCAGCCCCTGCCGCCGCTCGGCGGCGCTCATGGTTTCTCTCCGGCCGCCCGCCGCTTGCGCGACTCGGCCATCCGGTCCTGCCGCGCCGCTTCGCGCTCACGGCGCCGCGATTCGTCCGAACGGACCCCGGCACCGCGGGGCTGGCGACCCGGCGGAGCAACTTCCGAGAAGAGGCGGCGCGTCCGCTCCGAACCGCACGTGGGACAGGCGGAGGCGGCTCCAGCCGCAACCAGCTCCTCGAAGCGAGCCCCGCACTCCTCGCACTCGAACTCGTAGATCGGCATCTACGCCCATCGTAGTTGCCAACAACCGCGTCTTCGACGTTCGAATACTCTGGCGCGATGAAGGCAAGGGGGCACCTGGTAGTTCTCGCCTGCGCGCTGGCGTTGATCGCGGTACCTGCCGGCGCCGACGCCAAGCCCGGCTACGTCGTCAAGCCGAAGAGCCTTCGCGTCAACCTCTCCCTTCCCGCCAGCCAGGGCTATGCCGCTTCACTTGAGGCCGAAGGCCCTCGCAAGGTGAGCCTGGAGGTCTCGAAAGGCAGCATCACCGCCACCTACGTGGCCCGCGGTAGCGTCTCCCGCAAAGGGATCGAGGCCGACTTCGGCGACTTCGGTCGCGTCTCCCTCCGCTTCAAGCCCAAGTCACGGTTCACCCCTCGGGGCCCGTTCGCAGGATCGTCGCTTCCGGCCTCCATGCGCGAACGCTGCAAGGGAAAGAGCGCGACGGGCGAAAAAGGAGTCTTCCTTGGAAACGTCAGCTTCGAGGGGGAACAGGGCTACACGCGGATCGATGCCGGCAGGCTGGGCGGCAAAGTCGTGCGCACCTACGAGCGGGTCTGCAAGCCTGGGTTCGACCCCTTCGTCGGCAAAGCCCTAAGCAAGGCAAAGGGCGAAGTCCTCGCAGCCAAGGCCCAAGGCGTCGGGGTACAGCGCTTTCTGTTCGGGATAGAGGTCTCGCAGTTCTTCGCCGGCGAAGAGGTGGCCATGGCGCTCCTCGGCGGCGGCGAAAGGAAAAGGATTGGTCCCGTCCACGTCAGCAAGGTGGCGCTCGTGATGGTCGATTCGCTTGAGATCAGCCCCGCCGGCCAACGTCCCGTCACTGGCGAAGTGACGCCGGAAATGCCCTTCGAAGGAACCGCCTCCTACCTGGGGGATGGCAAAGCGCCGCCGATTTGGAGCGGCACGCTCGCCGTCCGCCTACCGGGCAGCGGACTGGTACCGCTGGCCGGCCCTGAATTCGAAGCCGAGATCTGCCGTGGCACCGGCAAAGCGGGTCTCGCTCGCTGTGCCGAAAAGTCGTCTCTTACTCAGGGCAGCGGCTCCCACTCCCAGCCCTTGGCGCTGGCCAGGCTCTCCTCGCTGAGGTAGCGGCGGAACTCGTCGAGCTCGGCCGGCTCGACGCTGTAGACGTGGTCGGGCTCGGGGAAGTGGTGGCTGCGGACCTCCTGGGCGTAGCGGCCGACCGCCTCGACCATCGTCTCGTGGACGTCGGCGTAGCGCTTGACGAACTTCGCCATGTGGCCGGTGGTGATCCCCAGCAGGTCGTGGAAGACGAGGACCTGGCCGGTGGTCGCGGGGCCGGCGCCGATGCCGATCGTCGGCACCTCGAGGCGTTCGACGATCGCGTCGGTGATCGCTGCCGGGACGGCCTCGATCACGATCGCGAAGCAGCCCACCGACTGCAGGGCGAGGGCGTCCTCGAGCTGCTTGATCGCGCTTTTCGCCGACTTGCCCTGGGCTTTGTAGCCGCCGAGTGCGGTCGCGGTCTGCGGCGTCAGGCCGATGTGGCCCATCACCGGGATCCCCGAGTTGACGATCGCCCGGGCGCGCTCGACTATGACACCGCCTGCCTCCAGCTTCACCGCCTGGCAGCCGGTCTCCTTGATCAGCCGCTGGGCGCTGCGAATCGCTTCCTCGTTGCTCGCCTCGTAGCTGCCCATCGGCATGTCGCCGACCATCAGCGGCGTCTTGAGGCCGCGGCGGACGGCCTTGCCGAGCATCACCATCTCGTCCATCGAGACCATCTCGGTGCCGGGGTAGCCGAGGACGACGTTGGCGGCGGAGTCGCCAACGAGGACGACGTCGACGCCGGCCGCCTCGGCCACGCTCGCCGAGGGGTAGTCGTAGGCGGTGACCATCACGATCGGTTCGCCGTTGGTCTTCATCTCGGTCAGCCGCGGCAAGCTGACCGGTTTGCGATCCGACTGCGGGGCGGTGTGGGAACGGGCTCCAGAGCTCATTTGAGCAACACCTCCGGGTGGCTGTCGATAGCGATTGGGCGGTTGTCGTCGTCAACGTGGACGACGACCGGGTCGTAGCGCTCGAGGTCTGCCTCGTCATAGGCACCGAAGGTGGCGACGATGATCTTGTGGCCGGGCTCGACCAGGTGGGCGGCGGCGCCGTTCACCTGCATCGTGCCGGAGCCTGGCTCGCCGTCGATCACGTAAGTGACGAAGCGGGAGCCGTTGTCGACGTCCCAGACGTAGACCTGCTCGTTGGTGATCATGTCGGCACCGGCCATCAGCTCGGTGTCGATCGTGATGCTGCCGATGTAGTCGACGTCGCAGTCGGTCACCGTCGCCCGGTGGATCTTCGACTTCAGCATCTGTCTTTGCACTTGGTCTCCCCTTTTCGCGGGCTAGGTGTTCTCAGTCGGGTGAATCAAGACGTTGTCGATCAGGCGGGCGGCGCCGACCTGGGCGGCGACGAGGACCAACACCGGCCGGTCCTCGAGCGCGTGCACGGGCGTAAGCGTCTCCGCGTCGCGGGCCTCGAGGTACTCGGGCTCGATCGCAGCGGCGGCGAGCTCGCGGCGGGCGGCCTCGAGGCCGATCCCGAGCGAGCCGGTGCGGGCGCCGCGCTCGGCGGCGCCGAGGGCGCGGGAGAGCGCCGTCGCCCGCTCGCGGTCGGCCGGCTCCAGGTAGGCGTTGCGGGAGCTCATCGCCAGGCCGTCGGCCTCGCGCACGGTTGGCAACACCTCAATCCGCACCGGGAAGTCGAGGTCGCGGGCCATGCGGCGGATCACCACCGCCTGCTGGGCGTCCTTTTGGCCGAAGTAGGCGACGTCGGGATCGACGATGTTGAAGAGCTTGGCGACGACGGTGGTGACGCCGCGGAAGTGCTCGGGTCCGCGGTGGGCGGGGTCGCCGTCGAGAACGTCGGTAAGGGAGCCGGTGACCTCGACCGCGGTGGCGGCGCCGGGGCCATAGACCTCCTCGACCGCGGGGGCGAAGACGAGGTCGGCGCCGGCCTCGGCGGCGAGGCGGAGGTCGCGCTGCTCGTCGCGTGGGTAGCGATCGAGGTCCTCGGCGGGACCGAACTGGGTCGGGTTGACGAAGAGGCTCATCACCACCAGGCCGCACTCGGCGCGGGCGGCGCGAATCAGCGAGAGATGCCCCTCGTGCAGGTAGCCCATCGTCGGCACCAGGCCGATCGTGTTGCCGGCGCGGCGAGCATCGGCCACGGCAGCGCGAAGCTCGGCCTTCGTGCGCAGGGCAGGCGCGGCCGCAGAGGAACGGGGGGTATCGGTAAGGACGCTCGAGTTCATAGGTCCATGCCCTAGGGGTCACGGCCAACTTGCGGAACTGCAGGAATTGTAGCCGCAATTAGACACTCTGTTGACAATTGCGAATCGAAAAGATTCCCTTTTTGATGATCCAAAGCTGAGCCCAACGCGCAAACACGGGAAACCCCTACGGCCCGGAGGCAGTGATGAGCTCAGACATAGATGCAGTGGTGCGCGAGGCAGAGCACGAGGCGACGGAGGCGCTCGAGGGCGATACCCGAGCCGGCTTTCTGAAGAAGGCCGGCCTCGCCGGCGGCGGATTGGTTGGCGGCGGCGCCCTTCTCAGCGCCCTCACCCCCGCCGCGGCGATGGCCGCCGGCAAAGGGCGGCCGCCGGCCAAATTCGGCAAAGGCGACATCGGCATCCTCAACTACGCCCTCACCCTCGAGTACCTGGAGGCCGCCTTCTACAACGAGGCGACCGCCAACAACAAGAGGAAAACCTTCCTCAAGGGCGCCCAGGCGCAGGCCTTCCTCAAGAAGGTGACCGTCGACGAGAACGCCCACGTCGCCTTCCTCAAGAAGGCGCTGGGGAGCAAAGCCGTTGCGGCCCCGAAAGTCGACTTCGGCAGCACGACGGCCAGCGAGTCGGCCTTCTTGAAAACCGCGGTGGCACTGGAGAACACCGGCGTCGCGGCCTACGCGGGCCAGGCGCTGAACATCGTCAACCCGGCCTACGTGGCGGCGGCGCTGTCGATCCACTCGGTGGAGGCGCGGCACGCCTCAGTTGCGGGTCTGTTGCTCAAGCCCACCCCGAAGAACCAGGGCCCCGACGGCGCCTTCGACAAACCGCTGACGGCCGCGCAGGTGCTGAAAGCGGTCGAAGCAACCGGCTTCCTCCAGTAAGCCACCCCATCCAGTAACGCGTTACTCCGCGGGAGCGGCGAAGTCGATCTTTCGGATCGGCTTCGCCGGCGCCCCGGCGGCGATCGTCGCCGGCTCGACGTCGCGGGTGACGACCGAATTGGCGCCGATCACACAGCGATCGCCGACGCTGACGCCGCTGGTGACGGCGCAGCTGACCCCAAACCAGCAGTTGGCGCCGATCCGCACCGGCCCCTTCGAGGTGAACCCCTGCCAGGTAATCGGCTGCTCGGGGTCGTCGAAGCGGTGCTCGGCGTCGCCGACGAAGCAGCCGTTGGCGAACATCGTGTGGTCGCCGATCACCACGCTCTCGTGGGCGGCGATCATCACGTTGCGGTTGAGGAAGCAGCCGGCGCCGATCTCGATTCGGGCCTCCGGAGCGAGCGTCAACCAGCAGCCCGGCTCCAGCAGCGTCCCCTCGCCGATCTGCAACCGGCCCTCGTCGAGCGCCTCCAGCACTTCTCCCTCGACCGGATGGCGAATGTAGAAGCCGCCGCGGGCCGCATGGCGGTTGATCCTCCAGCGCCGCAGCAGCCGCCGGTTGCGGTCATACCAACGCCGCTTCACCCACCAAAGCCTCCAGCCGCTCATCGGCCGTAGACTCGCAGGCGTGGCGGACCTGCGTGGCGGCATCGACCTCGGCGGCACCAAGATTCAGACGGCGATCGTCGACGCGCGGGGCGACGTCGTCGCCCAAGCCCGGCGGCCGACCCCGACCAGCGGCGGCCCCGAGGACGTCGCCGCGGCGATGGCCGAAGCGCTGCGCGCGGCGGCGCAGGAGGCCGGGGCCGGGACTGAGACGCTCGCCGGAGTCGGCGTCGGCTCCCCCGGTGACGCCAATGAGAAGACCGGCGTCGTCTCCTCGGCCAAGAACCTGCCTGGCTGGGAGGGCAGCTTCCCTCTCGCCGAGACGTTGCGACAGGCGCTCGGCACCGAGGTCCGGGTCGGCAACGACGTCCAGGTCGCGACCGAAGCCGAGTTCCAGCTCGGCGCCGGCCAGGAGTTCCGCAGCCTGATCGGTGTCTTCTGGGGCACCGGCGTCGGCGGCGGCCTCGTCCTCGACGGCAAGCCCTGGCTCGGCCGCGGCACCGCCGGTGAGATCGGCCACATGGTCGTCAAGCGCGGTGGCGCCAAGTGCCCCTGCGGCCGCCGCGGTTGCCTCGAGGCCTACGCCGGGCGCTCGGCGATGGAAGCCGAGGCGCGGCGCCAGTACGAAGAGGGACAAAAGACTGACCTCTTCGTGCTGATGGAAAAGCACGGGAAACCGCGGTTGACCAGCGGCATCTGGGAGCGGGCGCTGAAGCACGGCGACAACCTGGCCGAGAAGCTGATCGAGCGCGCGATCGAGGCGCTGGGAACTGGGATCGCCTCGGCGGTGAACCTGCTCGACCCCGAAGCGGTGATCATCGGCGGCGGGCTCGGGGTTCGCTTCGGCGAGCGCCTGATGGACCCCCTGATGGCCGAGATGGACAAGCACCTCTTCCTCGACGAGCGCCCGCCGGCGATCCGGGTTGCCTCGCTCGGCGACCTCGGCGGCGCGATCGGCGCCTCCCTCCTCGTCTCCCGCTGAGCCGATGGCGCTCGATCCGGGACCGACCCGGCTGCGGATCCTGCGGCCGGCGCCGGGCGTCCTCGCCTTCTACGACGGCCGGGTCGAGGGCTACCGCTTCGCGCCGCGGCCGAACTGGATCGACGAGGGAGGCCTGAGCCTCGGCACCGCCAGCTTCGCCCTGGTCGAGGGCGAGGAGGCGCTGGTCTACGACACCCACACCACGCCCGAACATGGGCGCCGGATCCGCACCGCGCTCGAAGCCGAGGGCGTGCGCCGCTTCACCGTCCTGCTCAGCCACTGGCACCTCGACCACCTCGCCGGCAACACCGCCTTCCGCGACTGCGAGATCCTCGCCACCGCCCGCACCGCCGAGCTGCTGCGCGAGCACCGCGAGGCAATCGAGAACGGCAGACACGAGGGGCCGCCGGGGATCTGTCCCTTGATCCTCCCCACCCGCACCTTCGAGGGCCGGACCGAGCTGCGGGTCGGCGAGCGGGCGCTGGAAGCGATCCACGTCGACGTCCACAGCGACGACGCGGCCGTGCTCTGGGACCCGGAGGCGCGGCTGCTGCTGGCCGGCGACACGGTCGAGGACACCGTCACCTACGTCGAGGAGCCGCGGCATTTCGAGGCACACCTGCGCGACCTCGACCGCCTGCTCGAGCTCGACCCGGCGGCGGTGATCCCCAGCCACGGCGACCCTGAGGTGATCGCCGGCGGTGGCTACGGCCAGGGCCTGATCCGAGCCACCCAGGACTACATCCGGCTGCTGCGGCGGATGCCGGGCGAGCCGGAGTTGCGGGACCGATCGCTGCATGAGCTGCTGGCGCCCCAGATCGAGGCCGGCGACGTGCGCTGGTTCGAGCCCTACGAGCGGGTCCACCGCGAAAACGTGAGGGCCGTGCTGGGCAGCACGGCCGCGGGCGACTAGGCAGCGACCGCTTCGCGGCGGGGAGAGCGCCGGCGTTTCGGCTTCGCCGGCTCCACCAGCTCGGCGAGGAAGCTGCCGGTGTAGGAGCCCTTGACCGCGGCCACCTCCTCGGGGGTGCCGGTGGCGACGATCTCGCCGCCGCCTTCGCCACCCTCGGGGCCGAGATCGACGAGCCAGTCGGCGGTCTTGATCACATCGAGGTTGTGCTCGATCACGACCACCGAGTTGCCCGCGTCAACGAGGCGGCTGAGCACGTCGAGCAGCCGCTGAACGTCGGCGAAGTGCAGCCCGGTCGTCGGCTCGTCGAGGATGTAGAGGGTGTCACCGGTGGCGACTTTGGAAAGCTCGGTGGCGAGCTTGATCCGCTGCGCCTCGCCGCCGGAGAGCGTCGTCGCCGGCTGGCCGAGGCGGATGTAGCCGAGGCCGACGTCGTTGAGGGTGCGGAGGCGGCGAGCAATCTTCGGCACGTTCTCGAAGAACTCGACCGCCTCCTCGACCGCCATCTCCAGCACGTCGGCGATGTTCTTGCCCTTGAAGCGGACCTCGAGCGTCTCGCGGTTGTAGCGTTTTCCGTGGCACTGCTCGCAGGGCACGTAGACGTCGGGCAGGAAGTGCATCTCGATCTTGATCTGGCCGTCGCCTTTGCAGACCTCGCAGCGGCCGCCCTTGACGTTGAAGGAGAAGCGGCCGGGTTTGTAGCCGCGCGCCCGCGACTCCTGGGTCTGGGTGAAGATCTGGCGGATGTGGTCGAAGAGGCCGGTGTAGGTCGCCGGGTTGGAGCGCGGCGTGCGGCCGATCGGCGACTGGTCGATGTTGATGATCTTGTCGATTTGGCTGAGGCCGTCGATGCCGTCGTGGGCTCCCGGCCGCAGCTTCGCCTGGTGCAGGCGGTTGGCGACCGCGTGGTGCAGGGTCTCGTTGACCAGGGTCGACTTGCCCGAGCCGGAGACGCCGGTGACGCAGCAGAAGACCCCGAGCGGGATCATCACGTCGACGTCCTTGAGGTTGTGTTCGCGGGCGCCGCGGACGACGAGGGTGCCGGTCGGCTCGCGCCGTTGCTCCGGGACCGCGATCCGTTTCTTGCCGGAGAGGTACTGGCCGGTCAGCGAGGCGGCGTTCTGCGCCACCTGTTTCGGCGTCCCGGCGGCGATCACGTGGCCGCCGTGTTCGCCCGCCCCTGGGCCGAGGTCGACGAGGTGGTCGGCGGCCATCATCGTCCCCTCGTCGTGCTCGACGACGATCACCGTGTTGCCGAGGTCGCGGAGGCGGTCGAGGGTGGCGATCAGCTTCTCGTTGTCGCGCTGGTGGAGGCCGATCGAGGGCTCGTCGAGGACGTACATCACCCCGACCAGGTGGGAGCCGATCTGGGTCGCGAGCCGGATCCGCTGCGCCTCGCCGCCGGAGAGGGTGCGGGCCGAGCGCGCAAGCGAGAGGTAGCCGATGCCGACGTTCTCGAGGAAGGAGAGCCGTTCGGTGATCTCGCGCACGATCAGCCGCGCGATCGCCCGCTCGGTCTCGGTCATCTCCAGCTCGCGGATCCAGGCGGCGGCAGCATGGGCGGAGAGGTCGCTGTACTCGGCGATGCTGAGATCGCCGACCTTCACCGCCAGGCTCTCCGGTCGCAGGCGGGCCCCCTTGCAGGCGGGACACGGCTGCTCGGCCATGTAGCTCTCGATCCGCTCGCGGTTGGTCTCGGAGTCGGTCTCCTCGTAGCGCCGCTGCAGGTTGTTGACGATGCCCTCGAAGCGGACCTTGTAGGAGCGGCGGCGGCCGAAGCGGTTGGTGTAGGAGACGTGGTGGCGCTCCTCGCCGGTTCCGTAGAGGAAAATCTCCTTCTCGTCCTTGGAGAGCTGCGACCAGGGCTTGTCGGCGTCGACGTCGTTGGCCTCGGCGACGGAGGCGATCAGCCGCCGCCAATAGGCGGTGATGCCGCGGTTCCAGGGCTGCAGGGCGCCCTCGGCGAGCGAGAGGGTCGGGTCGGGGACGACCAGGTCGGGGTCGATCACCCGCTGGAAGCCGAGCCCGTGACAGCGGTCGCAGGCGCCGTGGGGGGAGTTGAAGGAGAAGATCCGCGGCTCCAGCTCGGGGATCGAGGTGCCGCAGTTGAGGCAGGCGAACTGCTCACTGAACAGCATCACCTCCCCCTCCTGATCGCCGCTGACGATCTCGACTTCGATCAACCCCGCGGCGAGGCCGGCCGCGGCCTCGACTGACTCCGAGAGCCGCCGCCGCAGCTCCGATTTCATCACCAGCCGGTCGACGACGATCGAGACGTCGTGTTTGTACTTCTTGTCGAGAACGATCTCCTCGTCGAGGCGGCGCAGCTCGCCGTTGATCTTGGCCCGCGAGTAGCCCTCGAGCCGCATCTGCTCGAGCAATTTCCCGTACTCGCCTTTGCGACCGCGGACAACCGGCGCCATCACCATGAATTTGGTCTCGTCCGGCAGCGTCATCAGCCGATCGACGATCTGCTCCTGGGTCTGGCCGGTGATCTCCTCGCCGCACTCGGGGCAGTGCGGGGTGCCGATCCGCGCCCAGAGCAGCCGCAGGTAGTCGTAGATCTCGGTCACCGTGCCGACCGTCGAGCGCGGGTTGCGCGAGGTCGTCTTCTGGTCGATAGAGATCGCCGGCGAGAGCCCCTCGATCGAGTCGAC
>Ga0190275_10001898_pt1 | contig 15297 bp, 11 predicted proteins | sample Popmic550T_FD_133745 | JGI IMG/M metagenome (GOLD analysis project Ga0190275, IMG submission 133745) | Populus adjacent soil microbial communities from riparian zone of Yellowstone River, Montana, USA - 550 T | ecosystem: Environmental > Terrestrial > Soil > Riparian zone > Trees stand | place...
CTGCTCGGGGACCTGCGCGAGCAGATCCACGCGTGGGACGTCGGCGGCCGGCGGTTGCCCAAGCCCCTGTTGATCCTCATCGACGAGGCGGGCCAACTGGAGCTCCAGTGGCTGCCGGAGGAGGTCTCCACGATCGCCGGGCTCGGCGGGGTGATCGTGACGTGCTGGCAATCGCGGGCGCAGATCGCCCACCGCTACGGGTCCCTCGCCGATGCCGTGCTCGCCGGACACCGGTCCAAGGTGTTCTTCGCCGGGATCGACGATCCGTCCACGCTCGAGTTCGTGACCCGTGTGGCGGGCTCGGAGCATGTGCCGCGGCGCAGCTGGTCGGCCGACACCTTGGGCGGGCGCAAGACGGTCTCGGAGCAGCCCCAGCGGGAGGACCTCGTCCCGGTCCACGTCCTCCGCCAGATGCGGCCGCACGATGCCCTCTTGCTGCACGGGACCCTGCCCCCGATCCACCTCCGCCCTATCCACTGGTGGGCTGACGAGGACCTCCAGGCGCTGGTGCCGGCCCGCTCCGGTGGACCGGATCGGACCTGTCCGCTCCAGCCGTCGGATCCGTCGGCCGGGACCTAGCTCGGGAGCAAGTCCGGGACCTAGGGGTCCGACCTTGAAGGCGTGGCACGTCAAGGGTCCCGGCTCGGGTTCGACGGAGTTGGCGAGCTCGTCGCGCACCTCGACCGGTGGGCTGCCCGGGACCTTCAGACGCCCGAGCAGTGGGCCGATGCCCTGACGTCGTCGACCGCCTGGTTGGACTACTCCCCGCGCAACCAGGTCTTGCTCGCCTCCTACGGCGCCTCGGGTCCCGTCGCCGGGGCCGAGACGTGGCGCCTCGTCCCGTCGACCCACGATGCCCGTACCTGCTCGGTGCGGGCAGGCGAACACGGCTATCCGGTTCGGGTCCCGATCACCCCGTCAGCGCCATCCCGTGGGCCAACGCCGATGCGCGCTGCCGATCGGTTCGAGTGGCGATCGGTGTTCGCGATCGACCAGCTGGCGCGACGCCCTGCACCCGATGCCCTCAGGCCGGCCGACATCCCGTCAGGGCTGACCGATCCGGAGACCCTTCACCGGGCGACGCGCCAGGTTGCCGCCGCCACGGTCCGAGGCCGCCCGCCCAGGGCCGCAGGTCCGGCCGAGGTCCTCCTCGACGCCACGACCCGTCTCCGTCGGTCCTCGAAGCGACCCACCCTGGATGGGCCTGTCGCCAACCAGGTCGTCTGGCTTGTCCTCGACCGCGTCGGGCAGGCGCCGAGCGCCGATCCGCCACCGTTCGACCCCTCGACGCTCCGGCCCCGAGAGCGTTGGGAGCGTCTCCAAGACGTCCTCGACGCCACACGACGACTGACCGCCGGCCTCGGAGCAGCCATCGGGGTCGACCTCACTGCCTCGCCGCTGCCTCGGATGACCGTGCTCGAGGCCGAGGTCTCGCCGGGGCGGCTGGCGCCGTCGGAGCTCGCCCGTCTGCCCATCGGCCGCTGGGCGAACGTCGGGCCGTACGCGGCTGTCGAATGGGATGCGCTAGGCGAGACCGGCGTCGGTGCCGGCGCCATCTTCCGGCTCAACCAGACGGCGTACCTCGCGGCTGTCGAGACCGGTGACGGAGCCTCTTGGCGACTGGTCGATGCCGACCGGCGCACCGGTGCAGGACACATCGTGGCCGGCACCACCGACACCTTGCTCGACGCCCGACACGACGCCGTCACGGCCGTTGCCGACCGTTACCCGGCCATCTCGCCCGACATCGGCCCACAGACACCGGACGCCAAGGGCCGTCTCTGGGAGCCCATGCCCGGCGAGGGCACCACCTCCGCGACGGTGCGCCGCCTCGGAGACGACGTGACCTTGTGCGTGATGCCTGGTCCCGGCGGCCGTTGGATGCCGTCGGTCTGGGCGTCGGGTGAGGTGAGCCGTCTTCCCCTCGCCAAGACCGAGGAAGAGGCGCGCTCCGCTGCCGAGCTGGCGGGCCGGCGCGCCTTGGCGGTGGCCGAGCCGACGACCCAACCGCCGGCCACCGGCCCGCCCCTCGATGATCGCGTCGCCTCGCTGATCGAAAGCGACGACTACAGCCGCGACGCCCTGGCAGCTGTCGTCGACGGCTACCTGAACCCACCGGAGCTGGACCAGCTGACCACGACGCACGATCCCCAAGAGATGGCGGAGGCACTGGGCCACGCCGGGCTGACACCGCAGCGAGCGGTCGATGTCCTGCGGGTCGAGGGGTTCCCACCCGATCAGGTCGCCATCGTCATCCCGACAACCGGCATGACAATGGCCGACGGCATCGCCGCCCTCCACGACGGCTGGAACATGTCCCGCGCCGATGCCGCCCAAGCCCTCGGAGCGACCGCCGCCGAGATGCGCGACGCAGGCTGCACGCCTCGGGAGATCATGGCCGCACGCCCGCGCGACGTCCTGCGATCGCTACCCGACGACCCCCACCTGTGGCAGCTGGCGGCCACCACGATGGCCAACGCCGGCCATGACAACAGCACAGTGGCTGGTCACCTCGTCGACCACGCACCGACCGCCGTGGCCTTTGCCGCTGGGCTCACCTCCGCGATCGAGGATCCGACGGCCGGCCTGAGCGCAGCCGTCCAGCGTCAAGCCACTGCGGAACATCTGGCCGCCGCGGCGAGCGCCTACGACCTCTCGCCGGAGGAGACGGGCAACCTCCTGGTGGGCGTGGGCTGCGCGTCAGAGATGACCCTCGATGCGCTGGCCAGCCGCTGCGACGGCGATATCGACCACGCCGCCGAGACCGGCTCCCGCATCGGGATCGGGCCATCCGTCATCGAGAACTGGCGGCACCCCACCCAGGCCGACGTCACCCGCATCTCCGGATCCGATGATCTGCTGGGCCCAGAGGAGACCGCCGCCCTTTTGGCGGCGCTCCCTCCGCCCGGGTCGCCGTCCCGAACCGCCGACCTCGTCGTCGGCCTCGACGCTCGGCTCGAGGACGACCTCTAGAACGTCGGGGCTGCGAGGTCAGCCGTGTGTGGAGGGACCTTCATCCAGATCGTTTCGTAGGTGGGAAGGTCGACCCCGATCCAGTAGGACCCGTCGATCTGCATCTCGTCTCGACGCTCACGACTCTCCGCGAAGGTCCTCTCGCGCTGCCAGTCGGCGAGGGCTTGGTAGGCGGTGAACAGCGGGCCCGGCATCACGATGCCGCGGCGGCTCTGGTCCATCGCCGGCCACCGCTGGCATTCACATGTCCGTGGGTCCGGGCAGCCGTCGGGTCCGTGCCACGACACGTTCTCGGCGACTTGGCCGATGCTCTCAAATGACACCCCCCACCACTCGAATCCTGGTCCAGGTGCAGTCCAAGTCGGATGAACGGCTCCAGCATCAGGGCATAGCCACGCGTCGGCGAATCCATCCGGCGGCACCTCTGCCTCACCAGCGCGCTTCGCTGAGACCGTGAGCGTCCAGTCCGCCTCTACCGTCTCCAGTGACCTGGCCAGATCGGCGGTCTCAATCTCCCATCGCCCGCCGGGCCTGAAGCTGCCCGTCATGCCCATCGAGGCCCACAACTCATGACCCTCGCAAGCGAAGGGCACGTTGAGGATCGACTCGGCCTCGGACACGGGCTCAGCCGTAGCCGGTGTCGATGTCACGCCATACAGGTCAAAGAGGTTTCTGAGGAAGAGCGAGTGGTCGTCGTCTGTCGGCAGACAGAGAGTGTGCTCACCCTCCCTGCCAACGAATCGCTTGAGTTCCCCGACATCCATCAGACCCGCGAGCTCTCGCAGGACGGCCAGGGTCTGGAGACTGGCCTGGTAGGGGACGCCACTGACGCGCGAGAGCTCATGCGCGGCTGCCTTTCGAGCATGGGACGAGGTCATCTGCTCTCCACAGTTCTGATCTGCCGCGCGGTGCGCTACAACGCTGGCCGGTTTCAGGTCGATGCGAAGCACCTTCAGCCGGCGCATTCATGCGAGGGCTTGGCCGGACCTCCGGCTCGAACCCGAAGGTAGCACTACAGGACGGCTTCGCACCGGAGGGCACCGCGGTCAGGATCAGACGGTCAGCGAAAGATCTCGGAGTGCCGTGAGGACGCTGGTCACCGCGCCGGTCCTTCGACGGCATCGGCCGCAACCTCTTCGCCGACGTGCGGCGTTGGATCGGCCTTGGCCGCAACGACCTCGGTGTACTCGACGACGTGGGGCCAGTGCTCGAGGATCCAGGCGCGGCGGGAGGACTGGCCGTCGAGGGCGGCGCGGAGCGCGTCATCGAGGCCGTCGAGTGGGAGTTGCCCGTCGGACTGGAGGCGGGTGATGAGGTCGCGGTGGTCCGGGGGTGCGGTGGCGAGGATGGCTTCCAGCTCCTGCTTTCGCTGCGCGAGGTCGACATCGGATCGGCGGGCGAGGTCAGCCGGTTCGGGCGTGATGTGATCCTCGAGCCAGGTGCGTGCGCTGACGACGGCCAGGCCGATCTGAGCGAGGGTGTCGAGGCCGACGAGTTCGGGCGCTCCGAGTGGAGCCTCGTGGTCGGCGACTATGTGATGTCGGAGGCGGTGGGCGGCGAGATGCTTGACGGCGTCGTCCCAGACCTGCGAGCCGGCGGGCGACGCAGGGCGGTCTCCGAGGAGGTCGAGCAGCCACTGCGGGCGATCGGCGCCGATCTGGTCGGCGGCCCGGCCGACAGCGATGTGGAGGGCTCGGTCGTAGAGGTGGCGGTCGTTCGGACCGACGTCGTTCTGGCGAACGATCGTGCGCCATCGGTCGATGCGGTCGTGCAGCGGTTCGGTCAGCAGGCGCAGAGCGTGAGCGGCGACCGGACCGAGGTCCCGCTCTGGTCCGTCGGACATGACCTCGACGGCCTCCCAGGTCATGGAACGCTCGGCGTAGCGGCCGTCGGCGGAGAGGAACGCGACTCGGGCTGAGCCGGCAGCGTCGTCGAGGCTGACGACGGTGCCGATGTTGTTGCGGTCCGTGGCCCTGACGCGGCTGCCGACCTCGGCGTGACGGGCGGTGTGGTCGATCCGGTCGAGTCGTGCGGTGTCGAGGTCGGGGTGCGATCCGACCGTTCGGGTGGCCAGGTGCTCGACCGTTCGGGCGTGGTCGAGGTTCTGCTCCAGCGTGGCGAGGGGCAGGTAGGAGGCGATGCTGGCTGCCTCGCGCACGTTGGGATCGGTCACGGTTGCGAGGCACTTGGCTCGGGACGTTGCCAGGCGGTGGTGGAGGGCAGTGAAGGCGTCGAGGGGCTCCTCGCCCGGGAGCGGGATGGGGCTGTCGTGGCGGGCCGGCGTCTCGTCGAGGTCGACCAGGTCGGAGTCGGTGAGGTGGAGCCAGTTGGCGTCGCGACCTCGGGAGAGCATGAGGTAGCCGGCCTCCCGGTAGAGGCCGTCCTCGCCGACGGAGATCGAGACGTCCCAGGTGCCGCCCTGGGCGCGGTGGGCCGTGAGGGCATAGCCGTGGGCGAGACCGCCGATGGCCATGTAGTGGTGGGGGACGACGACCTCGGTGCCGTCGCCGTCGTCGAGGAGGACGGCGACCCCGCCTGCGGGCAGAGCTCGTGTGATCCGGCCCGCCTGCCCGTTGAGCAGGTGCGTGGTCCCACCGTCGAGGGTGGTCGTCTCGTAGTCGTTGATGCGGGCGACGACGCGGTCGTCGACGGCGAACCCGCATCGGTGCCCGGCGGCGATGTCGGGACCCAGGGAGCCTTCCTCCCGGAGGGCTGTCCGGACCGCGGTGTTGAGGGCCCGCACGGTCTCGTTGGTGCCGGCGAGGAGGATGGCGCGGCCGTCTTCGGCCATCCATCGCTCGACAGCGGACTGGATCATCGAGGCGTGGTCGGCGGTGATGGTGATCCGGTCGTGGGCGGCGTAGGCGGCGATCGCGGCCGCAGCGCGACCCTCACGGACGTCCAACAGGGCTTCGCGCTCCCAGGGGCGGCGCTGACGGCGGTTCGCCGTCAGCTCGGCACAGGTCACACCGGCGGCGAGGAGGGCCGAGAACCCTCCGCCGGCTGTGACCTCGGGCAGCTGATGGTGGTCGCCGACGAGCAGGACACGACCGCCCGCAGCGACGACGCGGCTCACCACGGCGTCGAGCTCCCGGGTGCCGGTCATGGCCGCCTCGTCGACGATGAGCACCGTGCGGGTGCTGGGGAGGCCGTCGCCCCGGTCCCATGCGGTGAGCTGCCGGTGGATCGTCGACGCGGCGATGCCAGCACCGCGGGTCAGCTCTTGCGCGGCTCGCGCCGACGGCGCCACTCCTGTGATGGCCAGGCCGGACCGCTCCAAGAGGCCGCGCAAGGCCGCGAGGGCGTAGGTCTTGCCGGTGCCAGCGGGGCCGACGAGGATCGAGACGCCGTCGGGGCTGGTGGCGATGCGCCGGACGGCCTCGGCCTGATCGACGCCGAGATCGGGGCGCCCCGCGAGGACCGCTGCCACGTGGTCCGGGGCCAGCGTGGACCGAGTCCCAATGACCCGGGTGGCGGTGTCGACGAGCCGATGCTCGACCTCGACCAGGGCGGCCGAGGTCCACCGGCCATCGGGGAGGCCGATGACCGCTGAGGAGGCGGTGACCTGGGCGACGACCCGGTCGATCGTCGAGGACGTCGCCCCTGGTCCCAGGCGGGCGGCCACGGCACGCACGAGGTCGTGACGGTCGAAGGTGGACTCATGAGCGGTGAGCTCGTCCGCGATCTGGGCGATCCACTGGTCGCGTCCGACGACGACCTCGGTCACGTTCGACGGTTCACCCCGTCGCGTTCGGCGGGACACGAGGAGCCGCCACACTTCGGGTTCGGCGTGGGGGACGCGTTGGGCTGCTGCGCTCGTGAGGGCCTCTGCGGCATCCGGTCCCCAGCCCAGGTCGGCCGCCTCGGCCTTCCACGACGCGTCGAAGCGCTGGTGCTCCACCTCGGGCTTGCCCCGGCGGGTGGCGAGAACGGCCTCCTGGCGACCTTCGCGGGTGTCAGGCGTACCGGTGGCCTCCAGCCAGTCCTCGATGTCGTGCGACCGCTTCGAGAACGCGTCGCACAGCCACTGCGGGACGCCGGCGATCGCTTGGACGTGGTGGCCGGGCCGCCACTGGAGGCCGAGACGTGCGGTCAGCTCGGAGCGAAAGACGGCCTGGAAGACCTCGCCGGTGGCGCGCATGGCCCGGTACAGCTCGGGGTGGACGAAGGCCGTCCAGCGTCCGTCGGGGCCCTCGACCATGTTGGCGATGAGGACGTGCCAGTGCAGGAGTGGATCACCGGCGCGAGACGTGCGGTGGCGGAAGGCTGCGGCGGTGACGCCCTGGCCCGGTAGTAGCCGGATGCGGGCCGCGTCGGCAGCAGCCGGGTCGCGGGCCGCGAGGTCGGTGAGGAACGCAGCGTTGCCCGTGCCTCGCCGGACCTTGATGACCTCCCGCTCGAGCCAGGCGATGGTGTCGGCCAGGGCCGCGTCGCCCGCGTCGATGATCGCCCCCTGGACTCGCGGGTCGTCCGACACGGCGTAGAGGACCGACGCCGACTTCGGGGGCTTGAAGGTGGCATCGAACCCGGGCACTCGGCGGGGATGGGGCCTGATGGTGGCCCCGTCCGGTGTGAGTCCGCCGGTGCCGGGGGCCATGCCGGCCAGTACGGCACGGAGGTCATCGGCGTCGACGTCTCCGACCAGGCCGAGCCGCTCGGCGCCGAGGCCGAACCAGCGCCCGGCTGCCTCGCCCGATCCCGTGTAGTAGTCGTCGAGCGATTGGGCCACACCGGAGAGCTGGTAGGCCTCCTGTCCCACTCGCAGCTTCGCCAGGCTGAGCATGGGCCCAGCGGACCGAACGAGGGTCCCGGACTAGGTCCCGGAGACCGTCCCGGGAGGCGTGCACACCTCTTGGTGATCTTCTGTGAGCGGTTCGTTGGGTGGAGGGTCCTAGGTCCCGGCTGCCTGCCTCCTGGCTACCGGTGGTGGTGGCAGCGTCCTGGCCGCCTGCCTGGCAGGTGGAGAGGGGGAGGTGCCCCGTTCTGGAGCAGGTCCCGGGCCAAGGCATGGGCGTCGTCGGCGGTGGGAAGCGGTCCGAGGAGGGTGAGCCAGGCGTCGGGCTCGTAGGTCTCGACCAGGCCCCACCAGCGCTGGTCGGCGGTGGAGGGCCCGCCGCCGAACTCGACGACGTCGCCGAGGGCCAGGTGCTCGGGGAGGAGCCACCCCCAAGGTGGGGACGGTGTCCAGTCCCATCGGGACCAGCCGCCGGGAGCGCGAAGGTCTGGCCGAAGGGTTGCCGCCCACGGCGTCGATGCCGGGGGGAACGGCAGATCGAGGAGCACGCCGGCCCGGCTTCTCAGCTGGACCCGCGGAACAGAGGCCCCGGCGTGGGTCTGGTGGCTGTGCACGGTCCCTCCTGCGGCGGCGGTCAGGTCACACCACCACGGTAGGTCCGGGCTCTCTCAGGTTTGCCGAGTCGGTCGCTGGTACCTCAGTCGTCGTCGCTGGAGCCGCTCCCAAGTTCGTAGCCGGCCGCCTGGTTGAGGAAGTCGACGGCGGACTGAGCCCGCGACGCGACCGTGACCAGGGCTCGGGCATCGGTGCGGAGCACGTCGAGCCAGCCAGCCAGGTAGGCGGCGTGGTCCTCGCTCCGGTCGGCGGGGGTGATGGCCATCTGGGCGCACCACATCGCCGAGGCCATCTCGGCGACCAGTTCCTCGGCGGCGTAGGCGTTGCTGCCGAAGCGGCCCGACAGGTCCCGGCCGAGACGTGTGGGGTGGCCCGTCCAGTGTCCGTGCTCGTGGGCCGATGTGGCGTAGTAGGCGGGGGCGCTGTTGAACTGGGCGAGGGCCGGCAGGTGGATGGTGTCGGTCCGGGGCCGGTAGCAGGCCCGGGAACCGCCGTGCTCACGACGGGCACCGACCGCGGCGAAGTAGGCCTCCGCCGCCTCGATCCGCTCCGGTGCGTCGCGCTCGGGGCGACCGGCGGTGAGGCGAGCGACGACCGCTTCGGCCCCGTCGACCTGCTCCGCTGCGAACACCACGTAGGTGCGGGCCAGCAGGAACCGACGGCGGCCCTCGGCGCCGGCCTCCTCGTCGGCGTCCTGCGTCCCGGCCTCCTTCGTCACCGGCTTCCACAAGGCGACCGCGGTCCCCTGCTGGCCTCGTCGGACCTGGCCGCCGTGGCGCTGCCAACCCCGGTACGTCGCCCACACGCCGGAGGTGCGGCCGGTCTCAGCGGCGACCAGGGCGAGCCATAGGGCGTTCATCCCCCGGTAGCGGCGGCCGTCGGCGCTCGTCGGGGTCGCGGCTTCGGCTAGGTGATGCCAGGGCATTCGCCACCCGCTGGCGCCGGCTTCGATCTGGCGGATCAGGCTCTCGGTGACCTTGCTGAACAGGTCGGCGGCTTGCATGTCTGGACCTCCGTGGGACGGCTTCGCCCTCTGGGCGCTCGGCGGACCGCCGATCACGCCGAGCCGTCAACCGACCGGAGGGAGGCTCGGCCCCCGGAGCCTGCGGAGGGGGCTTGACGGGTCGGTGCGGCGGTCCGCCCACGGCACCCGGCCCGAAGGGCCGGCAACGGCACCCTCAACCCGGCCTACCGGCGTGATCGACGCCCTCAGCGCCGGGCCGGGTAGAGGCGACCGGCCCGGACCTCGACCAGGCCAAGCCGGCGGGCCTGGTCGAGGTAGCGGTACGCGGTCGACGTCCCCACCGACGTCGCCGCCAGCAGCTGCGCAAGGGCCGGACGACCGGGATCGGCCGCCCGGAGCACCGCAGCCAGGTCGTCGGACGTCACGGCTGGGGCGGGGCCTCGTCGGACGAGCCTCACCCCACGCTGCCGTTCTCGTTCCGTGAGGCCGCCCCAGATGCCGGGCTCGCCCTGCCCAGCCTCCTCGCACTCCGCTGCGACAGGGCACGCCGCGCAGATCGACTTCGCGGCTGCCTCGTCTGCTGGGTCCTCGCTGTAGAAGAGGCGGGGCCGGAGGCCACGGCAGGCAGCCCGGACACGCCACACATCGGCGTCGACCATCGTCGTCCTCGTCCCGTGCGCTGGGCCGGCTGGCACATCGAGGTCCCGGAGGTGCTCCCGGCCAAGGTCCCGGAGTACGTCCCGAACGACCAGCGGCCCGGCCCCCGCTCCGATCGGGGGCCGGGCCACCGGCGAACGTGCCGCCCGACGATCAGCCGTCGGCGTCCTCCGACTCGGGCTCGTCGTCGCCCGGCTCGGGCTCGTCGTCGCCCTCGTCACCGGGCTCGGGCTCGTCGTCGCTGGGCTCGGACTCGCCGCCGGCCGGGTCCTCGCTGGTGTCGGCGGGCGACGACTCACCGAGCGCCGCGGTGGTCCACTCGTCGGGCTCCCAGCCGGTCCCGGTCAGCGCCCTGAGGTAGTCACCGCAGGCCCTCGGCGACCAGTACATGTGGTTCTCGGCCAGACCGAAGGCGACGGCGCCGGCCACCCGGACGAGGGCCGCCGGCGTGTCGGCGTCGGCGAGCAGGGTGCTCGCCCGAACGTTGCGGGGCTCCTCGTAGCCGAGGATGGTCGCCGCGAAGGCCAGCGGGTCGGCGCCCGCCTGCTCGACCAACGCCCGGAGAGCCGCCTCGGTGAGGTCCCGCTTGCTCACCCCACCCCGGGTCCGACCGAAGACCTCCTTGGCGTGGGCCAGACGGACGACCCGGCCCTTGCGCTTGGCGGCCGAGTCGTCGCCGCCCCGGCGGTGGGAGGTCGCCCGCTCGCTGGTGAGGCCGCTGCCCTGAGCCGACGTGGCCCGGCTGTGGCGGCGGGGCTGGGTGCAGATCGCCTCGACCGTCACGGAGCCGCCGACCAGGAAGGGCGAGGGGCGCTTGACCACGACGGCGTGGCACGGCTCCTTGGCGTGGGCCTTGATGCCCTTCCCGCTGAACAGGGCGGTCAGGGACCGGTGCTTGTCCGGCGCCGGCTCGTCAGCCGTGTACACCGCGTGCCCCTTCTCGCGCTGCTCGGCCAGGGCGGCCTCGTACTCGGCGTCGATGCGAAGGCTGTCCCGGTAGCGCTCGACGCTCCCGGCCGGGTCGCCGTTGCGCCGGTCGGCCATCCGCTCGCACAGGGCCTCGATGTGCTCGGGACCGAGGTCGGCCGCCGAGGCGATGGCCTCGGCCTCGGCGACGCTGAGCCGACCGGCGTCGATGGCCTCCCGCCACTCGGGGGGAAGGACGACGAGGCTCATGCGGGAGCGGACCCACGCCTGCGACTTGCCGATCCGCCGGCAGAGCCGGGCCGGGGTGCAGCCGGCGTCGAGGCTCATCGCCGTCTCGATGCCGGCGATCTCCTCGGAGACGGTGAGGGACGCCCGGTTCAGGTTCTCGATGAACATGGCGTCGAGGGCCTCGGCCCGGGTCCAGTGCCGAACGACGGCCGGGACGATCTCGACCTTGGGGACGGTCTTGACCGCCTTCAAGGTGGCGGCCCGGCGTCGGAACCCGCAGACGACCATGTGGTTGCCCTCGTCGTCAGCAGGCAGCAGGGTCACGGGCTCGATGACCCCCTTGGCCTTCACGGACCGGACCATCTCGGTGATGTCCCCGGGGTGCTTGCGAGGGTTGTCGGGGTGGGGGATGAGGTTGTGGACCGAGACCCAGATGAGTTCGGGCTCGGCCGCGACCTCGGTCTCGTCGATCGACTCGACGGCGGCGTCGTCGGTGATGGTGGTGGTCATTGGGGTGCCTCCAAACAGGCGGTGAGGGTGCGGATCCACGGGCACGACGGCGTGTCGGTCTCGACCAGTCCGCCGGGTCCGAGGTGGGCGGTCGTGTCGTCCGAGGACCGGACCCACGCCTCGCCCTGCTCGGCCACCAGGAAGCGGGCCGCGGACGCCACCACCCCGAGCGCGTCGGACCGTGCGTGCTCGACCCCGTCCCGGCCGATCACCACGTAGCGGTGGGCCTTGCGGGACGGGACGTGGAGCAGGACGGCCTGCCTCCCCGGTGGGGTGCACGACGCGACGTGGAGCGGTTCGGCCACGGTTGCCTCCAATGGCTGAGCGGGTCCCACCGGGCGGCGGGACTTCGCCCTCCGGGCGCAAGGCCGGCGCATCAGGCGCCGGCGTCAACCGACGAGCCCCCTCGAGCTCACACCCGGGCGCTTGACGCTGGCGCCGCGACGGCCTTCACGTCACCCGGCCGCAGGCCGGCAACGTCACCCGGCCGCAGGCCGGCAACGGCATTGAGGTCTGCAGCTCGTTTGTCGGCGGTTGCGCCAAGTGCCCGTCGACCGAGCATCAATGGGTGTGGAACCGACATCGACCGCCGAGGCATCGAACGCCCACGCGCTCATCGCTCGCCTCGGCGCGAGCTACGTCCGTCGAGCAAGCCCTAATGGCGCTTCTCCGTCGGGCGAGCCCTCTGCGACGGGACAGGTCTTGGCCAGCGAAGGTTCGACGGTGCCCTGCACCGTCCTCGCCGTCGAGCCCGTCGATGCCGACCGTCGGTGGCTCTGGCCTGCCGATGCCGAGCTCGGCCGACCGACCGCCGTCGCCCTGCGTGCGCACCCCGGCTACATCGAGGTCATCTCGAGTGGCGCGGTCGGCGGCCCTGTGACTGAGCGACGCCTCGACCGACGAGGTCGTGTGCGTCTGCCGACGGGTGTCCTGCGGTGGGCCGGAGTGCAGACCGGCGATCGGTTGGCCCTCGTCGTGCACGACGGCGATGGCGACCGGATGGTCCTCGTCCCCGCGTCACGCCTTCGTGTCCCTCGACTGGACCTGCCATGAACGTCGAGTCCGAACGGGCGCTGCGGGCGGTCGCCGACCAGCTCGGAGCAACCCGGGAGGATCTGCAACGCATCGCTGCGACCATCGGCGGGTCGCCTGTCCCCCTCCTCCAAGACTTCGCCGCCGAGGCGCTGGCTCTGCTCGCCGGGCGCACGCTCGGGACATACCGCCACCACATCGAGCGGCTGGTGCGGAGCTTGGGGCACCAGCGGCTCGATCAGATCAGCATCTTCGACCTGGAGCGAGTGGCCCTCGAAGCTCGGCGCTGCGCCGTCGACGACCACCGGGCACGCCACGGCTTCGGCGCTCAGGAGAGCTTCGTGAGCGCCACGCGCCTCGTCTTCGCCTGCGCGGTGAAGGCGGGTCACCTGCGGGAGAACCCGGCCATCGGACTCGTTCGCCCTCGGCGGCGACGCTCCGCACGCCGTGCCCTATCGGCGGAGGAGGTCCGGGCACTCCTCGACGCGGTCATGGCGACCAGCCGGGATCCGGAGCTCGACCTGCTGATCCTGGCCTTCGCCCGTGAGACCGCATGCCGCCGAGAGGGGGTCCTGAACCTGAGGGTCGAAGACATCCAGCCCCGTCCGTCCGTGACGCTCTACGAGAAGTTCGACGAGCGGCGAGAGATCCCGGTCTCGGCCGGACTGGCTGCCGCCTTGCGAGCGCACTCATCACGCTGTGCGGATGACTGCTCGAAGGTCTTCCACTACCGCGACGGCCGGTTCCTGACGGATCGGCGGTTCGACACGCTGTTCGGGCGGGTCGGGCGGCATCTCCCCTGGGCCCGCTCGCTCGGCATCAGCCTCCACTGGATCCGGTACACCACGCTGACCGACATCCGGATGACGAGTGGCGAGCGCGTCGCGGCCGCCTACGCCGGCCACGGCGACGAGTCCGGCGGTGTCACCGGCATCTACACGCGAGCGACCTTCGACGAGCTCCAGGCGGCTCACGGACGTTTGTTCGGATCCTCGTCCCCGCCAGCAGGTTCCTGATCGCAGGGTGCCCAAGTGAGCCCGTCAGCAGGACCAGCGCTCGGTAGCTGGGGCAGGTGACGCGTGACGATGCCGTGGTGGTCGCCGCACGTGCCACACGGGGCTCCCTCCTTGTCGAAGAGGGCCAAGGGAGGGTGGCCAGGGAGCATCTCGGTGGTGAACCGGACAAGGTCGTCCCGATCGAGCACCAAGCGAGGGGGCCAGTCGACTGGCCGGGGCTGGGGTGGCCACACCGTGAAGGACCTCCCGTCGTGGGCACCTGCGGGAAGTTGCTCGAGCACCCCTTCCTTGCTGGAGCCGGTACGCCCAGTGATCTGCACCACGAGGTGACCGAAGACGAACGTGGTGCACCACTGAGCCAGGTACTGGCCCTTCTGGCCGGTGCCGACGGCGTGGGGCGTGTTGAGCATGACGTGGAACGGCTCATCGAAGGCAGCAAGCCTCACGAGCATGTCGATCGGCAGTTCGCGCCGCTCATAAATCGCTGACCTGATCGACTCGGAGGCCAGACCACCGTCACCGGTCCTCGGCCGCGCATCGGCCACGGCTGCCTTCATCGATGCCCAGAGGGCGACCTGGAGCTGGACCTCGACCGAAAGGGAGCCAGCGTGCCCCCTGATGAGCGGTTCGAGGATGGGCTTGATGTCGCGCTCCAGGCCTGACATCCACCTGTTGTTGCACCGGGCGCAGACGCACTTCGATGCACCGACCTTCGTGGCGAAGCGCTGGACCGACTGCGTCCGCTCGGCCCCGTTGATCACAGTGCGGAGGCGTGGGCGACCGGTTGCGATTCCGACTGGGAGCGGGAGGGCCTTGTCGATCCACTTGGGGATGATGTCCTCGAGCGAGTCGGCTGGCGCGCCGCACCAGTAGCAGGCGCCGGCGCGGGGGCCGAGAGATGTCGAGCGGTCAGGCATCGACTTGAGTATGACACCCAGAGACCGTACGAGTGTTCGATTATTCTGCCCAGCTCACCTCAGACCGCAGAGGCCAAGGGGTGGGGCTCGCCGGTGAGGGTGGCCACGGCGGCGGCGACCTCGGTGATCGAGGCGGTGGTGTAGACGCCGGTGACACCGGCGGTGGAGGTGTGGCCCGCGAACGCAGCGGCGACCGCCTCGCCGAAGAGGCGTTCGACGGCGGTGACCGCGGTGTGGCGCAGGACGTGAGCCGTCAATGGGGTGCGGGTCGACCATACGACCTGCTCCTGTGCCCTCTCGAAAAGCCGGTCGTAGCGGCGATCGCTGAGGGGCCGGCAGCCTCCGCTCCCGCGTGCGGGGGTCCGGAAGACGGAGTCGTCGGGACTGCTCGCGGCTCGGTCGTCGGCGATGGCTCGGATCGAGTCGAGGAGCGAGCGGCTGATCGGCTGCTCTCGCTCGGCTCCGAACTTCTCCCGGAGCCAGATCGTCTGGCGATCGTCGTCGAGGTCTCGCAGGCGCAGGTTGATCGCACCCATACGGCGGGCGCCGCTCTCGAGGTGGAAGCGGACGAGCAGGAGATCCAGGTCGGGGTCTCGGGTGGTGGCTGCGACGGCTGCCCACACGTCGTCCAGCTCCGCCGGCGTGAGCGCCCGCCGACGGTTCTTGAGTCGTCGTGGCTTGTCGACGTTGAGCGCGGGGTTGGTGGTGATGTGGCCGGCCTTC
>Ga0190275_10001899_pt1 | contig 15288 bp, 16 predicted proteins | sample Popmic550T_FD_133745 | JGI IMG/M metagenome (GOLD analysis project Ga0190275, IMG submission 133745) | Populus adjacent soil microbial communities from riparian zone of Yellowstone River, Montana, USA - 550 T | ecosystem: Environmental > Terrestrial > Soil > Riparian zone > Trees stand | place...
AGCGGCTTGTAGTGGCTGGTCGAGAGGCCGTCCACGAACCCCAGCTCGATTGGGATCGTCACGATGGTGAATCCGCCGCGGCCGGCGCGGACGATGACTTCGCTCTCCATGTCGAAGCCGTCGGTGCGGAGGGTGAGGGCGCGCAGCATGCGGGCGGAGTAGAGGCGGAAGCCGCTCTGGGAATCGCTAACCCGCTTGCCGGCGGCGATGGAGATCGTCCAGGCGGAAAAGCGGTTCGCCATCCGCCGCCGCGGGAGCATGCCTGCGAACAGGTGGGAGCGCCCTCCGATGATCAGGTCCGCGCCGCTCTCCTCGCGCTCCTCGAGGAACTTCGGGATCTCTCCGGGGAGGTGCTGGCCGTCGGCGTCGAGGGTGATCACGCCGTCGAAGCCGTTCTGCAGCGCCCAGACGAAGCCGGTCTTGAGGGCGCCGCCTTTGCCGCGGTTGTGCTCGTGCCGCAGCACCGTCGCGCCGACCGCACGTGCCACTTCGCCGGTCGCGTCGCGCGAGCCGTCGTCGATCACCACGACCGGCTCCAGCTGCAGCCGCGCCTCGGTGATGACCGGCGCTACGGTCCGCTCGGCGTTGTACGCGGGGATGAGCACCGCGAACCGCTCGGTCAAGCGCCCTCCCGCGACAGGACGGCGCAGACGATCCCGCCGCCGGCGGAGACGGAGTGGACGAGCAGGTGGCGCAGTTCGGCGTCGCGCGTCTCGCGCGTGACCGGCAGGTCGCCCTGCTCGAACCCCGGCGACGCGTGCAGTTTCTGCTCGTCGAGCGCGATCAGCGCCGCCGCGAGCTGCAGCGCACCGCCGGCCGCGTATTCACCGAAGAGTCCCTTCGTCGCCACCACCGGCGGCACGTTCGCGCCGAACAGCGACTGGATGGCCTGCTGCTCCACCGCGTCGCCGCGCAGCGACCCGTTCGCCGAGGCGTAGATCGCGTCGATCGACTCGAGTGGCAGCTCCGCATCGTCGAGCGCCGCCTGCATCGCCACGACCACGCGCTGCGGATCGGAGCCCCAGTCGGAGATCGAGGCCGTGGTGTCGCGCGCGATACCGAAGCCCGACAGCCACCCGTACGGCTTCCGCGTCCCCGCACCGGCGATCAACACCGCGCCCCCTTCGCCGAGGGCGATCCCGTTGCGGCGGCGGTCGAAGGGACGAGCCGCTTCGTCGGCAGTACCGTTCGCGTGCGCCAGCGCCCCGATGCGGTCGAGGACGCTGAACAGCATCTCGTTCGCCTCCTCGACGCCGCCGATCAGCGCCGATGGCACCGACCCCTTCACGATCTGCGTCGCCGCATACATCGCCGCGGCCAGCGCCGACGACTCCCGCTGCGTGATGGTGACGTTGAAGCCGCGCAGTCCCCACTCGATGGCGATGTGGCTGCCGGGCGCGTTCGCCACCGACTCGGCGAAGAGCTGCGGCGGAGCGAGCGAGGGGCCCTTCTCGACGTACTCCTGCATGTACTCGACGGAGGTCTGCACCGGACCGAACGACGTTCCAATGGCCACGCCGGTCTCCGGCCCGGGAGCCGCGCCGCAGTCGTCGATGGCCAGTTTCGCCGCCGCCACGCCGAGGCGCGAGAGGGCGTTCATCCGGCGCATCTTCATCGGCGCGATGTAGTCGCGCGGCTTGAAGTCGCGGAGCAGCGCCGCCTTGTGCGCGCTCAGGCCCGCAGTGTCGAAGCGGTCGATCTCCACGACCGAGCTGCGCCCGCCGGCGAGCAGCGCGCGGAACGCGTCGACGCCGATCGCGCCCGGGGCGACGACACCGATGCCGGTGATCGGGATGCGGACCATTGGCGGGTTATAACCTCACGCTTTGCGGAACGCCAGCGAGACGTTCGAGCCGCCGAATCCGAATGTGTTCGAGAGGACGTTCGTCATCGCCATCGGCCGCGGCGTGTGCGGGATGTAGTCGAGCGGGCAGTCGTCCGCGGCCTGCTCGAGGCGGAGCGTCGGCGGAGCGATCTGGTGCTGCAGCGCGAGCACCGTCACCACCGCTTCGATCGCGCCCGAGGCGCCGAGGGTGTGGCCAAAGTACGACTTGCTCGACGACACCGGCACGTCGGAGCCGACCGCGGCGATGATCGCCTTCGTCTCGGCGGAGTCGTTCAGCAGCGTCCCCGTCCCGTGCGCGTTCACGTAGTCGACGGCCGTCAGACCGGCCTCGCCGAGGGCACCGCGCATCGCCGCCTCGGCACCGCGGCCCCCTTCATGAGGGGCGGTCGGATGGTGCGCATCGCACGACGCGCCGTAGCCGGTGAGCTCCGCCAGGATCGTCGCTCCGCGCGCGACCGCGTCATCCCACCGCTCGAGGACGAGAAAGCCGGCTCCCTCGCCGAGCGTGATCCCCTTGCGCGTCGCGCCGAACGGCGAGCACGGCTCGGGGTCGACCGCCTGCAGGACGTTGAAGCCGCTGTAGGTCAGGCGGCACAACGCGTCGCTGCCGCCGGCGATGGCCACGTCGGCGTGTCCCGATTTCAGGTAGTCGGACGCCATGCCGATCGCCGCGCCGGCGGAGGCGCAGGCGGTGGCGTTCGAGACCACACCGCCGCCGAGACCGAACACCCGCGCCACCGCGTCCGTGGGACCGGAAGTCGGCTGCTGCAACACCTGCGAAGCCGGCGCACGGCGGCGCCCGCGTTTCAGGCGGCGGAAGTAGTACTCCTCCCCTTCCAGCAGACCGCCCGTCGAGGTCCCGGTCGAGACGACCGCACGCTCGAGCGGTAACGGTACGGATGCCCCGTCATTCGCCTGCTCCAGCGCCTCGCGCGCAGCGACGACCGCGAGCAGGTCGGTGCGCGACAACCGCTTCGCTTCCCGCCTGCCGATCGGCAGCGTGTTCTCCGCCTCGGCCGCGATGTCGGTCGGGAAGGTCTCCCCGGCGAACCGGGTCAGCTTCGCGATCCCCGCCCGCATCTCGACGATCGACTGCCAGACCTCGGCTTTGTTCCGTCCGGTCGAACAGATGATGCCCGCGCCGGTGACCGCGATGCGGATGGAGGGATCAGGCTTTCGCATGTCTTGAGGGCCGAGGGCAGAGGGCCAAGAGCCGAGGGAGGCTGAGTTATCCCTCGGCCCTCGGCCCTTGGCCCTCTGCCCTGTTACCGGCGAGATAGAACCTGCCCCTCACTACGTCTACTCCATCGATCCGTCCGATTCCGCTGAAGCGGAACGTGCCGCCAAACTCCGCCTCCAGCGTCACCGTACAAGCCACGACGTCCCCCGGCACGATCTCCCGCAACACCTCGCAGCGGTCCACGCCGGTCAGGAAACCCTGCTCCTTCAGCACCAGCCCGCCGGCAAACTGCGCCATCGCCTCGACAGCCATGACGCTCGCCGGGAGGAAGTCGTTGACGGTGCAGAGGTAGTCCCCCTCGATCGTCTTCTCGTCGACGCGCCGGACGGCACTCGCCGCGCGAAAGGGGATCTGATGAGGAAGATTGGAGAGCCAGGACATTCTTGCGCGGGCAACTAAACGGCTGCTTCGGAGCGCTTCTTCTCGACCAATTCCGCAAGCGTGGAGACGGACCGAAAGTAGTCCCTCGCCGAGCTCTCGTTCTTCACCTTGATGCCGAACTCACTCTCCAGCATGACCACGATCTCCAGGGCGTCGATCGAGTCGAGGCCGAGGCCTCCGGCGAAGAGGGGATCGTCGTCGCCGATGTCCTCGGGGGTCATGTCTTCGAATTTCAGGCGCTCGATGAGGAGCTCTTTGAGCTTGCGTTTCAGGTCCATGGGGGTCGCATTCTAGTGTGGATTTCAGGCTGAAGCGGCCGAGGGGACGGCGTCCCAGTTGATGCGCTGGGCGATGCCCAGGCCGGCCTTCTGCAGTTTCACGAGCAGGAAAAACAGCGCCACACTCAGCCGGTTGTTGCGCTTCTCGAAGATGTCGCCCGCCAGGATGCCGACGACGGCGTCGAGCATCCCCCAGCGCTCCGAAGGCTGCAGGAACACCTCCAGGAACTCGCGGTCGTAGAAGTGCTCGATGAAACGGAGGTACTGATCGAGGCCGCGGGTCATGGTGCGAGCATAGTCGTCGAGATACTCCGTCGTCCCGCTCTTCAGACGCTGCACCACGCCGTCGACGACCATGTCGGCCGACTTCATGGCCATGAACACGCCGGTCGAGAAGATCGGATCGAGGAAGCCGGCCGCATCGCCGATCAGCGCGTAGTTCTCTCCCGCGAGATGGCGCATGCGGAAAGAAAAGTCCTTCCGCGCATGGATCGGCGTGATCCGCTCCGCGTCCTTCATCCGTTCCGCCATCCAGGGCGAGCCGGCCACGGTCCGCGCGAACAGCTCTTCCGGCTGCAGCCCGCAGGCGAGGACGTGGTCGCGGTCGACGACCAGGCCGACGCTCATCACGTCCGCGCTGACCGGAATCAGCCAGAACCAGCCGTTCCGCAGGATCACCACACCGGTGCTGCCGCCGTCCTTCCCTTCCGCCCGCGGCACGTTGCGGAAGTGGGCGAAGAAGGCGATCTTGCGCAGCGACGCCACGTCCTTCCGCTCGCCGACGCGACTGCCGACCACGGAATGGTGTCCGCTCGCGTCGATGAGGAAGCGCGCCTTCAACGTCTCTCCGGCAGCGGTCTGCACGATGGCGCACTCCGGCTCCGCGAGCTCGACGCCGACGATCTGCGTCTCCTCCCGCACCTCGACGCCGTGCTTCCGGGCGTTCTGCAAAAGCAGGTGATCGAAGTCGGCCCGCTTGACCTGAAAGGCGTTTCGGTACGGATCGGCGAGCCGCTGGTCGAAGCGGAATCCGGACATGAAATCGCCGTCGCCGGTCACGAAGTAGGCGCCGTACTTGGGGATGTGCGCCCCACCCAGCTCGTCCGGCGAGACGCCGAGCCGGGCAAAGAGGTCGTTGTTGTAGGGCAGCAGCGATTCGCCGATCTGAAAGCGGGGAAAGCGCTCGCGCTCGAGAACGGTCACGGCAAGCCCCTGCCGAGCGAGCAGCGTCGCGGCGGTGCTTCCCGCGGGCCCCCCGCCAATGACGATCACGTCACGCATGCCGGGAAGCAAACGCAACGGAGAGCGAATGTCATCCCGGGCCGACCGTGGGGGACGACGAGGAACCCAGTGGAGCGCCGGATTTCATCCGGCCGGTCCGCCGACCTTCGGTCGGCAGTGTGCGGAAGCATCCCGAGAGACGGCCGGCAGAATGCCGGCGGACCGGCCGGATGAAATCCGGCGCTCCGCTGTCGTCTCCCACGGTCCCCCGGAATGCACCCTCGCCTCCTCTGTTATTCTGCCCTGCCGGTCCGATGCTTACCCACTTCCTCTCCCTCGTCGCCGCGGACGCCTTCGCGCTCGCGCTCATCGACGCGGAAACCGGGGCCGTCACCACCCGGGCCGCGCTCCTCGCCCGGGCCGGCGAGCTCGCCGCCCAGCTCACCGCCTCCGGGATGCGCTCGCGTGACGCCCTGGCCATCCAGCTCCCGAACTCTGTCGACTTCGTCGCCGCCTTCCTGGCCGCCCTGCAGCTCGACCTTGTCGCCGTCCCGATCGACCGCGACGCCCCGGAAACCGAGGTCGCCAACATCCTCGCCCACTTCGCCGTCCGCGGCCTCGTCTATCGCTCCGGCCGCACCGAAGTGACCACCCGCGAGCTCTCCACGCGGCCGGCCCTCCCTGCCGACGCGCGCCTGATCAAGCTCACCTCCGGCTCCACCGGCAGACCGAAAGGCATCGTCACCACCGAGGCCAACCTCGTCGCCGACTGCACCAACATCTGCGCCACCATGGGCATCCACCCCACCGACCGCAACCTCGGCGCGATCCCCTTCTCCCATTCCTACGGCTTCTCCAACCTCGTCACCCCGCTCCTGCTCCAGGGGACCCCCGTCGTCGTCTCGAACGACTACCTCCCGCAGGCGCTCCTCGAGCTGGCGAACCGGCATCGCTGCACGGTGGCACCGCTGATCCCGATGGTGTTCGCCCACCTGGCCACCTCCGCCCACGGCGACTTCGAGACTGTCCGCACCTTCATCTCCGCCGGCGCGCCGCTCCCCCGGCCACCTCACGCCGCTTCCGCGAGCGCTTCGGCCTCGAAATCCACTCCTTCTACGGCTGCAGCGAGTGCGGCGGCATTACCTACGACCGCCTCGGCGGCGCCGTCGAGCGCGGCACCGTCGGCGCGGCGATGGAGCACGTCACCCTCACCACCACCGGCACCCGCCTCGGTGTACAAAGCGCCTCCGTCGCCTCCGGCTACCTCCTCGACGCCGCCACCTTCCAACCGATCGCGGACGGCGCGTTCACCACCGACGACCTCGTCGACCTCCGCGACGACGGCGAAGTCGCCCTCACCGGCCGCGCCTCCGACCTCATCAACACCGCCGGCAAAAAGGTCAACCCGCGCGAAGTCGAAGCCGTCCTCCTCCAGATCGAAGGAGTCCGCGAAGCCAAGGTCTACGGCGAGCCCGCCGGCGCCCGCGGCGAAGTCGTCGCCGCCGCCATCGTCGCCACCCCCGAAATCACCCGCGACCAGATCCGCGCCTACTGCCGCACCCGCCTCTCCCTCCATAAAGTCCCCCGCATCGTGAAACTCATCGACGAGATGCCGGTGGACGAGAGGGGGAAGGTGACAAGGGCGGCGTTGGAGGCGTTGTAGCTGCGTTGTCGGTTGTCGGTTGTCAGTTGTCCGAACCAGCTTCGCAGCAGGCCCTGTCCTTCCAAGCGTGAGCAACTCCAAGTACCGCTCCCCGAATAGGGGGTGCCGGTCATTGCTGGCACCGCCGCCGAAGGCGGCGAACGATCTGTAGGCCCGGCCTTTTAGGCCGGGTCAAGCTTGGACAGATTTTCCAAGCCCGCGTGGCGGGCGACAGAACACGAACCCCGCGCAGACGTGCTTTTCTGTTGCCCGCTACGCGGGCTCACCTGGGGGCTTGTGGAACCCCGGCCTAAAGGCCGGGTGTCGAGTCGCTTTCCGGCAATTCGAATGCTTCTCTGAACACCTGCTTCAGATCACGAGCCATCAAGGCATTCTAGCGCCGGTCGCCTGAAAGAGTTGGTCCGGGAAACTGTCGGAGTAGGCGACGCGGCATCGCGCGGTGGGTCAGGTGTACTACTCGGGCAGGTCACCGTGCATGGCAAAGTGAATGCGTTCCATTGCGGGGGGATAGCGCCATCCATTCCGGGGTGGGTGAGATGTACTGACCGAGTAGGACAGCCGGCATTGCCGGGTAAGCGAGTTGTCCTACTCGAGCAGGACAACGGTCATCATCGGGCAGGCGCGCGTTCATTCCGGGGGATGGAGGCGCAGCTACCTCGTCATGCGGGCGTGGCTACTCATTCAGGTTGCCGCGTGTACTCCGACAACCTCAGAGGCCTACCCGGCCAGCCGCCGCGGGCTACTCCTTCATGCTTCGCGTGAGCCCCGGCGGCCTCGTGTGCATACCCCGCCAGGTTGAGGTACCTACTCTGCCGATTCCCCGGAGCTACCTCGACACGTGCCGCGCTTACCTCGGCAGCCGCCGCGACCTCCTTCGGCAAGGAACCGCTTCTCATCCGGCAACCGCGGTGCGCACTGTACCGAGCTTCTTCGCAATGCGGTTGTAGCGGACGGCCTGGATGAAGTAGATGACTCCGAAAACGAAGAGGACGAACGGGAGGAGGTCGAGGACGTTTTTGCCCAGCAGGGCGGCGAAGGTGACGAGGAAGGCGATGGGGAACCAGTTGAGGATGCCCATCACCCGGACGACTCCCTCGGCGAGGTCGTGGCGGATGACGCCGTGCATGATCGGGATGTAGTGCATCATGCCGCCGAAGACTTTGTCGCGGAAGGCGATCAGGTCGGGTGCGAAGCGGTGGAAGAGCAATGGCGCGCCGCCGGCGGTCTTCGACGAGGTCTCGAGGTCGTCGAGGGAGGTGTCGGCGATGCCTTCGGGCCTTTCGACGCGGCGCATGAAGATGGGGATGCCGATCGTGAAGTAGGCGCGGTTCCATTTCACGACGAGGAGCGCGTCAATGATCCCGGCGATCGCGATGGCGGCCAGGCCGGCGATGATTCCTGCGTCCATCAGTCCAACCTCTCTCCAGCGTGTCGGCCATCCGAGCCCGCGTTACGCCTGCGGCGGAAGCTCGGGGGCGGCGGTTTCGGGAATGGCCGGTTGGGCGGCCTTGCGGCGCACGTTCAGCCGCAACGCCTGCAGTTCCGCCCGGAGCCACAGCTTCAGTCCGCGGAACACCATCCGCATCGGGGCGACGCCGAGGTTGAAGTAGGCCTTGATGCGGCGGCCGTCGTTGTAGAGGCCCGCGACTCCGGCGGCACGGCGCTTTTCGGCGATGGCTTTGAAGCGGCGGTTGTAGGTCTTCATCAGGTGGTAGCTGATGAAGGCGGGCTTGGGACCGAGGACCGGCATCCAGTGGAACTTTTTGTGGATTTTGTACGCCGGCAGGACGACGAAGATGTAGTACTGGGCGGTGTCGATGAGCATGGCGGCGCTCAGGAGGTCGCCTTCGCCCATGTAGTAGTACTTGTCTTTGTAGACGGCGCGGAAGAAGCGCCAGTAGGAGCGGACGAAGGTGATGTTGTGCTCTTCGACCAGCGCGCCGATGTCTTCTCCCATCGCGTCTTTTTTGATGATCTCCGCGGTCGCCTCGGCGGAGAACGCCGCGTGGTCGAGTCCCGGCGAGTAGTAGGGGTCGAGGAAGGCGGCGGCATCGCCGACGAGGGCCCAGCCGCGGCCCATGTACTGCCTGGTGGCGTAGGCGAGGTGGGAGTAGAAGCGGAGGTCGTCGAGCCGCGGCTCGGCTCCTTCGAGGAGCTCGCGCAGCGAGGGAATTGCCTTCAGGAAGGCGATGAAGTCTTCCGCGCGGTTTTTGCTCTGGTGGAGGTCGATGAGGCGTTTGTCGAAGACGACGCCGATGCTGGTCTCGCCATTGCCGAGGGGGATGACCCAGATCCAGTAGCCGTAGCCGGTGTAGTGGTTGGTGCCGAGGCGGCGGGAGCCGACGTTGCCGGAGGCGATGCCGAGGCGGACGGCGAGGTCGTCGATGTGCCGGACGTTCTTCCAGCGGCACCAGATGGCGGCGGTGGGATGCTCTTCGTTGCGCTCGATGAGACCGAGCTTGCGGCCGAGGAAGGTGACTTTGCCGGTGGCGTCGACGATCCAGCGGCAGTGCAGCTCGCGCGTTTCACCCGCGACCTCGACGGTGATGCGGTGGTCGAAGTCGCCGACGGCGACGTCGCGCACTTTCGCCGGGCGCAGCAGCTCCGCCCCTTCTTTGACGGCGGTGGCGAGGAGGTGCTCGTCGAGGGCGTCGCGGCGGAGCTGGAAGGAGGGGACGACGCTGCGGATGAAGGCGCCGGTCTCGCTGGCGTCGACGTGGCCGGTGACCTTGTCGTTGTTGAACCAGTAACGCAGCCCTTCTTTGGGAAGTTGTTCGCGCTCGAGGTGTTCCCACATGGCCAGGCGGCGGGTGAGGAACATCGCCGACATCTCGGTGGTGGCCTCGCCGACTTTCTCGTCGAAGGCCTCGGCTTTTTCGACGATCAGCACGCGCAGCTCGGGACGCTCGCGGCGCAGCAGAATGGCGGTCGAGGCGCCACTGAAGGCGCCGCCGAGGATCACCACATCGTATCGATCTTGCACTGGCTGCATTATGATCACCCGCCCTCGAAGGCGAGCGATGAACGATGAGTGATGAGCGATGAGCTCGCGCCCGGCTTCTGTTCATCGCTCATCGTTCATGTCTCATCTCTCGATCTAAGGAGCTCTTGTTGGAAACCCTGCGCGATTGGTTTCATTTCCTGACTGACGTCCGCGGCCTCGTGCAGGCCGGAGGTTACATCGCCCTGGCCATCATCGTCTTCACCGAGACGGGGCTGATGATCGGATTTTTCCTGCCCGGCGACTCGCTGCTGGTCACGGCCGGGCTGTTCGCCGCGAAGGGGGACCTGAACATCGTCTACCTCAACCTGCTGCTGATGTTCTGCGCGATCACCGGCGACGCCACCGGCTACTACATCGGCAAGAAGCTCGGGCCGGCGCTGTTCCGGAAGGAAGACTCGCTGTTGTTCAAGAAGAAGCACCTGATCGCCACGCAGGAGTTCTACGAGCGGCACGGCGGCAAGACCATCATCATCGCCCGTTTCGTGCCGGTGATCCGGACGTTCGCGCCGGTAGTCGCGGGGATGGCGGGGATGAGCTACAAGCGGTTCGCGCTCTTCAACGTCGTCGGCGGCATCGGCTGGGTGTTCTCGATGACGATGCTGGGCTATCTGCTGGTGACGCTGTTCCCGGCGACGGAGCAGCACATCGAGAAGGTGATCATCATCGTGATCTTCCTCTCGCTGCTGCCGGGGGTCATCGAGTGGCTGCGCGCTCGCGCGCGCTCGCGGCGCGCCCAGTCATGAGGGCGGCGACGGCCTGCTCGGCCTGCCAGAGATGGCGGCGCTGGTGGGCGACGAGGATCCGGAAGGCGGAGTAGACGTTGTAGCGGACGCGCTTGTCGAACGGCGAGACGATCTTGACTCTGCGCAGGTTGACGCCGCGCGCGGCGTTGATCATCTCGGTCAGCTTCGACTGCAGCGTGGCGAACTCGCCGAAGGCCTCGTTCTTGGCGCGCACCGCTCTCGGCACGAAGGGGGCGGTGGTCCTGACGCGCTTCCGGATGGGCGGCTCGAGGAACCAGCGCAGCACGCGGCCGAGGAGGTCCATCTTTGGTTTCTCCGTGGAGAGGACGCCTTTCTTGCGGGCGTCGTCGAGGGCGAGCCGCAGGACCGGGAGAAACATCTCGGTGGAGATGCTCAGGTGGCTGATGCACTCGGCGGCCGACCAGCTGCTGGGGTTGGGACGGACGGTGAAGAGGCGCGGCTCGGTGCTGTGGACGAGCGTCCACGCACGCCGTGTGGCTTCGTTGAGCTCCTTTTCGACGTCGTCGAGGGTGTCGTCCACAAGGGAATTGTAGTGCCGGGTGGGGTTGGGGGGCGTCGCGGGATGTTATCGGTTGTCGGTTGTCAGTTGTCCGAACCGGGCTCGCGAAAGAGGTCTGTCATCCCGAGCGTCGAGCGAGGGACCGGAGCGGGCGGGGAGGCGCAGCGTGTTGCCAGCAGCCGATACTTCAAACCCAACGATGCCCTTCCCCCTCTTGTCATCCTGAGCCGCAGGTTTTATCCCACGAGCGGCAAGCATGGCGGCGAAGGACCTGGGGGGTGGGGGAGCGATGGGCGCTCATCCCACCCCACCCGCCCAGGTCCTTCGCCGCCATGCTTGCTCTTCTTGGGGAGTTCCTGGGGCTCAGGATGACAAAGGGGCAAGGGTCGCGTGATTCGCCCGCGCGTGGCCATTGCGGACATCCTGCGCTCCCCCGCCCAGGTCCCTCGCTCGACGCTCGGGATGACAGGACTTTTCGCGAGACTGGTTCGGACAACTGACAACCGACAACTGACAACGCCTCACCCACTGCAGCACGACAAGAACTCCACCGTTCCCGGGTGCTCCGGCGCGTCGAAGAGCAGTTCGCATTCGTTGGCTTCCACCAGCTCTCCGGCGCCTTCTCTGGGGCAGAGGCAGGCGACCCAGTCGGCGACTCGGCGGGCCTGGGGGAGGTGGTGGGTGACCATGACGATGGTCTTGGTGTTCTTCAGGGAGTAGATCGTCTCTTCGAGGGCGGCGGTCGATCTGGTGTCGAGCGCGGAGGTCGGTTCGTCCATCAGCAGGACCTCGGGGTCGCCGGCGAGGACGCGGGCGATGGCGAGGCGTTGTTGCTGGCCGACGGAGAGAATGGTGGCGGGGTCGCGGAGGCGGTCTTTGGTTTCGTTCCAGAGGCCGGCGGCGGTGAGGCAGCGCTCGACGGCATCGGGCTCGTCGCGTTTGGCGATGAGGCCGATCTTGCGGGCGGCGAAGGTGACGTTGTGAGCGATGGTGCCGGGGAAGGTGACGGGCTGCTGGAAGACCGTGCCGATGCGGCGGCGGAGGTCGTCGGGGTCGATGCCGCCGCCGCGGACGTCGTCGCCGGCGAAGCGGACTTCGCCGGTCACACGGACGGACGGGGTGAGGTCGATGAGCCGGTTCAGACACTTCAGCAGCGTGGTCTTGCCAACGCCGGAGGGGCCGTTGAGGGCGGTGACGCGGCCGGCCGGGATCTGCAGGGTGACATCGCGCAACAGCGTCCGGCCGCCCGCGGTAGTGACGGTGAGGCCGGCGGTGCTGAGGATCGGGAAGCCGCGTTCAGTCATGGCGGGCCTCCTCATGCAGGCGCATGCGCAGCGGGAGGGCGATGGCGGAGAAGGTCATGACGATCCCTAAGAGCACGGTTGCGGTGGCCCAGAGGTTCCGGGTCATGGCGGGGTCGAACGCGTCCTGGGCCATCACGAAGATGTGGTACGGGAGAGCCAGGACCGGGCTGTCGACGATGCCGCGCGGCAGGGTGGCGCCGGCGAAGATGGCGGCGGTGAAGAGGATCGGTGCGGTCTCCCCCGCCGCGCGGACGATGCCGAGGAGCACGCCGGTGACGAGGCCGGCGGCGCTCTGCGGGAGGATGACGGTGGTGACGACGTGCGGACGGCTCAGGCCGAGGCCGAACGCCGCCTCGATGTTCGCGCGGGGAATCGCGCGCAGCTTTTCGGTGAAGGCAACGGTGACGGTCGGGACGATCATCATGCCGAGCACCAGGCCGCCCGCCAGCCACGACTTCTGCAGGCCGAGAAAGCGGACGAAGACCGCCAGTCCGAAGAGGCCGAAGACGATCGACGGCACGCCGTTGAGCGCGTGCAGCAGGCGCTCGATGGCCCGCCGGCCGCGTCCCGGCGGGAGGTAGAAGTGGCTGATGATGCCGGTCCCCGCAGCGAGCGGGGCGGCGACGGCGGCGGCGGTGAGGACGAGGAGGAGCGTTCCGGCGATGTGGTAGACGATCCCGCCCGCGGCACCGGCGTTCCTGGCATCGGTGGTGAGGAACTGCCACGACAGGCCGCCCGCGCCGCGGATGACGACGATGGCGATCATCGCCACGAGGATCGCCAGTGCGAAGAGCGCGGCAAACGTGCAGAGGATGGTCAGCATCCGGTCCCTGGTGCGTCTCAATGTTCCTCTCAATGTTCCTCCGCGAAAGTGCCGGTGCGCAGGCGGTCCGCCGCCAGCGTGACGAGCAGCACAAGGGACAGCAGGACGAGTGCGAGGAGGGCGATGGCGCCGCCGTGCAGCGGGTCGCCGGCGGCGATGTTCGGCTCGGCGCCGCCGAGCTTGGAGGTGATGGTCTGGCCCGGCTCGATCAGCGTCCGCATCGCGCCGGCGAACGACTCGGGGAGCCGGTTGTCGGCGCGGCCGACGATGAGAAAGACGGCGATGGTCTCGCCGAGCGCGCGGCCGAGGCCGAGCAGGACGGCGGCGACGAGGCCGGAGCGCGCCTGCGGGACGACGACGCTGAAGACCGACTCGGCGCGGGTGAGGCCGAGGGCGCGGGCGGCGTCGCGGGAGCGGGCGGGGACGGAGCGCAGTGCGTCGTCGGCGAGTGTGGTCATGGTCGGGACGATCATCACCGCGAGCAGAATCCCGGCGGTGAGCAGGGTGTCGCCCTGCCAGGCATTCCACTGGAGGCGCTCGAACGCCGCGCCCATGAGGTCGCGGAGAAAGAGGACGCCGACCAGTCCGTAGACCACCGAGGGGATGCCGGCCAGGAGCTCGATGGCCGCCTTGAGCGGCATGCGCAGGCGGCGGTGGCAGATCTCGGAGAGAAAGACGGCCGTCGCGAAGCTGAGCGGCGCGGCGAGCAGGAGCGCGATGGCCGAGACGACGACCGTGCCGTAGATCATCGCGGCGGCGCCGAAGGTCGCGGCGCGGTACGACCAGTCGTTGGCGGAGACGAAGTGCAGGAGACCCTGGCGCGCGGCGGGGATGCTTTGCGCGGCGAGCAGCGCGATCACGGCGAGCAGCGCCGAGGCGGTGATCGCCGTCGCTGCCGCGCCGGTGAGGCGCACCGTGTCGACGCGCGGTCTGCTCAACGCGCTCCCTTTGCCGTCCCTGTGCTGAGATCGGACATGCCGAGATAGCCGTGCTTGCGCATCAGCTCCTGGCCGCGTGGGGAGCGGACGAAGTCGATGAACGTCTTCGCGTCGCCTGCCGGCGGCCCGGAGGTGATGAAGAGGAGGGGGCGGGAGAGCGGGTAGCGCCCGGAGGCGATGGTGGCGCGGTCGGGAGCGGCCGCGACGCCGTCATCGAGGCGGATCGCGATCGCTTTCACCTTCGGATGGTTCTCGGCCCAGGAGGAGGAGAGTTGGGTGATCGCGCCGCGCGTTGCGGCAACCTTCTGCCGGGTCTCCTCGTTGCCGCCGACCTCCGGGTGCCGGACCGCGGGCGCACGTTTGGTGTCGCCGTACAGCCATGCCGCGAAGACTTCCCACGTCCCTCGTCCCGGCTCTTTGTTGAAGAAGACGATGCGCCGGTCGGGACCGCCGACCTGCTTCCAGTTCACGATCTTCGATTCATAGATGTCGCGGATCTGCGCTTTCGTGAGCGCGCGCACGCCGCCGTTCCAAACGTCGGCGGAAACGACCAGCGCCACGGCGTCCATGCCGATCTGCGTGCCGGCGAAGCTCGCCTTCGGGAACTTGGCGCGGTCTTCGGCGGTGAGCGGCTTGCTCGACATGCCGATGTCGATCGAGCGGTCGCCGACGCCGGAGATGCCGCCGGACGAGCCGCCCTGGGTGTCGACGGTGATGGACATCTTCTTTTCACGCCGCAGGATCTCCGCGGCTTCGGCAGCAACGGCGTTGACGGTGGTGGAGCCGTTGATCTTGAGGGCCCGCGGTGCGGCGGCGACTGAGAGCATGGGCCATACGAGCAGCAGTGCTAAGACCGCGCGCGTTCCACCCGCCCACAGGGAGCGACCGGGGGGCCTCCGGCGGGCGGGCCCGGCCCGCTGCGTTGGCTGCCCAAGGCTGAACGCGCGCCTCTCGCTCGAATCGTGGTCCACGCGAAAACAAACGCCGCGGGCCGTGCCCGCCCGCCGGAGGCCCCCTGTCGTTCCCGCGCACGGGCGAACGGCGCGCATCAGCAGCACCCCTCCGGGCCACAGCAGGCGTAACCGGCGCGTTCTTCGCCCGGCTCAAGGATCGCGAACTGACCTTTGTATGGCGGGTTCGAGAGCTTGGCGACGGTGTCGGTGCAGATCTCGTACGCCACGTTGCGAGGGAACAGGTGCCCTTCCTCGTCGACCATCGCCTTGCCCGGCCCGAGGTAGACGGCGTGGTGGCCCTTGAACACGCAGCCGGCGGTCTTCTCAAACTTGTAGCCGCGGACGGTGACGGAGAAGAACGGGTAGCCCTCCAC
>Ga0190275_10001900_pt1 | contig 15265 bp, 14 predicted proteins | sample Popmic550T_FD_133745 | JGI IMG/M metagenome (GOLD analysis project Ga0190275, IMG submission 133745) | Populus adjacent soil microbial communities from riparian zone of Yellowstone River, Montana, USA - 550 T | ecosystem: Environmental > Terrestrial > Soil > Riparian zone > Trees stand | place...
CGCAAGCACCGAATCCCGCCTCCGGTCACCCCCTCCCCCAGTCTGTTTTGGGGGAGGGGGTGGCGAGCCTTGGCGAGCCGGGGGTGGGGGCCCGGCGCCGCCATCGCGCGAATCCTGCCCATCGCCCCGACATCTCGCGGTCTCCATCCACGAACTGCCCGGATCGACGCTGGAATGAGCGGCCCCCGCCTTGCCGGACGTCCGCGCGCCGGTATCTTCCCGCGCAGCGAACTCAATCCACGAACACCCGCACGTTGTGAGGAATCGATGCCGGACCCGCGCGTTTCAACGATGGCCGATGGGCTGATCGGCTCGGAGATCCTGCGCATCGCCGCGGACGTGCGCGCCATGCTCGCGCAGGGCGCCGAGGTGTGCAACCTGACGGTGGGCGACTTCTCGCCGGCCGAGTTCCCCGCGCCCCAGGCGCTGGTGGACGGCATCGTCGCGGCGCTGCAGGCGGGCGAGACCAACTACCCGCCCAGCGACGGCGTGCTCTCGCTGCGGCAGGCGGTGTCGGCCTTCTACGAGCAGTGGCTGGGGCTGACCTACGGCGTGGAGTCGATCCTGATCACCGGCGGCTCGCGCCCCGGGCTCTACGCCACCTACGGCGCGCTGGTCGATCCCGGCGACGCGGTGGTGTACCCGGTGCCGAGCTGGAACAACAACCACTACGTGCACCTGGTGGGCGCGCGCGGCGTCCCCATCGTCTGCGAGGCGGCGGACGCGTTCCTGCCCACGCGCGCGGCGCTGGAGCCCGCCGTCCGCGGCGCGCGGCTGCTGGTGCTCAACTCGCCGCTGAACCCCTCCGGCACCGCCTTCACCGCCGAGGCGCTGGCCGACATCTGCGACCTGGTGCTGGAGGAGAACGCCCGCCGCGGCCCCGGCGAGCGGCCGCTGTACGTGCTGTACGATTCGGTGTACTGGATGCTCACCTTCGGGCAGACGAAGCACGTGAACCCCGTGTCGCTGCGCCCGGCGATGGCCGACTACACCGTGTTCGTGGACGGTATCTCCAAGTCGTTCGCCAGCACCGGCGTGCGCGTGGGGTGGACCGTCGCCCCGCCCGACATCACCCGGCGGATGGCGAGCCTGGTGGGCCACATCGGCGCCTGGGCCCCGCGCGCCGAGCAGATCGCCGTGGCCAGCCTCCTCGCCGACCGCGCCACCATCGCGGCGTATCACGACACGATGCTGGCGGAGGTCTACGACCGGCTGGAAGCGCTGTACGAGGGGATCCTGGGGCTGCGCGAGCGCGGCTTCCCGGTGGAGGCGGTGATGCCGATGGGCGCCATCTACCTGAGCGCGCGCTTCGAACTGCACGGCGCCACGACGCCGGACGGCAAGACGCTCGCGACGAACAGCGACATCCGCCTCTACCTGCTGGAGGCCGCCGGCGTCGCGGTAGTGCCGTTCCAGGCGTTCGGGCTGCAGGAGGAGACCGGCTGGTTCCGCCTGAGCGTGGGCGCCGTCAGCCGCGCCGAGATCGAGCCGATGCTGCAGCGGCTGGAGGCGGCGCTCGCCGCGCTGACGACCGTGGGCGCCGCGGCCTGACCTTCGCTCGCCCAGGCAGAACGCACGGCACCCCTCGTCCACGCGGGCGAGGGGTGCCGTTTTTCGGGCCGACGCTGGACGATGCGGCTACTGGACCCGGTGCTCGTTCAGGTCGAGCCGCGGTTTCGGAGCCGCATCTCGCCGGTCGTTCGCATTCTTGATCAGCAGGACGATCACCACCAGCACGTTCAGGAAGACGCCGCCGAGGAACCACAGCCAGGGGCTGCGACCCGTGTTCTGCGCCCACAGCGCGCAGAACGCCCCGAAGAGGAACAGGACGAACCCGTAGTTCCCCGTATCCTCGCCGTCGTCGCCGTGTCTGTCGACCTCCTGCCGCAGGCGCCGGACTTCGGACTCGAGCGACGCCGTCTCCTCCCGCCGCCGCCGTTCCCGGGCGTTCACGTGATCCCGTAGCTCCCGCACCTCCGCTCCGACGTCCCGCGTGGGCGGCGCCTGGACCTGGCCCTGCACGGGGGCGGCGGCAACCAGGGCCATGAGGAGGATCGGACGGAGAACGGCGGCTGAGTGCCTGTTCATGGGCGCGACGGGGAATCAGGACCCGAAAGGAACGTCATTCGCTCAACCGTTGCGTGTGCGGCTGCGGAACACAAGAGCCTTGTGTCGCCGGCACCTCCTCCGGCGGGAGCCTCGTTCGCTCGTCCGTGCCTACGGCCGGCGGATGCGGATCTCTTCGTCCAGCGCGCCCTGGACGGCGGTGTCGGCGGGGAGCCAGAGGGTGAAGCACGAGCCCTTCCCCGGCTTGCTCTGCAGCGTCAGGTCGCCGCCCATCAGCCGGGCGAGCTGGCGGCTGATGGTGAGCCCCAGCCCGGTGCCGCCCTGGGTGCGCGTGCGCCCTTCCCTGGCCTGCACGAACGGCTGGAAGATGCGGGCGGCGTCCTCCTCCCCGATCCCGATGCCGTCGTCCTCCACGCGCACGAAGGTCCAGTTGGCGGTGCCGGCCAGGTACGCCCCGCGGTCCGGCTGCGTAGTGGTGCCGCAGCGCACCACCACCCGTCCCCCGGCCTCGGTGAACTTCCCGGCGTTGGAGAGCAGGTTCAGCAGCACCTGCCGCACACGGTCGGGGTCGCCCACGTAGCGCCCCTCGCCGAGCACGCACTCGTTCACCAGCTCCACGCCGCGCTCGCCGTACTGGGCACCCACCACGGAAACTGCCTCCAGCACGTCCACCCGGACCTGCGAGGGAACGTGCTGCACCACCATCTGTCCCGCCTCCACCTTGGACAGGTCGAGGATGTCGTTGATCAGGGTGAGCAGGTGCCGGCTGCTGGAGCGGATGCGGTCGAGCTGCGCACGCTGCTCTGGGGTCACGGGGCCGGCGAGCTCCATGTCCAGCAGCTCGCCGTAGCCGAGGATCGCGTTGATGGGGGTGCGCAGCTCGTGGCTCATGTTGGCCAGGAACTCGCTCTTCGCGCGGTTCGCCGCGTCGGCCGTGTCGCGCGCGCGCTCCGCCTCTTCCGTGCTGATGGAGAGCTCGGCGTTCAGCATCTCCAGCTCGACGGCCTGGTCCTGGAGCTGCTCGGACTGCGCCTGGAGCTCCGCCGCGAGCTGCTCGGCGTGCACCGCCCGGTCGCGCGCCTCGTTGCGCGCCACGCCGGCTTCGGCAAGCGCCTCCTCCAGCCGCTCGCGCACCTGCTGCAGCGTCTGCGTGAGCACCCGCGCGCGCGCCGCCGACTCGTCCGCGGTGCGGGCGCGCAGCTCGGCGGCGTCTTCGCGGCGCTCGGTGTCGAACAGCGCGCCGAGGACGGGGAGCACCGGCCGCAGCTCCGCCACGCCTCGCACGCAGGCGCCGTCGCCGGTGAGCACCGCCACGGCGCCCCCGGCCGCGCAGCCGGCCGCCCGCAGCGGCTCGCCGCCTGGACCAGGAAGCATTCCCGACGCATCGCCCTCGCGATCGCAGCGCTCCACGAAGGCGCGCCACTCGGCCGCGCCGCGCAGCGTCTGGCGCAGCCCGGGCGCGGGGAGGAACAGCCCCAGCTCCGGGTCGCGCGAGAAGAGCAGGAGCGCGTCGCCGCCCAGGAGGCGCGCCAGTGCGGCGGCGACGTCCTGCCGATTGGCGCGCCTCGCGAAGGCGCCGACCGCGGCCAGGATCTCGCCGGAGGCGGCCCGCGTGGAATGCGCGGCGGGGGCGGCGGCGGGCGCTTCGCTGGTCACCGAGCGCTATCGCGGCAGCACCACGACCACGGCCGTGCAGTTGTGGAAGCCGCTGAACTGCCCCTCGGCCTGGGCGATCTGGCCGTAGGTGTTGAAGCCCGCGAAGGGCACCGTTCCCAGCTCGCCCTGCACCGCCGCCAGCTCGTCGCCGAACGCCTGCCCCAGCCGCAGCCGCGTGGCCACGCAGTCGAAGAGGAACGCAACCGCCGGCTCGTGCCCGTCCATCTGCTCCAGCGCGGCGCGCGTGGCCCATGCAGCGGCGTCGGCCGCGTCGGTGGCGGTGGTGGCCATGATGCAGGCGGTGGCGCCCGCCGCCACGTCGGCGGCGCAGGCGATGCTGCCGTCGTCCGCCACCGCCAGCGGCACGCGCAGCCGGTAGCCGTCGGGCGATTCCACCCCCAGCACGTTGTGCAGGAAGAAGGGAACGGGCTCGGCGTGGTCGAAGGCCTGCCCCGTGGCCTCGGCGTGCGCGTCGAACACCTCCACGGCGGGAACCGCGTTCAGGCTCCCCAGCAGCATCCCCTCCGACGCGGTCACGCGCATCCGGTCGGGGCTGGGGTTCCACCCGTGGCGCACGCCGATCCCCACCGGCTTGTTGGAGAGGATCTCCAGCGCCACGGCCGCGTCGCTGGCCACCTCGGTGCCGCAGAACACCACCGTGTGCTGGAAGCGCGCGTCGTCGCCCGCGCCGCCGCCGAAGAAGCGGTAGATGCCGCCGGTGAGCAGCGTGAGCCGCTCCACCAGCTCGTCGGCGAAGCCCGCAAGCGCGTCGGTGAGCACCAGCGCCGAGCGGTACCGGTACCCCGCCGACGCGAGGCCCTCGAAGCCTTCCACGATCCTCTGGGCCACACCCTCGCGGTTTTCGCGCAGCCCGCGGCCCAGGCTGGCGGTGAACGCCATCTCCGGCGCGCTGAGCGCCACCGCCGCCGTCATCCCCGTCCCCGCGGCGTCGCTGGTGAACTCGCCGGCCGACGAGCACCCCACCATCACCTTCGGGCCGCACCCCGCCTGCAGCGCCGCCAGCAGCGCCTCGTGGTCCTGGTCGGGCGACGCGAAGACGATCAGCGCGTCGGGCGACGCGCCTCCGAGCTGTTCGGTGATCGACGCCGCCAGCTCTTCACCCGCGGCCCGTCCGCTCGCGCGCGTCTGAACGACTGCTGCTTCTGCCATCAATGCCTCGTCGGGGTGCGGAGAAAGGGTCCAGGGTCAGCGAAACGGCCCCGGCGCCATCGTCGTGGCGCCAGGGTTCCGATCGCCGGGTCGTCGATGCCGTTCGCGCAGCAATCGGGCTGAATGCAAGGCCCGTGACAACGCCGTACATCCAGGCGATGGATCGACTTAGGCCCCGTTCCGCTCCGCTCGCCGAGCCGCGCATCCCCACGGCGCGTGCCCCTGCGCGCGAGAGCCGACGCGCACAGCCTCGCACGGTTTGCGAGGCTTCCCATTGTACTAGCCGCGGCTCCAGTCACCCCGTCTTGACCGCCCGCGGATCCACCCCTGCGCGTCCCGAATCCACGCATGCTCTCCCGTCACGACTCGTAAACGACCTCGAACTCCGGGCCCAGCTCCGCCTGGAGCGTGGCGAGCATCTCCGTGGCGGCGGCGTGGAAACGCGCTTCCTCCTCCGGTGTCCACGGGCCCGGGTCGGGCGGATACTCCCAGTTGAGCGATTGGTCGTGCCACACGCCGAGCTGCTCCAGCCGTTCGCGCGTTCCGGGCGACAGGGGGAGGAGGTCCTCGATGGGGCCCACGTCGAAGCGGTCCAGTGCCGCGTCGTTGCCGCACCACAGGTTGCCGCAGCGCCACTCGAACATCAGCCGGATGCGGTAGCGCGCGGTTTCCGTTCGCTCGCTCACGCTGACCCGCTTTCTTCCCACCAACCGGTCTTCGATCGGGAACCAGATCTCGACCACCCCCGAGCCGGTCCTGGCGTCGAAGCGCTCGTCGTAGAGCTCGAAGTCGGGGGTGTCGGCCGGCTCGTGGCTGGAGTTGGGGAGCCAGTCCTCCCAGATGCGCCTCCACGTTTCCGGCAGCGTGGACACGTGCCCCTCGTGCGTGAACACCGCGTACCGCTGCTCGGGAACGCGCATCCGCCCCAGGTCCGCGGGCACATGCGCGAAATCATCCACCTCCACGGCGGTCATGTACTCGAACTGTTCGCCAGCCGTGCCGCACATGGCACCGTAGGCAGTCGCCTCCGTCTGCCCGGCGACGCGTCCGCGCTCGCGCATCTCTCGCCACTGCTCGGGGATGGTCGCTCCCGCGTCCGCAAAGCGATGATGCCGCCGGATGCCGACGAGCAGCATCGCACGGCCCGTCTCGTATCTGGGTGACATCGGCTCGGCCATGGGTTTCGATGAAGCAGGTGGGGACTCGTTCGACATCCGCATCGGCGGATCTCGTTCCGGCCAGTCTACCGATGCTCGAAATCCGGCACAACCACCGGCGTCCAGTTAAGATGATGATGATGGTCCGTGGATTGAATCAGCCGTGCCGCATCACCTGACCCGGAGCCGGATGCCCGCAGCCAGCCGCGCCGAACGCATCGACCACCTCTCGTTCACCCCGCTGCACCGCCGCCTGCTGCTGGTGGCCGGCGCCGGGTGGGCGATGGACGCGATGGACGTGGGGCTGATCTCGTTCATCATGGCCGCGCTGGCGGCGCAGTGGCACCTGTCCAGCGGCACGGTGGCGTGGATCGGGTCGGTGGGGTTCGTGGGGATGGCGCTGGGCGCGTCGCTCGGCGGGAGCGCGGCGGACCGGTATGGGCGGCGCACCGTCTTCGCCGCCACGCTGCTGATCTACGGCCTGGCGACGGGCGCGGCCGCGCTGTCGTGGTCGGTGGCGTCGCTGCTGGTCTTTCGGTTCCTGATCGGCCTCGGGTTGGGGGCGGAGCTGCCGGTGGCGTCCACGCTGGTGAGCGAGTTCGCGCCGGTGCGCATCCGCGGGCGCATCGTGGTGCTGCTGGAGGCGTTCTGGGCGGCGGGGTGGATCCTCGCGGCGCTGATCGGCACCTTCGTGGTGCCGATCTCGGACGAGGGATGGCGGTGGGCGTTCGCGGCCGGGGCGCTCCCGGCGCTCTACTCCGGCGTGGTCCGCCGCGCGCTCCCCGAGTCGGTGCGCTTCCTCGAAAGCCGCGGCCGCGCCGACGAAGCCGAGGCGGTGGTCCGCCGCTTCGAGGCGGCCGCAGGCGTGGAGGCGCCGGCCGCACCGTCGTCACCGACGATCGAGGAGCGCCCGGCCAGTGTCGCGAAGCCCGCGCGCGTAGGGCTGGGGCAGCTCTGGCGTGGAGAGCTGGCGCGGCGTACGCTGGCGCTGTGGCTGGTGTGGTTCGGGATCAACTTCGCCTACTACGGCGCCTTCATCTGGCTCCCCGCGCTGCTGGTGCAGCGCGGGTTCACCCTGGCGAAGTCGTTCCACTTCACCCTCTACATGACCTTCGCGCAGCTCCCCGGCTACGCGGTCTCGGCCTGGCTGATCGAGCGGTGGGGGCGGCGGCCCACGCTGGCCGTGTTCCTGGCCGGCTCGGCGGGCTCGGCGCTCCTCTTCGCCCAGGCGGGGTCCGACGCGAGCGTGCTGGTGGCCGGCTGCCTCCTCTCGTTCTTCAACCTGGGCGCGTGGGGCGCCGTCTACGCCGCCACGCCCGAGGTGTATCCCACCGCCATGCGCGCGACGGGCGCGGGGTGGGCGGCCGGGTTCGGGCGCATCGCGTCGATCCTGGCACCGCTCTCGGTTCCGCCACTGCTCGCCTTCGGCGGCCCGCAGGCGGTGTTCGGCACCTTCGCCGCGTTCTTCGGCCTCGCGATCGTCGGGGCGCTGCTGCTGCCCGAGTGGCGTGGCCGCGAGCTGGATGCGGCGGAGGCGTGAATCGGCCAGGAGGCTGTGTAATTCCAATTTTCGGGATTATGCTGGACACGAAGAGCACTCCAGACCCGAGCACAAACCGCTCTAGTCGCGCGGAGCCGTTCGCATTAGCCGGGACCGAACGCTCGGCGCACCCCTCGCATCTTCCGAATTGGGAACGATCGTGCGGACCGTGGGCGGCCCGGCGATCTCATTCAGGGCGTGGCGTCGAGCTTCGTCAGGTGGACGAGCTTGTCGCGTAGGACGAGGTCGTAGGCGCGGAGCCCCTGCACGATGCGGAGGATCCGCTCGTCCCCGGCCGTCATCGCCCGGACCTCGAACGCATCCGGCTGCGGCCGCTCGAAGCCCTGCATGGCGTCGATGGCATCCTGCAACTCCCTATTCTGCAGCTGTGCATGGCGCTCGCCCAGCCGGATGAAGCGCGTGCCCGCGTGGTTTTCCACCAGCAGCCGCCACTGGTCGCGCAGGATGATCCCGATCTCGCGGAAGTAGTGCAGCCGCCATTCCTCCTGGGGCGGCTCGTCCCGGGGGACCAGGAGAACGGGAAGCACCGGCATGGTCCGCGTGTACACCGTTCCCCACTCCGCCGGGTCGGCCACGGTTTCCTCGCGTTGGTCCACCACCAAGCCGGACACGGGGCTCTGCAGTTGCACGGTCGCGGTCCACATGGAGTCTGGAAAGATGGGTAGCAGGGGCCTCCGGTCGCTGTGGTACAGGCGCAGGTTGGCCTCGATCAGCCGCTCCCCCCGGTTCACCCACTGTCCGACCCGCACGTGGGATTTCACCGCGACCTGCCGCCCCAGCATCCCCGGGATCCCCGCCTCCTCGAAGGCGGGGACGAACAGCAGGTCGCTGCCGAAGTGGATGGTGGTGGGAACCGTGCCGGCCTGTTCCTGGATCGCCTGCGTCATCATGGACCTCCGATCGAAGGAATCGCCTCCGGGGCGCGCCCGGAGGCGGAAGGGAATGAACGCCTTGCTTCATGGTGCGCCGCCCGCGCACGGCGGGTCAACCGTTATGCCGCTCTCCGGTTCAGGCTCCCGCTCTGGTCAGCAGGCCGGCTGGACGCAGGGGGCGGCGGACACGATGCTGGCATGCCTCGGGAGCGTCGCGATCTTCCCCCTGATGATCCCGTGTGGTACGTGTGAGCGCGGGACGTTAGAGTGGGTTGCTCGGGTCCGGAGGGCTCTTCGTATCCAGCAGTCAAACGGCGAACCGACTCGACTACTCCGGGCTGATCGGAAAACCGCTCTAAACCCTCGGTCCGAGCGATAATCGGCCTGTCGAAGGCTGGGTATAAATCCATCCGCCGCCGCCGGACTTTGGTGTGGAGGCAGATGCGGTGCAGCGGCGTCCTCAGTATGACATCTTCGCGGTTGGTGAGAAATGCCACGGTCGATCTCGCAATCCGGTTTGAGACGAGGGATTGCGGAGGGATTTCCGACCTGCTTCACGGCACGCGAGCACCGATCTGCATTCGATTACGTCCTGGCAGGATAGCCGGGCGGCGGCTTGGCCGGCCCGGCCGTGGTGGGGTCGATTGCATCTGTAACGACGCTTGAAATCGCTATTCAATCCTCGTCCGAAAGGCTCCAGCCCAGCCGCGCGGCCGTGATCATCACGCCAAACACGCCGCCATACAACATCCAGAGCCCGATCCACTTTGGCACGCCCAGGCTGCTCGCGCGGACGGCGACGATGAACCCCGCGACGATCATTGCCAGAAAGGCAGCGCCCTCCACCAGCCGCCTCGTCACCGGCGCCGAAACGTGCTCACCCGGCCGAGGCGCGACGCGACGCCGGATCGCACCCCCGATCCGCACGGCCTCCGAGCGCCCGGCCCAGAGCTCCACGAAGCCACCGATCAACGACGCGAGCGCGCCCATCGTCCCACCTCCGGTTACACCAGCGTACGCGCCTCCACCACGCCGGTTTCACCCGGGACGATGTCAGGCGGGTGCGCAGATGAACAGCAGCGACAACGGATCGCTCGTCTCCGGGTGCCGCGGCTCGCGGACGGACACGATCCGGTAGCCGCTGTCGTGCAGCAGCGATACCCACGATTCCAGCGTGCGGTAGAACCACGGCATCGACGCTGGGAACGGCAGGTCGAAGCCGGAGAACGTTTCCGTGCGCCACGCGTCGCGGTACGGCGCGTCGCCGCGGGCCGCCCACGGGTGTACCGTCTGGATGCAGAGCGCGCCGGAGGGCGCGATGCACCGGCGCACCGCCCGCAGCACGAGGCCGACGTCCTTCTCCAGCAGCGCGAAGTTGAAGATCACCGCATCGAAGTCCGCCCCGAGCGCCTCGGGATCCGCGACGATCTCCGCGTACGACCGCACGTGGAAGGCGCCGCCCCCCGCCGCGCGCGCCGCATCGATCAGGGGAGCCGAGCCGTCGACGCCTACGACGTCGATGCCCCCCTCCGCCAGCGCCCGCGCAAGCCATCCCTCGCCGCACCCAACGTCCAGCGCTCGGCGCGGAGCGCGTTGCCGCACCGCCTCCACGATGGCCGCGCCGGTCGCGACGCGGCGGCTCTCGATCCGCTCTTCGCGCACCACCCGCGTCCACGCCGCCGCATTGGCGACCCACGCGGCTTCCAGATCGGAGGAGGAGGATCTCTGGTTCATCGGAACTCGGAGGCGGCGGCGGGAGGACAGTGATGCGTCGGTTCACGTTAGCAGTGACCGCGCCTTTGCGAATACGTCGGCGGAGGAGATGGTCTGCACGTCGCCGCGGCGATGGGCCTCCAGCCGCTGATGGATCTCCGCCTCCCATGCGAGCTCAACCTCAGTCGGGTCATCCTCGGTGCCTTCGTCCAGGCTGACGATCAACCGGTACGCGAGGGCAGCACGTTCGTTGCTCGGTAGTGCAAGTGCCTCCGATTCCAGACGATCGGGCGGGACGCTCATTGGTTGTTCGATGCTGAGGGATACAACGTAAGCGGAATCCATGTCCGACAAGCCGGCCACCCTCACCGCACCACGATCGTATCCCGCAGCCAGTGCTCGTTGTCGCGATATGGATAGTCGGCGGTAAACTGCAGGCCGCGGCTCTCCTTGCGCAGCATCGCGCAGCGGACGATCAGCAGCGCGGCCTGCACCACGTTGCGCAGCTCGACCAGCTCGGGGGTGGGGCGGCGGGTGGCCCACCAGCCGTTCACGCGCTCGCTCACCGCGCGCAGCCGCAGGTCCGCCTCCGCCAGGCGCTCGTCGCTGCGCACGATGCCCACCAGGTCCCACATCAGCCCGCGGATCGCCTCGCGCTCCGCCTCGATCGACACGTCGTCCGGCCCATCGCCAGCCGAGCCGTGCGGCGGCAGGCCGGGCTCCAGCATCCGCGTGACGGAAAGCTGCGGGCCGATGCGCTCCGCGGCGCGGTGGGCGAAGACGATCGCCTCCAGCAACGAGTTGGACGCGAGGCGGTTGGCGCCGTGCACGCCGGTGCACGCCGTCTCGCCCGCGGCGTACAGGCCGGGGACCGACGAGCGCCCGTGCGTGTCCGTGAGCACGCCGCCGCACAGGTAGTGCGCGGCGGGGACCACCGGGAGCGGCTGGCGCAGCATGTCGATCCCCCGCTCCGCCGTCTCGCGCAGGATGTTGGGGAAGCGCTCGCGGATCTCGGCCTCCGCGATCGACGAGCAGTCCAGCAGCACGAACGCGTCGCCGGTGCGCTTCATCTCGGCGTCGATGGCGCGCGCCACCACGTCGCGCGGGGCCAGCGAGGCGAGCGGGTGGTAGGCGTCCATGAACGCCGTCCCGTCGCGCCGGCGCAGCACCGCGCCCTCGCCGCGCACGGCCTCGCTGATCAGGAAGGTGCGCTCGCGGGCCGGGTACAGCGCGGTGGGGTGGAACTGGATGAACTCCATGTTCGCCACTTTCGCCCCCGCCCGGTACGCCATCGCCACCCCGTCGCCCGTGGCGATCGACGGGTTCGTCGTGTGGCGGTAGACCTGGCCGCAGCCGCCCGTGGCCAGCATCACCGCGCGGGCGAGGATCGGCACCGCGTCGCCCGGGTCGGCGTCCAGCACCAGCACGCCGCAGCAGCGCTCGCCGAGCGTGCCGGGGTCCGTTGCCATCAGCAGGTCCACGGCCGCGGTGTTCTCGTAGATGGTGATGTTCTCGGCCGATGCGACCGCCGCGAGCAGCCCGCGCTCGATCTCGCGCCCGGTGAGGTCTGCCGCGCGCACGATGCGCCGGCGCGAGTGCCCGCCCTCGCGCCCCAGCGACAGCTCGCCGTCCTGCTGCTCGCTGAAATCCACCCCCAGCGCGATCAGCTCGCGCACGCGCTCGGGCCCCTCGCGCACCAGCGCGTCCACCGCGTCGGGGTGGCAGAGCCCGGCGCCGGCCACCAGCGTGTCCTCCTTGTGCAGCTCGGGCGAATCGTCGGACCCGAACGCGGCCGCGATCCCGCCCTGCGCCCAGTTGGTGGACGATTCCGGCCGGCTCTTCTTGGTCACCAGCGCCACCGAACCGTAGCGCGAGACCTTGAGGGCGAAGAAGAGCCCCGCGATCCCGCTCCCCACCACCACCACGTCGGCCTGCCTCATCGCCGCCCGCCTTCCAGCGCGCGCCGCAGCGCCGCGTCCAGCGCGTCGAGCCCGGCTTCGAGCCGCACCGCCTGTTCCAGCACGAGCACCTCGGGAGATGGGGAAAAGAGCGGGCGCAGCTTCACCGCGTCCTTGCGCGTGATGACGATCGGCCGCCCCATCGCGCGCGACACGATGCGCAGCGCGTCCGCCGCCGAAAAGGGGTGATGATCGGGATACGCGGCCTCCTCCACCGTCGCGCCCGCCTGCCGCAGGGTGTCGAAGAACGGCGCCGGCATCCCCAGCCCCGCCACCGCGACCACCTCGCGCCCCGCGAGCGAGTCCACCGGCGCCTGCTCGCCCCCGTGCAGCCCCGCCAGCCGGTCCGCCGCGAGGTGGCACACCGCGACCGCCTTCCCCGCCACGAGCGAGACCTCCCCCGCGACCTCCCCCGCCCGCGCGGCGGATGCCGATTTGCGCGTGAGCACCACCACGTCCGCGCGCCCGAGCGCGGACAGGTCCTCGCGCCACGGCCCGCGCGGCAGCAGGCGAGGGTGCCGGCTCCACGTCTCCACCGCGATTAGGACGATGTCCAGGTCGCGCGCGAGCCGCCGGTGCTGGAATCCGTCGTCCAGCACCACCACGTCGCACCCGGCGGCGGCCAGCTCGCGCGCCGCCTCCACCCGCCGCGCCGCGGTGGCGACGTGGACGCCGGGGTTCAGCTCGCGGTGCAGGATCACCTCGTCCTCGCCGTAGCCGCGCAGCGCGATCCCCGGCGTGCGTCCCCACTCCCGCAGGCGCGCCGCGACCCACGCCGCGAACGGCGTCTTCCCCGCCCCGCCCACGCCGATGTTGCCCACGCTGATCACCGGCACGTCCACGGATTCCGCCGCGATCGTCCCGCGATCGAACGCCGCGTTGCGCGCCGCCACGATCCCGCGGAACGCCCACTCCGCCGGCAGCAGCGCCACGTCCAGCACCTTGCCGCCCGGCCCGGACTCACCGGCCCACCAGCGCGTGGCGAAAGCGTGGAGGCTCATCTCGGCGTAGGCATCGACGCGCAGCGCGCCCCCCGCGGGGCCCTCCCCCCGCGCCTTGGAGCGCTCGCCCCCTCCCGCTCCGCGGGAGAGGGTGAAAAGTCGCCGCGCCGTGCCGTCGTTGTTGCCGTCCCCCCCCTCTCCCGCGAAGCGGGGGAGGGGGCCGGGGGGAGGGGGCCAGCCACGGCATGGGCAGATGCCGGCATCCACCCGCCTCGCCAGCCCCGCAGCCGCGCGAAGCGCCCCACGTCCCTCTCCTGCAGTTCGGGAGAGGGACAGGCGTGCTGGACGCGACGCAGTCGCGCCAGCACGCCAGGGTGAGGGGTGGAGGGGGCGCGCATCACCATGCCCTGTCCACCCGCGCCATCAGCCCGCCCAGGCGCCGCTCCACGTCGTCCATGATCGCCTGGATCTCGGTTTCGCTCGCGCGGCGGGGGACGAAGACGGGCTCGCCGTACGAGATCCGCAGGCGAGCGAAGAGGTGGGGGATCAGGAAGCGGTCCCATCCGCCGAAATACGACGCGCGGCTGGCGCCCGACACCACGGGGATGATCGGGGCGCCGGTGCGCTGGGCGATGAGCACGGGGCCGGGCTTCATCTTCTCGCGCGGGCCCCTGGGACCGTCGGGGGTGATGGCGAGCGAGCGGCCGGCGCGCACGTGCTGGATCAGCTCGCGCAGCGCCTCGAGCCCGCCGCGGGTGGTGGATCCGCGGACGGCGGTGAACCCCCACCGCCGGATCACGCGGGTGATGTACTCGCCGTCGCGGTGCTGGCTCACCAGCGTCACCACGCCCTGGTGCCGGTGGAAGTGCGTGCACGGCAGCAGCCGGCCATGCCAGAGGGTGAAGATGACCGGCTTCCCCGCGCGCCAGAACTGGTCGTAGTTCTCCACCCCCTCGCGCTCGTACCGGCACGACGCCATCAGCGCGTTCAGCGCCGCCCCGCCCAGCGAGGCCACGAACCGGTCGCGCGGCCGGAGCTGCGTCGTCAGCTCCGACGGGCGGACGTTCGCGGGAGGCGCGGCGGGGGGATCAGGCGTCATCGATCGAGTCGGTGGTTGTCGCGGGGGCATCCGCGCGCTCGCAGGCGCGGGAAACCTAGCCGACCGGCACCGATGCCCGCCACTCGCCATTCCGCGGCCGTGAGCCGTACTTCCCAAACTGGGGCCGGCTTCGCATCATTCCTGCGTCTTTCGCGTCCTCGCGCGCGCGGACGGATGGGTCCGGACGTGCGTCGTCGGATCGCGGCAGCCATCACTCACCCACCTGGAGGCGAGCAATGTCGAAGCTGACCCTGAACCTGGAAGCGCTGAGCGTGGAGACCTTCACTCCGACGCCAAACCTGGCGGGGGCGGAAGCCGGGTTCATCCTGGGGCCCAGCAAGCATAGCTGCATCGAACAGTGCACCACCTCGTGCGTCCCCTGATCGCGCCGGGTCGGTAAACAGAAAGGGCCCGCCGGGGAATCGCTTCCCGGCGGGCCCTTCGCTGACGGAGATCGTGCTCGCGGCGGCGTCTTGCGCACGTATTCAGCCCGACCGCCCTTCGCCCCCGCCGTCCCCCTTCCCATCCAGCAGCTCCCCCGCGATCTCGGCCACGCGCGCCGAGGCCCCCGGCCCGCCCAGCCGCCCGCGGATCGCCGACAGCCCCTCGATCATCTCGCGCCGCTCGGGCGAGTCCACGTCCAGCAGCGGGAGCAGCGCGTCGGCCAGCGCCTGCGGGGTGGCGGCGTCCTGCACGAACTCGGGGGCCACGCGCTTCTCGGCGATCAGGTTGGCGAGGGCGATGTGCGGCACCTTCACCACGCGCCGCGCGAGGGCGTAGCTCAGCGGCGCCATGCGGTACACCACGGCCATCGGCGTCCCCGCGATCCCCGCCTCCAGCGTGGTGGTGCCGCTCTTCACCAGCGCGGCCGTCGCGTACTGCAGCAGCATCCCGCCGGTGCTCTCCACCAGCGGCCAGAGCGCCCCCTCGTACACCCCGCGGTCGATCCCCCGTGGCACGCCGATCACCGGCTGCGCCCGCGGGTTCCTGGCGGAAACCAGCGCCGCGGCGTGCGAAAAGAGCTCCAGGTGGCGCCGCACCTCCTGCGCGCGCGAGCCGGGGAAGAGCGCG
>Ga0190275_10001901_pt1 | contig 15263 bp, 9 predicted proteins | sample Popmic550T_FD_133745 | JGI IMG/M metagenome (GOLD analysis project Ga0190275, IMG submission 133745) | Populus adjacent soil microbial communities from riparian zone of Yellowstone River, Montana, USA - 550 T | ecosystem: Environmental > Terrestrial > Soil > Riparian zone > Trees stand | place...
CGCTCGGGCGCAGCGAGTTCACCGAGCACCTGCGCAATGGCGAGGACGGCATCGAGCAGTCCTGGACCTTCGAGCGGGCGCCAGGGGGCAAGGGCGATGTGCGGATCCGCATCCCGGCCGAGGGGCTTGCCTACACGGGGGTGACCGCGAGCGGTCTGCACTTCGCGGATGAGAACACGGGCCTGGGCTTCCGCTATGGCCACGCGACCTGGGTGGATCACGCCGGCCGGCGGACGCAGCTCCGGGCCGAATACGCCGGGGGCCACATCCTCCTGCGCGTACCCGGGGCGGTGGTGGACGCTTCCGCCTACCCCGCGGTGCTCGACCCACTCATCACCCCTGAGTTCGGGATGGACAATCCGGTGAGGGAGCCAGAGCCCGAGGCTCAGGAGTTGCCCGCCGTCGCTTCCAATGGGTCGAACTACCTCGTCGTCTGGACGGACTACCGCAGGGGTGGCGGGAGCGACATCTACGGCACGCGGGTGACGAACGACGGCCAGGTGCTGGATATCGCGGGCATCTACCTCAGCATCACGGCTGGCAACCAGAGCCGGGTGGAAGTGGCCTCCAACGGTGCGGACTACTTCGTCGTGTGGAGGGATGATCGAGGTGCCAACTCCGATATCTATGGCACGCGGGTGACGGCATCAGGCACGGTGCAGGAGCTCGAGGGCTTGCCCCTCTATGTGGGTGCGGGCAACCAGAGGAATCCTGCCGTAGCCTCCGCCGGCTCGGACTACCTCGTCGTCTGGGAGGACGCCCGCAATGGCGACGTCAACTCGGACATCTACGGGACGTGGGTGTCGAGCCAGGGCGTGGTGGTGGATCCCGCGGGCTTCGTCATCTCCAACGCGGCCAACCTCCAGGCCTTTCCCGTCGTCACCTCCAACGGCTCGGACTACTTCGTCGCCTGGAAGGACTTCCGCAGCGGCACCGCTTTCTATGGTTCGCGTGTGTCGGACATGGGGCAGGTGCTGGACTCCGCGGGGATTCGCCTGGTGACGGGCCCGGTGGTGTCGGGGGTCGCTGTGGCGTCCGACGGTGTGGACTACCTCGCCGTCTGGGCTGACGACCGGAACGGCACCAACAACACGGACATCTACGGGACGCGAGTGACGAGCCAAGGCGTGGTGCTGGATCCCTCGGGTCTGGCTATCTCCAACGCCCCTGTCTTCCAGGTCGATCCGTCTGTGGCCTTCGATGGGTCGAGATACCTCGTTGCCTGGTACGACTCCCGCACTGACAGCGGGGGCCCGGACATCTATGGCACACGAGTGACACGCACGGGGCTGGTGCTGGATCCCACGGGCCTCTCTATCTCCAACCCCAGCACGGACAGCTCCCAGGTCTTCCCAGTGGTGGCCTCTACTGGGGCGAACTTCCTCGTCGTCTGGCAGCAGGATTCGGACATGTTCGGCGCGCGGGTCTCGGGAGGCTCGGGAGCGGTGCTCGACCCGGGGGTGCTGTTGACGACGGTGGTCAACTGGCAGTTCGCGCCGGACGTCGCCACCAACGGGACGAACTTCCTCGTCGTCTGGCACGACACCCGCGGCGACGTCTCCGACATCTATGGCACGCGGGTCTCGCTCACGGGCGACATCCTGGATCCGCTGGGGCTCGCTCTCTCCACGGCGGTCAACTCACAGACCGGCGCGGCGGTCGCGTCCAATGGCACGGACTATCTCGTCGTCTGGCAGGACCAGCGCAATGGCGCCACCCTCGGCACGGATATCTATGGGGCGCGGGTCACGAGCGGCGGGGTCGTGTTGGACAGCGCGCTCAACATCGTGACCCAGGGCAACTATTACCGCAGCAACCCCGATGTGGCCTCGAATGGTGCTGACTACTTCGTCGTCTGGTCGAGCAACGAGAGTCCATCCAGCGGCTCCAACATCTTCGGTACGACGGTGACGAGCACGGGAGTGGTGGGCACCTCCGGCTCCGGGACGACGATCTGCGGCGCGACTGGTAGCCAGATCCGCGCCACCCTCGCGTTCAACGGGACGAACTACCTGGTCGTGTGGACGGACCTCCGTAACACGGGTGGCGAGGACATCTACGGGAACCTGGTGTCGGCCGCGGGGCTGCCTGGCTCCTTCCTGGGCTTCCCGATCTCCACAGCCCCTGGCCACCAGGAGCTGCCCCGGGTGGCCTCCAACGGTGCGGACTTCTTCGTCGTCTGGGACGACTACCGCAGTGATGGGAGTGGGGATGTCTACGGCGCACGGGTGAGTGGGGCTGGCGCCGTGCTGGACTCCACGGGCGTGGCCATCTCCGCGGGCGCCAACAGCCAGAAGTACTCGAACGTCGGCTCCAGCGGGAGCGATTACTTCGTCGCCTGGCAGGACCTGCGCAGCAACTGGAGCTGGGATGTCTACGGAACACAGGTGTCGAGCACGGGGAGCGTCAAGACACCCACGGGGCTCCTCATCGCTGGGGATGGGTGGAACGAGCAGGTGCCCTCGATGGCCTCGGCAGCGCCGCTCCAGCTCCTGATCGTGTACCAGCGCTACGATGGCTCTTCGACCTACAATAATGAGCGCATCCGTGGGCGCCTCATCACCCTCAACCGTGCCCCCTCGGCGGTGGGGCAGTCCGTCCAGCTCTCCGAGGACACTTCTGCGGCCGTGACGCTGGCGGGTACGGATCCGGATGGGGACCCCCTGAGCTTCGCCATCACGACGGCCCCCGCGCATGGAACGTTGAGCGGCACACCCCCCCACCTCACGTATACGCCAGCGCCCGACTACTCCGGTCCCGAGACCTTCTCTTTCACCGTGACGGACGTGGAGAACATCACCTCGGCTCCAGCCACGGTGTCCCTCACCATCAACCCCGTCAACGATCCTCCCGTGGCTGCGGCCACCTCGGTGGCGCTGGACGAGGACACCCCGCGCAGCTTCACCCTGCAGGGGACGGATGTGGATGGGGATGCGCTCACCTACGAGGTGGCGACAGCTCCGGCGCACGGCGCGCTGAGCGGTACACCGCCGAACCTCATCTACACACCGGCAACGAACTACCATGGCGCCGACAGCTTCACGTTCATCGTGAGGGATCCTTCGGGCGTCGGCTCTGCTCCCGCCAACCTCGGCATCAACGTGGCTCCCGTGAACGATGAGCCCCAGGCCCAGGCCCAGTCACTCACCACCCCCGAGGACACGGCCCTGGCCGTCACCCTGTCGGGCACGGATGCGGAAGGGGCGAGCTTGCTGTACACGGTGAGCACGCAGCCTGCGCACGGCACGCTCTCCGGTACACCGCCGAACCTCACCTACACTCCAGCGGCCAACGACCACGGCTCCGACAGCTTCTCCTTCACTGCTTCGGACGGAAGTGCCACCTCCGCACCGGCCACCGTGTCGCTGACGATCTCTCCAGTCAACGATGCGCCCAGGGCCTTCGCGCAGGACCTCTCCACGGATGAAGACACGGCCCTCGCCATCACCTTGACCGCCAGCGACATCGACGGCGACAGCCTCACCTATACCGTCACAGGCGCTCCAGCTCAGGGCTCGCTGGCAGGCACTCCTCCCAACCTCACCTATACGCCAGCGGGCAACTTCCACGGTGCCGACAGCTTCACCTTCGAGGTCTCCGATGGCGTTGAGAGATCCAGCGCCACCATGTCCCTCACGGTGACTCCGGTCAACGATGCCCCCGTCGCCAACGGCATGACGCTCTCGGTGGGCACAGAGCCCACGGCGATCACGTTGTCTGCCACGGACGTCGAGGGAGATCCGCTGAGCTACATCCTTCAGACGCCGCCTTCCCATGGAACACTGAGCGGCACTCCTCCCGCGGTGACATACACCCCGGACCCGGGCTATCTCGACGCTGACTCCTTCTCCTTCATCGCGTCCGACGGCCAGGCCTCTTCCGCTCCCGCCACAGTCTCCCTCACCGTGGGCAACAGCGCCCCCGAGGTGACCCTCTCCGCCGATTCCCTCCAGCCCTTCGAGGGAGAGAGCGTCCACTTCCAGGCCATGGCGGTAGACGCCAACATGGACCCTCTCACCTTCGACTGGGACTTCGGCGACGGCACTGCCTCCGAGGAGCAGAGCCCCTCACATGCCTACGCCAACCAGGGCACCTACGATGTGGTGCTGACGGTCTCCGACGGCATCGTCATCGTCCAGAAGATGCTCAGGCTGGAGGTGCAGAACACCGCTCCTGTCATCGTTCCCCTGGAAGACCCGGCCGCCGCCGAAGAGGGCAAGCCACTGACCCTGCGCGCGCAAGCCAGCGATCGGGGCTCGAGCGACACCCTCTCCTTCTCATGGGACTTCGGCGATGGCTCAGCCCCGGCGACGAGCGCCGAGACTCCTCATACCTACGCGGACAACGGCGTCTACACCGTCAAGGTGACGGTGACGGACGACTCGGGCGCCTTCACCCAGGCCACGCGCGAGGTGCACGTCGCCAATAGGCCCCCGGTGCCTGAGCAGGTGTCCCCTCGCACCGTGCGTGGGGGTGAGGCGGTGGAGCTGGCGCTGAAGGCCACGGACGCTGCGGGCTCGCGCGATCCCCTCTCCTGGAGCCTCCTCGAGGGCCCCGGGACGCTCGCTGCCGATGGAAAGTACAGCTGGACACCCGAGCCCTCCACCCAGGGCGATCACATCGTCCGAGCCCAGCTGGCCGACGACGACGGAGGGACCGCGGACGTCCTCTTCACTGTCACCGTCACGCCCAGGGATTCTACGACCGACCCGGACTCCGGCTGTGCCTGCTCGTCCGGAAACCCAGGCGCGGCCTCCTCGATGGCGTTCCTCCTCCTGTTGGCAGCCTTCGCCCACCGTCGCGCTCGCGCCTGAGAGTGCGGACCGTGCCTCCCGCGACAGACAAGGCCATCCTGTCGCGGAGGCAGGTCGCATACACGCTCAGGGGAGCTCACCAGGGACGCCACGCGACGTAGGAGTTCCAGTCCGGTGAGTGACGCGCGCGCATGACACGAACCTGTATCGGTCGAAGGCGAGAAGCCACTCTCTGAACTCAGTGGGTGATCTGCAGCGTACCGGCCCCGCCGCGCCAACAGGGGGCGCCCACAGTCCGACCGGCCGATCGGCCTCAGGAATAGCTCGCCGGCCACTCCATCGGGAACAGCTTGCGATAGGGCCGGGCCTCTTCGACCACGCGGCTGACGGAAGGGCGCTTCAGCAGTCGCTGATAATAAGCCGCAAGATGCCGATGCTCGGCGAACGGCGCCACGATGTTCGCGTAGAAGAGCGCCGGCGCGGCAGCGCAATCGGCGAGGGTGAAATCCTCTCCTACCGCCAAGCCGCCCCGTGCCAGTTCGCGGTCGAGAATGGCGTAGGAGGCCGCGAGCTGCGCCTTCGCCTCCACTACACCTTGCGGATCTTGGGTGCCCGCAGGCCTTAAATGGTCCCCCACTACCTTCTGCATCGGGAGCTGGACGTAATTGTCGAAGAAGCGATCCCACAGGTGCACGGGCATTGCCGCGTCTGGATCGGACGGGACCAGCTGCACCGGTCCCGGATAGTGCCACCCCAGATATTCGATGATGAGGGTGGATTCCGGCACGGTGACCCCTCGCGCCTCGTCTCGCAGCACCGGGAACTTGGCGAGCGGCCAGACCCGCGCGAAGGCGGCGCGCTGCTCGGGGTTGCCAAGGTCGACGATCTCACCCTTGAAGGCGACGTCATTCTCGTAGAAGGCAATCAGCACCTTCTGACAGAAGGAGGCGAAGGGGTGGAAATAGAGGGTCAGTGAGCTCATTGCGCGTCCGCCTTTATCTCGGGTGTCATTGATCGCTCCTTATACCCTCGATGGAGCGAAGGAGGGATCCTCTTGCCAGGTGTGACCGATCGGTCATATGACCGGTCAGTCACATGCCAACGAGCACGTTCTTTCGACTTCCCGAGGAGCGCCGGGAGCGCCTGGTAAACGAGGCGATCGCCGAGTTCTCCGACCGGACCTACATCGAGGCCTCGCTCTCGCAGATCGCGCGCCGCGCGCGCATCCCCAAGGGCAGCGTGTACCAATACTTCGAGGACAAGCTCGATCTGTACCGCTGGCTGCTCACGGAGGAGGCGCCGCGGCGTAAGCGCGAGTTCCTCGGCGCCGCGAGCCAGGAGGGAGACTTCTGGACGCGGCTGGAGACCCAGATCGAGCGCGGCATGGCCTTCCTGGTCGAGCACCCGCGCCTGGCACGCCTCTCTGCGGCGGCCGCCGATCCGACGGCGAACGTGGAAGTCCGTGGCCTGCACAAGGCCATCTGCGAGGCCGGCCTCGTGGAGCTCCGGGCGGTGCTCGAGGACGGGGCGGCGAGCGGAGCCCTGGAGGCACCTGATCTGAACGTGGCGACGCGACTGGTCGCCACCATCATCGGCCCGGGCTTGACCGACGTGGTGCTCCAGGAGCTCGGGGCCGAGCTCCACGAGGTGCTGGCCTCGGACTCCCTTCGCAAGCGACTGGGCCCCAAGCGCCGCCGCCGTCTTGCTCAACAAGCAGTCCTCTTCATCCGAAGTGGCCTGGGCTCTTCCAGGTCCTAGCGAAAGGAAACGCGAATGGTCAGGTACGACTTCTCCGGGCGGGTCGCGCTCGTCATCGGAGGGACCTCCGGCATTGGTCTCGCCACGGCGCGTGAGTTCGCGAGGGCGGGGGCGAGTGTCGTCCTCGCCGCCCGGGGTGAAGAAGCCGGGCGCGAGGCCTGCGCGGCGCTGGAGGCCGAGGGCGCGCGTGCCCTCTTCCTCCAGACCGACGTGCGAGAGGAGGCCTCCGTGGCGCGAGCCGTGGAAGGAGCGGTGAAGCACTTCGGCCGGCTCGACTTCGCGGCGAACAGCGCGGGCAGCGGCGGCGACATGGCCCCGCTGGAGGCCACCCACCAGGAGGTCTGGGACAGCGTCATGGCCATCAACGCCCGAGGCGTCTGGTTGGCGATGCGCTACGAAATCCCGGCGATGCTCGCCTCGGGAGGAGGCGCCATCGTCAACCTGAGCTCGATCTACGGAATGAGGGGCAAGGCCGCGCACCACGCATATGTCGCCTCGAAGCACGCGGTGGTGGGAATGACGCGGTCGGTGGCGCTCGAGTACGCGACGCGGGGAATCCGAGTGAACGCCCTCTGTGCAGGCGTCACCCGGACGCTGGGCATGATCCAAGCCGAGGCGTTCATGCCGGAGATCGTCCACCAGCTGGTCGCGCAACATCCGATGGCGCGCATGGCGACGCCAGAGGAGATCGCCGGCGCGGTGCTCTGGCTGTGCTCCGAGAGCGCGGGCTACGTGACGGGTGCGCCTCTGCCGGTGGACGGAGGCTTCCTCGCGGCGTGAGGTGGTGTTGCATCATGGCCGGTGCAGGTGTGTCACGGCGAGAAGTCACCCCGGCCCAGGCCTCTGTCCCTTCAGGGCCGAGGCAAGAGGCCGGGGCGTGCTCCAGCGCGCGCCGCGAGCTGCTAGTTGCACCCCTGGCTCGTGAGGAAGTTCACGCCACGGTTCTTCTCGTTCGTACCGTTCGAGCCGCCGCCGTCCGTGTTCGAGAACGACAGGGACACGCTGCTCCCTGTGGACTGGTTCCTGATCTCCATCGTCAGGTTATTGGGGATGAGCGTGGTGCCGCTCGGGTAGTTCGCACCGATGTAGTAGCGCAGCCGGCCCTTCGGCAGACCCGCGCACGTGGCCATCTTGTTCTCGAGCGCTACCCAGTTTCCGCGGTTGAAGTTTGCATCCTGAGGCACGAGGTTCGCCCGTCCTCCCCAGCCCCCCAGCTGCGATCCGATGAGGTGTCCCCCGTCGTAGTCGTTGCTGGGGTTGGCCGCGTCGCCCCACTGACCCACGTTCCCCTGACAAGAGTCGTTGCGCGCCGCAGTGCTGATGGGCGGCAAGTACGCGTACGCCCGATGCGGCCGACCCGAGCTGTCAATGAAGTGGTATTTTCCATTCAAGGTGTGCCAGGTGTTCCGGTCGCTCGACGGAAAGAACTGCGGACAATCGGTGATGAGGGCAGGGGTGATGAACCCGACGCCGTAAGGCTCCATCGCCCACCGGATCTCGTCCTCCGTGTGGCTCTCGAAGAAGTCCATGAGGCCGCTGGGACCACCGAAGTCCTGCTCGAGCTGGCTTGCGAGCTCTTCGCCGCCTAGGTCCTGGGGTCCACAACTGGTGAGCCAGAGACCCAACACCGCCGCAACTGACAGCTTGCTCATGGTGCGCATTCCGTCGCTCCTTCCTGGGGGGGGGACAGCGTCGACGTGTTGCAGACACGACTCTACGCGAGGACCGCGAAAAAGCGGTTGCAGCAGCGACGAAATCAGCGAGCAGGTGCTCGACACCATGCGTCAGCTGGCAGCGGAGCCGGGCGGCACCTTGAAACAGTTCTCTGGAATCCATGCCCCTCTCCTCGTCAGGATCGACCACGTCACCGGGGCAAGCCCAGCGTGCGCTGAGCCCCGCCAAACGTGCGCGCGCCTCCGCGGCGATGGGCCGGGAGGCGCGCTTGGGTCAGCCTGTGATCAGCCTGCGCTCAGTACGGATAGCGCTCCCCCGCTGCCTGCGCGTCGCAGGACGTGAGGGCGGCCGTACACTGGGTGGGGTCCGTGTACATGATCGAGTTGCAGTTGCCGTGGTGGGCGAAGCCGAGGGAGTGCCCGATTTCGTGGAGTGTGACGGTCTTCGCGTAGTGCGCGCCCGTGTAGTACGTGTTGTTCAGCTTGATGGTGCTTCCGGTCATGCAGGTGCCCGACCAGGAATTCAAAGCGTACCCGTACCAGCCGTTGTAGCCGTAGTAGGCCTCGTAAACCGTGACATCGGAGGCGCCGCTGGAACGCCAGTGGAGATACAGGCTGTTCGACACGCTCGTGTACATCCACGCGTTCATGGAGTCACCGACCGGCCAACGCGTGCCCGTCAAGTCCGTGAAGGTGACGTTCGTGGGGTTCCGGCACCACTTGTAGCCGAAGTTTTGGAGCCCGCACCAGCTCTGGGCGGTCACCTCGTCAGGGCCCGCTTTGAACAGGGGCTCCTCGCGCGTGTCGGGGCCCATGTACTGGACGGCCCGTGCGCGGGCCTCGACCCGGTCGAGCAGCGCGTCGACCGGCTGGCCGACATGCTCCTGGATCGCGGTGGCGTGAGGCGACGAGCTCGCGCCTTGGACGAGGCCGTCTTGCACCAGGACTCGACCCAGCGGTCCGCCGGTCACGGCGTAGACGCCCGTCATGGAGCGCGCGGCCAAGGGCTTGGTGCCCCCTTGCGGCGTGAGGAAGAGGACCGCCTGCTCGCCCACCTTCGGCAGCGGGTTGTCCGCCGGCGCGAGCGTGCATCCGTCGGAGAGCAGGCCGCCGGGGAACATGACGTCCACGGTGGCGCCCTGCGCGATCACGCCGCCCGAGGCGGTCTTGAGCTCCAGTGAGGAGCGCGCGAGGTCGTCGATCCTCACGGTCGCGATGGTGACCGGAAGGTCGCTGGAGATGCCGCTCTCCTCTCCGGAGAGTTGCCCCTCCGTCTTGGACTGCGCGTAGGCGCGGACGACGTCAAAGCGCGTGGACTCCACCCGACCGTTGACGATCAACGCCGAGTGGTCGGTCAAGTCCTCGACCGAACCTCCGTGGCGGACCCAGTCCATCTCGAGCGTATGCTCCGTTCCTTCGGCGTGCGCTTGCGTGGGCAACGGCTTCCCGGGCACCCACGCCGTCACCTGCTCGTCCTTCGGAGCGGCCTCGATCGATTCCTCGACCCCGGCGTTGGTACAGCCCACCACACCCAGGAGCGCCAAGGGCACGACCCAGGAACGCGCATGTCTCTTCGTCACGATTCTCTCCGCAGGTGAACGCCGGAGGCCAGCTCCCGCGTCGGTTGGAACAACGGATACTTCCCTGTAAGGACGGAGAACCGTGGCGCGCGTCTCACGCGGAGCCGAAAAATAGTGCCGGGCAGCTACGGCGGAAGAAGGTGCACACAGTGGAGCCCCGCGGGCCCGTCAGTCCGCCATGAGCTGGCGCAGGCTGACGTCGAGCTGGCTGCGCACGAGGCGCAGCATGCTGTCCAGCTCGTCGGGCGTCAGCCCCAGCCGCGCCGTCAGCTCCTCGCGGGTGAGCGCCAGCAGCCGCTCGCGGGCGCGGGCAATCCAGCGCGCCACGGTGGAGCGGGGCTCCTGGCACGTGGCGCTCACCTCGTCCATGGACAGACCGTGCACGTGGTGCAGCCGCAGCAGGTTGCGCTCCCGGGCCTCCAGCCGGCCCAGAGCGGCGCGGAAGGCCACGCGGAAGTCCTCCTGGTGCCGCTCGCGGATGAAGGCCAGCTCGGGGTCCGCGCCCAGCCGCTCCGCCAGCGCCACCGGGGCCTCCTCCATGGGCAGCTCGCGCGGCGCGGCACGCTGCCGGTCGATGTCGAGCCGCAGCGCCACCGCCCGCACCCACTGCCCCAGCGGACCGCGCCCGGAATAGGAGGCCAGCTTCGGCGGTGCCCCGTCCACCGGGACCAGCAGCCGCTGGCGCAACAGCTGCCGCAGCTCATCCACGAGGGCGGGCGCCTCCCGCGGCAGCCACGTCCCCACCTGGGACAGCACGTGCGTGTCGAGCGCCTCGTGCGCCCGCGCCTCCCCCCGCACGCAGGCGAAGGCGAGGAAGAAGTCCGCCGCGCGCAGGCTCGCGAGCACCTCGCGGGCCTCGCCCGTGGAGGGCAGGCGCTGCGCCACGTGCGCCAGGAAGGCCCCCGCGTCCATGCCCACCTCCGGCCACGCCTCGCGCGCCTCCCGCACCAGCCTCGCGAGCGCTTTCTCCAGGCCGGGAAGCGCCCGCAGCGCCGGGACGAGCGCGTGCGGCGCCCGCGAGAGGAAGGACTCGGTGTGCTCGGACGTCACGGACCACCTCCACCGACAAGCCCGCCCACTCGGGCGGGAGTGAGACACAGCGCCCCGGCTCAGGAGGGGTCGTGGGCTGACAGCCAGGACTGTACCTCTCGCGCGCGGGGCGCGTAGGCAGGCGCGCTCCGTGCGTAGGTTGCCTGAGCCTCCCGCGCCAGGGAGAGCGCCCGGGGCCGCTCCCCGTGCGACGGCCAGAGGACGCGGGCGAGCGCGAAGCGCGCCCGGGCCAGATCGGGCGGGGCCAGCTCCACCCGCGTGGAGAGCATCACCACCCGCTCCAGCGGCTCGCGGGCCTCGCGCAGCTGGCCGCCCTGCACCAGCGCCTCGCCCAGCAGTGCGAGCGTCTGCGCCACCCGGGGGTGCTCCGCCCCGAGCGACTGCTCGCGCACCTCCAGCGCCCGCCGCAGGAGGAGGAGCGCCGGGCGCACCCTGCGCAGGCGCAGCTCCACGTGCCCCAGGTTGTACAGCGCGCTGGCCACCTTCGGGTGGCCGGGGCCGAGCGTGGCCTCCCACAGCGCGCGCGCCGCCTCGAAGTGGGCGCGCGCGTCGTGCGGGCGGCCTGCGTCCAGCGCCACAGAGCCCAGGTTGTTGCGCGACAGGGCCACGTCCGGGTGCCGGGGGCCGAGCTGCGCCTCCTGGAGCGCCAGCGCCTCACGGTAGGCCGCCTCCGCCAGCGGAAGCTGTCCCAAGTCCAGCCGTGCATTGCCCAGGCTCAGCAGCACGTTGGCCACCCGCAGCTGCTCGCCGTCCCCTCCCTTGCGCAGACTGGCCAGAGCGCGCTCATAGTGGGGCAGCGCCTCCGCCAGCTGGCCCTGTCGCGAGAGCGCATCGCCCAGGTTCACCCGGATCATGCTGGTGCTGGAGTGCTCCGCCCCGAGGAGGCGCTCGGCCAGCTCGAGCGCCTCGCCGTAGCGTGCCACCGCCTCGGCCACCTTCCCCTGGAGCCGCAGCGCGGTGGCCAGGTTGTTGAGGTGCGCCGCGCACAGCGGGTGCTCATGGCCGTACACCGCCTCCACCAGGGCCAGGGCGCGCGCATAGTGCCGCCCCGCCTCCGCGTAGCGCCCCAGCGCGTTGAGGGCCATGCCCATGCCGGTAAGGACATCGGCGAGCGCCACGTCCTGTGGCCCGCGCGCCCGCTCCAGCAGGGACAGGGCCTCGCTGGCATCCGTGAGTGCGCGCGCGTACTCGCCCTGCCGGTAGCTGAGACTGCTGCGGACGCGGCGCAGCTCCGCGGCCAGCTCCAGGGAGGCCTCGGGCCCCAGCCGCTCCAGGGCCGCCTCCGCCATGCGCGCGGTGCGCTGGGCTTCCTTCACCAGGCCCATGCCCTGGACTTCGGTATAAAGAAGGCGGTTCCACGCGCGCGCGGCCGTCTCGTCGTCGTGCCCGGCCTCCGCCACGCGCACCGCCTCCTCCAGCACCTCGCGCGCCGCGGCGAAGCTCCCGGCGATGCCCCGTAGCTCGCCCTGCAGGAGCAGGGCCCACGCCAGCGTGGGCCGGTGCCCCAGCTCCCGCAGTGCCGCCACCACCTCTTCCAGCCGGGGCAGCGCACGCTCATGAAACCCGGCAGCGCCCTGCACGCGCAGCCCGTCCAGCTCCCGGCGCAGCGCCGCCAGCTCCCGCCGGGCCTCCGGGGCTTCCGGCAGCGGGTCCACGCGGGCGAGTGCGTCCCGGTCCGCGCACGCGGCCAGGGAGGGGAGCTGCCGCGCGGCTTCGGACGCCCGAGAGAGCGCCTCCCGCTCGCCGCCCTCCAGCAGCTCCACCAGGATGTGCAACGCCTGGCGCCGGCCATCCAGGCACGCGGCGCGCAGGTCCATCAGCTGCTCGGACTGTGCCTGCCGCACGCGCGTGTCCTCGCAGGACTGCCGCTCCTGGGCCACCAGCGCCTGGGCATAGGCGTCCAGCGCCCGCGCGGTGGACTCGAAGGCGTCCCCCGGCACCGGCGGCGCGCCCTGACGGAAGCGCTGCTCCAGCCGGGCCTGGCGCGCCACGTCCCAGGTGCCCTCCAGCCGGGCCTCGAAACCGGTGCACACCTGCGCGGCGTCATCCTGTGCCAGGCCGAAGCCCGCGGCGACGCTGGCCGCCACGCCCGTGGCCAGCGCCGCCGCCGCCCAGCGCCAGCGGCTCGAGCTCGCGCCGGACTCGAGCCGGGCGAGAAGCGCGTCCAGGGAAGGGTGGCGCGAGGCCGGCTCGGCGGCCAGGCCGCGCAGCACGGCGTCGCGCACGGCGCCGGGCACGCGCAAGCCTCGGGGCGGCGGCGTCACCCGCCCCTCGCGCAGGGCCCGGACGCGCTCCTCCGCCGTGCCACCCGCGAAGGGCCGCTGGCCGAAGAGGGCCTCGTACAGCGCGACACAGAAGCTGAACTGGTCGCTGCGCGCATCCGCGCGCAGGCCCTGCCACTGCTCCGGGGACATGTACGCGGGCGTGCCCAGCCGGACGCCGGTGAGGGTGTCGCCTCCCGGCGACGGGGCCTCCCGGGCAGCGTCCTCCATGGCCCACGCCTCAGGTGGGGTCAGGGGCGCGGGCTCCGCGCGGGCGAGGCCGAAGTCGGTGACGCGCACCTGGCCGTCGTCCCCCAGCAGCACGTTGTCCGGCTTGAAGTCGCGGTGCACCAGCCCCACCGCGTGCGCGGCGGACAGCCCCTGGCCCGCCTGGAGGAAGCGCGAGAGCACCTCGCGCCACGGCCGCGGCGCCTCCGCCAGCCAGTGGCGCATCGTCCGCCCTCGCACCAGCTCCATGGCGAGGAAGACGGTGACGCCGTCCAGGCCCACGTCATGCACGATGACGACGTTCGGGTGGGACAGCCGGGCCAGCGCCTGTGCCTCGCGCACCAGCCGCCCGCGCGCCTCCGCGTCCGCCACCGCCCCGGGCTTGAGCAGCTTGAGCGCCACCTCCCGGTCCAGGTCCGGGTCATACGCGGCGAAGACGACCCCCATGCCCCCCTCGCCCACGCGGCGCAGCAGCACGTAGCGCCCCACGCGCGCCATGGCCCTTGGCGTACCGCCCAGCCCGAGCGGAGCCATGGGCTCCAGGCCCTCCGCGGACAGGGACCCTCCACCCTTGAGTCCCGCCACCACCGCACAGCATGCCGCGCACCCATCCAGGTGGGCCTCCAGCCGGGCCACGGCGTCCGGGGACAGGCGCCCCTGCTCCCACTCCAGCAGCTCGTTCTCCTCAGGGCACGGAGTCATGGGAATAAACGTAAGACATTATAATCCGTTTAAAATATACCTCACCGGAAGGTCCGGTTGAAGGGAAAGGCGCGGCGGAGTCACGGCCCTTTGAAGGCACCCAGACGTCTCTCCCTCGTGCGGCGTATGTGGCAAGGGGAACTGCGAGAGCATGGTCCCCAGCGAGGGCTGTCCCCGTGGCAGGCACGGCGCCTGGCTGCTACCGGACACAATCTTCCAGTGCACGGAGCGGGACAGTGCATTCAACGAGCCAGCCGCTCGGAGACTGCACGTAGTACTCCTGCCAGCCGGTCGAAGTCGACGGCGGTCGGCATTTGCCCCTCCAGCACCCGCTGGAGCGCCTCCCAATCGTCCTTCAACGAGCCTACGGAGAGTTTGGGTTCGTGTTGAAGATCCGTCCACTCAGGCGGTTGAACCACCCAGTACATGTCCATGTCATCAATGGGCACGGCTTCATATCCGCGCTCCCTGTAGTTCTCGACCAGCTTCTTCGCCAAGACGGCGATCTGCAAGAGTTGGATCTGCATGTTCAATCTCCACCGGCATGCGTGCGGAGCGCCTCGTCGACTATCTTCAGCTCGCTCTTTTGCTTCTCGATCTGCCTCTCCAACTCCCTTACACGGCCCTCGATAATCTTCTTCTGAATTTCGGGTGGCTGGTCCTTGAGTAGCCCCTTGTTGTCCTGGGAGAAGGGATCCTTGCGATAGTCATTGAGTTTCTGCTCGTGCTCTCGAATCAACTCTTCGTAGCTCCTCTTGGACTTCTCGAGTTGCTGCCGGGTCTGGTTGCTATAAGGCTGTCCGCTCGTGTTCTTGCCCTGCGCGACCGACCCCTGAGAGGCCGTAGAGCCACTGCTCCCTGGCTTCTTGAGTTGAGGCCGCCTGAACTTGGGCCCCCCAGCAAGCACCGCGGGCTCTGGCTCACTGGCATGAGTAGTCCGAAAAGATAGCACCAAGCTCATCGCCGTCAGCATCATCAGAAAGGTTGGTATTGGCTTGAGCATGTTCCTCCTTCCACTTTTGTTGAGACCCACAGGGGCACGAATCATTGCGACCGATCTTCACTGTTACGCTGCCGTGGGTGGGGGTTCCAACTTCGCCCGTAGAAACGCTGCGTACTCGATGCCAAAGATCGCCGACGACAAGTGCTGTGCGGCGTCAGCCTGACTCTGTCGGTCGCACCGTCCAGAGTGACCAACCTTGTTTCGGAGTTTCCGCAGGCGGTTGAGGCCAAAACGAATGTTCTCGGGCATCCGCC
>Ga0190275_10001902_pt1 | contig 15260 bp, 14 predicted proteins | sample Popmic550T_FD_133745 | JGI IMG/M metagenome (GOLD analysis project Ga0190275, IMG submission 133745) | Populus adjacent soil microbial communities from riparian zone of Yellowstone River, Montana, USA - 550 T | ecosystem: Environmental > Terrestrial > Soil > Riparian zone > Trees stand | place...
ATCGGATTCGCAGTCCGATCTGAGGGGAACTAATGAACAGCGCAGCTCAGCTCTGCGACGCGTGTCCCGGTCGGGCGCCGACGGCCAGTGCCACATGCGTCAGATCAGAACGCATCACTGCTTGTTCGGATCGCAGATGAACTATCTCTTCATGTAGTTGCTCAATGTCATGACGGGTGGCCATGGTTCCCATGATTCCCTCAATCTTGTTTAGGCGGCTCCAGAAGAGTGTGCCGAGCCCCCCGCCCATCAAGGAAATGAAGACTGTGATGACCACCGTGTCGAGATCCATTGCTGAAATTCTACGCCCGATGAACAAGGGTTCGATGTGAGTGAAACCACTCGTCAGCGGAAACTAGCCGAATCGGATTGTCAATCCGATACACCGTCTCGAGCTCGATCGCCCGGGCGTGATACCCCGGGCGTGATACCCCGGGCATAGTCGTCAGATCTTTCAAGGTCTGGCGCCTTCACTCGACCGACTTTCACTTTCCTTTGACTCGTGTGATTGAGGCCACAGACCCCCGATCGCGAGGAGCTCTATCGTCCCTTGGGTTTCGGACGGCCTCACTTACCAGTACGGACGCCCGATTATCGGCCTCTATCATGATGAGATATGCCTATAAAGATGGAGTAGCGGTGTCTCCAAGAAGTCTTTCTGATGTTCCCAAAGTTATTGATCTTCTGGAGCGGCTTCCCCTCCTACGCACCTGGCGTCTTCTTCACGCGGATGATCCCGAATATCCTCATCGCTCATTCATTGTTGAGTTCGCTGGCATGCCGAAGGCCGGCAAGTCATCGGCAATTGAGAACGTTCGCCACTTCTTCTCGCATAGTCATGGTACGCGCCGATGGAAGAACAAAGAGGAATGGATTTCGCTTCGATACGAAGTGCACACGCCCGCAGAAGGCGTGTCACTTCGCACTCCTGCCATCTTGAGAGACAACCGAATTGATTTCAATGCTTGGGCCGGCGCCTACGGTCTCCAGGAACTCATCAGGGCCGGGCATGATGGATTTAATGACATGGCCGTCCTGGATCGAGGACCCTGGGATGCGGGTTGCTGGCTCCGGTTATGGAGCAGCACTGATGCCACTGATGACGAGCTTGATTCCTTGGTCAGTTTCTTCCATTTGAAGAAGTGGATGACTCGAGCAGACTTGCACGTGGTGCTTTTGGTCGATCCTGATCACGCCGCGACTAGAGAAAGAGAACATCGGCTAATCGAACATGGGGGTTTCTCCTCGAACGAGGCAAAGATGTCGGCTCTCCGGGCTATTTACGAGGACAAATTCCAAGCGCTCCGTGCGGTCAAGAACGCAGCTTGTCCGGAAGTGAAAGACAGGTCGACTCTAATGCTGGACACTTCGGAGCACTCATCAACCGAGGCAGCGGCCGTAATCATTGATGCAATTCTCAATGTTCTCGAGGCTAAGGTTGAGGTTCGGGCGAAGAACCTCAAGAGGAGTCCGACAGAGCTTAAGAATCGACTGGATAACTACTGGCGAAGGATGAAACCCGAAGCGCGTCGGGCAGCCAACGATTTCTTGAAAGAATCCTTTGTTCCTACCCTCAATTCGCTAGAGCCTTGGCGACGGCTGGTATTGATAAATCGTCTTGAGCAATTAGCGATGCCGGAAGCGATTGCAGAAGCTCGCGTTCCTGCAGACGAAGTCATCAACACACTCCGAACCGAGCTTCAGGAAGTGCAGACTCTCTAATGGCAGAAAAAGCGAGCCGAACCTGGGAAAAAGACATTGTTAGCCGAGCAGAGAGTCTTGGAAGTCGTCACGGCGGATCTAAGCCCGCCGTGGCATTAAGTGAAATCGCTTCACTTCGGCAAATTCGCGATGTGCTGTTCAAACCACTCTTGGTGGGGGGTGTACTCGTGCTTCGCGACCATGGCTTTGCACTTTATGTGAAGAGCCGACGGTCTGAGGCTTCGTCATTTCTCGATGATTTCTGGGGAAACGGCGGTCGGAATCTACATCCGAGAACGCGTTTCACCATTGCTCATGAACTGGTTCACACATTTCTTTACGACGTCAACACTTCACCACCTCAGCCCAAGCTGAAGGCCTCATCAGACAGCGTTTTTAGGAAGCTAGAGCGAGCCTGTAATAAGGGCGCAGCACGATTGCTACTCCCGGATATCCGGATGAATCGATACATGGCGATGGAGTCCATTTTCGAACCTGAAATACTCCATCAATTCACAAAGGAATCTGCTGTCTCGCCCGAGGTGTTTATTCTCCGATGCCGGACGGTTGCCTGGGGTTCGCATCATGGAGGATTCGGAATCGTTGAGACCGGATCAGATGGCCCCACCGTTACCTACTCAGCGACCGACCCACTCGCGAGGGGACTCCTCACTTGCCTAAACGGAGATGAATCTCTTCCGCCTTCTACCACGGCAGGCTTAATGAGTAGAAGTTCAGGGAGCAGTGATGAAAAGGTTCCTTCATCTACTGGGGAGCAGGTGCCTTTTACAAGCCGATGGACTCGAATCTCCTCCAGCCCTCAACGATGGCTCGTCACCTTTCAGATGAATGAGACGGCCTAGCCTGTCTTAACTTTGGGATGTCAATTTTTCAAATTTGTCGGGCTTTCCGCTCGCACGATCGAGACAAATGGCGAGTTGCAAGTGTTGAACTTATCGACCTCATATCAAGAAATGTATCGGTCGCCGAGCTCGCTGAGATTGCAGACTCAATCGCGCACTCGGGCAGCATTGTGGACCTCTCGGACTCGGTCTACGGTGACGTACCAAGTACTGGGGGGCCGGCCTCTCTTTCGACACTGCTATCGCCAGTGTTGTTGGCGTCGTGTGGCGTCCGAGTTCCAAAGATTTCCGCCACTGGATCGGTCGCTGGGAGCATCGATACGCTGGCAATGCTTCCAGGTTTCCGGGAAAGTCTTTCGAACGAGGAATTCTTAGCGCTCCTCGAATCGATTGGGATTGCTCACATCGTTCCTACGGAGGACTTCTGCCCTGCTGACTCCGTTCTTATAGATGCGCGAAGACAACGTGACCAGATGGCGAATCCGGCCCTAGCAGCCGTCAGTCTGCTTGCGAAGAAAGTTGCTGTTAAGGGAGCCTCTGCACTCTTCGATGTCAGAGTGGGCCTGACAGGCAATGTTGGCCATTCTCCAGAAGAGGCAAGGTCTGCAGCCCAGCTCTTCCACGACGTTGCGCGTGAGCTAAATCTGGAGATAGGGACAGCCTTAACCGACAATGACTCTTTTCCCTCAACAGCCCTCGGGCGCCTTGAGAGTCTCGATCTCTTGATTCAGATGCTGAGGGGAAATCCAATGGACAACGAATTAGACAGCGCGCATCTCGACACATGTATCAGCTTGGCTGCAGCAGCTCTGGAACTGGCAACCAAAGCCGACACCGCGGATTCCCAAATAGCAGTCAAGGGAGCGCTGCGTTCGGGGGTTGCTTACCAGTTGTTTCTGCGCCATCTCAGGGCACAAGGAGCGTCAGAAGCAGCATTAGACCAGGCGATCAGCGAGCGCGCGCGGCAAAGAGTGGAGTCTTTCGCATCGGAGGCTGCCGGATACTGGCGCCCGCCTCCGCTCCTCAAAGCAAAGGACTGGATTAAACAGAATCAACAACGCGGCCCACTCGATATTGAGCACCAGATTGGGTACAGACTGTCGGCGTCCCCAGGACAGTGGGTTGAGAAGGGAGACGTCGTCGCCGAAGTCCGAATTCCAACCAACCGCGATCTTGCTCCTCCAAGTTGGCTTGCTGGAAGAGTTGAAGAACACCCCATTTCCGCTAACCGAGGATTGCTCTCGCTTAAACTCGGGCAACAAGAGTGGCGCCTAATCACCCATTCTTGAAAGGCCGCTCGCTGTGTCGATGGCATCCATATATCCCCCCTGCCGCATCCAGCACCCTAGGCCTCCGTTGAATCTCGAAATCGGCAGGATCATGGCCGGTTCTGTTTCTGATCGGCCACCAGAGACTTCGTCTTGACGCGTCAGTGAACCTTCCTCCTACGTGGCATCACAGTTCAGACTTGATCTCTGTACTGGATTGGACTGTCAATCCGATTCCAGACCCTGGATCTAGACCAAAATCGACCGAAGGCGGTCCGCGAGATCGCCTAACGCCACGGTGGGGTCAAGATCGTCTTGGGCAAACCACGATGCTGCATGTAGTTGGACGTGCCCGACTTTGACACTTGGTAACTGCTCCCCCCGTTCGCGAGCGAAATGCACGAGCACACCCATATTGGCTCTGAAGCCAGTCGCGAATGCCACCAGCTGATAAAGGTCTGGCCGCTGCCACTCAGTTCCAAGAACCTTGTACTTCACATCTCCGACTGATTCCCCCGAGTTGAATACCAAGTCAGGATTCAACGTCATCGTTGAAGGTTTTAGTTGAAGTCCACGCTTCTCAATTCCCGTCTCGGGCAAAGCCTTTTGGAGCAAAGTCCTGAGACCTGCTTCAACCATTTCAGGCGTTCGAATCAGGAAGGTTGTCACTGGTTCCCTTCCTTGCAGAATGGTTCTGCCCACGCTCTTGATGATGTGTCGAGCGAGGATCGTTGCAGTTGCGTAGTAGCCAGCCCGCCGCTCAGTCTGCCAACGGAGGTCGCTGGTACGCAGCTCGCTGACGTCCTCAAATCTGGAAAAGGCACGCTTTGCTCGTCGTCGCAATAGCACGTTGTGAGTTGGGAAACCGACCACCGCTCGAGCCGCGGTTGCCAGCAACCGGTTTGGAGGAGAATCGAAGTCGAACTCGTCGAATACACAGTCGAACGCCAGCTGCCCTCGGTAGTAGACGCGCCCTGTTTCCACAGGGTCGACAGATCCACGCACCACCGGAAGGAGATCGTGCGACTCCTCGTAGTCCCTGAGAAGTCCACGTCGCAACACTGTCTCCAGCTCAGTTACGTACCACTGCAGAATCAGCTCCCATAAGAAACGATCTCCCATGGCAACAGCCCGTTGGGGCGCAAGTCGCGGGAACTCACCCGAAGCCTGCAGCAAGAATAGCAAATGGGCTGTCGGGATCTTTGGCTCAATGGTTAACTGCAACGTCGAGAATCCGATTATGCCAACGGCGTCCGAGACACGAACGCGCCACCGCCCGTTGTTAAAAGGTGTGCAGATGACCACTGATGCCTCTCGCGCGGTGTCATCAGCGCTTCCCCACCATTCTCTTTTTCCTGCAAGATCTTTTCCGACAGCCTGAAGGGCAGCGGCCTCGTCATCGGAGAGGTCCAGGATCGAGTCTTGAGACTCAATCAGCGTGATGTGCCGTGCCTCTAGGGCCAAAACCGCTCGAGAGCAAAATCGCGGGCAACGTCTGGTTGGTCGAACAAATATTCCTCGATCAGCGGCCCGACCTTGCGGGTCCAGATCCGGACGAGCTCCTGGTGAGTCATTGGGGATGCCATGAAGAATGAATGTCCTATCGTGTGGTGGCGATCCAGCTGTTCCTCCAGCGCTGCGTTGAGGTTCTCAAAGCCGTCGACCAAGTTCTCAACCTCAGTTGTGTGGGTCTTGTAGTAGCGGCGGAGTATCTCCGCATCGGGCGGGCATTCGAAGACATCGAACCGGCGCCTCAGTGCCACGTCGATGCTTCGGATGCTCCGATCCGCGGTATTCATCGTGCCGATGAATCGAAGATTGGACGGCAGGGAGAAGCTCCGCGTGTATCGAAGATCTACGGGTTTCCCTCGATACTCGAAAAGGTACATCAACTCACCCAACACGCGCGGGAGGTTGGCCCGGTTCATCTCGTCCACAACGAGCACGTGAAGGCGATCGCCATCCTCGATCTCCGAAGTCATCTCCAGCACAACACCGTCGACCCGCTCGAAGTTGACGGCTCCTTCCTCTACAACCGGCCGAAGACCTTCGATGAAATCCTCATACGAATAACTGGGATGGAATTGAACAATGCGCGTAGCGCCGGGCCGACCTCGCGTTAGGTAGTGAGCCACCCTTTCTGCAACCCACGTTTTGCCCGTTCCGGGAGGACCAGCGAGCACTATCTGTGGGCCCGTGGTCTCTAGAGTTCGAACCAGCTCCTCAAGTGCATCGCGAGACCAGAGAGTCTCGGCCTCAAGCCAGTCCATCGTTGGAACGGCGATTTCTTTCTCTTCTACAACGGTCCCGAACAGAAGAGCACGCAGTTCGTCCTGTCCATCCGGGACGAAGACTGTGGTCGCGGCACCCAGGCTGCGACGCGTTTTATTAGACAGGGTCGCCCGATCCTTCCGACCCAACCAGCGGACGGTTCTGACGTGACGCCAGTTCTCAATTGGGGGAGGTTCTCTGTACGTGTAATCACTCGTAATCTCACCGAACAACAGCGGTCCGGAAGATCCCTCCGGAACCACCACGATGTCACCGACCCTCATGGTTATGGCGAACTGAATGAGTTGCCATGAAAATGTGCGAATCCGTCCAGGAAGGTCGCCCTCATAGTTCTCTTCCACAGCTCTCTTGACCCCAGCCTTGTCCCGCCCGGTCAGGTCACCAGCAGGAACGAAACCGATGGCCACAAGTCCCAATTCTTCAAACTCCTTGGATCGAACGCCTCCTTTGCCGGCACGCACGACGTAGACATCCCGGCCGGTGTCGGCAACACTCTCGCCTTCCTCGGGCCTCTTTCTCTGACGTCGAGCAATGTCTAGTAGATCGAGCCATTGATCGATCTCAAGCCGAAAGAGCGTCCCTCCCCGCGCACGATCAGCATTGAGTCCTAGCTGGTCCAGTTCCGGCACTCCACTCCAGATTGGAAGACCCTCAAGCTGTACATAGCGGACGTCCACAACCTCTTCTGGTTCTTCGGGGGCTTGCAGCCAATATGGATCCTCGTCGGCGCGGGCCACATAGGGCTCTGAAACAACCTCCCCTATGGCGATGACGCCCCGCTTCCCATCAGCCCCGAGGGATCGCCACACAACCCCTAGGTCTCCTGGTTTGACGGCTTTGCCTTTCGTTAGCCATCGATCGATATCTCGCTCCCGAATCGCATCGTCGACCTGGAACACCGTTGGATTCGCAACCCAAGTCCAGTACGAGCGGTGTGGCATTCGTTCGAGAAGGCTCGAAACCTCGTCCGCCAGAGCTGAAGGTTCGTTTCCAAACTGCCTCCAAATCTCTGCATCGACTCGGGCACCCGCCGCGACACCGCCCGTCGCGTGAGGGTCGAGGTGCGCGAAGTTGGCCAGCCTGAGAACGATGCTCGATGGTGTGCGGAAGGTACCGGGGTCAACCTGTTCAATCAAAGGGACGAGGTTGCGAAGGGTTCGGCTGAGCTCCTGAACCTCGGGCTGATTCTCCTTGGCCGGGCCGATTTGCTTGTACAGGTCTAAGGCGAGGATGAGCTCATCGCGCGTCCAGCTCGCAGGAGCCGCCAACCAGAACCACCTCCCTCAGGCAGAGCCTCGCACATCGAGGGCGACCTCTCCAAGGGGGTGAGCTCAGGGGTCGCCTCATCAGTTCAGCGCGACGCCCTTGACATACCTCCTCTGACGGCTAGACGCTAAGTAGACGACGCTAAACGCAGGCGGGATCCAGTCTGCGATCGGTGGATCCCGCCTAGAGGGGGCAACGATGAGCGAACTGATCAGTGATTGGCGTAATTACCTCGAAACAGAGAAGGGTCGGGCTCCGCAAACGATCAAGCTGTACACCAATTGTCTGGAAACCCTCCACCGCGAGTTCGGGGACCCTGCAGGTCTTTCAACGGATGACCTGCGGAGCTGGCTTCACGCTAAAAGCGGCCAAGCATCGACGGTTAGCAATCGCATCTCCGCACTGAAAAGCTTCTATCAGTACCTCGTCCGTTCGGGAGCCCGAAAGGACGACCCTTCGTTGAATTTGGTATCTCCGAAGCGGCGCCACACTCCCCGCCAACCTCTTGAGAATCTGGATGAAGTCCTTTCGGCGCTCGATGATGAGGATAGAAAAGCCAACCGGGTTGGAACCGTTCAGCGGCGCATAGGCGAATCGCGCGACATGGCTGTTTTCTTGGCTGAAACGGGCCTCCGCATTAGCGAAGCAGTCAATTGCAAATGGCCCGTACCTTGTCCCCCTGACGTTGACGTTTCACGAGGCCGGAAGAAAACGTCCGTGCATGTCACAAATCGTGCGCGGGAGGCGTGGGATCGCTTAGGGGGAAGATGGCCAGTCGGAGCTCGGGCCACGCAACGCCGTTTTGAAAGAGCAGCCATTCACCCTCAGCGCCTCCGCCACTTGCATAGAGCTAACAGACCGTCAGATGGCCAGGATTCCCGAGAAACACAAGGCTCAAGTTCCCAGCGCCAAGTCAAAACGTTACAGGCCCTCAAAGAAGTCTCAGCCGAGTTCGGTGACGCCGATCTCAATCTGGTCCTGGAATTCCTAACTAAGGTCGTGAACGTTCGGAATGGGAGCCAATCAGGAGGCGGCGGAGTTTCTTAGAACGGTCCGCACGACCAGCGCACCCCTCAAACATCTTCTAAAGAGCAATGATTCCGCAAGCTCCGGATGCATGAGGGCCGTCGCAGTTGTACTGCGACCGAAGAGCGATGCGACACTCTAGGGATGAGCGAATCACAGTTTCCTATTGATGCACTGATTTCGAAGCTCGAGGCCGAGACCAAAATCTGGGTCCGAGTTGCCGCTTCCAAGACAAGGGGCGACTGGGAAGTTCGAATTCTTGAGATCACAACACAGGAAAAACCACCTCGGTGGCGTACATGCCGCTGGCTTTATCCAAATGCTGCGTTCGTAGCTGTGACTCGAACGGGATCGGTTGTGGCCAACTGGTTACGCAGCCGCCGAATCAGATTAGGACAGATCCGAGTTCCCCTCGACGGATTGGCGGACACGGTCTTCAATGAGAGACACCAGAGTGGGTGGGTTGGGCTCTACGAGCCACTGATGTGGCCTTCCCTCGAATGGCGACTGCCCTATCAGAACGAGCACCACGTTCAACCCCCACGCGATCTCGTGGCTGAGGACGCACCCTCTTTCATGACATTCGAAACTGGTGCGGCCAGCCTGCTCGGTATTGACTGGTCTTCGAGCCGAAACCTCACGGGAAGTGAAATTGTCGTTCGGCAACAGGACACCGTTGGCAAACTTCGACACATTCGAATACGCGCCTCTAACATTGAAATCAGAGTCGAAGGAACTCACCTACGTGGCGCCGTTGTCGAGCTTGCCGGACGCCAACCTGGGCCCACCCAGCGACTCAATCGGAACGTCGCGCGCACCATTCGGTTCCCGTTGCCCCAAGGAATCCCGGAAGAGAGCTGGATAGTCCTGCGGAAGGGTAATAAGTGGATTGATCGCCGATTTCTGACTTGGCCCTACGCAACAAGTGAGCGGTCGGATGTTGAGCATGTTGTAGAAGCCTCTACAAAACTCGAAGTGCTTATCGCTCGTGGAGAAGGACCAAATGTCGAGTTCAAATCATCACTTCCAGAGAACGACGACGATAGCAAGCGGAAGGTCATGAAGACGGTTGGTGCGTTCGCCAACACAGATGGCGGCTCCATCGTCTTTGGTGTTTCAGACGAGGGGCGGGTCACAGGGCTGAAGGCATCGGATCTCAGTCCCAAAGCAAGAGATCGCTTGACGCAACTAATTGAGAGTTGGGTTTCACCATCCGTGCATTTTCGCTTCGAGGTCCTGAACGATCCGAAAGGAATGCACCCTGGAGTCTTGGTCCTTCTGGTCGAAAGAGGTGAGATGACGCCCTATGGGGTCGGCACGCGGTCCAAAGTAATCACCTACTACGTGCGCCGAGGCGCCACCTCGATGCCTATCGCCCCCAACGAAGTTCGGGAATTAGCTAGATCCCGCCCTCCCATCTCAGGAACGCCCTCGTATGCCAGCATTGCAAAATGGGGCAATTTCTAATGTGCCCACGTTTGTTTTTTGGGTGGTTGTTGGGTGGATCAGAGTTCGAATCCGATCCTTTCGTGAGTTCGATCAGCCTTATGCGCCGCTAAAGCTTCGCAGCACACTCTCCCAGCGGCGAAGGAATGCCGTATCGACCCTGATTCTCGAGGGTAAATTCGGTGCGACGTTCGTCTCAAAACGAAATGCGGATTCTTGTAAATGATTCGCCAACTCATTCAGGTCATTATCGCCAACAAGACCTATCTCCCAGGTTCGACACAGAACGAAATGATGCTTCAGTTCGTGGTAGCGCAGACCGGTCACCCGTTGCGGCCCCTGAGCGCCACATAGGTTGCAGTCACAGGCGAAGAAACTGTCTGACTCGATGACAAGTCTGGCCGTTGCCGGAGGTAGGTACATGTGCAGCCGCGGTACGTAATACCTAGCTGGGGCTGCACCGGTTGCACTCAATTCAGGCCAACTCCGGGATTCGCTGTAGCCGAGGCCGTTATTGAGCCCCCACAGCCCGCCCTTCTCCATACAAATGCTAAAGAAGCTTCCGTACAGGTTCACAAGCTTTCGTTCAGCGATGTCGGCCACCTGTTGCCAAACTTGTTCAAGGTTCGCCACCGAGGCTTGGCGCTCATTGAACCCGGTGATCCAAAAAAAGGAAGTCGGATTCAACTCCGGAGGAATTGCCTGGATAGCTTGTTGCAAGAATGATGCGTTTGTCACGGAGGCGACCGCCGAAATGTCGCTGGCAGATTCCAAACCTTTGCAGGTATCCCAAATGAGTTCGTTCCGCGACCACCAAGGATCACTCGGCGATTCCGAGGCGAAGTAGGGGGCTAACACGAAGCTAGGAGGCCGACCCTCTTCTTCACTAGCAGCCGTCGACGTCCCAGCGACCTCAGCAAGAAGTCCTCTGTAATAGTCCAGTTTTTCTGCAACATCATCTGCTCTGCTGCCGTAGTTACGTTGCATGTCCACAATCCGACTCGCCATCGCTCGTACTGCATCGTCGGTATAGACCGATGCAGAGAATCGAACTGGAGATGATCCATCCCCCAAGACGTCTTGGACCACCGATCCCATATGACCAGCGAGAGATACGTGTGATGCCTTGGGTTGAAGGATCTGTCCCTGAAAGAGGGGAGTTCTCGGATCAATCAGGTAGTCAAGCTTGGAGCTCAGGACAAAAGCGGCGGTCGCATCCGGATAGTAGGCCGCGATAGTTCCAGGAACGGTCATGTAGTCGATGCGTTCACGGATTGTCGTTTCCCGGAAACTCGCTTGATCGCTATTCCCGTACGCAAGGAAATGTTTCATTCTGCTAGTCGCTCAAGACGCACGACTACACGATCTCGCAGACTAGGGTCGGGAATATTTTGGGCAGCCGGAATAAGCACCTCGGCACCTCCAGGTTGAATTCCAATGACTCCGATACCCCACCGCTCGGCTTCGTCAACAATTTCCTCTTCCAGCTCTGTCCGCCAAAGACCAATCAGGGATCGATCGAAGGCATAGCGGTTAAGAACGGCTTGGGCAATCGCTCGACGCCAATCGGTCTTCTTAACTTCCACCGCCCACACCTCATCATCAATCAGGAATGCCACATCAGCTCGAGCCCGGCCGTGCGAGGAAATCTCTCGCCCAAGGGCGATAACTGTTGAGCTGAGGCTCTCCCGTAACGCAGAGACCAGGGTGTCAACGATCTCTCTTTCAGTCCGAGGTTGCTGTCTATTCATATCGCCTGATCAATTTGGATAGCTCCGTACGGAAGCGCATCTCCTCCACCCAGGACGACCCCGCATAAACCAACCCTGTCATCCCAACGCCCGCGCCCAATAGCAGCCATGGGTCACCCAGAGAGATGTCGCCAAACATCGGGGGAAGCATGAAAAGCAACCAGCCTGAAATAGCGACTCCACTGCCAAATCCCTTTCGGTAGCCCCACCGCCTTGCTTCATCCCACAATCGTCCAGCATTCCCAAGGTCGAAAAACAGGTCCCTTAGTGCATTCAGACGAGTTCGGATCCTGGCGTCCTGAAGGGCCCCCTCAACAAGCTCGCGAAGACTGCGAAATGCATCGTCGATGTAAGTGGGGTCGGCTGATGCCACGGCCTCATAGGCGTCATTGACCGCATTCCGGATCGGCTCCCCCGATCGAAAATGCACATCGCCGCTTAGTTCGGCAAGCATTGGAATGATGTCTGAATCTTCAATCTCGGTACGCATTGATCTAACCGCTTCACCGAACTTGCCGCGAAGAGCGGTTTCCGCGCCGACGGCCGACTTAATCGCAACCAAGCCTGGACTAGCCACTGCAAGAAAGAGCATGACTGTTGTTGTGTTGACGTGGTCAGTGAGTTTCCACGCCTCAGCAAGGAAGAACACCTTGTTAGGAGAATTCGCGCCGGATCAGCGACTCTGATGCCATATCGGGGTACCTCGTGTACACATCGCGAATGAGTCGACGGAGAGGTAGCGCCCCATAACGATTCTTTATTTCGCTCATTGCTCCAGCGATTCCTGGGTGACGCTGGATGAGCAGATCAGCGACCGCCCGACCCGGATCCGTCAAGTAGAAACGCCGTTCGACCCCTTCCTTTTCATCGAGAGCGGTATCAATCTCCTCAAGCTCATCAATGCTGCCGCCCTCGAAATGTCGCTCCTCGCGAATCAGGCCGAGCTCTTCAAGCAATTCCACCGATTCGTAGACCTCTTTGGAGTAGGGCCCAAAGTTGTAAGCCTGGAAAGTGAAAGGCGCCTTCACGGAGTTGCGAATATCAGTCTCTTGGTCCGCCAAGAACAGCAATTTTTCAAGGCGAGTTATGCCGGCCAGCTGATCCTGAAGATCAGGCTGCTCTGCCTTGCCCCGGAGAAGCACCAGGATGAGATCACTGGCGAGCGGGCTCTGAGCCATTAATTCCCTCATTCCCCTCCTGTATCGAACGTCTGTTCGCATTCTCCTGCGGGGGTGCGACAGAAAAAGGACTACGTCTCGACCCTAGTACACAGGTGTCCATAAATCTAGTAACCTAGGTAAAGAACTAATATGGATGAACAAGAGGCTCCCTGGACGGCGCTATCAGACATTGCAGCGCGTCCTATCAGAACGGCTCGAGACGCGGAGCGGTCATCGGAAGCAGCTCAACTCCTTGCCGAGTATCTGCGTTTGCAAGAACGTTCTCGAGTCTTTTTGGAAGACAACGGCCAGGCGACTCCCGATGCTGATCTAAGCGGTAAACAGCTCGACCGAGCGGCAGAAGCCGTATTAAGGGACGCTGGCGAACCGCTTCACGCGAACGAGTTGGGTCGGAGAATAAAAGCTAGAGGATGGAGCCATCCTCGCTCCAAGGTTGCACATGAGAATCAGATCTATCACCAGCTAGCGGCCCGCTTGCCTGCCTTTCCCGACATTTTCAGAAAGGTAGCCCCGGCGACTTGGGCACTCGTTGAGTGGATCGGACAAACCGATGCCGTTGACTGAGCGCGACCATGGCGGATCACCCGGTTCCCTAGAGCGCGTTACTTACATTCTGGATGTGGTGTGGCACGGAATACTGATTGTTGCCGTCCTAGTCTTGGTTCTGGGAGCACTACTTGGTGGGAACACCGCCGCTCAGGTGTCGATGTTGTTTCTCGTTATGAAGTACGGAATGTCTACGCTGAGGGATCGCTAGACGACACTCCAAGAAAGGCATACTTCAGTTCGACTCGTTTCTCCGAACCAATGCCCAATGAGATGAGAGCGTCCCTGTACAGGCTCAGCTGGTCAGGCTCGCCTGACTTCGGCTCGAAGCGCATACCGGTCTTGAAGTCGACTATCTCCAGGCCCCCGTCCTCGGTTTCGTAGACCGCATCGATCCGGCCCCGGATGATCCGGCCGTCCTTCTTCAGCGTGAACGGGAGCTCGATCATCGGCTCACCCGAAGGAAGCAATGCGATCTGACGCTCGCCGTACTGCTCCTCGAACTTCTTGAGCATCTCGGCCATCACCGACGGATCGTTCGTTGCGGACGGCTCGTCGAGCTCGTGCTCCTCGGGATACGGCGATATCCCGCGACTCTTCTCCTCGATCAGCCTGTGCACCTCGGTCCCCAACCGGCGGGCCGCGGTGGGACGAGACGGCACCGGGCGGGCGATGTCCCACGCCGACAGATCGCCGGACTCGAGACGCACCCACGAGGTTGCCGAAATGATGTCGGGGATCTTCGGCTCGGTCGGCACCTCTTTGTCGACCGCCGCAGCGATCACCTCGAGATCCTTCTGGTGCGCGGCGATCAACTCGTCCGCGGCCCCCCGATCGCCATTCAGCCCGTTCAATAAGGAGTCGAGCTCAACCGAACCATCCACGATCCCGTCGGCGGCGCTCCCCCATCCGGCCGGGAACAGCGAGTTGTCGAGACCGGATCGTGCCGGTGGGGGCCACTCGCGACGGCTCTCCATCGCATCGAACATCGGGTTCTCGTCCGGGCACTCGTCTTTGCGCACGACCTCGACCAGACCCTGCATCGACAGTCCTTCGAGGTCGCTCCAGAACGGGGACGCGCCCTTGGCGATCTTGTCCCGCCCGTACCAGTGCGACGCGGTCACAGCAAGACGCTGCTTCGCACGCGTCAGCGCGACGTAGAACAACCTGCGCTCGTCCTCGATCACCCGGTCCTTCACGGCCTTCAGGAACTCGTTCAACTTCCCTTGGAACTGCGGAAGGTGCTCGGCGTCCTCACGCACGTCATAAGGCAACTCCGCGTACGACGTCAGCGGGTTCGACGCACGCGTGTTCGGGAAGATCGAATACACGGGGTCACCGGTCTTCCCGGTAGCCGATGCGACCGACGGCACGAACACGCACTCGAACTCCAGGCCCTTCGCCGAGTGCACCGTCATCAGCTTCACCGAATCCTGATCGGCCGGCTGGATCGCCTCGAGCGTCTCCTCGGCCTGCTCGGCCGCATCGAGATAGGAGATGAAGCTGCGCAGAGTGGCCTCGCCCTCGACCGGAGCGAAGCTCGCGACCTGGTCCAAGAAGTTGCTGATGTTCTGGCGGGCCGCAGGCGCGCCGCGGGACGAAGAGGAATCGAGCGCGTCGAGGATGCCGGTCTGGCGGATGATCTCCTGCACGAGCTCGAGCAGCGGCGCGTTGCTGCGCTTGCGGATCGCAGCGAGTCGCTTTGTGAAGGCCTCGAGGCGTCGCTTCGCTTCCGTGGGCAGGTCCTCGATCTCGTCGAGGTGGTTGAGCGCTTCGATCAGAGAGAAGCCGACGTCGCCGGGCTCGAGGTCGCGGGCCTCTTCCTTGGTGAGACCGAGTCGCTTCGCCCAGTCGAGCTGGAACTCCCACGTCTGGTCCGCCGACCAGCGCGACAACAGCGAGAGGTCGCGGTAGTGGATG
>Ga0190275_10001903_pt1 | contig 15258 bp, 12 predicted proteins | sample Popmic550T_FD_133745 | JGI IMG/M metagenome (GOLD analysis project Ga0190275, IMG submission 133745) | Populus adjacent soil microbial communities from riparian zone of Yellowstone River, Montana, USA - 550 T | ecosystem: Environmental > Terrestrial > Soil > Riparian zone > Trees stand | place...
ACGCAACAAGGAGCGTGCCGTTGATCACTACGCGAGGAAGCTTGCTGCTCTCGGCTACAACGTGCAGCTCGTGAAGAAGCCCTCGTAAGAGCGCCGCGCAGAATCGGCCCGCGCGAGAGCCTACGAGCTCTCTGCATGACCAGACCTTGGTGAATCGGAGCCGACTCTGCACAGCTGGACCCTTCCGCTGACTCTCGCAGTCAGCTCAGGATTGGTTTGTCTTCAGCACCCTTTTGGCGAAGATGTTTTCGTAGCAGCCCGCAGGATCTCCCCACGAGCGGAAAGCATGGCGGCGAAGGACCTGGGGGGCGGGGGAGCGCTGCGTGCGCCCCACCCACCCAGGTCCTTCGCCGCCATGTTTCTCTTCCCTGCGATCATTCTTCGGGCTCAGGATGACACGGAGGGGAACCATCCATCCCAAGCAAGCAACCAGTAAACTGAGAGCATGTCCAAAACCCGACTGGAAGCCTTCAGCGACGGAGTCATCGCCATCCTCATCACCATCATGGTGCTCGAGCTGAAGGTGCCGCACGGCGACGACTGGGCCGCCATCCGGCCGACCGTCTTCACCCTTCTCCTCTACCTCCTCAGCTTCATCTACCTCGGCATCTACTGGTCGAACCACCACCACATGTTCCACGCCGCCGACCACGTGAGCGGCAGCGTCCTCTGGGCCAACCTCCACCTCCTGTTCTGGCTCTCCCTCGTCCCCTTCGTGACCAGCTGGATGGGCGAGAACCATTTCACCTCCCTCCCCACCGCCATCTACGGCGTCGTCCTCGTCGCCGCGGCCGTTGCGTACACGATCCTCCAGAGCCGCATCATCGCCACCCACGGCCGGACATCCACACTCGCCCGCGCCGTCGGGAACGACCGCAAGGGAAAGCTCTCGATCGTCCTCTACCTCGCCGGCATCGGAACGGCCTTCATCCACCCCCTCATCGCCGACGCCCTCTACACCACCGTCGCCCTGATCTGGCTCGTCCCCGACCGGCGCATCGAGGAGAAGCTCGCGCACGGCGAGTGACATACACTCCGCGCCGATGGACGCGATCGTGGTGGGCCTCGGCGGCATGGGGAGCGCCGCCGTCTCCCATCTCGCCGCCCGCGGCCATCGCGTCACCGGCATCGACCGCTTCACCCCCGCGCACGACCGCGGCTCCAGTCACGGCCGGTCGCGCATCATCCGGCAGGCGTATTTCGAAGGGGCGGAATACGTCCCGCTCCTCCTGCGCGCATACGAGCTGTGGCAGGAGCTGGAGCGCGACACCGGCACGTCGCTGCTGACCATCACCGGGGGCCTGATGATCGGCACGCCGGAGAGCGAGACCTTCGCCGGCAGCGTTGCCAGTGCACGCGCGCACGGACTGCCGCATGAGATCCTCGATGCGAACGAGATCCGCCGCCGCTTTCCCCCGTTTCACGTGACGCCGGAGCTGGTCGCGCTCTACGAGCCGATGGCCGGCTTCGTCGACCCGGAGCGGAGCATCCTCGCCCACCTCCGGCACGCCGCGCGCCTCGGCGCCGAGCTGCGGCTCGAAGAGCCGCTGCTCTCCTGGGAAGCGTCACCGGCCGGCGTGCGTGTGACCACCACGCGCGCGACCTACGAAGCGGAGCGGCTCATCCTCGCCACCGGACCGTGGGCGCCGCAGGTCCTCTCCGATCTCGGCCTGCCGCTGACCATCGAGCGCCAGATCCTCTTCTGGTTCGACCCGATCGGCGGTGTTGCGCCATTCCATCAGGACCGTTTCCCGATCTACATCTGGGAGCTCGAGGATGGCCTGCAGTTCTACGGCTTCCCCGCCCAGGACGGCCCGCCCGGCGGCGTGAAGGTCGCGTTCTTCTACCACGGCGAGCCGTGCACGCCGGAGACGATCGACCGCAACGTCGCGCCGTCCGAGGTCGACCAGATGCGCTCCGTCATCGCCGGCCGCATCCCCGCCCTCAACGGCCCCCTCCTCGACGCCGTGACGTGCATGTACACCAGCACCCCCGACCACGACTTCATCCTCGGCCTGCACCCGGAGCACGACAACGTCGTCCTCGCCTCCCCGTGCTCGGGGCATGGGTACAAATTCGCGAGCGTGATCGGGGAGATATTGGCGGACCTGGCGATCGAGGGAACGACGCGGCATGCGATCGGGGCGTTTGGGCTGGGGAGGTTCACAACCCCTTTCATCTGAGGCTGTGAAGAAATCGAGCACCTTCATTGTAAATAGTGAGCTACCGCAGCCGCCGTAGGCGGCGGAAGATCTGTAGGCCCGCCCTTCAGGGCGGGTATCGTGCGGCCCACGAAGGCGAGTCCGCGAAGCGGGCGATAGAACAGGGGTCACGCGCAGCCCTATGCTGTCGCCCGCTTCGCGGACTTGCCTTGTCCTCGACCTTTACCCGGCCTAAAGGCCGGGTCTACAGATCTTTCGCCGCCTACGGCGGCTGCGGCGGATCGCTCTTGCGCGCTCAACGGCGATACAGCCTCTGTCCTCAAATCCACACATCATTCGCCGCCGTCAGCTCCCCGCCCGCCTCGCCCGTATTCACCACCCCGGCCGGCTCGATCAGCATGATCTTGCACTCGCTGCTGGCGAACGGCTTGTGCTCCTTCCCCTTCGGCACCACGAACATCTCGCCCGCGCGCAGATGCACGGCGCCGTCGCGGAAGTCGATCCGCAGCTCCCCTTCGATGACGATGAACGCCTCGTCGGTGTCGTCGTGGCTGTGCCAGACGAAGTCCCCCTCCACGCGCGCGAGCTTGAACTGGTAGTCGTTCATCTGCGCGATCACTTTCGGCTGAAAGTGCTCGGCGAACTTCGTGAATTTTTCGTCGAAGGAGACGGCAGTGTAGGGCATGCGGGAAATGATACTCGCGCCTTACTCCGCCACCCTCCACCCCCGCGCGCCGGGCGACCAGAAGAACAAGCCGTAGCCCTTCCCTGCCTCCACGCCCTGCACGCGCTTCCGCACCGCCCACTTCGTGGCCACCTGCACCGTCCAGAGGTAGGGCAGGTCGGCGGCGAGGCGGGCGTGGAGCTGGTGGTAGAGGGCGGCGCGGCGGGTGAGGTCGAGCTCGTGGCGGGCCCGCTCCATCAGCGCGTCGGCGGCGGGGTTGCGATAGCGGACGATGTTCAGGCCGGCCGGTGGGACCTGGCTGGAGTGGAAGAGCGAATAGGGATCGGGATCGGGGTCGGCGCTCCAGCCGACGAGGGCGGCCTGGTAGTTGCCGCGCATCAGCAGGTCGAAGAACGCCGCGGTGTCGAGCTTGCGGATCTCCGCGGTGACGCCGATGCCGCGCAACGCCGCCTGATAGATGACCGCCTGATCCTCGGCCTGCTTGTTCCCGGCCGGGACCAGCACGGTCAGCGAGAACGTCCTCCCGGCGAGCAGTTTCCGCGCCCCGGCCGGGTCGTACGGCGGCGGCACCACGTTCGGGTCGTACGCCCACTGGTCCGGCGTGAACGGGCCGCTGATCGAGCGCGCCTGCCCCTGGTAGAGCCGGTCGATGATGGTCTTGCGGTCGAAGGCCATGGACAGCGCGAGGCGGACTTGCGGGTCGCGGAGCAGCAGATCGTCGAGGTTCCAGGCCACGGTGTTGTAGGCGAGCAGATAGACGTCGTGGAACGTCACGTCCCGGGCCCGCTCTTTCTCGCGCGCCCAGATGTCGGGCTTCACCCGCATCTCGTCGATGTCGCCGCGCTGCAGGGCCGCCCACGCCGCGCCGTCGTCGCCGATGACGCGGAAGACGATCCGTTCGAGGGCCGGTTTCTCGCGCCAGTAGTCGGGGCGGCGCAGGAGGACGACCCGTTCGCCCGCTTTCTTTTCCGCCAGGCGATACGGCCCGTTGCCGACGGCGCGGTCGTTGAAGTCCTTCTTGAAGTCGCCCGTGCCGTACACGTGCTCCGGCAGGACGGCGATGTTGAAGGAGTAGAGCAGCGCCGCGCGCGGCTCGGTGAAGGCGACCACGATCGTCCGGTCGTCGATTGCCTTCGTGCCCTTGCGGTCGAGCCCTTCGAACCAGGCCGAGAACTGCGGCGACTCCTCGTCGACGATCCTGTTGATGGTGAACAGCACGTCGCGCGCGGTCACCGGCCGGCCGTCTTCGAACGTCGCCCGCGGATCGAGGTGCAGCGTGTACGCGCGGCCGTCGGGGCTGACCTCCCAGCTCCGCGCGAGCCCCGGCACCGGCTGCAGGTTCCGGTCGAGATCGACCAGCGGGTCGTAGAGATACTCGAGCACGTAGCGCTCGTACTCCGAGGTGTGCAGCACGTAGTTCAGCGTCGCGACGTCGCTCTCGAGCCTGCGTGTGATCCGGTTCTCGACCGGTTTCTTCGCGGGCGCATCGCTGGGTGCATGGGCGGGCGCCGGCTGCTCGCCGCGGCAGGCGAGCAGCGAGAGCAGCAACACGACAACCGCACTCCTCGCAGACTCGTTCGTCATGGCGTCCTCCGCTCCTACGGCTCGGTGGCGGCAGGCGGCGGGAGGGTCGAGCGCGGCGGTGCGATCCAGTCGTCTCCGATCCAGTTCGAGTTGCTGGCGGCGGCCAATCCCGTGCCGGCGGAGCCGGACCAGATCAGCCGCGCCGATCCGTACGATTCGATGCTGCCGCTCCAGATCAGGCGCGCCACTCCCCACGCGCTCCCGCCCGCCCAGCCGTTGCCGCCCGACCAGATCAGCCGCGCGCCGGCCCACGACAGCCGCGAGCCCGACCAGATCAGCCGCGCGCTCCCCCACGAATGCCGCGAGCCGGACCAGATCAGGCGCGCCGATCCGAACGCCGCCGCATCGCCCGTGAAGCCGGTGCCGCCGCTCCAGATCAGCCGCGCGCCGCTCCAGATCAGGCGGGCCGCCCCTTCGGAGGTCATCCAGTGCCCGTCGAGCGTCGTCACGCCGAGGGCGTAGTCGTTACCGGAAGTGTCGGTCGCGTAATAGAGCCACGCGCTGCCGTCGTCGCTGAGCAGGCGGCGCACCGGACCCTGGTAGTGACTGGAGAGCTCCTCGACCGTCTCGTAGCCGCCGGCGAGATCGGCGCGCAGGTCCATCTCCAGATTCGCGACGCCGAGCGGGTCGACCGGATCGAGCACCGCGTCGGGCGCCCAGACCCGGCCGAGACCCTGCTGCATGGTGTTGAAGACCGGCTCTTTCGAGCGGTCGACGGCCATGCGCGAAGTGTTCATCAGGCGGTACTTCACCTGGTCGGGCGTGAGGGCCGGATTCTGCTGGACCATCAGTGCCGCGACCCCCGAGGCGATCGCCGTGGCCATGCTCGTCCCGTTCATCCGGAAGAGCGTGGCCGTCTCCGAGTAGTCGGGATGGGCGCGCACCAGGTACTGCGTCTTCACGCCGGCCGGGTCGTTGTACATGTACGACACGATCTGCGAGCCCGGCGCGACGATGTCGGGCTTGGGGAATCCGTCGAAGGTCGGCCCGGTGGCGGACCACGGCGGCACGACGTCGTCTTTCCAGTAGGCGGGAGTGCGGTTCGTGCTCACCGCGCCGACGGTGATGACGTACGGGTCGTTGCCCGGCACGGTGATGCTCTGGGCGAACGGGCCGGTGTTGCCAGCCGCGGCCAGCACGACGATCCCCTGCTGCCAGGCGCGCTCCACGGCCCGGCACATCGGGTCGACGAAGTACGGCACCGTCGCGTAGGCGCTCAGGCTCAGGTTCATCACCCGGATGTTGTAGGCGGCCTTGTTCTCGATCGCCCACTGGATACCGCGGATGACGCTCTCGTACGAACCGGTGCCGTCGTTGCCGAGGACGCGCGCGCTCACGATGTGCGCGTCGGGGGCGATGCCGAGAAACGCGCCGGTGGCCTCGTCGACCAGCTCGTTGGCGATCGACCCGGCGACGTGCGTGCCGTGGCCGTATCCGTCGCGGCTGTGGTTGTAGTCGCTGAAGCAATAGCCGTCGTACTGCACGCCGAGCAGGCCCGAAACAGCCGTCCCGCACTGCGTGTCGATGAAATCGGCCTGGCCGCGGAAGCGATGCTGCAGCCGCGGACCGAGAGTCAGTTTCGTCTCCGCGTCCCAGTAGACGCCGCTGTCGATCACCACCACACCGACGCCGGTCCCGCGAAGGAGTTGGCCGTTGGAGACCCACCGCGTGTGCAGCAGGTCCGCACCGACGTCGACCGAGACCGGGTTGGCCAGCCGGTAGATGGTGTTGCGGCCGGTCTTCTCGACGTCCTTCTTCCCGTTCCACTGCTCCGGCAGGCGGCCGAAGAGCGCGAGAGCGTTCGTCTCCAGCCGGACGACCATGTTGCCGTTGCCGGAGGAGCGGGAGAGGGCGGTGATGACCACGCGCGCCTTGAGGCGGTGCGTCTCGGTGCCGTCCGGCGCGAGACGGTAGATGCTGGTCTGGTTGTCCGCGAGGAGGATGCCGCCCTCGGGGTCGACGTCCGGGCGGATCGAGAGATCGCCGAAACCGGTATACGTCCACTTCTGCGCGCCGGTCGCCGCGTCGAGCGCGATCAGCGTCCCGATCGTCTTCTTCCCCTTCCCCTTCTGCGCGGCCGCGTAGACGCTCGTGCCGTCCGGCGCGAGCACCGGCTCCGCGGGGAAGACGTTGCCGATGCTCGTGGCCGTCCAGCGGATCTTGCCGGCGGTGGTGAGCGAGAGCATCTGCGGGCCGGCCGCGAGGTAGACGGCGCTTCCGCTGAATTGCGGGGCGCCGGAGATCGCCGCCGGGGCACTGAAGGAGAAGCGGATGCCGCCCGTCGCCACGTCGATCGCGGTCAGGCGCGCGCCGGTGGTGACGTAGAACGCGCCGTCGACGAGCTCCGGCTGTGCCGTGACCACCGCGCGAAGCGACTGCTTCCAGCGGACGCCGGCCGCGTTGACCGCATAGACGTCCCCGTCCGCGCTGGTGACGTAGAGCGTGCCGTCGCCGCCGAGGACCGGGGTAGTCCTGACCGTGGCCCATCGCGCGCTCACGCTCTGCGACCAGAGGACGCGGCCGTCCTGCCCCGCCAGCGCGTACACCGTGCCGCCGGAGCTGACGACGTAGCGAGTCTCGTCCGCCCCCACGACGCCGTTCGCCGCGAAGCCATCCGAAGCGGGCGCCGCCTCCCACTGCTTCTTCCCGGCCGGCGTGTACGAGACCACGCGCTTGTCCCCGACCACCGTCACCGCGGTTTCGGTGGACAGCGGGGCATAGGGCCAGGTGCCAGTGGCCAGCGCGACGCGCTTCCGCTCCGAGCCGTCGGCGTTGACGAGCAGCAGCTCGCCGCCGCTGCTCACCGCCGCGAATCCGCCGTCCGGCAGATGCGTCGCCGCGGCCGTGATGGCGCTGCTGGTCTGGTACCAGCCGCGGAAGACCCGCATGTCGCTCATCCAGCCGTTCCAGGCCGACGAGCTCACCCGCTTGTTGCCGACCACGGAGACCAGCCCCGGCTCTGCGGCCAGACGCTCGAGCGCCCGCACCGGCACCGTCGCCGCGACCGCATTCACGATCCGGAGCTCGCTCCGCACCCGCCCGCCCACTCGCAGCACCGCCGCGGCCGCGGCGCTCGCGGAGCGCGACGTCACGATCACATCGGCGAAGCCAACCTGCTGATGGAGTGAGGGCTCGACGTAGACCGCGGCTCTCGAGGAGGAAGAAGAGGGGGACAAAGTCCGCGGCGGCTCTTTCCGCGGCGCCGCCCCGGCGATCAACATCGCGCCGGCCACGGCTGCAATCAGCGATGCTTTGTAGTGCCGAGCCATCTCATTCGTCCGCCGCGGAATCCTCAATCCTCAATCCTCAATCCCTTCACATCCCGGCCCGTACCGCTTCCGCCCTCTGCAGATCGTGCCTCGCGCCCAGCGCCGCGAACACGGTCGCGGCCTCGGTCACGGAACGGCCGTCGCGGCAAACCTCGCCGAGGTCCAGCAAGGCCAGGCCGCGGCGGTATTGGTCTCCGGTGGCTTCGGCAAGAGCCACCGCTTCGCGCAGGAGCTGCTCCGCTTCCCGGAGGTTGTTGGCGCGCCGGTGGGCGAAGGCGAGGGCGCGGCAGCAGTCGCCCTGCGACTCCGGCATCTGGCCGGCGCGGGCGACGTCGAGGGCATCCGAGGCGATGCCGATCGCCACGGCCGGACTGCCGCGGTCGCACTCGATCATCGCTTTCACCCAGGCCGCCTGCACGCGGTCGTCGTCGGACATCAGCTCGGCCGCCATGGCCACGTTGTCGAGGCGCTTCCAGGCCGCATCGAGACGATTCTCGAGATAGTCGAGATGGCCGAGGGCCAGCTCGGCCCGCGCGGCCTCGTACCGCTCGCCGGCGCTTCCGGCCACCGCACGCGCGCTGATCAGGAGACGCCGCGCCGCCTCGTGCTCGCCCATGGTCATCTCGATCGACGCGAGGTTGATCAGGTTGCTCGCCCGTCCGCTGGCGATGCCGTGCTGCTCGCGGATGTGTTCCGCCAGGGCCAGCTCCTCGGCCGCGTCGAGCCATCGCCCTTTCGCGTACAGCAGCACCCCGGCGTTGACGTGCGCGTGCGCGGCCCCCTCGGGCTCTTTCGCCTTCTCGTACAGCTTCACGCTCGCCTTGGTGTGCTTGATCGCGTCGTTCATCCGCGACTGCTGCCAGGCGATGCCGCCCAGGGTCTTGTGCAGCTCGGCGCGGGTCACCTCGCGTACGTCCCGCCGCTCTTCGATCTGCCGGCTCAGCTTCTCGGCCAGCCCGCGCGCCGCGGCCAGCTTTCCTTCACGGAACAACGTCCAGGCCTTGCGCTCCGCGAGCGCCAGCCAGAGGTCCCAATGATCGTTCTCGCCGTTCGGGCCGAGCGCCTCCATGGCCCCGTCCAGCGAGCGATGGGCCTGCGGCCACCTCCCCTCGGCCAGCGCGACCTGGGCCCGCTCGAGCAGCAGCGCCGCCTTCCCCGCGCCCGCCGCCGCGGGGATGTTCGCATCGAGCAGCGCGCGCGCTTCGGGAAGCTGGCCGCCGCGGCGCAACCTCCGCGCCCGTTCCAGCAACTCGTTCGACCTCGATTGATCCGTGCCCATGACTCTCCTTCGCGCGAGATCGGCAAATGCAGTACCCGGAAAACGAACCAGCGGAACCGGACACAAACGCGCTCAGGAGCATAGCAAGGGGAACCTTCGGACGCGAGCGCTGCAACGGCCGCGGAATGTGCGCCGGGCGTTTCTGTTGACCGAGCGAGACATGCCCTCGCCCCTCTTCACGCTCCTCACCGGCCGCACTCCGCGGCGCGGGATGGAGATCGTCACCCCGCGGCGGAACTTCACCCACGTCATCCTGCCGCCGGCGACCCGGCGCACGCTCGACGAGGCGCTGGCGCAGGTGCGCAACCACTCCCTCATCTTCAGCCGCTGGGGACTCGGCGAGCGCCACGCCTCCGGCCTCGGCCTGGCCTTCAACTTCGCCGGCCCTCCCGGAACCGGCAAGACCATCTGCGCCGAAGCCATCGCCCACGAGCTCGGCATGTCGCTGCTGGTCGTCGACTACTCCGAAGTCGAGTCGATGTGGATGGGCGAGACCCCGAAAAACATCGTCTCCGCCTTCCGCGCCGCCACCGAACAGAACGCCGTCCTCTTCTTCGACGAAGCCGACGCCATCGCCGGCCGGCGCAGCGCCGGAGCCGGCCTGCCGCAGGACCGCGAATCCAACATGACCGTCAACGTCCTCCTGCGCGAGCTCGAAGCCTTCAACGGCGTCGTCATCTTCGCCACCAACCTCGCCGCCAACTTCGACCCCGCCTTCGAGCGCCGCATCCGCACCCACGTCCGCTTCGAAATGCCCGGCCCCGAAGAGCGGGAGCGCATCTGGCGCGTCCAGATCCACCCCCACAAAACCCCGCTCTCCAACGACGTCGACTTCCGCCTCCTCGCCGAACGCCACCCCCTGAGCGGCGGCGAGATCAAAAACGCCGTCCTCAAAGCCGCCGCCGCAGCCGCCTCCGAGCCCGGCCCCGACCGCAGCAAACGCATCCACCAGCAACACCTCGAACGGGCCGTGGCGGAAGTGATCGACGCCAAGTCCGTCATGCAGCAATCGTTGTTCACCGACCGGCCGGGCCACGACCCGGTGGCGATCGCGTTGCAGGGAATGGAAAACCGCGTCCGCACCGCCGTCCTCGGCGCCTGGGTGCTTGCCGGAGCGGCGCTCGTCGCCGCGTTGACGGCAGTGGGCGTGGTGTTGCTGCGGTAAGACTTCAGGCCCAACCCTTACGGCGAGACGCCGTGCGCCGGCGAGACGCCGCCGGGCCAGCCGACGCGACGTCGGCGCTCCGGCGCATGACGACAGGCATCGCGAACCGTGCGTCCGCGGATCGAAGCGACGCATGACCGCGTCATCGTGAACCAGCGTCCGCGCGTGGAGCGCCGACGTCGCGTCGGCTGGCCCGGCGGCGTCTCGCCGGCGGACGGCGTCCCGCCGTAAGGCGGTGCGCAAAACCGCTACACCCGGATCTCCGTCCTATATCTCGCCACCAGTTGCGTGGCGTCGAATCCTCGGAGCTCGAGCATCTGCGACTGCGGGGCTTCGAACTGCACGCGTCCGTTCTCGACTTCGAGGGACTGGTTCGGGCGGTCGTCGAGATAGACGTCGAGGCGGGTCATGCCTTCCGCTTCGGCGGTGACCGCGGCACGGGTGGAGGAGATGCGCCGGAGCGTCACCTTCAGCGAGCGCGCCGGGCGGGCGGCCAGGAGCGCGGCCGCTTTCGCGATGAGATCCTCGTTTCCACCGAGGACGTCGTTCCGCGTCAGGAAGTGGCGCACCTGCGGGATCACGCCGAGGTCTTCGACCGGGGCGCCCGCGTGTCCGCCGACGCGCAGCGTCCGGCGGATGGAGATGCGCATGCCGGCGCCGTTGGGCAGTTCTTCATACCCGGAGTCGGGAAGGATGTCGCTGACGAAGAAGCGATGCTCCCAGACGTTCGCGCCTCCCGCGCCGGTGTTGCCGTCGATGCCGATCACGGTGCCGATGCCGTGGTCCTGGAAGCCGGCGGCGAAGATGTCGGTGGTGCTGTAGCAGAGCGCGTCGGTGATCAGGACGACCGGCCCGAAGTACTTCTGCCCGATGGCGTTGCAGGCTTCCGGGTCGGAGATCGGGAAGCCGGCGGAGAAGACCGCACCGGTCTGCAGCGCCTGTGCGATCGACGGCTGCCAGGCCGAGAGATCGGCCCACTCCGACTGCGGACCGTTGCGGCGGCAGATCTCGAGATTGCGCGGCGTGTTGATGAACTGCACCGGCTCCGGTTCGATCGTGCGCGGCGTGAGCGTCTGCAGGATCAGCTCCCCGTTCATGATCACCCCGCCGCCGTTGCCGCGGACGTCGATGATGAGCCCGCGCTGCGGCAGGGCGGCGATCAGGCGGAGAAACTCCCCCAGGAACTCCTCCGGCGGCCAGTGATTGAAGGTCCGGATGCGGAGGTGGCCGAACGTTCCGGACGGCGTCGCGACCTCCTTCGCGGTGAAGATGTCGGGGAAGCGCGAGCCGAGAGCGCCGAGCGGCGCGGCCGCCTCGGCGCGCGCGGCGAGGACTTCGGGGGCGAAGAGCGCGGCCCGCATCCGGCGGACGATCTCGTTCTCCAGATCGATGCCCAGCGCGACGGAGGCTCCCCGGCCCGCGGAATCGGGATCGAGTCCGCTCGGGATCGAGGGCGCGACCTGCCAGTCGAACCGGAGCTCCAGCTTCTCCCCCGCCTCGGTCTCGTATCCGACGATCACCCACTCCTCATCGGGCGGCGGCGAGACCAGCAGCGCGCGGATGGTCAGGGTCTCCACGCCGCGGGCGTGCCGCGCCTCGCGGTTGCTGCCGGCGTAGCGCTGCCCGTTCTGCGTGACGGCGCGCTCGATCGGCATCCCGTTCCAGTAGAGAACCTCCACGTTGGGGACGAAGGTCGGATGCTCGAACCAGTCCGCCACGTGCGAGACGACGTATCCGCGCCGGCCGTCCGCGTGGACGTAGTCCTCCACCAGGAACGGCAGGAACGCGGTCATCTGGTTGTAGGGCGCCGGCAGGAGGTAGTTCGTGTGGAGGTCGCGGAGCGACATGAAGATGTCGGTCATCTCGCGATGAAACTCGACCTCGGTCGGCTGATCGGGCTCCGGGGCCGCCTTCAGCGTCTGGAGGAGGAGCCGGAGCCGCTGCACCGGGTCGATGGAGTGCATGGCGCGCTTCAACGGCAGATGGGCGTAGTTCTCCCCCACCAGGATCAGCGCCTGCTCCACGATCCGCTGCCGCTCCTCGCGCGTCAGCGTGCCGGCCTGCGCGAGGAAGGCGGGGAGGCCGGTGGCGGCCGCGAGATGTTCGCGGCCGCCAGGGCTGAAGCTCTTCGGGGAAACCACCCGTTTCATGCGAAGCCTCCGGTGCGGACTCCGCTCAGTAGGCCAGGTCGCTCACGTCGACGTCTTCGCTTTCCGGCCAGTCGTCGTCGTCGGCCGGCGCCGCCTGGCAACCGCCGGAGCCGTCGGACACCGTGGCCGTGCCCTTCGGGTAAATCCGGCCGGCGAACGCGAAGTCGGTGCTGTTGATGTCGTTGCCGCCGCGGATCGGACTTCCGTTCTTCGTGATCGAGCCTGGAAGCTGGTAACACATGATCGAATCCTGATCGACAGGAGTGCCCATGATCGTGCGGTCGTCGAGCGCGGTCAGCACCTGCTGGTCGACCGTCGCCCGGTCCCACCGATAGGTACGGAAAAAGAAATCATAGGCCTTGGCCCGGTCGATCTTGGCCACAAGATCTTTGCGCATGTGCTCGTGCGGGAAGGCCAGGGTGTGCCCCGCCTCGTGGCGGACCACCCGCCGGTACTCGCCATCCGAGGTGCTCATGCTGAACGACTGCAGATTCATGGTCGGCTTGCCCGCCGGGATGAGCAGGATGTCGGTCCCGAGATAGGACCAGTACCCGGTCGGACCGCGGGAGATGCGCACCTGACCGGTACCGCTGGTCCATTTGAACTGGACGCCGCCGGTCCTGGTCCAGGCATTCAGGTGGAGAAGGATTTTGTTGCGCAGATCCGCCGGGGTGTTGTCCAGGAAGCTGACGGTGAGCGTGCGCTGCGCCGGTCCCCAGTACTTCGCGGTCGCCACCGCGATGGCCAGCGGCGTCGGGAGCACCCCTTCGGAGACCGCGGCGCTGCGTCCGATCACCGGCTCGTTCACCGGATTGATCCTCGCCGCGACCGCCGCCGCCTTGAACTGCAGGCGCGAAGGCAATTGCTTGATCGTGCAGCTCGGCTCGTCGCCCGAGCCGGAGCCGACATCGCCCGAGCCGGTATCGTCCTGATCGCTGCCGCCCGACGGACTCCGCTGCGCCTCCGCTTCGCTCGTATCGGCGCCCGATGACTGCTGCATCGCACGCTCGGCAATTCCATTCGCCCCGGTCACTCGTTTCGCCATGTTCCCTCCTATGAGTTGTTCATAGGAGATGGACGCGAAACCCGGATTCCGGAATTGCGCGAAAACTGTCACACACGAAACGCTCAGAAACGCTGGCCGATTCACCAGCCGCCCGAAGAACCGCCGCCGCCCGAATCTCCCCCGCCGCCGCTGAAGTCACCGCTCCCGGTGTCGCCACCGGAATCGCTGCCCGTGTCGCTGCCCGTGTCGCCGCCGGTATCAGTGCTGAGGTCGTTCGAGGACGAGGAATCGGCGAACGACACCGACTCGCTCATGCTCGCCGAGGCAATCCCGTAGGTGGCCGTCTCGCCTCCGAGCCCCCCGCCGGAAGGCTCCTTCTTCGCCGGCTTCCCACGCGACGGCTGCGAGGGCAACGGCGCGTTCCAGCGCATCGCCATCCAGACCGCGGTCCCGGCGATCCACAGCACGATCCCGCCGAAGAAGATCCAGAAGATCGTCTCGAAGAGGCCCGAATTCATGGTGTACCGCCATGGTACGCCCGATCAGCAAGCTCGCAGCTCTCGGAAAGTGACGTCCGGACGAAAACGCCCAGACAACCAGCAACCGCCTCTCTAAAACCCTTCCAACAGGTTCGTCACCAACCCCTCAGCGAACCGCACCGCGATCTCCTGGATCGCCCGCGTTTCCTGGTCGAAGGCGTCGGTCGTGCCGAGGTTCACCTCGTAATTCTCGGTGAAGCGGTACTGATCGTTCTTCCAGAGCACCTTGTCCTCGTTGCGGTGATCGAGCAGCTCGATGGCGGCGGTGATGGAGATCTGGTAGCGCGTGGCGCGCCCTTCGTCGAAGGCGACCGGGAAGATGTTGAACGTGTCGATCGAGCCGCGCAGCACCACGTGGGCCGCGTTGCGGTCGTTCACCAGCCGGAGACGGCCGCGGGAGACGAACTCCTCGCTCACCGCCTGCGTCACGCGCTGCTCCAGCTCCACGCGCGTGGTGCGATTGATGAAGGCCGGCACTTCGATGGTCCGGATCGACGGGTCGAGGAAATTGCTGCGGCCGACCAGGGCGTAGCCGCAGCCCTGCAGGACGAGGGTGCCGGTCAGGACGACGAGGAGGAGGGCGCGTTTCATTCGAGGCCGCAATTTAGCACGCTATCCTGATGGGCCGATGGCGACCTACAAACTCTCCCCGGCGTTCCTGCAGGCGCATCGGCGCCGCACCCTGCTGTCCGTGCCGCTGCTGCTTTTGATCGTCTTCGGCGGCACCGCGGCGATGTCGCGGCAGGTCGGCTCGCAGGCACTCATCATCGTGCTGCCGATCATCGGCATCGCCCTCGTCTACGCGATGTGGCGCGCCTTCCAGCGCCAGGTCGTGCTGGCGCGGTCGTTCGAGCTCGACGTCCAGCCCGACCGCCTGACCCGGACCCTGCAGGACTTTCCCGCGTTGACGCTCCATCGCGCCGACGTCGTCCGCATCGAGCACCATCGCGGCGGCGAGATCACCCTCCACGCCCGCGAACGGGCGCAATCGCTGCGCATCCCGGCCGGCGTCGACCGCCGCGACGAGCTCCTCGGCGAGCTCGCGGGATGGGGCACGATCGAGAGTGCCGGACCGGTGCAATCGCAGGGATGGGGAGTCGCCGCGTCGGTGCTCGTCGTCGCCGCGTTCGCCGTCACCGTCAACGCCACCAGCCGCGCCGTCGTCGCCATCACCGGCTCGCTCCTCTTCGCCACCTTCGTGACCTGCTCGATCCTCCTCTTCCGCAGCGGCAACCCGAAACTACGCCGCATCGCCTTCATCGCCCTCCTCCCCGCGCTGGCGGTGCTGGTGAGGGTGATCAGCGTGTTGTGACGTGTGAACCGTGAGGTGCATTTCTGCGCAGAACGCACATTCATTGTCATCCTGAGCCGCAGGGACTTCCTTACGAAGCGAAGAACATGGCGGCGAAGGACCTGGGG
>Ga0190275_10001904_pt1 | contig 15254 bp, 14 predicted proteins | sample Popmic550T_FD_133745 | JGI IMG/M metagenome (GOLD analysis project Ga0190275, IMG submission 133745) | Populus adjacent soil microbial communities from riparian zone of Yellowstone River, Montana, USA - 550 T | ecosystem: Environmental > Terrestrial > Soil > Riparian zone > Trees stand | place...
GCTCTCCTCCAGGTGGGCGGCACGCGGTCAGTGCCCGCGTTGGTCGGTGTCGAACCACCGGCGCACTTCACCGGCAGCTCGCCTGCGCACGTACCCCGTGACCGGCGCAATTGCTCTCGTACAGTAGCCGGTGGCCGGCGCGGGTGATCGACCTGTCAGGACTTCGGCACCGGCTCAGCAGAGCCGGAGGCCAGTGGCAACCAAGGGAGTACGACGTGGCGGACGACTTCGCGAGCAATCTGCGCCGGTTGATCCGGGCGAGATTTCCACTGCTGTCCATCCAGACAGCCGAGGAGTCCAGAGCGCTGGCCGAAATCGCGGCGGTCGTCGGCAATCACACCCAGGTCGCCCCGGCCCGCAAGGTCTACACCTGGTCGACCGCCAATGGGTTTGCCGCGCTGGGCCAGCCAGGCAATGCCGAGACCAGAACACCGCACGCGGCACTGACTGCGGCCATGGCCCTGACCATGCCCAGTGTGGTCGTGCTGCTGGACCTGCACCCCTGGCTGGGCTCGAACAACACACCGCCGGACACCCAGCTGGTCAGGGCGCTCAAGGACACCGTTCGGTACTACAAGGACGGCCCGGTGCCGCGCACCTTGATCCTCATCTCACCGACCCCGCAGATCCCGGCGGACCTGGAATCGTTGGTAACCCTGGTCGACTTCCCGTTGCCCACCGAGCCGCAGATCCGGGCAACCCTGGACGGGATGATCGCCCGCAACACCGCGGCCGGAGCGCTGAAGGTCGAGCTGGGTCCGGCCGGTGCGGAGCGGCTGGCCAAGGCTGCGCTGGGGCTGACCGCCTTCGAGGCGGAGAACGCGTTCGCCCGGTCGATGGTCGATGACGGCCGGCTGACCGATGACGACATCGCCCTCGTCCAGGAGGAGAAGCGGCAGATCGTGCAGAAGTCCGGGGTGCTGGAAGTGGTGAGATCCACCGTCAGCCTGGACGACATCGGCGGGCTGGAGAATCTGAAGACCTGGCTCCGCAAGCGGGACGGGTCGTGGATGGATGAAGCCGCTGCCTACGGCCTGCCTGCACCGAAAGGCGTTCTGGTCACGGGTGTTCCGGGCTGCGGCAAGTCGTTGACGGCCAAGGCGATGGCATCCGCCTGGTCGCTGCCCCTGGTCCGGCTGGACATCGGCCGGGTGTTCGGCGGACTGGTCGGCGCCAGTGAGCAGAACATGCGCACGGCGCTGCGCACCGCGGAGGCCATCGCGCCGTGCGTGATGTGGATCGACGAGATCGAGAAGGGCTTTGCCTCCGGCGCCTCCGGGCAGGGCGACAGCGGCACGTCGGCCCGGGTGTTCGGCACCTTCCTGAGCTGGATGCAGGAGAAAACCGCCGCGGTCTTCGTGATGGCCACCGCGAACAACATCTCGCTCCTGCCGCCGGAGATGTTGCGCAAGGGCCGGTTCGACGAGATCTTCTTCATCGACCTGCCAACCGACACCGAACGCACGGTGATCTTCCGGCTGCATCTGACAGCGAGACTGAAGGCCGGACCGGCCCTTGGCTCGTTACCGCTGACGGATGAATTGCTGCACAGCCTGGTGGACGCGACCGAGGGCTTCTCGGGAGCGGAAATCGAGCAGGTGGTGATCTCCGCCTGCTTCGATGCCTTCAATGAGCGGCGCACCCTGACCAGCGATGATCTATTGCACGGGATAGGGAACACCGTTCCGCTGTCGGTCACCCAAGCCGAGCAGATCGACGAACTCAGAGCGTGGGCGGACATTCGGGCGGTGGCCGCGTCCGCGCCGCAGGACCGGACGGGATACGCCACTCCGGAGCCGGTGGCGGTGTCCCTTGTGGTGCCACCCGAAACAGTGCTGGCGCGCGGCGGCCGGCCGGTTGACGCCTGAGTACCCTTCGTCGCCGCCGACCGCTCCAGCAGTACTCACCTAGCAGCGCTGCCGCGGCAGAGCCGAACCGGCACATCGGACCGGCGGCGGGCGCATGGACTGGTGGCTGACTAGCGAGCCGGTGATGCTCGGTGCCCCGTCGGCGACCGGCTAGCCTTTGGACCATGTGCGGCATAGTCGGATACACCGGTCCTCGTCAGGCGCTTCCCTTGGTACTCGAGGGGTTGCGCCGGTTGGAATATCGCGGCTACGACTCCGCAGGCGTTGCGATTCTTGACGGCGTCGGTGGCCTGAACACCGCCAAGAAGGCCGGTGCGCTGGCCAACCTGGAGTCCTACATCGATCTCGGTGAGGTCGGACTGGGCGGGATGACGGGAATCGGGCACACCCGCTGGGCAACGCACGGCGGGCCGACGGACCGGAACGCGCACCCGCACACCGACGCCAGCGGCCGGGTTGCCGTCATTCACAACGGCATCATCGAGAACTTCTCGGTCCTGCGCAAGGATCTCGAGGCCCAGGGCATCGAAATGCGCAGCGACACCGACACCGAGGTCGTCGCCCACCTACTCGGCGCCGCGTATGCGAACGGCCCCACAGCCGGCGACTTGCCGGCCAGTATGGCGGCGGTGTGCCGGGGGCTCGACGGCGCGTTCACGTTGGTCGCAGTGCATTCCGACGTTCCGGAGATGCTCGTCGCCGCCCGGCGCAACTCGCCGCTGGTGGTCGGTGTCGGGGACGGCGAGATGTTCGTGGCCAGTGATGTCGCGGCCTTCATCGGCCACACCCGGGACGCCGTCGAGCTGGGCCAGGATCAACTCGTGGTGATCACCCCGGCCGGATACGAGATCACCTCGTTCACCGGCGGCGAGGTCATCTACACCCCGTTCCGGGTCGACTGGGATCTCTCCGCTGCTGAAAAGGGCGGCTATGACTTCTTCATGGACAAGGAGATCGCCGAGCAGCCGCAAGCGGTTGCCGACACCCTGCTCGGCCATTTCGACGGCTCCGGCATCGTGCTGGACGAGCTGCGGCTGTCCGATGACGATCTGCGCACCATCGACAAGGTTTTTGTGGTTGCCTGCGGCACTGCCTACCACTCCGGGCTGATTGCCAAATACGCCATCGAGCACTGGTGCCGGATCCCCGTCGAAGTGGAGGTGGCCAGCGAGTTCCGTTACCGCGACCCGGTTCTCGATCGGGACACATTGGTCGTCGCGGTCAGCCAATCCGGTGAGACCGCGGATACGCTGGAAGCGGTCCGGCACGCCAGGCGGCAGGGCGCCAGGGTGTTGGCCGTCTGCAACACCAATGGCTCGCAGATCCCGCGGGAGTCGGACGCGGTGCTCTACACCCACGCCGGACCCGAGGTCGGGGTGGCATCGACCAAGGCCTTCCTGGCTCAGCTCACCGCCAACTACCTGGTCGGGCTGGCGCTGGCCCAGGCGCGCGGCACGAAGTACCGGGACGAGATCCAACGGGAGTTCGAGCTGCTGACGCAAATGCCCGAGGCCATCGCTAAGACGCTGACCTTGATGGACCCGGTACGAAAGCTGGCCCAGGACATTTCCAAGTCCAAGGCGGTGCTCTTCCTCGGCCGGCATGTCGGATACCCGATCGCCCTCGAGGGTGCGCTCAAGCTCAAGGAATTGGCCTACATGCATGCCGAGGGCTTCGCCGCCGGCGAGCTCAAGCACGGCCCGATCGCACTGATCGAGGAAGGTCTGCCGGTGGTGGTGCTCACCCCATCCCCGGTCACCGACCCGCTGTTGCACTCGAAATTGGTATCCAACATCAGGGAGATCCAGGCGCGCGGAGCACGCACCATCGTCATTGCCGAGGAGGGCGACGAGGTCGTCACGCCGTTCGCCGACTTCCTGGTCGAGCTGCCCCGGGTGCCCAAGCTGTTCCAGCCTCTGGTGACGACGGTGCCACTGCAGGTGCTGGCCGCAGAGATCGCCAGAGCCCGCGGCTACGACATCGACAAGCCGCGAAACCTGGCCAAATCCGTGACGGTCGAATAGCCGGTGAGTTCGCCGCAGCTGCCGGTTGGGGCACGGGTTGTCTCGGTCGGCATTGATGTGGTCGAGGTGGCGAGGTTCACCGCCGCCATTGCCAGAACACCGGGGTTGACCAATCGGCTGTTCACTCCGCGCGAGCAGCTCACTCGATCCGGGCACCCGCGCGGGCAGGCATCGCTGGCCGCCCGGTTCGCCGTCAAGGAGGCGGCGGCCAAGGCGCTGGGCGTGCCCACCGGGATGGACTGGCACGACTGTCAGGTGGTCTCCGAGGATTCCGGGCGCCCCCGGCTGGAGGTCACGGCCACCGTCGAGGCAGCAGCGGCCAGCATGGGCGTCACGGAGTGGCGGATCTCGATTTCCCATGACGCCGGTATCGCCGCTGCCGTCGTCATCGCGCTCGGATGACGGCAGGCTCGATCTGACTTTGGTCAGGTGCTCGAATAGACCCCCAGCTCTGTCCCGCTGGGATCAGTGAAGTGGAACCGCCGGCCACCGGGAAATTCGTAAGGCCCCTGGGTGATCGTGCCGCCGGCCGCCTTCACCGCCTCGACTGTTGCGTCCAGGTCGTTGGAGTAGAGCAGCACCAGCGGTGCTTGGCGGTGTGGGCCAGCGGTGCCGTCGAGCCCGCCGACCTCGCCCTCCCCGGACGGCGCCCTGATGCCGGCGTACTCGGGTCCGTACTCGTTGAACTTCCAGTCGAAGGCCTGCTCGTAGAACGCGCGGGTGGCCGACAGATCCGGGGCGGGGAGTTCGACGTAGTCGATGGCGTGGTGAATGTTCGTCATGGCGGTCACCATAAACAGGGACACCGACAATGGGCTGATGACCATCGATGCTGATGCCGATCCGGCCACCGACTGGCCGGACGGGCTGTCACCTTCGGTCGAATCCAGGCTGCTGAAGGGCGGGATGATCTGCACGACAACCCGCGAGCGGCTGGCCGACGGTCGGGACGTTGTCGTCAAGCGCTGTCCGTATCCGGCGGAGGTGGAAGCCGAGGGGCTGCTGGCGCTGGCCGCCGCCGGTGCGCCGACCCCAGCGGTGCTCGGCACTGCAGGCCACACACTGGTTCTCGAGTATGTCGCCGGTTCGAAAGATTGGCCGGCACTGGGCCGGGCAATGGCCCGCGCGCACCACGCAGCACCCCGCCACGCACCGGGCGCGGATCCGGTCAGGGAACCGGGCGCGGAACCGGGCAGGGAAGTGGGCGGTCGGCAGTCAACGGCCGGAGCACCGACCAGCGACCCCGCCGACCGCTATGGCTGGCATCGGGACAATCCGGCCGGCCGATTCGACCAGCAGAATTGTTGGACCGACGATTGGCCGACATTCTTCGTGCAACATCGCATTCTGGCCCACCTCGAAGACCCCGCGGTGCCTGCTGCGATAGCTGGGCGGCTACGGAACGCGGCCGCTGGGCCGCTGCCGGACATGCTTCCCGAGCGGCCACAGGTATCGCTCACCCACGGCGACCTGTGGTTCGGCAACGTGGTGGACGGCCGCTGGGTGGTCGATCCGGCCGTGTGTTATGCGGACCGGGAGCTCGATCTGGCGTTCATGCAGACCGGGGGACTGCCCGACGAATTGTTCGACGCTTACCAGCGGGAATGGCCGTTCGAGCCGGGCTACCAGCAGCGCCGACCCGCGCTGCAGCTGCACAAGCACCTGGTCGGGTTACGGCATTTCGGTCCGGCGAGATTGCCCCGGATCGTGGCGGTACTGGACCATTACGGGTGGTGATGGCCGGCGGCGGCCGGTTCTGCCGGAGTGAACCGCCGCAGGGTGGGGTTGGTGGACCGCCGCAGGGTGGGGTTGGTGGCCGCGATCACCGCGATTGCAGCGACACACAACAGTCCACCGGCGGCGAGTGCCACCGAAGCCGATGTCAGGCAGGCGAGTAATCCACCACGGACATTGCCCAGTTCCGATCCGCCGGCGCCGACGATTTGCTCCACCGAGCTGACCCGGCCGCGGTAGCGGTCTGCGGTGTCGAGCTGCACGACAGCGCCGCGCGAGATCACCGAAATGGTGTCCGCCGCACCGGCCAGCGCCAGGAAGCCGAGAGCCAACCACAGCGGTCCGGCGAGACCGAAGCCGGCCAGCGTCCCGCCCCAGATCGCAGCCGCGGCCAGTTGCACCGTCCCCGGCCGGCGGGCTCGGGTGATCAGGCCGGACAGCAAGCCGGCGACGATCCCGCCGACAGCAATGGCGGATAGGAAGATGCCGAGGGTTTCCGGCCGGCCGCCGAACCGCTCGTCGTTGATCATCGGGAACAGAGCAACCGGCATCGCCAGCACGGTGGCGGCAAGATCGGCGAGGAAGGATCCGTTCAGCGCGGGCCGGCGAGCGATGTACCGCCAGCCATCACCGATCTCGGCGAGACTGAGCCGGCTGGAAACCCCGGCACGGCCGCGCGGCAGGCGGGCAATCCCGTACATCGCAATGCCAAAGGTGGCGGCGTCCAGCAGGTAGCACACCGGCAACCCCCACCCGGCGATGACGACACCTGCCAGCGCAGGTCCGGCCAACAGCGCACCCTGAAACCCCAGGTGGCCCAGGGCGATCCCGGCGGCGATCTGGTCTCGGTCAAGTGTGGTGGCGACGAATGTCTTCCGGGCCGGTGCACCGATCGACGTGCAGCTCGCACAGGCCGCGACCAGAACGAGGATCACGGCGACGGATGGGGCAGCGATGGCCTGGCCGGCCAGCAGCAGAGCGACGACCATCGCTCCGATCGTGCTGATGATGACCAGCAACCGTCGATCGACGGCGTCGGCGAGGGCGCCGCCCAACAACCCGGCGACAATCAACGGGACGGCGTGGAAGATGCCGATGGCACCGACCCAGACCGGACTCTTGGTCAGCTCCCAGGTTTGGTACAGCACGGCGACAACGGTCAGCTGACCGCCGAACGCGGAGGCTGTGGTGCCGATCCAAAGCCGGCGAAAGGCTGGGCTGGACCGCAGCGGCCGGGTGTCCACGACCCGGTCGATGACGCTCATGGATGCTCCCCAGTGCCGCCCGGTTCGCCGCCGGCAGCGGTGCCGTGTTCCAGCTGATCGACAATCCGGTCGTGAAAGGACTTGCGCTGCAGGGCTTTTGACATGTCGCGAACGACCTGGGTGAGCGGGTAGGGGATCTCGGTTTCCAACTCTCCGAGGGCTGCCTCGGTGGCCAGCCACTCCGCCTCCAGGAAGGGCACCAGCGCCCGGCCCCTGTCGGTCAGCGAGATGGTGCGGGTGCGGGCATCGGCGCCGGTCGCGCTGGCGACCAGGCCGGCACCGCGCATGGCCGTAATGGTCTGGCTCATGGCCGAATGCGTCACGTCGACCTCTGCCGCAAGTTGCCGAATGGTGAGTGACCCCAGGTGTTGGAGCTTGATCAGCGTCATGCTGAACCGCGGGCGGACACCGGCTACCCCGCGCTCGTCGTAGAGCCGGCCGATGTCGTCATCCATGGCGTTCAGCAGCAAACGAAGCGGGCGCAGCGCACTGATCAGGGTCGGGTCGTGGTGAGCAGGCCTCGGTGATGTCACAGCACTAATATAACAGTGCTTATGGAGTGTGGATATGCCCCTCGTTTTCGTTGCAGCAGGTCGTTTTGGCGGCCGTAGGTCAGGATGACGCCATGATTGAGGCCTACTCCGTCGAACAGATCCGCGCCGTCGAGGCGGTCGCCCTCGACCGGGAGGGCGACGGCGTGTTGATGCGCCGTGCTTCCTACGCGGTCGCCCTCGTGGTGGCCGAACGGGTGCCGACGCCGCACCCCGGCCGCCGGGTGGTGCTGCTGGTCGGATCCGGGAACAACGGCGGCGACGCCCTGTACGCCGGGGTGTTCCTGCGTCGGCGCGGGATGAGCGTGACCGCGGTGCTGACCAAGCCGGACAAGGTGCATCTGGCCGGCCTGCAGGCGTTGCGCAAGGCCCGCGCACGGGTGTTGCTGCATGACGACCCCAGGGTGCGCGCCGCGGTCGACCGGACGGACGTCATCATCGACGGCCTGGTCGGGCTGGCCGCGACGCCGCCGCTTCGCGACGACGCCGCCGCGCTGGTGGGACTGGCGAACGCCACCGGCGCGCTACGCGTCGCTGTCGACCTGCCCAGCGGTGTCGAACCCGACACCGGCGTGGTGAAGGGAGTTGCGTTCCTGGCCGATGTCACGGTGACCTTCGGCGGCATCAAGGTTGGCCTGCTGATCGCCGACCAGCAGGCCGGCACGGTAGTGAATGTGCCCATCGGCATGGAGGTCACCGGACAGCCGGCAGAGTTGATCGCGATGACGGACGGTTCGCTGCGTCTGTTGCTGCCCGGCGCCGGGCCCGGTGCTGACAAGTTCAGCGGTGGTTTGGTCGGCATCCTGGCCGGCTCGGCGAATTACCCGGGCGCTCCGGTGCTCTGCGTCGGTGGGGCGGTGCGCACCCGGCCGGGCATGGTCCGGTATGCCGGGGCGCAGGCTTCGGCGGTCTTGGCGCATTGGCCGGAGGTGGTGGCTGTCGACGATCCGCGGGACGCCGGCAAGGTGCAGGCCTGGGTGGTGGGGCCGGGCATTGATACCGACGGCGATGCCATCACCGTGCTGCGTTGGGTCCTCAATCAGGAGGTGCCGGTGCTGGTCGACGCCGACGCGCTCACCGTGCTCGCTCACCTGCCATCGTTGCTGTCGACCAGACGCCGCGCCGGGTTTCAAACGCTGCTCACGCCGCACGATCGCGAGTTCGCCAGGGTCTTTCCGGACATCGACCTGGCCGACCGGCTCGGCGCCGTCCGCCGGGCCGCTCGGGAGAGCGGGGCGACGGTGCTGCTCAAGGGTCATCGCACCCTGATCGCCGAACCGGGCGGACAGGCGGCGGTGAACCTCTCCGGCTCGTCCTGGCTGGCCACCGCCGGATCCGGCGACGTGCTGTCCGGCGTCATCGGGTCGCTGCTGGCCACTGGCCTGCCGCCGCTGATCGCGGCCGCCGCCGGTGCGTTCCTGCACGGCCGGGCCGGCGAGCGAGCCGAGGCGACCGGATTGTTCGGCGCCCAGGTGCTCTGGCAGCACCTTGGTCAGTCGGTTCCGCACCACTGAAGCGCCGCCCCGTGCCGGACGTCCTTGCTGATTTGCTGCATAAGCCACGTTTTGACCGCTGATAGCCGGCTGTAGCCGTACCCGAGCGACCGTTCCGGCCCATGAGCGGCACTTCGGTCAAACGCTGGCGGCGGGTGCACCGAGCAACAGCGCAAACGTGGTTCCATCGTGGGGTGAGCACTTCCGCCGCCACCGCGTCTGTCGTGGCAGGCAGTACCCCTGCGGCTGGGCGCCGGACCACCCAGATCAGGGCGGAAGCCGTCATCGACACCGATTCCATTGCCGCCAATACCGGCAAGCTGCTGGCCGTCATGCGGCGGCATCAACCCAATGCTGAGCTGATGGCGGTGGTGAAGGCCAACGGCTACGGGCATGGCGGGGTGCAGGCCGCCCGTGCGGCGTTGCGCGGCGGGGCCACCTCGCTGGGCGTGGCCACCCCGACGGAAGCACTCGAATTACGGGCGGCAGGGATCTCCGAGCCGGTGCTGGCCTGGCTCTGGCCGGCCGGTGAGGACATCGGGCCGGCGCTGGCCGCCGGGGTCCAACTCGGTATCTCCAGCCTGGACCAGCTCAGCGCCGTACTGACCGCGGGCGCCGTGAATCGGGACCCGGCCCCGATTCACCTGAAAATCGATACCGGCCTCGGCCGAAACGGTGTCGGCCCGGCGGAATTGACTGCCGTGCTCGAGGCAGTGGCCAGTGCGCAGCAATCCGGCAAGGTGCAGGTCGCCGGGTTGATGAGCCACCTGGCCAGCGCAGATTTGCCGGGTGACCCATCGGTCGCGCAACAGATCGCTGTCTTCCGGGGCGCGCTTGACAGTGCCGACCGGGCTGGAATACGACCGGCGACAAGGCATTTGGCCAATACTCCGGCCGTGCTGGAATACCCGGAGACCTATTTCGATGTCGGCCGGTGTGGGATCGGGCTGTACGGCATCGACCCGATCGCCAGGCCGATCGGCGTCAATCCGATCGGTTTGCGACCCGCGATGACGTTGCGAGGAACCGTTGCGCTCACCAAGCGGGTGCCCGCCGATTACGGGGTGTCCTACGGGCTGACCTACCGGACCGCGGCGGAAACCACCCTGGCGCTGGTGCCGCTCGGGTACGCGGATGGCATTCCGCGGGCGGCAAGTTCGGCAGGCGAAGTCTGGTTGGGTGGAAAGCGGCGCCGCATTGCCGGCCGGGTCGCGATGGACCAGTTCGTGGTGGATTGCGGTGATGATCCGGTGCTGGCCGGCGAGCCGGTCATCATCTTCGGGCCGGGTGACGAGGGTGAACCAACGGCTGACGACTGGGCCGCGGCCTGCGGGACAATCGGCTATGAGATCGTCACCCGGATCGGACCAAGAGTGCCGCGCCGGTACGTCGGTGCAGCGGCCGAGTCGACAAACATGCAGCCATGAGCACTCTCAACAAGATGCTGGGCGCCGCCGGGATCGCGACCGGTGTGCTGGGGGCCGCCGTGCTCGGCGGTGTCACGGCGCAGCGGGTGTCGGTCCGGCGTTACCAATCGGCGCATTCGGCGTTGGTAACCGATCTGGACCAGCAGGAGAGTTACGACCTGCTCGAGGCCGATCGGACGTATTCGGTGGACGCCGAGGACGGTGTTGCGCTGCACGTGGAGGAAGTCGGGCCGGTCACCGCGCCCATCACGATCATTTTCTCGCACGGCTGGACGCTGCGATCGGGTTCGTGGCACTACCAACGGCTGGGCCTGGCCGGCCCTGACTTCGGTGCCGCCCCGGTGGTTCCCGAAGGCGCTAACAACCCGCAGCTGGGACGGAAGAAACGCCGGACGGGCAGCAGTGTCGAGCCTTATCCGCCCGCCCGGCTGGTGTTCTACGACCTGCGCTCGCACGGCCGGTCGACCAGGGCGCCCGACGGCCATTCGACCATGGACTTTCTGGCCTCCGACCTGTTGCAGATGATCAACACAGCGGCGCCCGTCGGGCCGGTGGTGCTGATTGGCCACTCGATGGGCGCCATGGCGATCATGACCTTGGCCGCCCATGATCCTGACCTGTTCGCCGAGCGCGTCGCGGGCATCGGATTGGTCTGTACGGGGGCAAGCTACTTGCGCCGGTCCGAATTCAGCCGACTACTGACCACCGGCGGCAACCCGGTGGTCCGCGCCGTCACCAATGTGGCTGCCAGGTATCCAGCGATCTTCGAGCGCGGCCGGGCCAGTAGCAAGGACGCGGTCTGGTTGCTCACTCGCAGCTTGGGCTTCGCCCGTAAGGACGTGCCGGGGGCGATGGTCGACTATCTCGACGAGATGATCTCGGATACGCCGGTGGACGTGATCGCCGAGTTCACCCCGGCGCTGTTCGCCCACGACCAGACCGCAGCGTTGCCGGCATTGACGGGGATCCCGACGGCCATCATCAGCGGGGACAAGGACCGGGTGACGCCTCTGGAACGGTCGCAGGCGATCGCAGATGTGCTGCCGGACGCCGAGTTCGTCGTTGCTTCGGGATCTGGGCACATGGCAATGATGGAGGACCCAACGGTGACCAATGACGCACTGCGCCGGATGCTCCGCAGGGCTGTTGTGCACGTTGCTGCCCATGACGCAGGGCCGAGCAAACGTATCGACTTCACACCTAAGAACCGCCGATGACCTCGGCCTGCGTAGAACTGCGCCACGTCGAAGACACCCTGGCCTTCGGGCACCGCCTCGGCGGCCGTTTGACGGCAGGTGATCTCGTCATTCTGAGCGGGTCGTTGGGTGCCGGAAAGACGACGTTGACCAAGGGCATCGCGGCCGGCATGGCAGTCACCGGGCGGGTGACGTCACCAACATTCGTGATCGCCAGGGTGCACCGGCCGGCCGGCAATGCGAGCGGTTCCTCGGTGGACCAGCCCGCGGCGGTCCCCGCTCCGGGCGTGCCGCTGGTGCATGTCGATGCCTACCGGCTGGCCGGGTCGGTCGAATTGGACGATCTCGATCTGGACACCGATCTGTCTGCGGCGGCAATGGTCGTCGAGTGGGGCGAGGGGGTCGCCGATCAGCTGTCAGACGAGCGGCTGATCATCACGTTGACCCGGCGGCCGGACGACACCCGCACCGCCGAGCTCATCTCGATCGGTCCGTCCTGGGCCGACCGGGTGGACGAGTTGCTCGCGGAACAGCGAGTGGCGGTCGAGGAGGAGTCGGCCTGATCGAGCTCGCATGTCGGGGTTCGTCCGGAACATGGTGCCGGTGCAGTCGGCCGGATGTTCAGGTCCGACCAATCCGTCAGGGTGGGCCGGACCTGGGTGGGTGGGACCACCCAATCGCCTGATCTACTGGCCGCAAGTCAACCAACCGTCCAGGAGCCACCCATGCCGACCTCCGCGAACGACACTGCCGCGTCAAGCACGCCCGCCGTAGACCGAGTCGCCGGCTTGCTGCCCGGGCTGATCCGGGAATTGTCCGCGCTGGTGGCAATTCCGTCCGTGGCGTTCCCAGGATTCCCGCCCGAACCCGTTCATCAGATGAGTGAAGCGGTCGTCGACCTGTTCAAGCGCAGCGGCGCGCCCGCTCGGCTGCTTGAGATCCCCGGTGGGTACCCGGCAGTCTGGGCCGAGATCCCGGCGCCGGCCGGCAAACCGACGGTGCTGTTGTATGCGCACTACGACGTGCAGCCCGCGCCGCCCGAGCAGGGTTGGGACACCGATCCGTTTATTGCGACCCCCGGGCCGGACGGCCGGATCTACGGCCGCGGCGCTGCTGACGACAAGTCCGGGTTGGTCATCCATGCCGGCACCTTGCAGGCCCTCGGCCCGGACCTCGGGGTCGGTGTCAAGATCCTGATCGAGGGCGAAGAGGAGACCATCAGCCATCTCGAAGACTTTGTCGACGCAAATCCCGACATGTTCGACTGTGACGCCTTTGTCATCGCCGACATGGGTAACCAGGCCGTCGGGCGGCCGGCGTTGACCACGGCTCTGCGCGGCGAGGTGTCCTGCACCGTCAGGGTCAGGACGCTGGCCTTTCCGGTGCATTCCGGGCTGTTCGGCGGTGCGGCACCCGATGCCCTGGTGGCGCTGATCAAGATGTTGGCCACCCTGCATGACGACGCCGGCGACACCGTGGTGCCGGGGGTGGCTACCGGCGACTGGCCGGGGGCCGATGTGGACGCCGAGGTCTACCAGGCGAGCTCCGGAATTCTTCACGGTGTTGAGCTGATCGGCACCGGGAGCCTCTCGTCCAGGTTGTGGTCCAAGCCGTCGGCCACCGTGATCGGCATCGACGCGCCCGGTGTTGCCGAAGCATCGAACATTCTGATACCGGAGGCGACCGCGAAGGTCTCGATGCGAATCGCGCCCGGCTCCGATGCCGACCACGAGCTGCGGCTGTTGGTCAGCCACCTCGAGTCGGTGGCGCCCTGGCATGTCCAGGTCGAGGTCACCCCGGTGAAGGCTGGCTGGCCGTTCGCCGTCGACATGTCCGGACGGGCGGTGCGGGCGGCCGAAGCCGGCCTGGCGCAGGCATTCGGTGCGCCGGTCGAGACCATCGGCTCCGGTGGCTCGATCCCGCTGATCAACTCACTCAAGAAGGCCTGCCCGCGCGCCGATGTCATCCTGTGGGGCGCCGAAGACACCAAGCTGGCCCGGATCCATGCCTCCAACGAGAGCGTCGACCCCGCCGAGATCCAGCGGATGGTCACTGCCCAGGTGCTGACGCTGCAGCAGCTTGGCAGCTAGGTATCGATCGGCGGCCCCTCCTTCGTCGGCTCCGACCCGGGGGTCATTGACCGAAGCTGTACCGAAGGCTCGCGTTGATCAATTCGTTGACCCGCCGGCGCAGGTGACCGGTCAGGGCGTCACCCGGGGTCGGGTCGGTAACACTCAGCGTCCAGCTCAGGGCGCTGCCCGCTCCGGCCGGTGCGATGTCAAACCGGAGCTGCGCATCAGGTCGCTTCGTCCACAACGACGACCAGACCACCAGCGATGGGCGGACCGCTTCCAGCAACAATGGTGGTTGTTCATCCTCGAGCAGCAGCAGCCAAGGCCGGGCCGGATCTCGGTAGGGCTGGGTCAGCGCTTCGAAGATCGCGGTCGGTGGGGCCGGTTGGGTTCGTTTTCGCCCGCCGATTTCGATCATGACAACAGTGTCGCCGCCTCGTCCTGCCGTGCACCAGCCGGCCGAATCGACGAACTGGCTGTCAACACCTGACCCGACGAAAAGAGCGGGGCGGGGGGACACCCACCGCCAGGCGTGTGGCCAACCCCCTGGCAGCACGACCGCTCGGGCATGATCATCGAGTGGGGAGGTGTTCGGCCATGGCAAGTGTCCGGGTATTGATCGTCGACGATCAGGTGCCATTCCGTCGTGCGGCGCAGGCAGTGGTCGAGTCGACCGACGAGTTCGTCGTGGTTGGCGCGTCAGAAAGCGCCGAGCAGTGCCTGGCCGAGGTGGACTCGCTCAATCCCGACCTGATTTTGATGGACGTGAACCTGCCTGGCATCGATGGGGTGGAGGCGAGCCGCCGGCTGCGTATCTCTCATCCGGCCATCGTGGTCATCCTGCTGTCGTCGTACGACCAGGCAGAATTCGCCGACCTCACCCACGACTGCGGCGCGGCTGCCTATGTTCCCAAGTCAATGTTCGGTCCGGACCGGCTCGAAAAAACCTGGTTGGCCATTACCAGTTCACGATCAGCCTGAGCCAGGACCCCACTGAACGACCCGACTCCTCCGTCGCCGGGTCGCTACAGTGCTGTCTCCCTGTATCGATTGGCGCCCGGCTCCTTCGTCGCGGTCGACTAGCGGGATCTCGGCCGTCACAATCAAGCTGGCGCCGTGCTGCCGCACGTCGATCGTGCCCTCCAACGCCGAGACCCGATCTCTGGCGTGTTGCCACGCCGTGGGGACCACGGCTGGTGCTCCGCAATCGAGTGCCCAGTTTCCAGAGCCGGTGACGGTAACCACCAGCTGCTCATCTTCGACGAGCACCTCGATGGTGGACGGCCGGTTGCGCGGCGCCACCTCGACACAGAACAGATAGCCGGCCGCTTCGGCTGCCCGGTTGAGACGTCGGCAGGCAGAGTCGTCGACCTTCAACTCGGCCATCGGATGCGTCACGTCCAGTTGGGTCGACAGTGCCGGAATCAAGCCACGCCGTTCCAGCAATGCGGGAAATACTCCGCGGCAGACCGTCCGCAGTTCGTCCAGTGCCAGCTCAGTTTCGGCGATCAAGGACGGCACATTCGGCTCGCCCGGTTCGGCCGCTGCAGCCGCCGACTCCGCCGGATCCGTTGAGGGCAAAACGGTTTGAGTCGGATCCGCTACCGCCGGCCGCACGGGGCCA
>Ga0190275_10001905_pt1 | contig 15250 bp, 7 predicted proteins | sample Popmic550T_FD_133745 | JGI IMG/M metagenome (GOLD analysis project Ga0190275, IMG submission 133745) | Populus adjacent soil microbial communities from riparian zone of Yellowstone River, Montana, USA - 550 T | ecosystem: Environmental > Terrestrial > Soil > Riparian zone > Trees stand | place...
AGCCGGATGGCCGCGACAGGGTACGAGGCGGAGGCGCGTGCGTAGGGAAGCTCGGGCTCCTGCGGCGTGGTGGGCTTGGACGTCTCGGCAGGAGGCGCCGTGTCCTCGGGGGGCGGGCTGCCTTCCTCCGAGGGAGAGGGGGCGGCCACCACCGGAGCGGGGGGCGGCGGGTGGGGGGAGGGGGTTGAGGGGGGCTCCGCCCCCTTCACGAAGAGGATGGCCGTGAGCGCGGCTCCCAGGAGCGCCGCTCCGAGTCCCACGCCCACGTACAGCGCCGCGCGGGCCGAGGGAGGGGAGGAGGTTGCCGAGGGGATGGCGGAGGGGGGCGCAGCGGGTGTCTGGAGCGGCAGGGGCGCCATGGGAGCCGTGGGCAGATCCCCTCGCCACTGGGCGAGCTGGTCCAGGAAGGAGTGAGGCACCTGCACGGTGTGCCCCTGGCTCGTCAGATCCTGGCGAAACAGCTCCTGGACGAAGTGCGAGAGCGACAGGGCCGAGAAGCGCGGCGTGGTGGAGTAGAGGAACTCCGTCAGCGCATCTCCGAAGGCATGGCTGGACTCGTAGCGCTCCTCCCGAGTCACCGCGAGGGCCTTCATCAGGATGGCGTCCAGCGCCGCGGGCAGCTCCGGCCTCAGCGCGACGGGGCGAGGGAACTCGCCCCGGGCAAGCCGGTGCATCGCCACATGCGGCGTCTCTGCCTCCACGGGCATGCGGCCGCACAGCAGCTGGTAGAGGACGATGCCGGTGGCCCACACGTCCGTGCGCGCATCCACTTCCTCCCCCTGGGCCTGCTCGGGGGAGAAGAACAGGTACTTGCCCTTCACGACGCCCGGCTCGGTGCTGAAGCCGCGCAGCTCCCGCGCCTTGGCGATTCCAAAGTCGACGATCTTGACCTGCCCCTCGTAGCTGACGATCACGTTGTCCGGGGAGATGTCCCGGTGGACGATCCCCAGGGGCCTGCCGTTCTTGTCCAGGCGGGTGTGGGCGTAGTGCAGGCCCCGGCACAGCTCCAGGGCGATGAAGACGGCGATGGGGATGGGGAGCGAGGACATCCCCGAGCGCAGCGCGCGCTTGAACATGCGGTGCAGCGGCTGGCCGTCCACATACTCCATGGCCAGGAAGTAGTCCCCATCCACGCGCCCGAAGTCGTAGACCTGGGCGATATTGCCGTGCGACAGCGTGGCGGAGATGCGCGCCTCGCTGATGAACATGGCGATGAAGGCCTCGTCGTTGGCGTACTCGGGCAACACCTTCTTGATGAGCACGGGCTTGGTGACGCCCGCCTCGCCCAGGAGCCGGGCACGCCACACCTCGGCCATGCCACCCCGGCCGAGATGGGACACCAGCTCATAGCGGCCGAACTGCTCGCCCGTTTGGAGACCCATTCGGCGCGCATCCTACCTGCGGGGGACGGGAGTGGACTAGTGAGGTAAGGTCCCTCCCGAGGCCGACGAGCGCGCGGCTTCAGAGGCGAACAGGAGCCTCATCGGGAAGGATTCATCATGAAGAAAGCTCCAAGCGCAGGGAACCCTGCGTTGCTGCCCATAGTTCAGGAGTGTCTTGGGGGATTGCTCAGGGTCGAGCAAGCGGTAGGCGCGCTGAGGCAGATTTTTGCGGGAAGCGCCCAGCTCGTCCCGGAAAGTGGCACTGTCAAACGAGGCAGGCCTGCCTCGCCCGGGCGCCCGGGACGCTCGGTGGCCCTGAAGAAAAGGGGGCAAAAGTCGGAGCAGCTCCCGTTGCTTCCGACCCCACCGGCACCGGCGCCCACCACAACCCAGGCCCGTCAGGTACAGGGGCCTCGGCCGCCGTCACCCGCGGAGGAGTTCACGCGGCGCTGGGCCAGGGAGAACCCTGACCTGGCAGCCAAGCTCGGTCTGACGGCCCCTCCCGGCCCGAAGCGCTGAGCTCCGGCTCGGAGCGTGGCACCCATCCTGCCCAGCCAGAGCGCGCAGGATGGGGCCTGCCGGGGCCTTCACGGGCTCCTGCCAAGCGGCTGGGCGAGAGCTCCTCCCGTCAGGTGAGCGACGCCTTGGCCGCGACGCCGCGGGCCCGCTCACGGACTGCGAACTCCTCCTCGGGTGAGCGGACCAGCCGCTTGCGCCCGACGAGCGCGAAATACGCCAGCCAGACCGTGTACCAGATGGCCGCCCCGATGACGCCATGGCGGTAGGTCTCGTCGGCAAACTGGAAGTAGAGCGTCAGCAGCGCGATCAGCAGCGTCAGCACCGCGCCGGGAACGCCAAAGGGGCTGCGGAAGGGCCGCTCGATGTGCGGCAGGTTCGCGCGCAGGAAGATGAAGGCCAGCGCCTGCATCGCGTAGGAGATCATCGCGCCGAACACGGCCATGTTCAGCAGCGTGCCGCCCACGAAGCCTTCCGCCCGGGTGGCTCCCACCCCGAACCAGACGATCAGCATGACGACGTAGCCCATCACCGCGCCGGTGATCAGCGCGACATGCGGCACCTTGCGCGTGCCGTGGGTGACGGAAAGGACGGTGGGGAAGTAACCCGCCCGTGACAGCGAGTAGATCTGCCGCCCATAGGCGAAGATGATCGTATGGAAGCTGGCGATCAGCCCGGCCACCGCCATCAGCGACAGGGCGCTGGCCAGCCAGGCCCATGGGCCCGTGAAGATCGCCTTGAACCCGTCGAGCAGCGGACTTCCGCTGGCGCCGATCGCCGCCGCGCCGCCCGCCACTCCCGAGTTGAGGAACAGCACCAGGAAGGCGCTGACGATCAGCGTCAGGATGCCGGAGATCAGCCCCCTGGGCATGTCGCGCTTCGGATCGTGGGACTCCTCGGCCGCCAGCGGCAGCTGCTCGATGGCCAGGAAGAACCACACGGCGAACGGCAGGCATGCGAGCGCCCCAGCCCAGCCGAAGGGCAGCCACTGCGCCGTCCCGGCCGGCGCCGCGAACAGCTTGCCGTCTGCCGTCTTGCCGCCGATGTTGAGCGCCTGGTCCAGCGAGAAGTGAGGGGTCGCGAACACGTAGAAGATCGCCAGGATCGAGAGCGCCAGCAGCGTGATGAAGACCGAGAAGCGGAACGACACCTCGACGCCGATCAGGTTCAGCCCCACGAACAGCGCGTAGCACAGCAGCCACCAGACCGGTGCGAACGCCACGGGCGTGCCGAAGATGTTGCCCAGGTACGCGCCGATGAAGAACACGATGACGGCCGGGGTGAGGACGAACTCGATGTTCTCCGCCAGGCCCGTCACGAAGCCGCCCCACGGCCCCAGCGCCGTGCGCGAGAAGGAATAGGCGCCCCCCGTGTGCGGCAGGGCCGGCGACATCTCGGCGATGCTGAAGCACAGGCCCAGGTACATGACCATGATGACGGCCGTCGCGAAGAGCAGCCCGCCGAACCCGCCCTGGCCCAGCCCCAGGTTCCAGCCTGAGAAGTGCCCGGAGATGACGGCGCCGACGCCCAGAGCCCAGAGAGACCAGACGCGCGCGTGCTTGCGCAGCGTCCGCTTCTCGAAATAACCGCTGTCGACGGCGCGGTAGGAAACTCCCCCCTCTTCTTCCTCCAGCTGCTCTGGCATGGGGAGAGTCTCCTGCGAGGCCACACTCCAGGGCAAGCGCCTTAGATGGGCGGCTGTCCGGCGCAAGCCAGTGAACGCTGCGAAGATGGGATCTTCCCGGCGTTCAGCCTGCCAGGAGCAGGGAGCGCGCGGCCTCAGGCGAGAGGTAGCTCTTGCTCTTGACGGCCAGGCGGAGTGTGTCCAGCCGGGGCTGCCGCTCTTGCCGGAGCATCGCGAGCGTGAGCGCGTTGTGGCAGAAGACGCTCACGAGCCGGGGGAGGCCGCCACTGCGGAGGTACAGGATCTGCCGGGAGGCGGTGTCGAGGGTGAAGCCCGCAACTCCGCCGACGGCCCTCATCCGGAAGTCGATGTACTCGATCATCTCCTGCTGCGTCATGGGGCGCAGGAGCACGGGAGAGCTGCCCTCGAGCAGGCTTGGGGGCGCGTGGTTCTGGACGAGCTTCTCGTAGAGCGTCTCCGTGCCCACCAGCACGATGGAGAACCTCCGCCGCGACGGGGTCTGGAGGATCCTGTTGATCTCGGCGAGCAGCTCCGAGTCATTGGGGTCCACTCCATCCACGACGATGACGGCCGCGGCCTCGGGCCGGTCCTGGAGGACCTGCGCCAGGAAGGCCTCGGTGAGGAAGCGCTGGCTGGAGCCTGGGTTGACCTGGACGCCGGCCTGTCTGCAGAGCGCCAGGAAGAGCTTCGAGCCCATCAGGAGCTGGGGCTCGATCGAGAAGACGGAGATGCTGGGGAGCTTGTGCTGCAGCATCTCGCAGAGAAAGGTCCTGCCACTGCCCGAAGGGCCCACGAGCATACTGAGGCGCTGCCCCGCCTCCATCCGCGAGGCGAGGGCGAGCAGGGTGGCCCTGTATGGGCCTCCCTCCCAGAAGGAGGTTGGCTGGCGGATGTCGCTAAAGGGGTATCCCCTCAGGGCGAAGTACCGGTGATAGCTCTGCTGGCCCAGCACCTCGATGTTCCGGCTCGAGGACTCGAGCATCGACGAGGAGGTAGGTCCCAGCCTGTTCGAGCGAGAGGAGGACGAGACACCTCCTGGCCAGCTTGAATGGGAGGCGGAGAGCGAAGACGAGCGCGAGCCGGGGTGCGTACCGGGGCCGGTGGCGGGGCCCTCGGGAGTGGCTGACGGCGGCGGGGGGCTCACGATCGGAGGCGGGGTGGCTCTCGCGCGGGTGGCGCTGCGCCACCGCGCCAGGAGGTCATCGAGCCGCTGGACGAGCTCCGCGGCCGGGGGCCGCTGCTGGGGCTGCTTGGCCATGCAGCGCTTGAGCAGCTCCGCGAGGGTCGGCTCCAGGTCCGGCAGCAGAGAGCGCGCATCCGGCACCGGGCTGTTGCAGTGAGCCTGCATGGAGCCATAGAAGTCATTCGCCGGGAAGGGTCGGCTGCCCGTGATCAAGTGGAAGAAGGTGCAGCCGAGGCTGTAGATGTCCGCGGCCGGGGTGGGGGTGATGCCCGCCCACTGTTCCGGGCCCATGTAGAAGGGAGTCCCCTCGATCTGCGCCATGGCCTGGCCGATCGTCCCCGAGGGATCGACCTGGGCCGCCAGCCCGAAGTCCGTGATCTTCAGCGCTCCCGCCGAGTTGAGGAGGAGGTTGGCCGGCTTGATGTCTCGATGACAGATGCCCATCAAGGCGGCGAGCCGGAGCGCATCGGCCGCCTCGCGCATCTTCTCCAAGGAGAAGGGCATGGGCAGCCGGCCCCCAGACTGCCTGGCCACGTGCCGCGTCGAGGCGCCCTCCACGTACTCCATGGCGATGAAGCGGTGCCGTGCCGTCTCACCGATCTGGAAGATCTGGACGACGTTGGGATGAATGAGCCGCGCGGCGGCCCGGGCCTCACGCAGGAAGCGCTCCTGCAGCTCCGGGTCGAGCTCATCGGTGCCCTTGCTGAGCAGCTTGAGGGCCACGTCTCGCCGCAGCATGTTGTCCCGGGCCAGGTACACCCTCCCCATGGCGCCTGCGCCAAGCAGGCGGACGATCTCGAAGGCACCAATGCGTTGTCCCTTCGCTTCCATAGGGCGTCATTCCCGGGAGGGCATTATCTCTGGCGATCCGAGCCGCGGCCGCGGCCCCAGAGGTAGCCGACCGCGAGCGCGGCCAGGGTGAAGAGGGGAGCGGCAAGTCGGGGCAGATCCGTCAGGGCCAGCGAGGAGGCCGCCTGTCCCAACGGCCCGAGGGCGATGACCGTGCTGACCGAGACGAGGACGCACAGCGCGACCAGCAGTACGGGGGAGACTGTTCCTCGCGGAGACACGGCAGGCTCGGGAGGGGAGGGCCTGGGCTTGGCGGGCTCGGGAGCCACGGCGCGGAGCGCCAGGGCGCTGAGGGCCTTATCCGCCTCGAGCTTGAGGTTGAGGTGGATGTTGAGGGTCACTTCCCGCGGGACGTTCACGGGAATGGAGACCGAAGCCATGGAGGGCACTGCGGCGGGAGCGCCAGGAGATCTGGGCTCGGCAGGGGGTTCGTCTCGTTCTGGGGTCTGGGCATAGGGCTGGAGCCCCAGCAGCCGCGTCTGTGCCAGCAGGTGATAGGGGATGGTCTCATCGCCCACGGCCTGCGAGGGCAGGGGTGGCAGGGAACGCGCCACCGGGACTTCCTCCGGCACGGGTGGAGAAGAGCGGGGCAGCTCGGGGCCGCTCACCGGGGGCCTCGATGCAGCGCTCGAAGCGGCGGCCTTCTTCATGACACCGGCGACGAGGCCGTAGACCTCACGCCAGGCGGACTCAGCTTCTGGCGTGAAGGCGTCTCCGAGGCCCTCGCGAAGGGTCCACAGGAGGGCCTCACCGACCAGGCCATAGTGGTGGTCCTGGACCATGTAGCCCGCGTGGCGAACCCCGAGCTGCTCGAGCACGGGCAGCAGGCGCTGAGGGTGGGTCAAGCCGTCCACGGCGACGCTGAGCGTCTGCATCAGCTTCTTCTTCTGCTGCGCCAGGTCGCTCTTGAAGAGAGGACGGACCGAGGGGTCCATCTCGAAGAGCCGGTCATAGAAGAGGCTGGCGGCCGCGTCGGAGATGGGGAGGACCTGGGACCAGGTGCCCTGGACGAGCTCCACGGTGCGTGGGCTCAGGGGCGCCTTGGCTGGCGCCGCGGTGGGTGCAGCCGCCGCCGTGTTGGGTGGGGCGATCGGCGCGGCGGGGAGCGGAGGCGGCGGCGCGGCCGGGCGGACTGCAGGCAAGGATCCGGCCCCATAGGACACAGTGCTGGAGGCGTTGGGGGCGGCAGGTGCCGGAGCAGGCTGCTTGGGGTCGGACATGGGGGGATTCTCCCTCCATGCCCTGGGGGGTCGAGGACCTGGACGGTTGGCATCTCCCCAGAGAGCCAGGAAGCGAGCGACTCGCCTCTACTCTCTGGGGCTCAGCCCCCTCCCAGCGCGTGTCCCCAGGCACTGGGAGGGGCCGCACCTGGCGTATCACCCAGCTCGGAGAGGTAACCCAGTGGGTGGGTTACTACCGGGCGGCGCTCACTTCGCCTTGGGGCCTGCGACCTTCTTCGTCGGCTGGTACTTGAAGCCCAGCTCGTTGAAGAGGAACGAGTACACGTCCACCTCCTCCTCGATCCGATCGGACAGGGGCGTGCCCATTCCGTGGCCGCCTCCCGCCGCGCGCAGGAAGATCCGACCCTTGCCGCCCATGGCCGCCTGCATCCGCGCCACCATCTTGCGCGAGTGGAACGGATCCACGCGCGGATCGTTCGCCCCCGAGGTGAAGAGCACCGGCGGGTACTTCGTCCCATCCTTCACGTGGTGGTAGGGCGAGTAGGCGTGGAGCGCCTGGAACTGCTCCGGATCCTTCACCGTGCCGTACTCGGTGGTGTTGAACTGGCCGTTGGGCGTCTGCTCCACCCGCAGCATGTCGTAGATGCCCACGCGCGCTACGACGACGCCGTACATCTCCGGGTGCTGCGTCACCGCCGCCCCCATCAGCAGGCCGCCATTGCTGCCGCCTTGGATGGCCAGCTTCTTCGGCTGCGTGTACTTCTGATCCACCAGCAGCTTCGCGCACGCGTAGAAGTCGTCGAAGACGTTCTGCTTCTTCGTCAGCGAGCCGTTGGCGTGCCACTCCTCGCCGAACTCCGAGCCGCCGCGCAGGTTCGCGATCGCGATGACGCCGCCCTGCTCCAGCCACGCGCGGCTCAGCTTGTTGAAGCCGGGGGTGATGGAGATGTTGAAGCCGCCGTAGCCCGTGAGCAGGGTGGGGTTGTTGCCGTTCAGCTTCACCCCCTTGGGCTTGAGGATCGACAGCGGCACCTTCGTCCCATCCTTGGAGGTGGCCTCGGTGCGGATCACCTCGATGTCGCTGAAGTCCGCGGGCGGCGTCTGCGCCAGCGCCGTCTTCGTCACCTTGCCCTCCTTCGCCGAGTAGCGGTACCACGCCAGCGGCTCCACATAGCTGAAGTTGGCGAAGAGGATGTCATCCCCGCCCTGACTCACCACGCCGCCCACCGTGGACACTGGCAGCGTGGGCACCAGCCCCAGATCCTGTCCCTTCAGATCCACCATGCGCAGTTGCGACGGGCCGCCGAGCTGCTCGATGATGTAGAGCCGCCCCGGCGTGGGCTGGAAGCCCACGAGGGTGGCATTCCCCTCGGGGACGACCACCGTGGCCTTGTCCAGCGACGGCGTGGCCAGCGGCAGGCGCAGCACCTTGCCGCGCGGAGCGTCCTTCTGCGACTTCAGGTACAGCGCTCCGTCCTGGCCAAACCGCGCGCCCACCACCTTGTCCTCGAAGCGCGACACCTGCTGCCACTGCCCCGAGGGCCCGTACAGGTACAGCATGAACTCGCCGCCGTCTCCGTTGGCCACCATGGCGAAGGTGTGCTTGCCGTCCTTGGAGCTGTCCAGCACCGTCATCGCGATGCGCGGGAAGTCCTTGCCCAGCGCGTACGTGTCCTTCTCCGTCGGCGTGCCCAGCCGGTGGTAATACACCTGCTGGTAGAAGTTCATGTCCTCGGCGGAGCGCTCCGTGCCCCGCGGATAGCGCGTGTAGAAGTAGCCCTTCCCATCTCCCGTCCACGCGAGGCTGCCGCCCGCGGTGCCGCCGTTCACTCGCGGCACCACCTCGTTGGGCAGCGCCTGGCCGGTGGCCACGTCGTAGATGGAGACGTCGCCGCTCTCCGTCCCGTCCTTGGACAGCGACACCGCCACCTTCTTGCCATCGGGCGAGGGCACGAAGAAGTCGATGCTCGTCTTACCGGAGGGATCCACCACCATTGGATCGAGCAGCACCCGCTCGCTCGAGGTGTCATTCATCGAGCCAATCGTCACCAGGAACGGCTGCTGCCTGGGCGGCTGGGACTTCAGCGCGAACAGGGTCCCACCGCTCTCCTCCAGCCCGAAGTGCGCTGGGGACTGCCAGGTGAGCAGCTCCGTGACGCGCTGGCGGATGGCCACACGCCCCGGCAGCTTGTCCAGCATGGTGCGCGTATAGGCGTTCTGGCCATTGGCCCACTCCTGGACTTTGGGGTCCGTGGAGGACTCCATCCACTGGTAGGGGTCCTCCACCTTCGTGTCGTGGTAGCTCTCCACGACGACCTTCTTCTCAGCGACGGGTGGGATCACAGTGGCCTTGCCCGCCAGGGCGGTGAGGGGCAGCAGCAGCGGAAGCGCGGTCAGCGCGAACTTGAGCTTCAATCGGCACCTCGGGAAAAGGTTGGGCAGCCTGTCATGACTCCCAGGGTCGTCAACAGGCTCCGGGGCTCCCAACATTCTTGAGGCCGGTCTCTTCCCGAGCAGCCACTCGCTCCCGTCCGCTCAGCGCAGCGGCTGGGTGACGAGGGCCTCCACGAAGCGATCGAAGACGGCCGTCGCCGCGAGGGCGGGTTGCTCGTCCATGTTGCCGAGCATCAGGGAGAAGACGACGCGTGGATGCTCTGCGTCATCGGGGCGCTCGGCGACGCCCACGTAGGCCTTCTGGCTGGAGAGCGTCCCCGTCTTGGCGCGGACACGCCCCACCGTCTGCGCGGAGGTTCCACTCCGTGCCAGGGTCCCATCCACTCCGGTAATGGGCAGACTCTCCACGAGGGTGGCCGCGTACGGTTCCTGCAGGCTGGTGAAGAGCATCCGCGCGAGCCCGTAGGCCGTAGCGAGGTTGTAGCGAGACAGGCCACTGCCATCGATCGGTCGCAGATCCCGTCCGGAGATGCCGCGGCGTGTCAGCTCGTCCGCCATGGCCTTGCGCAGATCGGAGTAGCGCTCGCCGCCCGTGCGCTCGCGAGTGAAGCGCAGGGCCAGCCGCTCCGCGTAGAGGTTGTGAGATTCCTTGTTCGTCGCCTTCACAATCTCCGAGAGCGGTGGGCTGATGAGCTCGAGGAGCGCCTGGCTCGTGGGGCGGGCGGGCGCGGGGGCTGCCTCTCGAGCAGGCGCGGAGGAGGGGAGGTGCTCGAGGCCACGCCGGGTAAGGGCGTCCTCCACACAGGCTGTGAAGAGCGCCTGGGGATCATCGATGGAGAGGCGGGTCGAGTGGGCGCGGGGGCACTCGCTGGCCGTCGATCGCCACACGCAGCGCACCCGGGAGGGGTTGTGATCGCGCAGGCAGGCGAAGCCAGAGCGGGGGCCGTTCGTGTCGATCTGCACCACGGTGGGGAAGGGGGCGAACCTGGGGGAGAGCTGAAGCGTGGGCTGGGCCGAGCAGGGCGCACCCTCGGCGCGCAGCAGGAAGAGGTCGACCACGTTCTCGCGGAAGACGAATGGCATGGGCGCGGCGCTCATGGAGTACGCCGCGTCGTCCCAGGCCCAGCCGGGGCCAAGTGGTCCATCCAGCCCTGTGTCCGGGGACCGGACCTGGAGCGCGCCTCGCCACCGCCGGATGCCGCGCCCCCACATCGCGTCCGCGATCTGATCGCAGGCGAGGGCCGTCTCCGGGAAGCGCCATGAGCCCAGCGAAGGATCGCCCGAGGACTCCACCACGAGGTTGCCCTCGAAGAGCTCGCCCTGGTGCTTGCCCTCGAGCGTCACGGGCGTGCGGAAGCGGAAGTCCGCCCCGAGGGCGGAGAGCACCGCGGCCGTGGAGACGACCTTCATCGTCGAGGCCGGCAGCGAGCGGGCGTGCTCGCGGTGCGCGTAGAGGGGCTGGCCCGTCCGCGCATCCAGGACGATGACGCTCGTCAGGGCACCCTCGGCCTCGAGGGTGGCGAAGAGCTCCTCGGCGGTCTGGGAGAAGGGGGGGGAGGCCGGGCGCGTGGCCCGAGGGCATCCCGAGAGGATGAGAGCCGCGAGCAGCAGCGGAGCGAGCGAGAGGCGGCGCATGGGCGCGGGCACGTTACCGCCGGCCGGATCGGGTGTCGATGCCGGCTATTCGCGGACGCCCTTCAGGAGCCAGGTCTTCACGCGGCCGATGCTCTTCACCTCGATCTCTCCGCGCGGCTCGAAGGCGAAGCGATCACGGAGCGCCACCCAGGTCGCCTCGCTCACGTGGATGCGGCCGGCGACCCCATGGGACTCCAGGCGGCTGGCCATGTTCACGGTGTCGCCCCACAGATCGTAGGCAAACTTGTGCGTGCCGATGATGCCCGCGACGACGGGGCCGCTGTGCATGCCGATCCGGACATCCAGGGACGTCCCCAGCACCCGGTTCAACCGGCGGATGGCATCCACAATCGCGAGCGCCATGAGGGCCATGACCTCTCGGTGATCGGCGCGCGGGGTGGGCAGGCCGGCCACGACCATGTAGGCGTCCCCGATCGTCTTGATCTTCTCCAGCCCGTAGTGCTCGGTCAGGGCGTCGAACTCCGTGAACACCTGGCCCAGCACCTCCACCACGTGCTCTGGAGGTAGCAGCGTGGACCAGCGCGTGAAGTCCACCAGATCCGCGAACAGGACCGTGACGTCGTCGAAGCGCTCGGCGATGGCGTGCTCGCCGCGCTTGAGCCGCTCGACGATGGAGTGGGGGAGGATGTTGCGCAGCAGCCGATCGGAGCGGTGGGTGGCCTCGGACAGCTCGCGGGTCCGCTCGGTGATGCGGACCTCCAGCAGCCGGTTCGCATCCCGGATCTGCGCGTCCAGCTGAGCCCGCACCACCCGCGCGGCCATCATCGTCGTCACGGTGGTGAGGATGTGCAGGTGCTCCTCCGTGAAGAAGCCCTCCTGCGAGTGCTCCGAGTCCAGCACGCCGATCACCGTGTCCTGGGAGAAGATCGGGATGGCCAGCTCGGACAGCCGCTGCTGATCGTCCTGGATGTAGCGCGGATCCTTCCGGGTGTCCGAGATGAGCTCCGCCATGCCGGTGAGCGCCACGGTGCCCGCGATGCCCATCCCGGCCTTGATGCGGATGGGCGCGAGGATCTCCCGCTCGCGGGGGTTCTTCGGCCCGAAGGCCGCCCGCTGGACGAGGTACTCGCGCTGCTCGTCGAACAGGTAGATGACGCAGTCCTCCAGCCCGAGGTGCGCCACGATGCCCTGGGCCACATCCCAGAGGATGTCGTCCACGTCCGTCTGCGGCTGGAGCAGGGACGCGGCCAGGCGGTTGATGGCGTCCAGGCTGCGCGCCTTGGCCTCCAGCTCACGGACACGCTTCTCCAGAGCGTGCTTCTCTGCCAGGAGCGGATCCTCCGCACGATCAGGGCTGTTGGGTGGGGCGCGAGAGGGAGACATACGGCGTGCACATCGTCGCACTTCATCTATGGTTTACACCATGAGCCATTCATCTCCGCAGCGCGGACTGGGGGCCGAGGCACGTCGGCTGGCCGAGGATGAGCGCCGCTCGAGCAACTGGAAGCGGTGGGGACCGTACCTCTCGGAGCGCCAGTGGGGCACCGTCCGCGAGGACTACTCCCCCGGAGGGACGAGCTGGACGGACTTCCCGCACGAGTATGCCCGGAGCCGCGCCTACCGCTGGGGAGAGGACGGGTTGCTGGGCATCACTGACCGGCAGTGCCGGCTGTGCTTCGCGCTGGCGCTCTGGAACGAGCAGGATCCGTTCCTCAAGGAGCGCCTCTTCGGGCTCGCGGGGCCGCAGGGCAATCACGGCGAGGACGTGAAGGAGGAGTACTTCTACCTCGACTCCACACCCACCCACTCGTACTTGAAGGCGCTCTACAAGTATCCGCAGGCCGCATTCCCGTACGCCCGGCTCGTGGAGGAGAACCAGCGCCGTGGCCGGGACGAGCCCGAGTTCGAGCTGATGGACACGGGCCTCTTCGACGAGCGCCGCTATTTCGACGTCTTCGCCGAGTACGCGAAGGCGGGCCCGGAGGATCTGCTCATCCGGATCACCGTCGCCAACCGGGGGCCGGAGCCGGCGCGGATCCACGTGCTGCCGACGCTCTGGTTCCGCAACACCTGGGCCTGGGGCCGGAGCGGGGAGGGCTACTGGCCTAAGCCGAGCATGTCCACCGTGGGAGAGGACGGCATCCTCGCCGAGCAGGAGTCGCTGGGGCGCTACCGGCTCCACGTGCGGGCGCCAGAGGGAGGCGTCCTGCCGGAGCGGCTCTTCACCGAGAACGAGACGAACCTCCAGCGGCTCTACCAGGTGCCCAACCGCCACCGCTACGTGAAGGACGCCTTCGATGACTGCGTCGTCCACGGGCTGCGGGGGGCAGTGAACCCGGACCGGGTAGGCACCAAGGCGGCCTTCCACCATGTGCTGGAGGTGCCGGCGGGGGGCACGGTGCTCCTGTCACTGCGGCTCTTCTCGGACACCCAGGCGCCACGCCAGCTCTTCGGCGCGGACTTTGATCGGACATTCGAGCAGCGCATCACCGAGGCGGACGAGTTCTACTCCACGCGGCTGCCGCACACGCTGCCGGAGGAGGAGCGGCGGGTGGCGCGGCAGGCGTACGCGGGGCTGCTGTGGGGCAAGCAGTTCTACCACTACGCGGTGCAGCCCTGGCTGGAGGGCGATCCCAACTCGCCGCCGCCGCCGGACTCGCGCCGCCAGGGGCGCAACCGGGACTGGGGCCACCTCTACAACCGGGACATCATCTCGGTGCCGGACAAGTGGGAGTACCCCTGGTACGCGGCGTGGGATCTGGCGTTCCATACGATCCCATTCGCGCGGGTGGATCCGCTCTTCGCCAAGGAGCAGCTCATCCTGTTCCTGCGCGAGTGGTACATGCACCCCAACGGGCAGATGCCCGCGTACGAGTTCGAGCTCTCGGACGTGAACCCGCCGGTGCATGCCTGGGCGTGCTGGCGCGTGTACAAGATGACGGGCTCGCAGGGGAAGCGGGACAGGCTCTTCCTGGCGCGTGTCTTCCACAAGCTGCTGCTCAACTTCACCTGGTGGGTGAACCGCAAGGACGTGGATGGGCGCAACCTCTTCTCGGGGGGCTTCCTCGGCCTGGACAACATTGGCGTCTTCGATCGCTCCAAGCCGCTGCCCACCGGCGGCCACCTGCACCAGGCGGACGGCACCGCGTGGATGGCCTTCTTCTGCACCACCATGCTCTCCATGGCGCTCGAGCTGGCCCAGGAGGATCCAGCCTACGAGGACATCGCCTCCAAGTTCTTCGAGCACTTCGTCGCCATCGTGGACGCGATGAACCACCTGGGCGGCAGCGGCCTGTGGGAGGAGGACGACGGCTTCTACTACGATCACCTCTGGGTGGACGGGAAGGACGTCCCCATGCGGGTGCGCTCCATGGTGGGGCTGGTCCCCCTCTTCGCCGCGGAGGTGCTCCCGGATCGGCTCCTCGAGCGCCTGCCCGGCTTCGCCCGCCGGCTGCGCTGGTTCCTGGAGAACCGGACCGATCTGGCGCAGAACACCTCCTATATGGCCGCCTCAGCGAACTCGGGGACAGGCGGCCTCCGGCTGCTGGCCATTCCCTCGCGGGAGCGGCTGGTGCGGGTGCTGCGCCGCGTGCTGGATCCGCGCGAGTTCCTCTCGGACTACGGCATCCGCTCGCTGTCCCGCGTCCACGCCGAGAAGCCCTTCGTGTTCCGCGTGGGGCGCGAGGAGCACCGCGTGGGGTACGTGCCCGGCGAGTCCGACAGCGGCATGTTCGGGGGCAACTCCAACTGGCGCGGCCCCGTGTGGTTCCCGCTCAACTACCTGCTCATCGAGGCGCTGGAGCGCTACCACCACTTCTATGGGGAGGGGCTCAAGGTGGAGTGCCCCACGGGCTCCGGGCAGATGATGACGCTGGCCGAGGTGGCGCGGGAGCTGTCCTCCCGGCTGTGCCGGATCTTCCTGCCGGATGGCTCGGGTCGGCGCCCCTGCCACGGGGACGATCGGCGCTTCGCGGAGGATCCAGACTGGCGCGAGCTGGTGCTCTTCTACGAGTATTTCCACGGCGACTCGGGCCGGGGGCTCGGCGCTGCGCACCAGACGGGGTGGACGGCCCTGGTGGTCCAGAGCCTGGCGGACGCTCACAGGTCGCCCGGCTCCTAGAGCTCTTTGTCCGAGCCGAGCCCGCGCGGTATCTCGAACTCCGCGGTGCGCCGCCGGGAGGTGCGGAAGATCGTGGTGCAGTTGGTGCAGCGCAGGCGCACGAAGCCTCCCGCGACGAGGCCCTTCGCGGGCCCTGCGCCAGGCTCGCGGGAGTCCATGTCCTCCATCCGGCCTCGGCACAGCGGGCAGGGATCTCCCACGTCGGCGCGGACCGCCGGATCGCGCAGCCGCCGCCAGCGCTCCAGGGCCTCGGGCGTCGACGCCAGCGCGCAGTGGACGTGGTCGTGCCAGGAGGACTCGCCGTACTCGTTCTCGATGCGCAGCCCGAGCTCCCGGCGGAACACGGAGATGATGTTGGACTCGGGGCTCATGCCCCGCGCGGAC